>Ga0169931_10004450_pt1 | contig 21835 bp, 11 predicted proteins | sample Kivu_15m_20L_FD_129675 | JGI IMG/M metagenome (GOLD analysis project Ga0169931, IMG submission 129675) | Freshwater microbial communities from Lake Kivu, Western Province, Rwanda to study Microbial Dark Matter (Phase II) - Kivu_15m_20L... | ecosystem: Environmental > Aquatic > Freshwater > Lake...
CAAGACCATACTCGGCGATATAGGCTTCGCGGAGCACTGCGTTGATTAACGGGCCGGCGCCGCGCGAATCAAGATACTGCGCCAGGCTCATGTTGTCGAAGGCGATGTCGCTCGGCGTCTTCGAATCGGCCGTCACCTCGCCCGAGATCGCGCGCAGATCGTCGCGCATGGCGTCGACGAAGGCGCGGTACTCCTCGACGACTTGCGCCTCCGAATAGATCTGGCCGCGGAAATAGTAGCGCTCCTCGCCCGGATTTTTGTTGACGTCCTCAAGCGCCAGTCGGAACTTGCGCGCGTAGTTGATCATCGTCTTGTGTCCGGTGTCGATGAACTCGCCGCCGCGCTCGGCCACTTGGCCGGGGAAGAATCCACGGAGCGAAAAGCAGCGCCCGCCGGCGCGCTCGGCCGCTTCGTAGATCGTCGCGGTCACGCCTTTCGATTGCAGTTGATCGGCGCAAGTGAGGCCGGCAAGTCCGGCGCCGACGATCGCAACGTCGATGTTGCGCGCGGGCGCGGCGAGTAACGGCGCCGCCGCCGTAGCCAAGAACCGTCGCCGGGTGGGTATGCGTATGATGACTCTATTCTCATCCTCACTTCGGGCCGATGCCAGCCTCAAAAGTACTAGAACCGCGTTCCGTTGGATAATACTTCAATGCTCGGCGAGCAGTTCCGCATACTTGGCCTCTTCTTCGTGAATCCGAAAAAGGCGTCGTCCCTGATTCTCGATCAGGGCAGCGTAATATTCGCCGCGATTGCGGCCATCGCGATCACGCTCGCCATCAGCATCCCGGCGAGTTCGTTGGAAAGGGTGGAGATACAACTGGTGCAGGCGCGGCTAGCAGAGATGCCACCCGCTGAAGCGCAGCATCTCTACGCCGCGGCGATGAAGCCGTTCGATCGCCGCTATTACGCCTCGGGGTTCAGCAGCCTGATCGCCATGGCCGCGTTTTTTGTTCCCGTGTCGATCATCCTGCTCGCTTCGCTCGCCCATCTCGGCGGCGCGATGACCGTCTTGTTCCGCGACTACATGCCCGCCCTGTGCGGGCTGCTGATTGCTTGGACTGCTGCGCATGTTCCCGTCGCCGTCTTCTGGTGGATCGGCGCCGTGCCGCTGTCGCCCGGAACGCCGTTCGTGCTTTACTCGCAAGTGCTCGGACTCGGTTTGTTCACCGGCCTCGCGGCTGTCGTACTTTCCACCGTTACCGGCGCATCGCCCGGTGAGTCGGCAACCGCGTCTGTTGTCTCGGTCCCCATCGCCGGCGCTATCGCCTACTTCGTATCGGCCTCAAACCTGTCGTACCTGTTCTTCTCACCGTGGATTCTCTACTTCCTCTATCAGCGCTTCGCTCGCGACATGGGCGCGCTCGGCGGAGGGCTGAGCGCGCGGCAGAATTTCAAGCGGCAACTCGACGCGGCAGCGCTCAATCCGCGCGACGCCGATGCGCGGTATCAACTCGGCCTGATCTACGTCCAGCGCCGCGATTTCGCCAATGCCGAAGCTCGTTTCCGCGAGGCCATCGCGATCGATCCCAACGAGGCCGACTCGCTTTTCCAACTTGGGCGCATCCTGCGACAGAAGCCCGAGACCGCCAAGGAGGCGCTGCAACTTCTCGAACGCGCCGCGACCATCAACCCGAAACTGGCCAACTACGAAGTGTGGCGCGAACTCGGCGCGGCGTGTCTGGCAACGGGCGATGCCGCCGAAGCGCTGGCGCATTTGGAGCCGTACATCAAGGCGCGCGAGTACGACGCCGAAGGACTGGTGCTGCTTGGTCAGGCGCTGCGGAAGTGTAACCGGGAAGCCGAAGCGAAAGCGGCGTTCGAACGGGCGATTGAAGCGGCCCGCACTGCGCCGGACTTCCGCCGCGGCGAGGTGAAGCAGTGGGAGCGGCAGGCGCGGCAGGAGTTGCGCTAATACCTGGCGAACGGTTGCTTCTGGTTTTCAAGAAGAGTTCGGCCAGGCCGATTGACTTCAACGTGATCACGCGTACGCGCATCGCGTTGACGGTATGCGCCCAAGCCTGGCTCGTGCCCCAGTTGTAGTCATCGAAGCGACCCCGAGCAGAAGGAACAACAGATAACCTAGGTACGGACTATCGCTTCTTCAGCAGCGCCGCCGGCCAGTTGACGACGATGTTTTCGGGGGCGGTCGATTGGCCGTCCGGCGGTGACGGGATGAGGAATCGCTGGCCGTCGGCGGCCATGGCGCCGCTAGGGCGAGCCGATTCGAAAATTACCGCGGGCGTCCCGGCCTGGAACGACCCACCGGGCTGAATGGGCACCCCCATGATTCCCTGGCCAGTTGTACTCATATAGATCAATTCCTTGCCGTCGGCGCGCCAGCCAAGCACACCAAATCCTCCCTTGGTGGAGATCTGCCATTTGCCGCCCTCTTCCCGCGCCCCGGGGGAAAACGTCCGGACAAAAATCTCCGACTGGCCGGATTCGTTGGAAGCGTACGCAAAATATTTGCCGTCTGGAGAGGGCACGGTCGTTCTCACGCTGTGATTCGCAGGTACTAACTCCACCGGTTTGCCATCGCCACCAACAGGTAGGGCCATAATCGCCGCGCGCGCCTCGCCTTCCGTGTATAGAATCCACTTCCCGTCGCGCGTCCAGCCCCTGAGCCGTTTGACCCCCTTCGAGTTCCACAGTTCCCGCGCCTCTCCCACACCCGCGGCGCTTTTCACCATGATCCGCGCCTCGAGATTGGTCGTCTTGACGTAGGCGATCTCTTTCCCGTCCGGCGACCACACCGGCGTGTTTTCCGATCCGGGGTCAAATGTGAATCGAGAGGAAGTGCGCCGCACCAGATCGACCAGCCAAACGTCCGGCGCCTGGTTCGCTCCGGGCTTAATCCCAGCGGCGGTTTTACCATCCGGCGATATGCTCGGATTAAGGAGGTTTTCCCCGGCGGGAATCGTTTCGACGGCTTTACCCTGACGGTCAACCCAAACGAGCCGTGTCGTGAGATCCGAGGATCCGCCCGCCCGGAATGTCAGGATTCCGCTTGTCGATATCGAAAACGCGGCGGTATTCCTATTGGTGCCCATCTCGACGTTCTCCGCGATCGGCACTGGATCGCCGCTCAACGCCAGCTTGTCAAGGTCGAACGGCTGCGCCATCAGATTGCGCTCGCGCACAAAGAGCAGATGACCGGTGGGAGACCACATCGCCTCGGTCTCCCCGGCCATCAGGCGTTTGGCGGGTTGCCCGGAAGTCAGATCCCCTACCATGACACTGGATAGCTCTGTATTGGTGGCGACATCGGCTGTGGCGCTCATCGCGAAATACAGGAAACGCTTTCCGCCGGGTAGAAAATGCGGCATTCGGTGCGAGGTCTCTTTGCGCGCCGGGTCGAGCGCGGTGATCACTGTCGGCTGGCCGCCGCTGGCCGCTACACGGGACAACGGCGCCGTGGCATCGGCGGCAAATACGATGACGCCGTCTCCGCCTCCATACCAAGCGCCGCCTCGGCCCGACTGCGCCGCGCAGACGGTTTGCACCGGTCCGCCCTCGGACGCGACTCGCTTCAATTTGTTGTCCGCAAAGAACCCGATGTGGCGGCTGTCGCCCGACCAGAACGGGTAGGTTGCGCCTTCGGTACCCGGCAGCGGGCGCGCCTCGGCCTCGCTCAACCGGCGTATCCAAATCGACGACTCCGTTCCTTCGCCGACACGGAACATCAGCATGCTCCCATCTTGCGAGATTCGCGCGGGGCCGAAGCGTGTGGTGGCGAACTGGGCCTTCGACGGCGCTCCGATGGTGTAGCGGAACACGGGCAATTCCGCCGGGGCATCGCGCCACATCTTCCAACCGAGTAGTCCTGTTGCAATCACGGCTACGCCGACTGCTGCCGCCATGCCCCATTTCGGCGGAGGCGTTTGGGCCGGGGGCGGCGCGACGAGTGGATTTTCGAGGGCAATCCGCGCCTCGCCGATGTGTTGCAGGCGCGTCTTCAGGTTGCGGTCCAAGCAGCGCTTCAGCAACGGTTCCATCGGCACGCCGCTCAGATCGATCGGCGCGCGGACTACGTCGGCCAGCGTGTGTGTTACCGTCTCGCCATCGAACAGCCGCTTGCCTGTCAGCAACTCATACAGCACGACACCGAAAGCCCAGATGTCGGCGCGGCGGTCGACCGGTTTTCCGGCGGCTTGCTCGGGCGCCATGTAGCCGGCGGTGCCGAGAATGAGGCCCGCTTCGGTGGCGCGCATCGTCAGCGTCGGCGAGTCGGGGCCGACTTGCGTTGGCCGTTCCGAGACCGACTTCGCGAGGCCGAAATCCAGAACCTTCACGACGCCCGCGGGCGTGACTTTGACGTTGCCCGGCTTCAGATCGCGATGGATGATGTTCTTTTCGTGCGCGGCATCCAGGGCTTCGGCGATTTGCCTGGCCAGGGGCAGGGCTTCGTCCAGCGGCAGCGGCCCTTGGAGCGTTTCGCCTTCAACCAACTCCATGATGATGGCGTTGCCTTCGAGACCGTAGATCGTGGCGATGTTGGGATGATTCAACGCAGCCAGCGTCTGCGCCTCGCGCTGGAAGCGGGCGACGAAATCGGCGTCGTTGGCGAGGGCTGGGGGCAGGACTTTGATCGCGACTTCGCGGTTCAGCTTGGGGTCGCGCGCGCGGTAGACCTCGCCCATGCCGCCTTTGCCGAGCAGAGAAAGGATTTCGTAAGGGCCGAGCTTGTCGCCGGTGGAGTAGGCCATGGGGTTCTTCGATTGTATAGCGTGGCGCGGCTAGCGCTTGGGCCGGGGAGAATCCCAGGGGTTGATCAGTGCGACGCCCGTTCCCTGGAAGTCCGCGACGTTGCGGGTCACCAGCGTCAGACCGTGCACGAGCGCGGTAGCGGCGATGAGCACGTCCAGTTCGGGCTTAGGATCTGGCACTTGCAGCGCTGCGCCGCGAAGGGCGGTCGCCGTGTCGACCACGAGTATGCGTCCCGCGAATGCCGGCAGCACGTACTCGGTCAACCACGCCCGCAGCAACGCGCCTTGCAGCGTATCTCGACGCTCCATCCGTCGAACGCCGATTTCCAATTCATGTATCGTGATTGCGGACACGAAGCTCTCTGCGGCGCCCAGTGATTTCGCCCATGACGCGACGTTCCGATCCGCGTTGCCGCTTCGGATTTTTCGCATTTCGGAAACGACATTCGTGTCGAGCAGCAACATCAGTCGAAGTCCACCGGACGTGGAAGCTCCCGACGTTGCGGTAGATCAATCTCGATATCTTCAACTCCGGGCATCGCCAAAAGATCGGCGAGGCTCTGTCTACCACCGGTAATCCGCCGGTACTCTTCGACACTCAATAATACGTGGGCCGGCTTGCCTCGGTCGGTTATGAAGACAGGGCCCTGTTTCGCGGCTTTCTTCGCCCGGCCCGTATCCTGGTTGAATTCGCGGCTGGTGAGAGTAGTGATCGCCATGTAGATATGTTACTACTTTTGCTTCTTCGCCCGCTTCGCCGCCCTACCGGCGTGGCGGCCGGAGCCGTCGCCGTCGTCGAGGATCCCGCCCGCCGGGTTGAGCTTGGCCAGCGCCGTCTCCAGACGCTTGCGGGCAGCGGCGTTTTCGGCGCGGGGCTCGGTGAACGGCGCGCCGCTCATGTCGAATAGTTCGCCCTTCTCGTTCAGCTTCCACTTCGCTTCGCGGACGTACCACATGCGCGCCAGTTGAATGAAGATCCACTCGCGCGCAGGGCCGTTCTTGCCCTGGAAACGCGCAGCGTAGTTGTGGCCGTCGACCAACGCGGGCAGCTTTGCTCCGGCTAGCGCGGCGAAGGTCGGAACGAAATCGGTTGAGTCGACCAGGTCGGCCGACACTTTGCCGGCGGGCGTTTTACCGGGCCAGTTGACGATCATCGGCACCAGCGCGCCGCCTTCGAGCATCGATCCCTTGGCGCCCGAAACCGGCTTGCCACCGATCGTGGAGCGGTCGGCGTAGCCCTCCGCCGTGCCGTTGTCGCCGAAGAATACAAGTAGAGTGTTGTTGCGCAGTTGCAGACGGTCGAGATCGGCGACGAGTTTGCCGACGAGCTTGTCCATGTACTTCATGTTGTCTTCGTAGTGGTCGGTGGTCGACGGCGCGCTGTCGGGCGTGGGCAGAATTTCGCCGTGCACGTGGGAGAGCGAGTAGTAGAGATAGAACGGCTTTTCCCGATGGCGCGTCATGAAACCGGACACGAAATCGTGCATGACATCGGGCAGATACTCCTTATCGCGCAGGGTCTTCTTCTCGCCGTTGACCAGATAGGTGCGGCCTTTGTCCTGTGTGTTCCAATACGTGCCGCTGCCGGTGAACTTCAGGTGTTCGTCGAAACCCCATTCAGCGGGGCCGAGCGGCAACTGCCCCCATTTGCCAACCGCCGCGGAGACATAACCGGCCGATTTTAAGATCGTGGGCATGAACGTCTCCTTCGCGGCCGTCATGCGGCCGGTGGCGTCCTGATTCGTCGCGCCGGTGCGGAAGGCGTAGCGGCCAGTCATCAGAAGCGCACGCGACGGCCCGCACAGGGGCGCGGTGTAGGCGTTGGTGTAGCGTGTGCCGCCTTTCGCGAGCGCATCGATGTGTGGTGTGCGGAAGTGGTCGGCGCCGTAGCAGCTTAGGCCGCCGATGCCGAGATCGTCGGCGAGGATGAAGATGATGTTGGGCTTGCGGGCGGCGGGCGGTTGCGCGGCCAAGGCGCAGCCGGCGGTTTTGAGAAAGTCGCGGCGATTCACGAGGTAGAGTGTATCGCGGAATGGCGGTGGCGAGCCGCGAGGTATAAAGTGGTGAACATCATGAAATTCGAATTGGCCGCCTTGGTCGCGGCCATCCCCCTCTTGTCGCAGACGCCCGCCAAGCCGGTTCGCGGCGGGGTCACCGATCCCGGCGTGGTCACCACGCGCCAGTCGATCACACCCGCCGGCGTGCCGACGATCTTCCAGGGCAAGGTTTGGGGCGTTGCGTTTGGCGCAAGCGCGTCGGACCTCTGGGTGCTCACCGCCGGGCAGCTTTATGAGATGGATTGGCGTCAGAACAAGATCAAGACCAACATTAATCACAAGGCACAGCCGGGACTGATGGGTGTCTCGTTCGCCAATGGCAAGCCGTTGCTGTCGGCGAGCGTCGTGCGGAAGACGGGTCTGTTCACCTTGAAGGATGGCGCGCTGGCGCCCGTGGCCGAGAACATCGGCGCCTACAACGCGGGCGCGATCGGCGTGGGCGGCGGCGTGGCCGTTGTACCGCTGCCGTTCGACAACAAGGCTGCGGTTGTCGACCTGGCGACAGGCAAAGTCCGCGGGCACATTTCTACGGAGTTCGTTCCGTTCGCGGCTGTCGTGAACGCGGCGGGGACTGTCGCGTATGTCTCGAACTGGGGAGGCCGCAAGGCGCTGCCGAATGACAAGACCGCGCCGACTGGGCTCGATCCGAACGCCGACCGGCTTGTTGTTAATGCGGCCGGGATTGCGGCGAGCGGCACCGTGACGCGTGTCGATTTGACGACCATGAAGGCCACGCACTCCATCGCCGCCGATTTGCATCCGAACGGTTTGGCGTGGGACGAGACGGCCGCGCGGCTGTACGTCGCCAATAATAATCGCGACTCGGTGACGGTGATCGACACCGCGCGCAACGCGGTCTTGCGGACGCACGTTCTGAAGCCGTTCGCCAAGCAGGCTTCGGGCATCGCACCGACGACCGTGGCGCTCAACAAAGACGGGTCGAAACTCTATGTCGCCTGCGGCGGCATCAACGCCGTCATGGTGATCGACACGAAAACGGGCGCGCAGGAAGGGATGATCCCGACCGGCTGGTATCCAAACTCTCTCGCGCTGAGCCCGGACGGAAGATATCTCGCGATCGGCTCGCTGCTTGGTGCGGGATCGGGCTGGCAGAACGAGCCGAAGCGTCGGTACGTGCACGCCAATCGTGGTTCGGTCAATGTTGTCGAGTTGCCGGACGCGGCGCAGTTGGCGCGCTATTCGGCGGCCGTCGCCGAGAATAATCGACTGCCGCTGGCGGGCACGCCCGTGGCGCCGGCGCCCGCGGCATCGCGTGTTCCGAAGGCAGTGCCCCTGCGCGCGGGCGATTCGTCTTTGATCGAGCACGTCGTCTACATCGTCAAGGAAAACCGGACGTACGACCAGTTGTTTGGGGATCTTGAAAAAGGCAACGGCGAGCCTTCGTTCGTGATGTTCGGCGAAGACACGACGCCGAATCAACGAAAGCTGGCGCGCGATTTTGTGCTGCTCGACAACTTCTACGCCTCGGGCGGCAACAGCGCCGACGGCCACCAATGGCTGACGCAAGCCAACGAAGTGGCGTACACGATGTGGCCCGGCTATCAGGGGCGCAGCTATCCGTTCGACGGTTCCGATCCGCTGGCGATCGCGCAGGGCGGCACGATTTGGGACGCCGCGCTGGCCGCGAAGAAAACGGTGCGGATCTATGGCGAATACGCGGGACGCCGGGCGGAGCCCGCTTCGGCGCGCGCGAAACATCTCGAAAATTGGAAGCAAGGCGCGAGTTTCGACAATCTCTTTCAGACCGTTGCGCCGATCGCTTCGATGAACGCAATTCTGGCGAAGAACTATCCGGCCTACACCACCGCGGTGCCGGACGTTGTGCGCGCGAATCTGTTCGTGAAGGACCTCTCGCAGTGGAATCAGTCGGGCACGATGCCGAACCTTACGATCGTGCAATTGCCCAGCGACCACACCAATGGAACCTCGCCGGGTGCATCGACCCCCAAAGCCATGGTGGCTGATAACGATCTCGCCGTTGGCTTGATCGTCGAAGCTTTGTCGCGTTCCAGGTTCTGGCCGAAGATGGCTATCTTCATCGTCGAGGACGACGCGCAGAACGGCGTCGATCACGTCGATGGGCATCGCACCGTCGCATTGGCGGTGAGTCCGTACATTCGACGCGGGCACGTCGATTCGACGTTCTACTCCAACCAGAGCATGCTCAAGACGATGGAGTTGATGCTGGGGCTCGGACCGCTGTCGTTGTTCGATCTGATCGCCAACGATATGCGGGAGAGTTTTCAGGACAAACCCGATTTGTCGCCGTTCAAGCACGTTGTGCCGCAGCAGGATTTGTTCGCGGTGAATCCGCCCGCGTCGGCGCTGAAGGGCGCGGCGCGCCGCAACGCGATTGAATCAGCGCGTATGAACTGGGCCGCGCCTGACGCCGCGCCGACCGAGAAGGTGAACCGGCTGTTGTGGCACGCAATCAAGGGCTCGACGACGCCGTACCCGGCCGTGCGCAACGCGGTGTTCGCGCCGTATTCGTTGGATGTTGACGACGACGACCGGCGGTGACGTGGGCATTCTGACTTTGCGTGATAGGGCCGCGTGAATCGGCGCGGCGGCTGCTTTCACAACTGGGCCGGCACGCTGTCGAAGCGTTATGCCATCAACCCGGACGCGCGTGACGGGTGCGTTGAACGAATCTTGAAGCCATTTTCTATCTCCTTGCGCGTTGCAGTGTAAGCAACCATGCGAAGGAACCTAGAAATGAAAAGACTCATCAACGCGACCCGATTAACGGCCGCAATCGCCTTAGTTAACTTACTTCTGACGCCATCGGCGTTAGGCCGGACAAGTGGTCCTGTCCGGTTGAGCTTAAACAGTGTAGACACCGTTCAGTACGGCGCACCGGTCGATATCATCGCCGTGTTGGAAGCCGGCGCCGATGTGCAACTCGCGCATTTCGCGCTGAAGAATTCCGAACACTGGCAACTCATCGAAGGTGAACGCGTTTGGGATGGTCCGATCGCGAAGGGACAAATGGTGCAGCTTCGCCTGCGCGCGGTGCCGCTGAGCAATGACCCCATGCCTCTGCGCGCCGAAGTGCGCGTTGCCGGCTTCGCGCCGATGATTGCCGCGCTGAATCCCGAGCGTCTCGGCGGCAAGTTCTCCGAACATGGCGTGGAGAAAGAGGAGCACACCCGGCAGCGCGAGTTGCTGGCGCCGTCGGAAGTAATGAACTACCGGCGCGAGCGCTCCGACGCCGAACCCGAGGACCCGAGCGAACCGCGCCTGCCGATGCAGAAGCGCGCGTCCGGGATTCGCGCGGCCAAGGCTGGCCAGCGCGAGGCGAGCGTCAGCGTCACGGCCACCGGGCGATTCACCTATTTCGATAACAACGATATTCGCCGTCCCGTGCGCTACGCGACGGTCGAACTGCATGACCGGAATCCGGGTCTGCCAAGCTGGCGATGCGGCACATCGACCACCGACAGCAATGGCGAATTTTCCATTTCGGCCACGTGCGGTAACTGGACCGACGACCCCGATCTGTTCGTACGCATCGTGCTGAACAACTCAAAGATCGAAGTAAAGCCCGACGGCCCTATCTTCGGCAGCTACACGTTTGAGACCGGTACCAAGTGGGATCGCGGCGCGGGAACACACTCGTTCGGGACGATTACCATCGACGAAAACCGTCGCGCCTTCGCCATTCACAACCTTGCCACCCGAGCGCAGCGCTATATGGCATCACTCGGCGAATCCATGGGCAAAGTAACCATCAACTTCCCATACGACGGCGGCGCGCACTACAACCCGTTCTTCGATAGCCTGGCCATTCCCAACGATCGAGCGTTTGGCGAAGTCGGAACGATTTTCCATGAGTACGCTCACCATATTCTGGCCACGAAGGCCGAGAGCCCGATCCCCGATTACAGCGAAGAACACGACGACTGCCCGGGCACGCACTGCATCACCATGCCGGAAACCCGTGAGGTCGCCTGGAGCGAAGGCTTTCCGAACGCTTATGCCGTGCTGATGCGGCATCTGTACAAAGACGATGACGGCTATCCCGCGACATCCAAGTACGACTGCGAGACGATGATGATCGATAGTGAGTTCGTGGGCCGTGAAGATGAAATCGAAGGCGTGGCATGCGCCATCATCTGGGATCTAGTGGATTCCGACAACGACGATCAGGCGCCGTTCGGCCCTGGCCGCCGCGACCGAGCCGACTTCTATTTCAAAGACATCTGGAAGGTTGTCAAGGAGTACGATCCGTCGGATAACATCTTGCACAATCACCCAACCACGCTTCAGGAATTCTGGCGCGGCCTTCGTCACTTCTTTCCGGACCAGGTCAACGTCATCTCCGAGGTGTTCATGGAACACAACGTCGTCAGGCCGCAGCCGGATCTCATTGTGTCCGAACTCGGTCTTCCCTCGGGGATGATCGTTCGCGGCGGCACGTTCGGTGTGAGCAGCACCGTGCGTAACGCCGGAGATGAGCGCGCCAACAATTCATTCCATGTGCAGTTCCGCTTGGTCCCAACGAACGGAGCCTCGACGGTTGTCGGCGAGCGCAAGGTGAACGGCGATCTGAGCGCCGGGGCCAATCACACCGCCGCGGTCACACTGTCGGTACCCGCGACGCTGGCGGTGGGCGATTACCGGCTGCGCGCGTGCGTCGACTCCGGATCCACGGTGCCGGAGCGAGATGAGGAAAACAATTGCCTCACGCGCGGAACAATCTTTACAGTCCGTTAAGCGGAGCGCGGTGGGTAAGGTGCGGAGAAGACTGAGGTCACTCGAACAGGAAACCGAGTCGCCGCACTCTTCTCCGCACCTTACTCACAGCCGCGTCGGCCTTTGGATCCTACACCTTCGAGCACTCAACGCTTACCGCAACACCCCGCTGACCACCCTCTTCGGCACCGCGCCCACGGGGATCGTCTTCACCACCTCAAAGGTCTTGTTATCGACAACCACCGTCGCATCGTCTCCCGCAACGGCCACATAAAGATGCTTGCCATCGGGCGGGATCGTCAGCCAGTCCGGATGCAGTCCGACATGCACGACCTTCACCAGCTTGAAGTCCGGCAGTGAATAGGCCATCACGCTGTCGTACCATTTGCTCGTCGCCCACAGCAGTTTGCCGTCGGGCGTGATCGCCAACCCGTGCGAGGGCGAGCCCTGCAAGCCCTCGGTCTCCTTGTGCACGCCGGGCGGGTCGGGCAGTTCGAAGCGCCGAATCTCTTTGCGCGCCGCGAAGTCCACCAACGCCAGCCCATGATAGTTCGAAAGCTGCACGACGATCTCCTTGGTCGACCCGTCGCGGTTTGTCGTAAACGCCATCGGCCGTATGCCGGCCGACAGCGTCAGCGTCCAGTCGAGCTTCTCCGTCGCCGCGTCGATCACCGAGATCGTGCTCGCGGCGATCGACCCCGCCACCACATGTTTCCCGTCCGGCGTCACATAGACGTTGTGGATCTCGCCCTTCACCGCCACGGACTTCGCATTGGTCAATGACGCCACGTCGATGATATCCACCGCTCCAGTGCCCTCGCGAATGCCGACATACACACGCTTGCCGTCCTTCGAAATATCGACGTTGTTCGGCTTGCCGCTCAGCGGAATTCGCTTGATCACCTGGAACGATCTCGACTCGACAACATCGAGCGTGACCTGCGCTTCGTTGGTCACATAAATCCGCGTGCCATCCGGCGAGATGACCAAGCCGTGCGGCACTTCGATCCCGGTGATCCCGCCGACAACGGTGTTTGTCGCCGGGTCGATCACATGAATATCGTCGCCCGCCGAATTCGACTGCAGCACGCGGACATCGCCCGATGACTTGTCCGTCGCCCCGCGCGCCCACGCCGCCAGCGTCTTCCATTCCGGATCGTCCTTCGACGCAAAATGTTTTCCGCCCGGATGGAACTTCGTCCCACCTTTGAGCGGCGCGGCCAGCATCTTGTCGGTAAAGAGCCGCCAGTTCTGGAAGTTCTTCCGCGACTGCTCTTCGGTCCATGTCGTTGCGCCGGGCGAGAGCTTTTCGAGCGCAGGCACGCGATGGATATGGCACGCGACGCAGCGCGCGTGGCCCGGGCGTTTCTTCACAAACACGGGCTGGACGCGATCGCGAAAGTAGACGTAGTCTTGCGCGCTGACTCCGAGCGCAGCGAAAAAGAGGAGGATGCGCATGCGAGGGTATTCTATACCCTTTGCACGTCGGCTATCGAACAGCCTGCAACATCCGCAACACCTCGGGATTCCCGGGAACCACTTTCAGAAACTCGCCAAGTACTATCCGTGCTTCCGCGTTCTTGCCACCCTTTATGAACAGCGAGGCCAAGTTGACATAACCGGCCGCGTCCCTCGGCGCAATTTGAATGGCCTTGCGAAACTCGGCTTCGCCCTTAGCCGGCGCGCCGGTTTCGACATAGAGAATTCCCAGGTTGTTGCACAGCGCCGCCGAATCGCCCTGCATCTCCCGGACCCGCTCGAACTCGCCAAGCGCCGCCGCGAACTCGCCACCCGCAGCCATCGCCGACGCCCAACTGTATCGATACCCCGCGTGCTCCGGGTCGGCCGCAACAGCCTGCGCGAATCGCGCGCGCGCGCCGGCAATGTCCTGTGCGCCGAACAACGCCGAGCCCAATCCGTGCAGCGCCATCGCATCGTCCGGCGATGCCGCCAGCACCTTCTCGAACGCCGCCGCCGCATCGCGATAACGCGCTTGCCGCAAACGCAACAGGCCGAGATTCGCCAGCGCATCCGGATCCGACTGCCCGGTCAGCAGCGACTCCGCCTTTGCCAAATCGCCGCTTTCGATCAACACGCCCGCGTAGTTAGTCCGCGCCTCGCGCGACGGCGTTCCGAATGCCAGCGCCAGTTCGAAGTAGCGCGCGCTTTCTTTCGCCAATCCGCCTTCGGCCAACGCCGTTGCCAGCTCGACGTAGTTGCGCTTCGGGCGTTCGTCGAGCCAGCGTCCGGCAAACGGCAACGACGCGCGCGCGGACACGGGCACCGCCGCATCGGCAGCGATCGTCGCGGCCGAGGTCACGCCATGATAGACCTTGACGACGCGCCCGCGCTCGTCGAGCAGGAAGCTCGTCGGCAGCGCAAGATCGCGCCGGTAATCGAATAGGTGGCGATGGAACAGATTCCACGCGGCCAGCTCATCGGCCGTTGGCAATACGACGGCGAACGGCGCCTCCGGCCGCTGCGCGCGATCCTCATCGGCTGACACAACAACGACGCGCACGCCGGCCTGTGCAAACCGGCTCGCCGCCGCTGCCCACTCCTTCATCTCCTCACGGCACGGCGGACACCACGACGCCCAGAAATTCACCAGCGTCTTTTGCGGCCGCAACCGCATGCCGTTCAACACGGGCGCGGGCACGGGTTCAGTTAGCCATACCACCGCCGCCTTTTCGATCGGCTGTTTCACGCGCGGTAATGCGGACGGCGCCACAATCGGAACGAATTCTCGCTCGCCTTCGTTCAGCCGCACGAATCCACGCGCGGGCACATCCGTCAGCGACTGCGAAGCGCCGCCGGGCCATCGAACCTCCAAGGACACCGGCGTCTCGCCGTTGTCCAGAGCGAAATGCAAGCGCCGCGAACTCTGCGTGAGATACCCCGAGCCCGCGTCGACATGCCGCAACAACTTGCGCCCGCGCGAAGTCGTCAGCAACGCCGACGCGCCGATCGAGTCCGGCATCCGCGCGCCACGCAATTCGACGACGAGCACCGGACCCTCCGGCGCTTGATTGCGCAACACCCGAACCCGCGGCGCCGTGCGCGACGCCTCGACAATATCGAGCGCGCCGTCGCCATCGATATCGAGCGCTACGAAACCGCGGCCATCGCCAGCCGAATCAAGTCCCGTAACGTACGAAGTATCGACAAACGTTCCATCGCCCGCGTTGCGAAAACAAACATCCCGCTCCCGCCCGCTCCACGAACCGCCCGAACGGATGAGCATATTCACCGCGCGCCACGCCTCGCGATACGGTTGTGAACCCGCAACCTTCTGTGGAGTGCGCGACACGACCTGCCGCCAGAAGAAGCTTCATAAGTCGTGGGTATCCGGCCCGGTGATGTAGCCGTTTTTCACCAGCAGATCGAGCCGGCCGTCGTTGTCGTAGTCGACGAATCCGCTGCCCCACGCCCAGCGGCCGAATTCCACGCCGGCCTTCTCCGACACGTCTTCGAACGTACCGTCGCCCTTGTTGCGAAAGAGCGAGTTGCCCTTCGCCTGGCGTTGAAACGCGGCTTGGCGCTCGCGCCCGGCGGTGAAAGCTGGATTGTAAGTCAGGCGCTGCCCGGCGCTCGACCACATGTTGGAGATGCAGAGATCGAGCCAGCCATCGCCGTCGTAGTCGCCCCAAGACACCGACATGCCCGCGCCAAGATCCTCGACGCCCGCGCGCGCCGCGACATCTTCGAACGTGCCATCGCCGCGATTGCGATACAGATTGTTGCGGCCGAAATCGTTGGCGACGTAGAGATCGGGCCAGCCATCGCGATCGTAGTCGGCCCACGCCGCCGCGAAGCTGAAGCGGTTGTTGTTGGCGTTCATGCCGCTCGCCGCCGTGACATCGACGAACGTGCCGTTGCCGCGATTGCGATAGAGCTGATTCGGCGGCCCGTTCGTTGCGTCGTAGTAAGGTGTCGGCGCGTCGTAGGTTGCCCCCGCGGTCCAAAAATCGTAGGCGCAGACGTAGATATCGAGCCAGCCATCGCGGTCGAAATCGGCAACGGCGGCCGAGGTAAGCGTTCCAGCGGCGCGCGCGAAACCCGCGCTCGCGCGGCGCGAGTAATGACCCTTGCCATCATTAACCATCAGGACGATCTGCGTGCCCGCGACAAGCAAAAGGTCCTGATCGCGGTCGTTGTCGAAATCGGCGAAGACGGCCATCGTCGTGCCGTCCAACACGTCGACGCCCGCCGCGGCCGAAACATCGTCGAACGTGCCATCGCCGTTGTTGCGCAGCAGCCGATTCGGAAGACCCGAGGGCTGGCAAACGTAAAGGTCCTCCAACTCGTCGCCGTTGTAGTCGCCAACCGAGATGCCGTTATGCCCGTAAACGTCGATACCAGTGGCCTCGTCCATCACGGCGCGCCAGTCGTCGAGCCCCTTGGCCAACTGTTCGCGGTAGATCGTGTTGTGACCCAACGCCCGTTCGGTTATGTCGATGAATCGCGGCGCGCGCGCGGACGATTCTCGAATCGGCCCGAGTTCCAGCTTTCGCGCGGACCAGGTCGAAGCGCGCACAAACTCGGCGCGCGCCGACGGTGCGATCAACGTCAACCGCCCGCCGCCGGCCGCTTCGCCGCCGAGTTCGATGCGCAGCCCGAGCGTCGTCGATGTTTCGTCGGCCCGCTCGCGGTTGCTGGCGACGATCTTCACTTCCCACACGTCGAGTTTGCGAAACCGCTCGAGCAAGCCGTCGGGCCACGGCAGAATGCGCTTGTCTTTCTGAATCAGCGCATTGATCGCTTCGTAATCCTGCTCGCCGAGCCAGTGATCTTCCATCGCGTCCGTCTTCGCGAGCACGCGCTCGACGCCTGCCGTGCGCGGCGGCTTGGACTTGACGCGATAATCGGGCTGCGCTTGAAGAACGAAGAGGCTGAGGAAAAGCGCTCGCACCGCTAGAATTCGAAACGCATGCTCAACTGAATTTGCCGTCCAGTGCCACGCGTGGAAGTGATACGCCCGAAGTCGCCTCGCCCGCGAACCGCCGCCGGAACATTGAAGTTCGGACGGTTCGGCAGATTATAGATATCGGTCCGGAATTGCAGGTTGGAACGCTCTTTGATCACCCATCGCTTGTTGAGCGAGAGATCGACGTTAACCTGCCCCGGCCCGAAACCGAGGGCGCGCGCGGCGTTGCCGAAGTTGCCAACACCCGGCGCCGCGAAGCAAGTTGTGTTGAACCACTGATTCAAATAATCGGCTCGCGAACGGCCGCCGTTAATGTTCGGATCGCACGTGAGGTTGGGCCGCGGACTGCCCGCGAACGTGTTCGTTAGATTTGTCTGTTCGATCGCGCCCCACGGCGCGCCCGCGAAGAACTCCGCGATGGTGCCGATCGACCAGCCGCCGGCGACCGCATTCAACACCGGATTGGCGATATCGACACGGCGCCCTTTGCCAACGGGCAATTCATACACGCTGGAGCCAATGAACCGGTGACGGACATCGTTGCCCGAGTACGACCGGTCCAGCCCCCGCAGTTCCGGATGCGTGTAACCGTTGCCTTCGCCGCCGGCAAATTCGTTGCCGCCCTCAATGTTATCGAGGAACTTCGACCACGTGTAATTCGCCAGCAAGTTGAAGCCGTTCGAATAGCGGCGTTCCACCTTCATATTTAGGGCGTGATACGTCGAGCTGCCCCAGTTCGGCGTCAACCGGTTGACGTTATTAAACTGCGGAAAGAGACGCGCCGTCTGTGTCTGCGCCGCCGGGCCGCGGCCATTAACGAGCGGAATAACATTCACGTTGACCGCCGCGCCGCCAAGCTTACGGCCCAGGTTGCCCAGATACGCGGCTTCGAACAACATGTTGCCGCCCAGTTCGCGCTGTACCGTCAAGTTGTATTGCTGCGAGTATCCGTTGGCGTGATTCTGAGCGATGAAATCCGGCGCGGAGCGCGGCGCCTGGCCCACGCGGACCGCGCCCCATGACGGCCCGATCGGTTCGCGCGTGCCCGTCGGCAGGCCGTTGCGGAACGGGAACGCGGGCGTAAGCCCGCCATCGGGCGACGAAAACGAGAAATTCGATCCGAATCCTTGCGACAGAGTATTGACCACCGCGCCGAAGTAGATGCCGAGGAAGTTGATCCCGTAGCCGCCGCGAACAACCGTACGCGCCGACGGCTTCCAGGCAAACCCAAAGCGCGGCGCGAGATTATTGTTATCGAACGGGTGTGCATACTTGTTCAGCCCGTCGCGGCCGGAGAAAGTAACCACGCCCGGCGTCCCCGAAACCGGGTTGATCGCCGTGCCGTTGAAGCCGCTCTGGCGATTATCGAGCCGCTCCCACCGCGGCGTGTCGACCTCCCACCGCAGCCCCAAGTTAAAAGTCAGGTTTCTGCTGACCTTCCAATCGTCTTGCAAGTAGAAGCCGTAGTAATCGGTTCGCGCTTCGAGCAGGTCGGGCCTGTTCTGCCCGGCCGATGAAGTCCAGCCGAGCAGGAACGCCGCCATCCCGCTCCGTGTCGCGCGATCGTTAAAACTGAACGTGCCTGCGCCGGTTTGCGATAACTCGTCCTTGTTCAGCGAGTAACGCATTTCGAAGCCGGTCTTCAGTGTGTGCTTGCCTTTGATGATCGTCAGGTTATCGACTAAGTGGTGCGTGAGGATCGGCGTCTGAATGCGTTCGTTCGGCGTCGTGCTCAAACCGGATTGGCCCGTCACGCCAATCACCGGGAAACCGGTGTCGTCGACGCCGCGCAGCCCGATCTTCCCGTTGAACCCTGAGCCCGTGCCCGCCGCGCGATTGATGTGCTTACGGATCGAGTACGCGTAGCGCGCTTCATTTAAGACAGTCGGCGTGAAGTTATGCATCCACGATCCCAGCGCGGCGTGGATCTTGTTCTCGCGAATGCCGGCGCGCGTATCGGCGATGCGTTCCGGGTACGCGCTCGCGACGTCCTGCGGGGCGCGAATCACGTTGTACCGGCCGAAGATACGATCGTTGTTCCCGAGAGCGTGATCGACGCGCGTTGTCAGCGAATCCTGCGTCAGCTTGTCGGACAAGTTGACGGTGTAGTTCGCGCCCGGCGCTCGCGTGATATCCGAGGCGATATTCGCGTTCGGATACAGCGCTGCAAGTTGGCGCGCGATCGGATCGATTCGGCTCGCGGGAATCATATTGCCGGGGAATGGCTGCGTACTCACCGGATCGAGGACAGCGACGTCGCGGCGGTTCGAGAAATTGCCCTCGCGCTCCGGCGCGTGCGGCACGATCAGTCCGGAAACCGTCACGCCATCCCGCCGGCGCGCGCCTTCGTAGTTCGCGAAGAAGAACGTGCGGTCCTTCTTGATCGGGCCGCCAAACGATCCGCCGAAAATGTTGTAGCGCAACGGCGCCTTGCGTTGCGCAAAAAACGTCCGCGTATCGAGCACCTGATTCCGCAGAAACTCATACGCCGAACCATGGTAGTTATTGGTTCCCGAGCGCGTGGTCATCAAAATCAGTCCGCCGCCCGCGCGGCCGAACTCGGCGGAAAAGTTGCTCATCTCGGCCTTGAACTCCTGCAGCGATTCCGCCGGCGGGTTCAACTGCAACTGCGCCACGCCGAGCGACATGTTCTGCACCACCGCGCCGTCCAACTGCCACATCTGATTCTGGCTGCGCCCGCCCGCCATTGAGAACATCGGCACCTGCTCGCCACCGGTCTCGCTCCTAAACGTCACAGCGCCAAGCAATCGCACCAAGCCAGCCGTCCGCCGGCTTTCCAGCGGCATATTCAACACGCTGGTCCGTTCGATCAACTGCCCGACCGACGACGTTTCCGATTCCAGCAGCGCCGCCTGCGCCTTCACCTCGACCGTCTCGGAAACCGCGCCGATGCTCAATCGCAAATCGACGGTCCGCGTAATGCCCGTTTCGAGCACAATTCCAGCTTGCACCGACTTCTTAAAGCCGGTCTTCTCAACGGCGACTTCATACGCGCCGGGAAGCAGCGCGGGGAAGATGTAGTTGCCCGCGTCGGTCGTAACGGATTCCGTTCCAACACCGGTCTGCACATTGCGCGCGGTGACCTTCGCGCCGACAACAACCGCGCCACTATCGTCGGTTACGGTTCCAGCAAGCCTCGACTGCGTCTGCGCGAGCACAGCGAGCGAGAACACACACAACGCCCTGAATAGCATAGCGCGAGTATATCAGTTACTTAACCAACCCCGCCGCCCAGTTCAACATCACTACCAGCGGCAACTCCTTCTCCCCGCCCTCCGGTTCCAACGTCAGGAACTTCTTCCCATCGCGCGAGGGTAGCGCTTGGGGCCAGGCGCCGACGACCGGGATGCGGAACAACATTTCGGGCTTTCCGGGCTTCACCGCGGTTGCTTGCAGCTCCATACTGGCCGCCCACACCTCGCCGCCTGGTGTCATCCAGTACAACTCCTTCCCATCCGCCCGCCATGCGGGTTGTGCGCCACCCGCCGAAGAAATCAGCCATTTGCCGCGTTTTTCGGGAAACCCTTGCACGTAGACCTCCCGCCTGCCTGTTTCGTCCGTCGCATACGCCACCCATCTTCCATCCGGCGAAAACTTGGCAAAGCCCTCCTGGGTCCGCGGGGCGTTTAGGTACGGCTCGGGATTCGCTTCGCCCGTTAGCCGCTGAATCAAAATGTCGCCCGTTGCGTGGAGTAGGTACCTGCCGTCCGACGAAATGTCATTCGGCAGGTTAGTCGAGTTCGCATTCGTGACGAGCGCCGCCTCACCGGTTCCGTCGCTGGCCTTACGCCGGATCCCTCTCGGGGTTGCGTAGTAGACAGACTTCCCGTCCGGCGACCAAATCGGCCGGTAACCTTCGTTGAAGCTCAACCGCGTGCTGATGCCGCGTGCCATATCCATCGCCCAGACGTCGAGCTGTCCTTGCTCCCTTGCGATCGCGTATGCGACGCGGCCTTCGTCATCGGACAAGTTGAACCCGCTGGTGCTGATCCGCGCGGCCTCGCCAACCGTGGCAAGTATTTTGCCGCTTCTGTCCCGCCAGACGAAGCGCTTCAAGCTCCCGCCGTCTCCTCGGCCATAGGCCACCGATCCGCCGGCAACGGAGAACTCGGGGAAGCCATTCACCGCCATCATGCGAATCCCTTCGGCTATCACCATCGGATCGCCCACCAGTCTCGGTGGATCCAAATCCATGGATCGCGCCATTAACGTTGCCTCGCCCTGCACGTAGAACAACCGGCCGGATACGGCATCATACTCGGCCTTGTAATTAGATGGCAGGATTTGGACAGGCGGCCCTCCGTCCAGTGATCCGACAAACACGCCCGCCTTTTGGGAATCCGCACCCCGGACCAGGTAGAGGAATCGCTTTCCGCCCGGCAGGAACTGCGGGTAGTAGTGCGCCGATTCGCCGTCCTCGGTGTTCAGTTGCCTTACCGGCGCCGGTGTGCCTCCCGAGGCCGGTATCCGTTGAATCGGTGAAGTCTGATCGCCGAACAGGATCACGCCGTCTTTGTTCCACGTACCGCCGCGTGGCGCTCGCGCATCGCAAAGCGTGATCGGCGCACCGCCCGCCAAGTCGATTCGCTTCAACTTCCCGCCCGCTGCAAATCCCAACGACTTCCCATCCGGCGACCAGAACGGCCGTCCCGCTCCGTCGGTGCCCGGCAATTCCCGCGCCGTCAAACTGTCGAGCGGCCGGACATGCAGCAGATCCGTACCTTTGGAATTCGTGGCGACAAACGCCAGCGTTCGCCCGTCAGGCGATAGCGCCGATCCACCGCCGTTGCCGACCGACGCAAATCGCGTATCGGCCGGCGGCGAAATCTCAACCGCCACCGGAAGCGCCGGCGTGCTCGGTTTCAAGACCCACGCGCCGACACCAGCGATCGCCGTAAATGCCGCCACCGCCCACGGCACCCAACTCGACTTCGAAACAGCAGCCTTTTCGAGCTCCGGCGCATACCGCTCAATCGCAATCCGCGCCTCGCCAATATGCGCCAGCCGCGTCTTCAGATTGCGGTCCAGACAGCGCTCCATCAACGGGCGCAGCGGCAGGCCGCTCAGATCGATCGGCGCGCGCACCACATCGGCCAGCGTATGCGTAACGGTCTCGCCATCGAACAGCCGCTTGCCGGTGAGAAGTTCATACAGCACCACGCCAAACGACCAGATATCCGCGCGCCGATCGACCGTCTTTCCCGCAGCCTGCTCCGGCGACATATACCCCGCCGTGCCAAGAATGAGCCCAGCTTCGGTCGCGCGTAAAGTCAGCGTCGGCGAGTCGGGGCCAACCGGCGCGGGCCGCTCGTTCACCGCCTTCGCCAGCCCAAAATCCAAAACCTTCACAACGCCCTCGGGCGTCAGCTTAATATTCCCCGGCTTCAAGTCGCGATGAATGATGC
>Ga0169931_10004451_pt1 | contig 21835 bp, 15 predicted proteins | sample Kivu_15m_20L_FD_129675 | JGI IMG/M metagenome (GOLD analysis project Ga0169931, IMG submission 129675) | Freshwater microbial communities from Lake Kivu, Western Province, Rwanda to study Microbial Dark Matter (Phase II) - Kivu_15m_20L... | ecosystem: Environmental > Aquatic > Freshwater > Lake...
CAACATCAAAATTATCTATAATTACTTTGTGGGATGCTTTGTTGATTAAAACAGGGCAAAAGCAGTCACTTTACTTAACTACGATATCGATATCGATGATAAAATTTAATTTTTAGTCGCAGGCGCTTTTCCGAAAACATAACATAAAATACCTTAAATGCCAATAGAACGCATTTTTTAATGGCGAGGTGAAAATCAGATACAGATTTGCAACCTTTTTATTGATTTTTTGAGTAAAATATGGTTAGCGTGGGGTTAGCGTATACAAAAAGATCATTCAAGATTTTCAGCTTTCAACAAAGTTCTTTCTATCATATGTCTACTTCAAATCAATTAAAATCCAACAAAATTAGTATAGACTTTCAAAGTTTTCTTCCCGAAACCGCCTTCTAACGCCATTTTGAGACAATTTTACTGCCTCATTCTGACTCAATGCTTTTATTCAGAAGAAGGTCAGGATATATACATAAGCGAGCTCTTCAAGCATATTGCGCTTACTAACATTATTTCTGACTATTTCAGAATACTTGCAGTTTTGGTTTCAAAGTTCGGTATGCATGAAGAACAAGTCAGCTAGATGCCTGAAATTTTACTCAACAACATTCTCCACTAAAAAAATTAGCTAACTATCTAAGGATGCGCTAAACTTCTTTCTAATTTTCATCTAGGTACCACAGTCGCCCAAACCTAAGTTGAACTTTTATGGGACAAATGTTTGTTCGGTAGGTAGACACCTTGCAAAAAGTAAGCTACTCGTCAGGCCATCTACGACCTGATTCTCAAAGTTTGCCAAAACAACAAAGAAATAACTGATAATATAATAAATCGTACTAGATAAACTCTCTAGACTCGCATAAAAGAGATGAAAATTACTTATAGCAATTAAGTGAATCAGAGATCTACAACGGGTTACGCTGGTATTAAAAATTTAGGTAACATTTGCTACATGATCTCGATGCTTCAACAGCTTTACATCAACAAAACTTTCAGATATCTTCTTATGAGGATTGATGACAATAAGTAGCCAGAATGGGTGATGGACCAAAAAGAAAGAATGGTCGACGATAACTTTCTTCATCAAATTCAAAGAATTTTCGGCTACTTAGATCAAACTAGTAGAGTCGATTTCGTACCCTATGCCTTTTGTCAAGCTTACAAACCTTTTGGCTAAGCTGTCAATGTCATGATACAGCAGGATGTTCAAGAGTTCGTTTTTATGTTTTTTGACAAACTCGAAGCAAGCATCAAAGACCATCCTTTAAGAAGACTGGTCGACAATTTTTACAAGGGTGCCTCGACCAATCTTTTTGAATGCCACGAATGCAAACAGACCAAAAAAGTTTAAGATCCTTTTTATTGTTTATCTTTGTAAGTAAAAAACTCAAAAAGTCTAGGAGAATCGTTCAATAGATTCATTTTAGGAGAGCTAATTAACGACTACAAGTGTGATTTTTGTGGAAAAAAGGCAGATGTATCAAAGAAAACAAGGGTAAGTAAGGCTCCGCATATCCTTATTTTCCATCTTCAGAGAATTGTGTTCAATTTGGACACTTTTATGAACTAAAAAATAACTACAAAACACTAATTTCCTCTCAATTTTAATCTTTACCCTTACACTCTTGAGTACTACCAGAACTAACAAAATAAAACATCTCAGAAAACACAGTAAAATGACAAAGATAAGCCACAATAACATGATAAAGCCAAAGATTACTAGTACGAGATAAGCGGCATAATATGCCATCGAGGTAACGCAGAAACTGGTCACTACATTAGTTATATTAAAAATTAGTAAGGAAAATGGTTTGAGTTCAACGACAGTCAAGTCAGTAGCTTCAATCCATCGAATATTGAGACCTAATGCTTTGGAGGGACTTTCAACTACGACGACTAGTACGATTGGTAGCGCAAAGAAAACAGTAAAAGCGCATATTTGCTCATTTACAGAAAGATGACTCCAAATAAGATATAGATGGAAGTCGATAGTCAGCAGAATATTTCGCAGCTGCTTGCTACACTAGGGCTTAGCTCAGAAGAAACAGTGCCTTAAGAAGAAGTCAAAAAAGAGTAAGAACCGATGGAAACACAGCTAGACAGTAGCTAACCTGTTGAAGACTCAGAAGAATCAAGAGAACTACGTTTACAGAAAGAACTGGAAGAAATCGCCATCATCAAAAAAAATAAAAGCGAAGATGGTATTGACGTAGATTCGAGCGAAAAGAAGCCTTAAAATCCAACAGAAAAACCTTCTGAGTAACCCAAATAAGCTTCTAATAAACTCGTTGTTCGCATAAAAGATTAAGTTTCAGCTTTTTTGACTTCAAATCTGAAAACTGAAATCGACGCAGACAACGAAACTCACTTTTTCTAAAAATGTTTGGCCTCAACGAGTTTCTCTAAGTTTTTTGCTAAGCTACTGATACTACCCCAGAGTAACTCATAACAGATGGTCAAACTGTGTCAAAAGCTGACTTTTGGATTCTGGCTGAAGTCTCCTAGTTTCAAAGAACTGCTTTATTCTCTTTCTTTATACATCAAGGAATACCCGTAAGCCCTCAAGCCCATCTTGGCTGGTAATGTCAATCTAGCTACTCTGCTCATATAAAACTCATAGAGTTAAGTGAGAACTCAGGTGGCCACTTTTCTTGTTAATTCTTTTTACTATTTCATATAAGAACGTGATCTTACACTATTGTCTGAAGACATCAATGAAGACAATCAACTTGTAGTCACTTATCTAGATAACTTGTTTACATTGATCCCAACCACTGTTTCTCGATGCTGGACCAAGTTTAGTCAGTACTTTTAATTCTGGTACGATCTTTCTCGTAGGTCTCCTGTCTGCGCAGGCTACATGGTACGCAAACAAGTTCTCAAACATTTTATTGATTATTTTTTAGAGAAAAAATCACCGCTCAAAATATACATAGACAAACCTCAGATCGGCAGCACCTATGCAACTCCAAACTTCACTATGCTCTTGAAAACTATATAAAGTTTGCTTTAATTTTACGCACACAACCAGATTGCCCTTTCCGATGACTAAAAACTCATAATTATCAACTTTAATTTCATCTAGAAGCTCATTCACGACAAGTATGAAAATATTGCGATAAAAATAGTGAGACTGATATGCCCTAACAACTTGATTGCTAGCTAAAAAATTGCAATAGTCTTAGTGAAAGGTCTTCATAAAGCTAATTATGACAACGTTCAATACTACCTCGATGTTCTACACTAGTTCGTTTTAATTGAAGACAGCCATCAATCCTTGAGAGTTCTTTGGGTAATCGGACGGCAATCTCTGATGCTTTCGACGATAAGTAAGATGCTGAGTGCGATGAACGGATATTCTTTAGATGATCGAATATACGAGTTTCCCAGTGCATTACACATCTAAGGCAGCTCTTCACTCTTGGAACCTCTTTACACTTTGGTTAAGAAAATGGAGAACATGTGCATGCTTTGCCTGCAGTAACTTCTTAAACTTTGTGATTAAAGTTAGTATGTCCGTAACTATGTATGGGGTCTTGGCCCTCCTAGCTATCTCTACGCTAGATATGTTGACTTTTTCGGCTAATTTATCAATAGCTACCTTCAAGATGCAAAAAGATTGTATGGATCGACAGTCTTTAACAAGTAAGAAGTCGGAACTAATGTCAAAAAGCTATACAACAGTGTTTTGACTAAGCTTACAGATGGCAAACCACATATTTATGTATATTTCGAGCCTTCTGACCTAGAAAAAAGACCTGAAACAAACAAATATGAAACCGACTAGATAAGAGTAGGAAAATAAATCAAGCCGATTATTGTCGAATTCGACTATTCTTAAGAAATCGTTAGGTCTTAATCACAGGACAACTGGTCTTCGCAAAATGATTATACACCCAGCTTTGATGACAACATAAACGGAATCGGGATGCTAAGAACCAACTCGACTCCTCACAAAAATGCAAGCGAATAAAACAAACCATCAGAAAATACTGAAAACAAGGCATCAAATCCTAGTTAGAGTGATAAAACTGAAGAAATTGCAAAAGATTTATCGAAAAGAATCTCAAATTAAGCCCCTAAAGAAACTAGAAGTATGGTTGACAGCAATCCCTCTGAATCCTAGACTAATCTAGCAAATTACCAATTAAATTATTAGTACATTTCGAGCGATTATATGAATATTTTGCAGTAGTAGTGGATGGAAAAATAGTTTTCAGCAGAAAGTGACTAACAAAGAATAAAAATTAACATCGAAAAGATGCCATCAAGAAACTAAGACTAGTAAAAACCTCATCAGTATGTGAGTGAGTAATAGGAAAATTTACTTGACGATGGCAGCAGTAAAAATTAAAAAAATCAAGAAAAAGCAGGAGAAAAAGCAGAAATATAAGAAGTGAGGCATGATTCGGGTCTAAAGTGCTATCACCCTGCTAAGTTCATATACAAATACGTCTAAGATATAAAAAGTTAAATGCCGAATGTCAGAATTTAGCGACATTTCTCTGATATTTTACAGATCAGAACTTATCCGAACGGAAACACTAACAAAATTTTTACATCTACTCACTCTTACCAGAAGTTATCAGATAGACTCCAGCCGAATGCCTGGGAAGACACGAATACAGTTTCTATTAGTGGATTTTTTGTTACCAATAACACCAAACAGGCGCTCAGGATTCAGACTGAATAAGGCAGCTACCATGTGAGAAGTCTAGATTCAGTATGGATATGGTCCAAAGAAATATTGAGAATGTGGGTGCCTGAAAGATTCATGGAGTGGCCTGAGTGGAGTCTGTACTCAGAAGAAGGAACAGAGCCGTAATTTGATGCAAAAACCAAGCAAAAAGAGGTTTAAGATTAGGCTTGGATTGATTGATCTAATAGACCTCTAAAGATATCAGCACTATAAACTATATTTTTGCGCCTTAAAGTTTGTTTCTTGTTTTTTTGATGCGAAAAGGATCAAAAGAGCTTATTTTTGATTGATAGGGTGAAGCTCTACTTGTCAAAAATATTTAAGCTATGCTTGAGAATCCGATCTTATAAATTCTTTGATGGCTCTACCAACAAACCTAGCCAACAAGGTCAACGAGCTGGCCACTGACCCCAGCCTGATGGCCACTGAGCTGCAGGTTGCCTATCTGCTCTCTTTCTACGACCACCGTAAGTCGACCAATACTTAGCCCCTACCTCATAATCCCTGTATACATACCCTCGCGATACATACCAGTCGCCCCTTGAATCATACCAATACGTAGATTTCGATCAAAATACATACGATCAAGTCCTAAAGTAGTCGACTGCTCAGTTTAAAGTCAAAAATAAGCAAGTCCTGAGAGGTATCAGAAGTGGTTTTAAGTAATTTTTTGCCCGCATCGCAGCAAAAGAGTATGAAGCTGCCCTAGCTTTCATGAGAAAATAGAACAAAAAATCATAAAAAGCATTTACACTAGCCAAATAAGAAGAGTAGTATCGTATTGAGGGCCTCAGAGGGAATAATCCGACTAAGTGGCCCTAGTCTGTCGGAGATTTTCTCAAAGAAATAAACGCGCTACCCTGGCACGCTTTTTGCTATGACTCAGTGATTTTTCTTCAGGACTTCATCGAAGCTGTCAAAACAGCCATTATATAGTGCTGTCGAAAAGCAAAGATAGTAGACGGTCGTCTGGATTAAAAATCTAGATAAAATTTAACGCGCTAAATCTAAGCTTTTACCGCTGTCATTCTCAGAACCAACAGCCAAGAATACATTCTTGAACAGATTAACTTCCTGAGTGATCTACAAAAGCACATCGCATTAAGCAACTAAGATTAAACATTACTTTGCTAAAGATTGCAAGTCTTTATTGAAAATTTTTTCAAGTTGATTCCTCATTAAGATAGTTAAGCATATCATTATCCTGATGGCAACTGGAACAAAAAGGCGTTCACTATTGTAAAAAAATAACATTTTCAAAGACTTCCAGGGCTTGGCTTCTATTCGATTGCCACAGATGGAAAATTTTTATATTTCTATGTGTCTGCAATCAATGGTGGCATATACAAGATCGGAACTGGACAGTAAGGCACTGTTGCTGGCAGAGTCTACCAGTAGAGAGCTATTCACTACCCAGTAGGAACCAAAGTCGATGAGATAAGCTGGGTCTTTTTACAAGGAAAACTTTATTTGAAAACCTCATCGAGAGATCCATGGATTCTATAAGTCATAAACCCTGAAACCTTAAAGAAAGAAGGATTGATTCAATTATTTTGCCCTGCCCTTTTTGGCCAACAATCCTTAGTAAATCTCAATAAAACCTCACGAATTATGACAGATGGTACCAGCCTATATTACCTCGGTTCCAGAATCAGAATATCCAAAGGCGATCATCACTAAAAGAAAGATCCTCAGATGAACGCTGAAAAATCTGAATAAAAGAAAGACCTGAACAGCGCTAATGACAAAAAAAAGAAAAGACCTAAAAAATTTGATCCGCCTCCTCAACCCTAAGCCAACAAAAGTCAAAATTACTAAAAAGTTTTATAAATCGTCCTTTATGAGTTCAGTCTCGATGGCTCCAAAAAATATTAATCTGAAGATCTTGATGAAAAAGACCTATAATAACTTTACGACAGTTTTAGCGGTTATTTTACTATATAAGAATGCCGAAGAGCTTTAATCATCAACAACTTGGACCTAGCTGAGACTTGTCAATGGCTGTTTAACGAAGGAGAGAAAGAAAAATAAAAAAATATAAAGGTATTCGAACAAGTAAGCCAGACTGTTCTTATGGAAGCAGAAATCACCAGCAATTTTCAATAAAGAGGAATCAAAGGTCCATCAGAGATAGGAGTAAAAGATGGCTCTATACTTACCATAATGTCTATTTTTGAGCACATATGGACTATGGATAGATCCCAAATTACTTGCTATTCTTAACAAGGAGTCAAAATTTTCAGCAAGGACATGAAAGATTACAAAATAAACCCTTAGACAAAACTTTGTTCGACACTTGTAAAATCAATCGACATTAAATTTAGAAAAAATCCATAATATTGCATGCTCTATGATCCAGTACACAGTCTTTTTTATACTTTTTCATGGCCTGAAAATGCACATGAGTTTCCAGCAATAGTGCTCGTTGCTCAAGATACCATAACCCTGCGCAAGGATCACTAACAAAAAAAAAAAGATATCCAAATTCAGTCATTATCATCACTAAAGAACTTGAGTCGTTTTTGTTTGTTGCTTATGAATCTTGTGGATAAGAAGGCAGTCAGCAAAAGATATAGATTTAACGATTGGCTGTGGTTCTACGGACAGAGAGTGCTTGAAATTGGAAAGGAAATCAGTCAATCTTAGGATAAGAAAAGACTGGCTAACAAAAGGACCAAAGTGTTGGCTAAAATGAACAAACTTAACTAACACGACAAGACTTTTGACAAAAATAAAGCTATATTTGCCCAAAAAGGAAAAATTGTCAATGAAGTGACTAAAATTTATCCTTTCTAGAGCGAAGGCACTGTTCGTAACTATCACTTGATTGCTAGAGCCTTTCAAAACATTGATAATGATCCTGAAGAAGTATACCTTTACGCCCTTTGTGTCGAAAACTGGCTTGCGAAATGCTCAACTATTAGTAAAGAAATTAAACCGACACTTCTTTAAATAGGATAAAATCTTTTCAGAATCAAAGGGAAAAGTGAAAAAAACAGAAAAATAATTACAAAATTATTAATTAACCAGTTTAACTTATTTTTTCCATCTGCTAGCAAGCAGATAGAGTTTCTTTTGACTTTAAATGAAGAGTAACTTTTTGAGTTTTTGCATGCAAAAATTTCGACTGACTCTTCAGAATATTAATCGATTATCTTTGAGTTAACCAAAAAAGACCATTTGATCCAGAAATATTAGGTAGTAAAATGTGATTTTTAGCACATATTTAAAAATAAGTCAGACAATAGTCAACTTCAGCCCTAAGAAGTAGATAGCCTTGGAACTTTACTGCTAGGTGACATTCTAGTCTCACAGAAGTGCAAACTTACTGTAAATGGAGCCATAGATAGCACTCATTTACAACTTTTACGCGAATATTTCGTCAAATAAGGATTTACGAACAAAGCAGCACCCAAGCTACTTTAATTTTTGTTTCTTAGCTCATTAAAATTTCTCAGCTAAAACTGCAGCGACTTCTAAAATTTCATACCATATCAGATAAAACTTTTCGCTCAAGTTTTATCTATTCTTGAAAAAATTCTTTTAAAAAGTCGACCTCATTAACTTTTATCATGGCTACCGACCTTTCTAATGTTTGTCATCATCTACCATGGGTCTCTAATTTCAGTCCATGCATAGCAATCTATCATAGTTTCGCTTTTAAAGTGCCTCTAGCATATCCAGAGACCTTAGTTTATTAGCTTGACTAATTTAATATAAGACTCTGAATTTTAAGGCATTTCAGCTACCTGTTAAAAAAGTTACTAGAGCTCACATCCTGTCTAGAGAGGAAAAAACTATAACTATCCAGCCAGAACTTTCCCAAATGCTTCATTTACTTTACTAGATCTAGATAAACGATGCCAATCTGAGTCAAACAATGACAATCTGAGCATTCAAATAGTACATCAGGACTCACAAGTCGGTAACAGCATTCCAATTAACGATGGAGTTTTCTTCACTAATCTTGGTCTTTCAGGGCATATAGACGCTAAGCGACCCTATCTTTTGTTTGGAAACTCTATCACTGTGGACTTCAATAGCTCTCCTCAAGTAAGGGATACCCAAAGTTTAGTAAGATTTGGGTTTAAATTTGGTCTCAGACCTGTCTATACTTCAAGTTTTTCAGTCAAGTAAGAGAACAAATCCAAGATTTTAAAAACTTTTGGTTCATTTTTTAACTTTCAACTCTTTGCAAACGTTGTTAAATTTACAACAGTTACCATTTCTAATGCAATATAGAACTACCTTCATCTTTAAAACAGCTAAAACTCAGCTTAGATTAATACACTTCTCAAAGCTAACATATTTAAGTAAGGAGTCGAATAAAACGCTTTCCAATTCGATAAAAAACATTCAAAAGCTTGCAAAAATATCAGAGTATTCATGTAAAGCTAGAATCATACTCAAGACAGGGCTATTTTGAAAATGAGCCACTAAATATATTGGCCAGGCTATCAAGAACCTAAGAAATAGGCTTAGGTGGCTTAAATTTTATGGAATTTCGAAGGAATACCTGCATACATCAGAGATTATTTATAGCAAATTAGGGATTTTAAGGGTGATTTTGTGAGTGTATTCACTGATGCAAGAGAAATGGCCAAAGAAAAAGGAGTATATGCACACATGATGCGCAAAAAAAGCTTCCAAGAAGACCATAAGCAACTCTGGTTGCAAGGTTAGGCGCTTCTCTTCCTTACTATTCTAAAACATTCCGGCATGCTGCAACTAAATCTTAAATTTTCAATCTAGTACATCAAAGAAAATCTTAAGGCCTTCGAAGATGCTCGTAATGAGATTTACTAGAGCTTCATATCACGCATTCAGAACGTTAAAGAATGGCGAGATATGATAGAAATTTATACAAGAAAAAATGAACCTGTGCCTGAAATAGAGATAAAATAAGAAATTCAGCCTAAGAAGGCAGCAGTAAAGGAAATGGCATTCCAGCGAAAGGGCAAAACAATAAAGGCGGTAAAAATAGGCAAAGAGAAAGAAGTTGAAGTAAAAAAAGAAAAGGTGTAAGTTGTTTAAAAAAAATAGCCAGTTTTTATGAAGAAAGATGAATTTTAGAGACAAATTAGAGAAAGACTTGGAAACAATGACTCTATGATCAAAGGAATTTGCAGAATAAGGAACATTCTTTACAATGAAGACAATCAATATGAGACGATAACACACATAATCGACGCAGTTATCAGTGAAGCTCAGACTAACCCTGATTCCCCAGATACGGCATACTCTGAACCCATCTAGCACCTCATACGTTGCTGTTTGTTTTTGCTCAAATTCAAGTCTCCAAGCACCAAAGAGTCACTTGAGAAAAACGAAAACATAGTGCCTATCAGTATAGGTAGGTCTTTGAGCTCAGATCACAGAGTAGACACAAACAAAGTCAAAGTTTTTAGATAGTGGTTATAAAACTGGAAAAAATGGAAGACCTTCAGTAAGTAAGGAAAAGTTTAGCTCAAGTTCCCAGTATAATAAATCGTCAAATATGTCAACTCATGGATAAAACTTGATGACATCCATGCCGCTATCGCTGAAAGATACCACAAATGTCAAAATCGAATCAGTTTTTATTCGAACACCACTCAGCTCATCAAAACAGTCAGTCAACCACAACTTCTTAAATACTTATTAGGAGTTTCGTGCCTAAACTTGCAAAAAAATTATGATAGCAATCTTTAGTCTATAGGTGATGCAAGACTTAACGAACTTAAACAGAGCAATAAATAATATGAATCTTGCCTTAAAAACATATAGGAATCTTATTCCAAGTAGCTACCAACAAAATTGAATGAAATTAGCGAATTAGTAAAAAATAATGGCAAAAATATGATCCAAAAAATAAGACTTTTCTGCAATAAACTTTTCATGCTATAAAGCGACAATCCAATCATAAATCTAGAGCTTATTTTGTTCTTAATACCTTTCAAGTATATATCTTCTCAAAACGAGGACATCATATATTTGGTTTCTTTCTTGATTCACCAAGGTTTCCTCAGTCAAAACTCTCCACAATAAATACTAAGTCTCATTTCTAAGTAGATCGGGTCTAATAACATAGGATACAAACGATGGAAAGACTTGTTTTTCAGCTAAAGGATGCTATTTTTACTGCGAAAGCTTGAAAATTGTTGTAGAAGCAATCTTTCCTTTGCAGATAAGCAAAATATTGCATAAAGCTTATTCTATCTGCTTTATCACATCTAAGTTCCCTTGGTTGTCAGATTGAGCTTAAAAATACTAAAAAAACTTGACATAAATCTCAAAGAAGGCATAAAAACTCCGCTCTAATTCGAGTATAGAGTTTTCAAAGCAAATTAAAAGAAAGAGCTGACTTTTAAATAAGTTTTCAGATTGAACAATCAAACAAAAAATAACTTATAGCTAATGTGTTGTAAAATAAACGATATTTTCAGCTCAGATCACGTTGATTAACTTCAAAGAAGATTTTCATAGATCAAACAGCGCTAATAAGATTAGAAATTTAATGTTATTTTGAATCTACATCAAGAATAAGATCTTTATTGGATGATTAAAGTGCTTTATTACATCGATGAGCTTGAGCAGAAATTGGGATAAAAGCAAATAGTAGAGCTTAAGGACTGGCAGGACTATCTTCAGTCGAAAAATCGTAAAAAATAGTAAGGCAAGAAAGAGCAGTAAAAGGAGAAAGAAAAAGAGGCTTAAAAAGAGAAAGAAAAGAAAAAATAGGGAAAAGACTTACACAGAGGCTAGAGAATATTTAATAATCTGCCCAATTATAGTAATATATCTGACTAGCTTCAGAGCATTCTGCCGATTGGTTGGTACTTTAGCTATTGCGATGTTTTTACCTAAGAAAGAACTATCCATAGGGGTAAAAAAGTGGTTCATACTGCCCCAGTGCAACCCAAAAATCCAAAAGCCAAGGGTCAAAACAACAACAATATAAGAAAATAATGGGTGACTCCACTTTTGACACAGATAGGCAAAAGATACGAATAATTCATGAGCCATCCTCCTGAATAGCCCAAAGAGTAAGACTCCATCTAAGCTAAAAATCAGTACATTAAAGCTAAAAACTTCCAAAATCGTGTCAGAAAGTACCTGAATGAAATTCACGTCATGATTGATAGTCTACATAGGAACGGATACTACCTATTGAAGGAGAACGTAAGTCGATCTAAAATGGCACAAGTTTGTCAGTTAATAAGCGCAGGCAGCACCAACAAACTCAAAGATATCGATCTATAACTCACAAATAACGAAGTCAAAACCAAATTAATACCAAATGACTTCACACCCAATTTCCTGTCTAAAGTCAAAATTACAGTGATTTCCAACCACAACTACGGATACTTTGATCATATTCTTTCGGACCAAATCAACCTTAGATTAGAGCCACATATGCCATACTATACTCAATTAGGACGCACTTAACTCGCTCTTGAAGATTCAAATGTGTTTCTACCTTATTAATAGTTCTTAGCTTTAGACTAGCCAGCCTAAGATGAAGACATCTAGTTCGGAAAACAATGGATTTAGTCGAAATTTTACAGAATGAAGAAAAAAACATAAAAAATATATTTGAAAGGCTACCCGCTACAAACCTTTTACCTTTCTCAAGGAGGAATGGAAAGCGGAATAAAAGAAAATATACTAGTTCCGGCCTTCGACAGTAGTCTTACGCTTCAAACAGCTCCCTTTTAGCATGTACTTTCCTCTCCTCAAGATTCTCAAAAATAGTATTAATAGACAGAGATGCCTTAGGAGCTCATTTAAAAGATCAAAGTCATTCTCTAGAAAGGTCCTATTGATATTAAAAGAAAATAGGATGTTCGTCAGTATCTTTTGCTGACTTTTTACCTGCAAAAACTCAACTAATTCGATTTGTAATATATCAGTGGCTCTGTGGCAAAAGAGTTCGCAGCATTGCTTTGGAAATTTACATAAAATCTTTAGTCACACAAAAAACTATCACAATACATGTAAAACATTCAAAAACTGGTATTAAAACTCATCGACAACTAACATAGTCAGCTACATCTGTTCGGAAACTACCTACCTGAATAGTCCACCGACGAACAAGTGGAAGAATATATGATTCAGATACGTTTATAGAAGCTTAATTCAAGCAATTAAGTCAAACAAGAATCCACCAAAACTCATCATACAATCCGTAGTAACTATTTGCTCAAGTCCCAGCCTCCTCAAATCGAAGAAAATAAGTTACTTAAGTACTGGGAAAAACATATAATTCCTCGTATCCAGGAATTTTGCAAATCTCAGCTCACGGATTTTGTAATTAGAGAAAATATGGAGCAGATCAGGATATAACTTAGGGCTAACAATCACACTTAAGCTAAAAGAAAAGCTTTTTTGATATGCTAACACAAGATGCCAGGGGGTGCAGTATTGCCTGACTCCAATCATAACTGGAATGCCTTGGAAATATAAGAAATTCAGGTAGGCTCAAACGTTCTTGTCAAAATACCTAAGAATAAGTGTGAGGTATATAGTCCACTACTTGGCTGGGGCGGACACTAACAGAGGCTTGGAAAAGTCATTTTTGTGGAAATAAGGACCAAAAGTGTGCTCATTCGGTACAGAATAGAGTAACTTGCTATTTTCAGCTACGTCTGGGTGCCAGTCACATGCTTGATGGCTGCCGAAAAAGAAGTTTTGCACATTTCTACTCCTAATATTTACGAGTAACTTACAAAAAACATCGAAGGAGTCACTTACATTCATGCTAAACACTGCTTCACAAAACTAGCTGGAGTCGTTTCAAAGGATGAAAACCTGAAACTCATCACGCAGACTATCGGAGATTTGTTCATAGACAACCCTATCTCAGGTTGGATCGACAATACTAGAGTCTGGTCAATGCGTTCGACCTTCTAGGCCATGGTCGAAAAGGGATAGCTTGCCGTTCTCGATCTCATTTAGAAAAAATTCTGCAGAGTTAGAGGCATAGACCTGAACCTGAACTCATAACGGTTAATCTGTCTGAATAGAGTAGACTAAGCAAAGGCTTTATTGATTTCTTTCAAAAAATAAGCAAAATTGAGCTTGTGTTCAGGTATACGTTTCTATAGTGATAAATACGGGTTCAACTAAATCGCCCATCTCTATACTCGAAAAAAATAACGTACTTAATTCGAACCTCTGGAGTTCAAATAGCCAGATATTTATTGTCGTTTCTATGCGAATAAAGAAGTTTTACCTATATATTAGCAAATTTAGTACGTCACTCATCCACTTGAGGCTACTGTGTTCGGCATTGACGACATGTGGACCTTGGGCTGCTATATTGCTCAGGTACTAGCTGAAATCGCACTCAAGGCTCCGGATGATCGGCATTTAGTGTTGCTTACCAGAATCAATCGAACTTTCATCAGATGGCTTGTTAAAAAATCAGTTTCTATCCTCTGTAGTCATCTTGCAAAACTTTCCTCAAAAATAACTATGACCGTCAATTTTTTGCTAAACAGAAAAGGCGTCAAAACTTCATTATAAGACTGTGGAGTGACTATCGAGCAGCTAACCGACCTTTTAAGTTGGATTGAGACCTTAAATAAGTAATAAAGTCAATAGACCATAGTGCTATACTCTGCGATTATTCAAAATCTTTCAGAATTAGTTGCTTCTATCTTGTTAAGACTTCCATAAATTCCTTCAACTCTTACAGTTCCTTAGCATATTAAGGCCATGATAGTAATGAACCGCATGCTTCAGGACATCGCAACTTTTTCACAAACTAAAAAAATGTCCCTGGCACCTGAGCTAGCCCCTGCTCATCAATGGCAACGAATTCTCAAAATAGCAGGAATTCCTTCATACCTTAACAAAGATAGAATCAAATAAAAAGTTATTGAAATCGTACAGAAAAACAGCGGAAAAATTCTGTGCCCGAAGTACGATGTATGGATCAGCGGAGATGAATGCTTTATCTTAGTGTAAGGATGGGACACAAGAGAACTTGTTTAGTAGTAGCTTATGTAAAAAATAAATTTAGAGCAGCCTTAGGTGTAAGAAGAAAGACCAATGACCTGGATTTGTTCAGTTTGTACTTTTGAAAACCCGATGGGTTTGATGGAATGCGATATGTGTGGAGCCGCCTATGCACCGTCGGCTAATATTCAAGAATAGAATCCAGTACTTGAGGTTATCGAGGCTGCAGACCTAAAAGCTGCTTAAAAACGATTGAAAGATAAATAAGCCAAAAGGTTCTAGGAGGTTAAGAATCAGATAATTGCATTTTTTGAAGAATAGTACAAGGAAATGTGCCAAATTGTCTAAAAGAAGAACATAGAAGTTGATAAGAAAAGTAAGTAAATGAAAAAACCTAGAAAAGGGCAGTAGGTATAGAAGTAGGAACCTATTTAGCGACCAGTCAAGCCAGACATCAAGTTGACCACCGGATCTGCAGTTTTCGAAGGAACTTTGGCCGAGTAATTCTTAAAACTAAGATACTAAGCTCTTCCTTAGACCTTGAGAAAACTAGTTTCCCAATAAAATACTTTTATCGCTAAATTTAGAAAATTCTTATAGCTTGGCTACGATCTATGGGGTGATAACATAGCCAGTCCTGACGCAACTTTGATTCCTTTCGTGCATTTGTAGCAACTTATGGAATACGTCCAGACTGATATCTGCAAAGATTCTTCTACTGTCCTTTCTTATTCTCAAGAATTCATAAGAATAATGAGTCAAATACCTCTATTGGGATCCGAAGACAAGCCTGTCAACTATTCAGTTGAGTGCGATACAGGAGTCAGGGTCAAATATAGTGCTCTTGGAGGTCAGAAGTCTTACAATATTCGATATTCTTGGAGAGTCGTCAAAGAGTTGAACCTTGCGGCCTCAGATTGCCTTCAGTTTATTAATATGAACCACTAAGGAGGCTAGAAACATGGAGATTTACCTTCTTACACTGCCAGTCTTGGCGAAAAAGTACAATATTTCCGAAATTTAATCATGGGAGTGATAAAACTTTAGCTCAGTCAAAAAATCATCATGAAAACCAGTCTTTCTGGCTAAACGCCCAAAATCGAACTGGAAAGACTCAAGGTCAGATAGAACAGATCGAAATAAGGAATAATTACTCAAAAATAAAAAGACGATTACATTTTTACAAAGGCGCATCATCAACTCATTAAGATTTCACCAGCTTTGCTCAGACCTTTTAAACCTAAAGGTGCTGACCCTTACATAGCTTTTAATGTTGTTTTCAAGGGTGAAAATGTCATGGGCTAAGCGGGTCCTTATCGTCAGTTTTTCACAGATATCAGTCGATAGCTAGCACCTAACTACGGGCTAGGGCTGTTCATTCCATCTCCGAACAGCAGGCATCAATCAGGCGACAACAGATCTCGTTGGGTGGTCAACCCTAAAGCCAATAGCAGCTATCATCTTAGTCTATTTTAAGTGATCGGAGTGATCATGGGATGCTGCTTCAGAACAGGCTCGCATATGGCAATCGATCTGCCTTTACTGTTCTGGAAAGCAATCACTCATGAAGCCATAACAGCTGAAGATTTAGATGAAGTCGACTCACAGCTCAATACTATGATAAACAACCTTAAAGACTGTCCTTCTGCTTAGGTACTTGAGGAAGCCACTGACTAGTACGGAGGACCTCTGACATGGACCTACAAGACCAGCGATGATTAAATCCATGAAATGATTCCTAATGGCAAAAATACTGTAGTCGAGTTCGCAGATCTGCAAAGTTACATAAGCAAACTGAGAAAAAAACGCATATAAGAGTCAAAATTACAAATAAAAAGAATCGTAAAAGGACTTTCTTAGCTCATTCCTTTGCCTTACTTATATTGTTTGACAGGGCATTAACTCAAAATGATAGTCTGTGGACGACCTACTGTCGATGTTTAACTCCTCAAAAAGCATACAAAATACTCAGGAGGACTGACTTAGTAGTCAAAACGCATCAAAATGTTCTGGTAGGTCCTTCGAGAGATGTCTTAGCCTGATCGTTTGAAGCTTATTCGATTCTGTTGGGGTCAATAGCGACTACCAATCAACAGCTAATAGTTCTAACGCAATAACATTCGATTCATGATAAAGCCGATGATGACAAACTCGAACCGACAAGATCAAGCCCTACCCAAGGCAGATACCTGTTTCTTTAACATCGAGATACCTGACTACTCGACCAAAGAGGTCATGAGAGAACGAATTTTGCTTGCGGTTAACTTGGACAACGTTTCGATCAACGCCGATTAAGTTATAGTTCAGGAAGACGATAGCGCGATGAACCAGCTCGAGTACAACTAAGACCTGGATTATGACTAATAATAGGCCTGATTAACATAAATAAAAATTACATATTAATATATAGATTATCTAATTCAATAGCAGTAGTATATCAAATCATGTTTGCGTCTCGACTCTTCTTTTTTGATCAGACATTATCTTTTGGGCTACTAGTTTTGAAAACTAGACTGAAGGATGATAATTTAACCGATGATTTATAACTGGTTTGATATATGTAATCATCTTTTAAGGCTCTAATGACTTTGGATTGTCTGCTTGCTACATCAATATTCTTTTTATCGGCTATTCTCGACTCAAATTTACCTACTCTATCACTAACTTACCGATAATCGACTATTTTTTGCAATATAATCCTTGATTTTAAGGACATTAAATATCTTTTTTGACTTTTTCAACAATGAACCTGCTCAAGCCCTTCCTCGATCTATTTTTGACAACACTAACAAGTTTGTTTTATTTTTGTTAAACTGGAGTCTAGCATTAGTATTACTGTTCAGTCTATACTACTTTTGATGTAGTAGACTAAGCCAAAACAGCTTGATTTTAGTCAATTAAGCTTTTCGAAGTGTCCTTTACTGAATTCTTCGATGATGCGTATACTGAGTTAGAGCAACAAAACCTTTTATTTTTGGACGTTTAGCAACATAAGACGTCTTATTATGTTTGAAAGGAAAACTCCTTTTGGAGAGGGCTATCGTGATAGGTATCGTATCTTGTATGCAAAGTTCTTATCTGAGCACTAGATCATTGCTGGTGAGCTCTTAGGCGATGGTATTTTCTTAAGAATACATAGAATTTTGTTATTAAAATAAATATTTAGTCAACATGCAAGCATCATAATAATAATTACCTCAGCTCATTCAAGAGGAGTCCTGGAAACAGCTCAAAAAGCACTACTAACAAAAATTCAAAAAGCCTTTGTAAACATCAATTTTTGTTGTACTAGCTTCGCTTGCGCTTGTAAACTAGCATACCAACACTTTTGAGATCGTTTCTATCGGTTTTGGTACGAAATCACTTCCTGATAGCGTTGTGACTTAATAAAATAGATTAGATTTGCTAAGAGATATGCACGCTTAAATGCTTGTTTTTCAATAATTCAAGAGATTTGTGCTTAGACAGTTGTAAAACCCTACCCAGAGTTATTTTTAGTGGAATTAAAAGAAAAAAAAGTTGAGTCTATGTTCTCATTTTAAAGTTATTCTATACTGTTCTTAGCTTTTCTGCGGCGACTGCTGCATAAATCAAGATTAATCTTCTTTTTCTGGAGCCAAACCGCTTAGATATTTAAAAGATGCCTCATATCCAGATTCTAAATTTCAACCCAACGTTTTGAGAACAAAGCCAGGAAGATTAGATCTTCCTATCCAGAAAAGATCATCCATCTTATCTTGTTCAGATCTAATTGCACTTACAAACATTCTTGGTATTCAAGGAAAAACTCTTTTTTCAAAAATAACACCCGTTTATTTATCAACTATTGTACTCGAAGGAAACACGAAACACATTGAAAATGTAAGAAAAGGCATAGATTTTTAAGGAAGGCTAAAAATTCTAAGAAAAAAAACTATATAATTGATAGATCGACAGATATTCAATATCGTTGTAGATGGTAAAGAACGAAAGATATCATCTCAATTCAGAATGAATCGACCTCTTGTGGTCATTTTAGAAAAAAATACGGATAGAAATAGATAAGGATTCGAACTATGCGGAGTCATCGGAAGCTAGGGTATCTAATGGATCAACGGCAAGACAGGATTGCCTTAGGGAAGTAGTCTTAGTAACTATAAGCTCAAAGGAAAGACCAGTAGATGTTGTGAAGCCAAATTAAGACTTAATCCTTTGTATAAATAAGACTAAAATAGCTTCAAATATGATGCCATTCATGATAGATTGAAACATCTTTTTGGAGAATGGATAGATTAGTGATCGAAAAAATGATTTTAAATACTTTTAAGGCTATTTATGAACTATGATTTAAATTATGATGACTGAAACTCATGACTAACCTATATCTATGAATGAAGTGATGATTTTGATGTAAGTATCACTCATGCTTTGTCATCATGATAGCTCCAAAGGAAAGCCTTAGGTCCTCTTCCTGCCGCCCGCTTCACAAACTAGTCGTCATTAGGTGGTTTTATCTTCTTTTTTGCACTGCTGAGCATCGACAAAATGGACAAACAGACCGAAGTAACCGTCAAGGCCGGTGACCATTCTGAGTTAGCTTAAAAAATACAGTCGTAGAGGATGGATAGACAGATGAATCCGTTGGAATATATGTGTTAGTGAATAGGCACGTGACCCACAAAAAGCACCTCAGGGGATTAGATAGGCTGAATCAGACAAAATGTACATATTAGTTGCTAAACCTGAGCTGAATAGTGAAATTCTATCCTTAGTACAGCGTGCCCTTGGCCCCTGGAACCTGCACGTGCCAAAGAACCAGATCATTGTTAGGTAGTAATGCCTTCATTTCGTGGGTGTTCTTTTGAAAAGCCTCGTACTACTTCTGCAGGCGTTTACTCATACGCAGCGCCATATCTGCTCACTATAATAATTCTTTATACTCTCAGTATAACTCACAAACACTAATATCGGTCAGTACGTGTGCAGATAGGATATATAAGCTTAGACTCAATTAAAATCAAAGTTGAGAAGGGCACTCGCATATTTATATCTGGGATTCGAAGTGTACAGGCTACTCAAGTTAGGGACTGAAAAGCTAGTTAGGCAAAGTACAAAGTCTTTTGGGCTTGTATGATGTCTTTTTTAGTTATTTTTGTAATTCTGCTACTCTGTTTAGATCTTTGACAAGAATTTCTTACTGTTTTTACAGAATAGATCGATTATGAAGACTATTTGCATAGATATACTCATGCATTGACACATCGAGTTATTTTTGCTGCTTTATGTATTCTCCACGCTAAACCCAATATTTTTTTATGTTTTATTTTGAATTTTTGAGCATCAAGCCTACAAGTTTATGATTTTTTTGTTTACGCTATAACTAAATAGTCTTGTTCTTTTTGATTTTTATCTCGTTTGCTTATCTAAGCTGTTTTGCCTTTAAATATTCTTGCTATTTTTGTGCATTTATTTTCAACAGTTCCTCGGAAGGTCGATGTTTTTTATTGGATATGCGAGTAACAGCACAATTTTCATTCGATTTTTCTTTGCTTTCATCTTTGTAACTTTTGATCCAACTGATCTATCGGCTCATAAGGGTCTGATGTTTGGGCGAAAATAGCGAGCTTTGCTATTTTTAGTACTATGTAGCCACGATGTGTTTAAATGTTTTTAAACTTTGTTTTTGCACATTTATTCTATTTTTTCTTTGATTTTAAACCTGCATATGAGCGTTTTCGATGCGTCTAAAGATGCGTTACTTTTGAGTGAACAAAGCTGCCAGTCGATTATTAAGCTGTCTTTCCTCCCGCAGAGACTGAAATAGCTATTTTTTAATGTGAGATTGAAGACGCTTTGTGGATGGAAGTTCTTCCATCTTAGTATTCTATATAATAATGGAATCAGAGGGACTAAATTAAATCGGACATCAAAGGTATATTGCAAATCAATCAAAAGATTACTTTTATGACTAAAATAAAATAAATTGTTATATATTAATATATTCTCAAACTTTTACTATTAATTTCTGATGTTCCTTTTGTTTATTTGTTAATATCTTTATATTTATTGCTTTTTTATTCATGGGATCATCTGAATCCAATCCTTTTGGACCCAACAGTCCTTTTATGGTAGACTACAGCGTCGAAAGACAAGATCTTTAGCACAACCTTCTCTACCTTTCTAACAAGCAATCCTAGGAGTTTCTGCTCAAAAAATATATCTTCAACTAACCAATCACGTTCCAAAATTTCATACAAAGTCTCGAAGCCAGAAAATCTTTAGGAGAGCATTATCTAACTCACCTGCAAAGTACTCACTTAGATACTCAGAATATCATCAGACAAGTCAGGAAAAAATGTGTTCGAACTATCATTAGGTGTATGCGCTTTGGGACTACCCGCATCAAAATCTAACCCAGGACATTGCTGGCCGCAAAAGACAGCTCAGAAGATACTCGCCGGACAACCTTTGGGCTTTGCTCAGATCTTCAGTAATGGCCCTTGCCTAGCTACAACAGCGCTCGATCAAGCATTCTTGCCTCACAACCGATAACATTTTGGTGAGAAAAGGTGGCAATTATGTAATAGGTGATCCGATGGCGATGGGTCTTGAGTCAAATAAAAATCAATTGCAGAAAGACAGAAGTCTTTAAGGACTGTATCTGTCGCCTTAGTAGTGCGAATAGCTATAGACACACCGAACAGGCTAGACCTGGAGTCCCTTTCGTCAAGACATCTTCACTTTAGGCATGATCACACTAGAGTGCGGACTTCTTTAGAACCAAAATTCATGTTATAGATGGAGCTGCTCAGGTGTCAACGAACCATAGCTGTAAAAACATCTGCAAAAATTCGGAGAAATCTATCCAGGTCAGCTGAATCAAATCGTAAGAAGCATGCTTACAAGAGATGCTAGGGCCAGACCTGATTTTATAGAACTCAAGAAAATTTTCAGTGAAAATTACTATTACGGCCAGCAAGCTAACTAACAAAAAAATATAGTCAGACAAGAACCTAAGACTACTCAATACTAATATACGGCTAATAGACATATTTTAAAGGCGTAGAAACCAGAAGCGATAAACTATCGAGTAAGTGCTCCTGCAAATACTTAAAGAACTCAAGTAAACACTGAGAGAAACTATTTTGGAACTTCTGAGCCTCATTTTAGTCAATTCTATAACACTATGGTAGTACCTCCCCCTGCACAGGTACCAGTTCA
>Ga0169931_10004452_pt1 | contig 21833 bp, 19 predicted proteins | sample Kivu_15m_20L_FD_129675 | JGI IMG/M metagenome (GOLD analysis project Ga0169931, IMG submission 129675) | Freshwater microbial communities from Lake Kivu, Western Province, Rwanda to study Microbial Dark Matter (Phase II) - Kivu_15m_20L... | ecosystem: Environmental > Aquatic > Freshwater > Lake...
CCAGGGGCAGCACCATAAATAGCAGTTGCAGTAGGGGAAGCAGGCCTTGCCCTACGCCGTCCATCAAGAGGGTCAAGCCCTGGGCTAGGAGGAGATCAGCGGTGGTGGCGATCGCCACCGCCACCAGCGCCACCTGCAGCAAGATGGCCCAGGGTAAAGACTTCAGTCGGCCAAAGGGATTACGCATAGCCGCCGCTCAAAACCATCTATAAAATCTAACATCCACAAAATTAGGCTTAATTATGGCGCTGAATTCCAATATGGCGCTGAATTTGAAATTTGGAGTGGCCTGGGGCCAGTTCCTGACTCCACCGACAGTGAGAAGCAGCAGTAATTACGTTGATAAGTAAATCATTGCTGGGCTAGGGCCTTAGATTATGGGATAACAATAGGTGCAGGTATAGGCGATGGCCTGGGCCTGGTTTGTCTTCCTACCGTGTTTATCCCTTAACCTGTTTGCCCATGGAAAAGCTACTGCGCGGCCTGCGTGATTTTCAGGAAAACTACATTCCAGAACGCCAGGAGCTGATTCAGGCGCTGGCCAAGGGGCAACACCCCAGAGTATTGTTCATCGGTTGTTCTGACTCTCGGGTTGACCCTACCATCATTACCCAGTCAGAAATTGGTGACCTGTTCGTCATCCGCAACGCAGGCAACATTATCCCCCCCTACGAAGCCACCAACGGCGGCGAAGGGGCCACCATTGAATACGCCATGGAGGCCCTAGATATTGGCCAGGTGATTGTCTGCGGCCATACCCAGTGCGGGGCCATGAAGGGGCTACTGCAACTGGGCGACCTGGAAGAAAAAATGCCTCTGGTCTACAACTGGCTCCACCACACCGAGGCCACCCGCCGGCTCGTAGATGACCACTACAGCCACATGGATAAAAAAGACAAGCTCGACCTGCTAGTGGCCCAAAACGTGCTAACTCAGATCGACAATCTGCAAACTTATCCTTCGGTACGCTCCAAACTTCACGCGGGCACCCTGGATATTCACGGCTGGATCTACAAGCTCGAAACGGCTCAGCTCCTCGCCTACGATGAAGACTCTAAGGCCTTTGTGCCCCCTTACAGCAAAATCTCCGCCGATCCCAACGCTACCAAGCCCGTTAAACCCGGCGGGCTTTCCCTCGTGTTTAACGACACTGTTAGGCCCGGGGCCGCGGCTCCCTCTGTGGCTCTGCCAGAGTTCTCGGAGCCGGTACAGCCCCACTGGCCTGGGGCCAATCGCCTCCGCCCCGAGCAGGCGGCTCGCATTTACCGAGGCGCTGGAGTTTAGGGCTACCCTGACGGTAGATTGTCCTTCCAGGATCGATCACCATGGCCCAAGCTCCGCCCCAGATATCCCTGTAGGACAGCGACTTTGCTCTTTGGATAGAGGATAGGGCGGTCAAGCTCATCCCGATCGCTGGCCCCTGGGCCAGGGCGTAGACCATCTGCTGAACACTCCGTTCTGGGCCCATTCGATTCGGAATTATCTACCCACCCACTCGCCTATTCAGGCCAGCACACCGGTCTGCTCCTACCCATTCGTCCACCTATCGATCAAAGCTGGCTATTCGCCGCGCCGCGCCAATGCTCTGCTGGCCAGGGCCGTAGGTGAGCTCTAGGGCCTGCTGGTCAGCAAAGGCCTGGGATGCCTCCAGGTAAACTGTACGGGTGGTGGGCAGGGTGCTGCGCTGGCCGTTGTAGTCAAAGGTAATGGCGTACTTGGCATCCCGGATTAGGGCGGGGTCGGTGCGCTGCTCGATGGGTTCGCGCTTGCGACCATCGAGCTCGGCGGCGGTGGGTCGGGGGGGCAGGGGAGGCCAATACAGACCTTCGTCATCGGGGCCAGTCACGGCACCGTCGGGGCGCACACCATTGCGGTTAACCAGGGAATTGGACTCAAAGGTCTCCTGGTGGATGGTTTGGCGGCGATCGAAGCTAGTGGCATAGTTCACTTGCCAGGTCTGGGTGACCGTGGCGGTGGCTTCGTAGGTGCCGGTGGTGATGGTCTCGCCAGTGGCGGGGTAATTGTCGCACCCGGTTGCCAGACCCAGGGTCAGCGTCAGGCTCAAAGTGCCGCCTTGAAGCCAGCGAGGCAGGGAGAACTGTGAAGTTAAGGTAGGCATAGCAACTACAAGCTTAAATTTTCGCCCCAGGGCATTCTGCGTCTAAAACCTACCAGTGTTTGCCATGAAACGCCTATGGGCAAGCGACGGTCCTCGAAAGTGGCACAGCTAGGGGATTAGCTAGGGGATTTATCTCCCCCGGTGGGCCAACCAGGCGGTCGGGAAAACTAAAAGTTTTGACAATATTAACAACTGGCTATCTTGGCAACCCGGCCTTCGGCTTAGGATGGTGCTGTTGGCTTGGGATACTCCTGCTGTGTACCCATGACGTGGCCTATTTTTTAGGGGACGTAGATCGCCCCTGAAAGACCACTAGGTTATACCCAACAACTCGGGGGTTTACCCCAGTTCTATGCTCCGCTGGTAGCCCTCCCACCTGTTCAGACTCTGGTTATGACCCAAACGTCGTTCTCCATTCAGCAAACCTTTCAAACCCTCCCCCCCTTTGATCGGTTGCCTGTGCCGGCCCTCCAGCAGTTGCTGCAAACGGCCCAGCCCCTCAAGTATCGACTGGGGCAACCCATCCTCCGGCGCGAGGCGCTCACCGAGCAGGTGATTGTCATCCTTGAGGGGCGGGGGAGACTGCTGGGTTACGATCCTCGCACCCAGCAACCCCTGACCCTCGAGCGCTTTGGCCGGGGCGACATGCTAGGGGTAATTAGCCTGATTCGGGGGGTACCCTGTGAGACTGTGATTGCCTCCACCGAGGTGTTAGCCCTCACCCTGCCGTCCTACACCTTTTTGGGGCTACTCAATGAGTGCCCCGAGTTTGGCCGGGCGGTGCGCGATCGCGTCTATGCGATCGAAGCCTTTGACCTGGTTAGCGAGCACGCCAAGGCCAATGCCCTTGACATGGGCGATCTCAAATCCAAAGCGCAAACCCTCTGTACCGAAGCCGCGTTGATCACCCTCCCCAGCGGCCCCTGCCAGCTAGACCACCTCGATCGGAGCCTGGTCTGGGTGCTCAGCGGTGGCACCGTGCTAAATATTCCCGTAGGCTCGACCCTATCCCTAGACCCGGTAGAGGTGCTCAGCCCCCAGGGAGCCCGCCTGCTGGGCATGACTCCGGCGGTGTTGGCCGACACCCTCCCCGAAGCCTCTAGCTCAGAACCTGAAGCGGAGTATCGACCGGTGGAAGTCCTGGATGTGAACAACATTCCCTACGCCACCGAGGCCACCTTTACGTCCCAGCCCAAGGAGGCATCGGGGTCGCCACGGGCCGCCAGCCGCAACTACCCCTTTGCTCGCGGCCGGGGCGAAGTTGACGGGGCGCTGGCCTGCTTCGACATGCTCAGCCAACACTTTTCCATGCCCTTTCGCAAAGATGTAATTCAACGCATCTTGGCCACCCAGAACGAGCGCATGGGGCAGCTGTCTCTCCCCATCTGCGGATCGATCAGTGAAATGTTGGGCCTGAAGACCCAGCTGGTGCGGGTGCCCGTAGGTGCCTTTGGCCGCCTCAATACCCCCTGCCTGATTCGCTGGCAAGACAGCTTTGCAATCGTCTACGAAGTCTCCGAAAAAGCCTATATCTTGGGCGATCCCGAGGTGGGCATTATTCGTCGTACCCCCGAGAGCTTTGCCGAAGCCTGGGGCGACGGTAGCGGCAGTGGCGAGGTGTTGCTACTGGAGGCCACCCGCGAGACGCCCCAGCAAAAGTTTGGCTTACAGTGGTTTTGGCCCTCGATCCAGAAGTACCGTTGGGTGCTGGTCGAGGTGTTTGTGGCCTCGTTCTTTGTGCAGTTGCTGGGGTTAGCCAACCCGTTGATGGTGCAAATCATCATCGATAAGGTGATTGTGCAAAACAGTATCGACACCCTGCAAGTGCTGGGGGTTTTTCTGGTGATTGTGGCGGTGTTTGAGGCCCTGCTCACCAGTCTGCGCACCTACCTGTTTGTCGATACCACCAACCGCATCGACATGACCCTGGGGTCAGAGATTATCGACCACCTGTTTCGGCTCCCCCTGCGCTATTTCGACAAACGCCCCGTGGGCGAACTCTCCAGCCGCATTAACGAGCTGGAGAACATTCGCCAATTTCTGACCGGTACCGCCCTCACCGTCGTGCTCGATGCGGTGTTCTCGGTGGTGTACATCGTGGTGATGTTCATCTATAGCTGGCTGCTGACCCTTGTGGCATTGGCCACGATTCCACTGTTTGTGCTGGTGACTATGCTGGCGGCTCCCATTGTGCGACGGCAGCTCCGGGTCAAGGCCGAGCGCAACGCGGCCACCCAGTCGCTGCTGGTGGAGTCACTGTCGGGCATTCAGACGGTGAAAGCCCAGAATATTGAGCTGCGCACCCGCTGGAAATGGCAGGAGCGCTACGCCGAGTACGTCAGCGCTGGGTTTAATACCGTGCTGACCTCGACCGCCGCCAGCAGTGCCAGCGGCTTTTTAAACAAACTGTCCGCCCTGCTGGTGTTGTGGGTGGGGGCCTACCTGGTACTCAAGGGCGAGCTCAGCCTAGGTCAGTTGATTGCCTTTCGAATTATTTCAGGTTTCGTGACGGCCCCCATTTTGCGCCTCGCCCAGTTGTGGCAAAACTTCCAGGAAACCGCGCTGTCCCTGGAGCGGTTGTCTGACATCCTCGATCACCCCCAGGAAACCGACGACGACCAGGCCAATCAGATTCCCATGCCGGAGATTACGGGCCAGGTCACCTTCGAGAATGTGGCCTTTCGCTTTGCTCCCTCGGGACCGCTTCAGCTCGCCAACGTGAATCTAGACTTTCCAGCAGGGATTTTTATTGGCGTTGTTGGTCAAAGTGGCTCGGGCAAAAGCACCCTGATGAAACTGCTGCCTCGCCTCTACGAAGTGGAGACGGGGCGCATTCTCATCGACCACTACGACATCAGCAAGGTGGATCTGCACTCGCTGCGGCGGCAGATCGGCATTGTGCCCCAGGATAGTCTGCTGTTTGACGGCACCATTCAGGAAAATATTTCCCTCACCAACCCCGATGCCGACGCCAGTGTGATTATTGAGGCGGCTAAGATCGCCTGCTGCCATGACTTCATTATGGATTTGCCCCTGGGCTACAACACCCGTGTCGGCGAGCGGGGTTCGACCCTGTCGGGGGGGCAGCGGCAGCGGATTGCGATCGCCCGCACCATTCTGCAAAATCCGCGTCTGCTGATTCTCGATGAAGCCACCAGTGCCCTCGACTATGACACCGAGCACCAGGTCTCAGTCAACCTCAATGGCTGGGCTAAAGGTCGTACCGTGTTCTTTATCACCCACCGCCTCAACACCATCAAGCAGGCCGACCAGATTCTGGTGATGGAGCAGGGTTCAGCGGTAGAACTCGGCACCCACGAGGAACTGATGGATCTCCAGGGCCGATATTTCACCCTGTTTCAACAGCAGTCCAGCGGCGTTTAGACGGTATCGACCTACCGCCAACACCACCCTGCCCAGATTTCCCTTACCCATCCACCCTTCATCCCTTTCCCCCTATACCCACCATGGTTCGCGTCAACGGCACTTCCCCCACCCAAACCCCAGACTCTGACCAGAACGGTGATTCGGTGCTGGCCAACCAGCCCTCGCGCCAGCGCACCGACTTTGACAAGCCAGTTATTCTTCGGCAGTCGCCCCGCTGGTCGCGGGCGGTGACCTGGAGCCTGGTAGGAGCCACTGTTGCCACCCTGGCCTGGGCCTGTTTGGCCAAGTTTGAGGAAGCGATTCCGGCCCAGGGCAAGTTAGAGCCCAGGGGGATGGTGCAGCCGGTACAAGCCCCGGTGGGCGGGGTGGTGAAGGCCGTGCTGGTCACCGAGGGGCAGACGGTGGAGGCGGGCGACCCCCTACTCAGCTTTGACCCCAAAACCACCCAGGCCCAGCTCGACTCTCTGGAGTCGATTCGCACCAAGCTACTGGAAGAAAATACTTACTATAAATCGCAGTTGGCCGACAACATTGATGCGGATGCTCCAGTGGATATTGCCCCTGGCCTGGTGCAGCTGACCAGTAACCGGGCTGCTCTGGTGGCCGAAAACGCGCTCTACCGAGCCCAGCTGGCGGGTGATCTCACCGGGACTACCCTCCCCGAGGCCCAGCGCAGTCGCCTCCAGGCGGCCAATGCCGAACTAAACTCGCGACTCAGCATCGCCAATCTGGAGGTTGAACAACTGCGTCGCCAGCTCACCCAGACCCAAACTCAACTGCTCAACGCCGAGGATGACCTGCGACTCAACCAGGGCATTCTCGAGCGGATTCGGCCCCTGGCCGAGCGGGGAGCGATCGGCGAAATTCAGTACCTGAACCAGGAGCAGGAGGTCAACAACCGCCGCACGGAAGTCAACCGCCTGCGGGAGGAAAAGCAGCGGCTCGATCTGGCGATCGCCCAGGCCCAGGAACAATTTCGCAGTACCCAGGTGACCTCCCAGGACGACCTGCAAAAGCGCATTGCCGCCAACGACAACCAGATCGCGACCATCGACAGCCAGCTCACTAAAACTATTCTGGAAAACGACAAACGCCTGCAAGAGCTCGATAGCCAGGTCACTGAGCTGACCCAAACGCTCACCTACCAGGATCTGCGTGCTCCGGTTAGCGGTACAGTGTTCAACCTCAAGGCTAACCAGGCCGGCTACGTGGCCAACACCACCGAACCCATTCTGGAGATTGTGCCCACCGATGCGCTGGTGGCGAGGGTGTTTATTGCCAACAGCGACATCGGCTTTGTGTACGAGGGTATGGAGGTCGATGTGCGCATTGACTCCTTTCCCTACAGCGAGTTTGGGGATGTGAAAGGTACCCTCACCCAGATTGGCTCCGATGCCCTTCCCCCCGATCAGATCAATCCCACCTATCGGTTTCCGGCGGAAATCACCCTCGGCGACCAAATGATTGCCATTGATGGCAAGCCGGTTCAGCTCCAGTCGGGTATGTCCCTGAGCGCCAACATTAAAACCCGGCCCCGGCGCGTCATCACTATTTTTTCAGACCTCTTTGCCCGCAAAATCGACACCATTAAGACGGGTCGATAGGGTTATAGGGGGATAGTAGGCCAGCCAAATCGTATAGTCGGTCAAGAATGCAGTCTGCGCTCAGCTTTGAGGTCACTAACGCCTGGGACAGGTGATTGGGGCAGAACAATGCCAAACGGGGTAACGGTGGCGGTGGGCTTAAAAGGGATGATTATTTATTTGGACTACTCCAACCTTACTCTGGACCTTGCCCTGGGCTCTTGGGGCTAGTGTCGCTCCCGTCGCTCCACCGCACTCATAGAAAAATTCACACAAGTCACTTTCGTTTGATAGAATTAAATCTATTAAAAGTGCTCCTGTGGGAGTGGGGAGGTTATCCGTTGATTCATGCCACACTGCACCAGCTTAAGGTTTTTGAAGCTACCGCCCGCCACGGCAGCTTTACCCGCGCTGCCGAAGAGTTATATCTGACCCAGCCCACGGTATCGATTCAAGTAAAGCAGCTGACTAAGGCGGTAGGTCTGCCCTTGTTTGAGCAAATTGGTAAGCGCCTCTACCTCACCCAGGCCGGACAAAAGCTGCTGGAAACCTGTCAAGAAATTTTTAACGGCCTCGACCAATTCGAGATGGCTGTGTCTGATCTAAAGGGGCTCAAGCAGGGACAACTGCGCCTGGCGGTGATTACCACGGCCAAGTACTTTGTACCTCGACTGCTGGGGCCGTTTTGCCAGCGCTTCCCTGGGATTGATATTTCGCTGAAGGTCACTAACCACCAGCAAATTCAAGAGCGCATGGCTAACAACGACGATGATCTTTACATCGTTAGCGCCCTGCCCGAACAGCCCGACCTCAAGGTTTACCCGTTTCTTGAAAACCCCTTGGTCGTCATTGGTCCCCAGGATCACCCGCTGGCGGGCAAACCGCGATCGCCCATTCAGGTCCTAGATGGGGAGCAGTTCATTATGCGGGAGCCCGGCTCGGGTACCCGCCATGCTGTCCAAAAACTACTGACCGAACACAATGTGGGCGTTAAGGTGCGCCTGGAGTTGGGTAGCAATGAGGCGATCAAACAGGCGATCGCAGGGGGTCTAGGGATCTCTGTATTGTCGCTGCACACAATTATTTCCGAGGGCACTCGGGGCGAGTTTGCAATTTTAGACGTCGATCACTTCCCCATCGATCGCCACTGGTACGTGGCCCATTTGGCAGGCAAACAGCTTTCGGTGGTCTCCCAGACGTTCTTAAATTATCTGCTCGAAGAAAGCCATACCCTAGTCGAAAACCTTCTGCCCGGCATTAGTCAGGCCCCCCATGGGATCGCCCCTGAGGGCAAAACTAAGGGGGCTGCAGTCCTAACCAATGTCTAGCTTGAAAAAGCCCCAGGGAGCCAAGGGGGAGGTGATGCGCTCCTAGGCAAAGGTCGACCCACCCAGGTCAGGGGGGACATCTTGCCAGCGACCGTTGCCGATCGCCCGCACGGCTTCCTTCAGGCTGACATCGCCTGTGTAGAGGGCACGGCCCACAATCACGCCGGACACACCCAGGGGTTCCAGGGGCAACAGACTCAGCAGATCCTTCAAGGAGCCCACCCCACCGGAGGCAATCACCGGCATGGATACTGTCTGGGCCATGGCCCGCAGGGCGGAGATGTTTGGCCCCTGGAGAGTACCGTCGCGCTGAATGTCGGTGTAGATAATCGCCGCCGCACCCCGTTGCTCCATCTGTTGGGCGAGTTCTATGGCGTCTACGGCTGAGGTTTCCAGCCAGCCCCGAGTGGCCACTTTACCGTCGCGGGCATCGATACCGACAATAATTTGGCCAGGGTAGTCAGCGCTGAGATCGCTGACCAAGGCTGGGCTATCCACCGCAGCGGTACCGAGAATGGCGTAGCGCACCCCCAACGCAAAGAGATCGGTGACCCGGGTGCGATCGCGCAAGCCCCCGCCCACTTCCACCGGCACATCCACCGCCCGCACGATTGCCTCGATCGCCCGCCAATTCTCCGGCTGACCCGACTTCGCCCCATCTAAATCCACCAGGTGCAGCCGAGTCGCCCCCTGGTCGGCCCACTGGCGCGCCACCTCTACCGGGTTGTCGTTAAACACCTCGGTCTGGGCATAGTCACCCTGGTACAGCCGCACACAGCGACCCTCGATCAAATCAATGGCGGGGATGACTTCCATGGGTAGTTAATTAACTGTGATGGTAGGCCAGCAAAAATTCGACTCTGGAGACGCCAACCTAATGGCAGATAGCGCCCTGGGATAGGCCCCATAGCCATCTGAATGCTTCTCGGTGACGATTTTGAGCTGTTTCATAGGGATGGTCTCTGGATCAAACTGTAAACCCGCGCTAACGAATCACCAGTATACGTAAACCTGTCTTTCCATAGTGACACAGCAGACGGATGCAACATCCCCTATTCACCGGGGCCACATTCCCGTAAACTCCTAAATGCGAATCACCACCGAGAGCCATGCTAGACCTGACTGGGAAAAACGCCCTAGTAACGGGCATTGCCAACAACAAATCCATTGCCTGGGGCATTGCCCAACAGCTGCACCAGGCCGGAGCCAACCTGGGCATCACCTACCTGCCCGATGAAAGAGGCAAGATGGAAGGCAAGGTCAAAGACCTGGTCGACCCCCTCAACCCCAGTCTATTTTTGCCCTGTAACGTCCAGGACGAAACCCAGGTGCAGGAGGTGTTCAGCACCATCCAGGACAAATGGGGCAAGCTGGATATTCTGATTCACTGCCTAGCCTTTGCCAGCCGGGATGACCTGACCGGTGACTTTAGCAATACCTCCAAAGCAGGATTTCAGCTAGCGCTGGATGTCAGTGCCTACTCACTCATTACCCTGGCGCGCGGGGCCAAGCCCCTGATGACCGACGGCGGTAGCATTGTCACCCTCACCTACCTGGGTGGCGTGCGGGTAGTGCCCAACTACAACGTCATGGGCATCGCCAAATCGGCCCTAGAAATGAACGTGCGCTACCTGGCCTCAGAACTCGGCCCCAGCAACATTCGTGTCAATGGCATTTCCGCTGGCCCCATTCGCACTCTGGCCTCGTCGGCGGTGGGCGGCATTCTCGACATGATTCACCACGTTGAAGAAGTCGCCCCCCTGCGCCGCACCGTCACCCAAACCGAAGTCGGCAACACCGCCGCATTTCTCTGTAGTGACCTATCTACCGGCATGACCGGGCAAATTCTCTACGTCGACTCGGGCTACTGCATCATGGGCATGTAGTCAGGCCGCAAATCCCAAGGAAATAAAAGCCCGCTGTCGTCAGGCAGCGGGCTGTTGATGGGGACGAAATGGAACGGAAGCCGACCTAGGGGGCGATCGCTGTGGTCTCGGCCCGGATCTGGTCAATTAAATCCTTCAGACCGTAGGGGTTGATTCGGTAGCTGAGCGGGTAGGCAATCAGCCGGGCGGTGCTGTGAAACAGCACCTCTAGCTCCATCAAGTTATTTTCTTGCAGGGTTTTGCCCGTCGAGACCAGGTCAACGATCGCCTCAGACATGCCGGTAATTGGCCCCAGCTCGACCGAGCCGTAGAGGGGCACAATTTCCACCGGCAGGTCAAGGCTTTGAAAATAGTCGCGGGCACAGGTGACGTACTTAGAGGCCACCCGACTATGGGCGGGCAGATCCAACGCTGAGCGGTAGGGGCTCGTGGTTTTGACCGCCACCGACAGGCGGCAGCCGCCAAAGCCCAGGTCGGCCAGGTGCGCCACCGCAGGCTTTTTCTCCCGCAGCACGTCGTAGCCGACCATACCCAACTGGGCCTGGCCATACTCCACGTACACCGGCACATCCTGGGCCCGCACCAGCAGCGCCGTGGCTCGGCCCGTGGGGTCGATAATTTGCAACTGCCGATTGGCGTTGTCTAAAAATAAGCTAAAGTCGAGGCCAACCGCCTTGAGCAACTGAATGCTGTCGTTGAGCAGGCCGCCCTTGGGCAGCGCAATGGTAAGCATGGTGATTTTCCTTTGCCGTCTAACGGACGACTCCCTCTAGGCCTGAAATTTCTCGGTCACGCGGCGCATGGCTTCGTTCACATTGTCGCGGCTGTTGAAGGCCGAGATCCGGAAGTAGCCTTCGCCGGCAGCCCCAAAGCCGGAGCCAGGAGTACCGACTACGTGACAGGTGTGCAGCAGCTTGTCAAAAAAGTCCCAGCTACTGAGGTCGTTGGGGGTTTGCACCCACACGTAGGGCGCATTGACGCCGCCATAAACGGCCATACCGGCGGCGGTCAACTGTTCGCGAATAATGCGGGCGTTTTCCATGTAGAACTCGATCAGGGCTTTGGTTTGGGCCTGGCCCTCGGGGGAGTACACCGCCTCGGCCCCGCGCTGCACAATGTAGGAAACGCCATTGAACTTGGTCGATTGGCGGCGATTCCACAGCCCATGGAGGGACACGTCGGTGCCGTCAGCCGCCTTACCCATCAGCGCCTTGGGCACCACCGTCAGAGCGCAGCGGGTGCCGGTAAACCCTGCGTTTTTAGAGAACGACCGAAACTCGATCGCACAGTCCCTGGCCCCCTCGATCTCATAGATGGAGTGGGGCAGGGTGGGGTCGGTAATAAACGCCTCATAGGCGGCATCAAACAGAATGATCGAGCCGTGGGCGCGGGCGTAGTGGACCCAGGCTTGCAGGTGCTCTTTGGTGGCCACCGCCCCGGTGGGGTTGTTGGGGAAGCACAGGTAGATCAAGTCTACTTTTTCGTTGGGAATGCTGGCGGTGAAGGCATTCTCGGCGTTGATGGGCAGGTAAACTAGGCCGCCGTACTCCCCCGTTTCGTTCGTGGGGCCGGTGTGGCCTGCCATCACGTTGGTGTCTACGTAGACGGGGTAAACCGGGTCGGTAACGGCGATCGAGTTGTTGTCGCCAAAAATATCGAGAATGTTGCCGCAGTCGCACTTCGAACCATCGGAGATGAAAATTTCGCTGGCGTCGATGTCGCAACCCCGCGCTTGGAAGTCGTGCTGGGCAATGGCCTCCCGCAGCCACCCGTAGCCCTGCTCGGGACCATAGCCCTTGAACCGGCTGCGATCGCCCATGTCCTCCACCGCTTGAACCATGGCGGTGCGGCAGGCCGCGGGCAGGGGCTCGGTCACATCGCCAATGCCCAGCTTAATGATCGGGGCGTCGGGGTTGGCCTCGGCAAAGGCGCTGACCCGGCGGGCAATTTCAGGAAACAGGTAGCCCGCTTTGAGCTTGAGATAGTTGTCGTTGATGGTGGCCATGGGGCGTTGCGCGATGGTTACGGTTACTTAGTTAAGGGTACAGCGACAGGGGGTTGCCGGGGAGGAGTGTTCATGGCTTTGTGGCGTAGGCGTCTTGTCCTGGGGATAGGCAGGATGCCCATCCCCCAGGACGGCCCGACCCACCACCCCATCTATAGGGTGACCTGGGGCGGTAGTATGGGATGTCCCCGCTACCGCCCCAGAACCATGGTTGCTGCTGACACTCCCGGCGAAAACACTTCTTCCAGCGCAAATAGCCCCGGCGAAAACAGCTACGGCGAGAAACTCTACGAAGGTAAAGCCAAAATCATCTACGCCACCGACGACCCGACGGTTCTGCTCACCTATTTTAAAGACGATGCCACCGCCTTCAACGCCCAGAAGCGCGGGACCATTATCGACAAGGGGCCGATTAACTGCGCCATTTCCACCTACTTGTTTCAGCAGCTAGAGGCGGCAGGTGTGGCCACCCACTGGCTGGAGACGACGGGCGATCGCACCATGCGGGTCAAAGCCCTCACCATCATTCCCCTCGAGGTCGTGGTGAGAAACCTGGCCGCTGGCAGCCTCTGCCGCCAGACCGGGCTCCCCCTCGGCCACCCCCTCACCCCGCCCCTGGTGGAGTTTTACTACAAAAACGACGCCCTGGGTGACCCGCTCCTGACCGGCGATCGCATTCGGGCCATGGCCCTAGCCAGCGAGGAACAGATCACGACCCTGGGCCGTCTTGCCCTCAACATCAACCAAGTCCTGACCGATTTCTTTAGGGGTTGTGCCATTACCCTGGTCGATTTCAAGCTCGAGTTTGGTCTTGATGCCCAGCAGCAGATTATTCTGGGCGATGAAATCAGCCCCGACACCTGCCGTCTCTGGGATCAGGCCACCGATGACGAAACCCAGCGGGTGCTCGATAAAGATCGCTTTCGGCAAGATTTGGGCCAGGTCGAAGCCGCCTACCAGCGGGTGCTGGAGAAGGTCGCGGCACAATCGACCAAGCATTAGCGCCATCAATGCGGTAGAATCTTGGCGATTATGGGGGCAACGGCCCGCCCAGGGCATTTCTCCCGGGCTTAGAGCCTGGAGAATAGGGTCCTTGATTGGTGTGTGGACGTGTTTAGCAGGTATGTTTGGATGCGGGTATCTTCTAAGTTTTTAGCGGTTGTGGCCACGTCCGGGCTGATGGGTCTCTCCGTAACCCCAGCCCAGGCAGACCCGGTTGTTGCGCCAGAGGCGTCTGCTGGGGCCAATTTAGCCCAGGATGGTGAGGCTGTTAACGCCACCTCCCTGGGGGCGTCGGATCTCAGGGAGCCCCTGGCCACCCCCGACGATGGAGCGACTACCCTCGACTTTGAGCGGTTACAGCCAGCCCCGGTCATCGGCACCGTGAGCGATACTCTCCAGGGGGCGATCGATGACTATCGCCCCGCCGCCAGTGCCCCGGCCCCAGCCCTTCCCAATACCCTCCCCGAGGGAACCCAGCTCAGTCAGACCCCCAGCGTTCCCCGCGAAATTACCCCCGAAGAAGCCCAGAGCATTCTGGATGGGGCGGTGCAGCGCCGCAGTCAACCCCAGCCTGCTCCAGAGGACCAGGGCCAAACCCCCGACCCTGGCGCAACCCCCGGCGGCGCTCCCCCCAGCGGCGAATCGGCCGAGGAAGCCCCCGACACCCCAACGGCAGAGGAAGAACCGGCAGCGCCCGAAGAGCCCCGAGTGCTGGTGGCTGAGGTTCAGGTGGCCGCCATTGAAGGAGAGCTTGATCCCGAACTAGAAAATCTGATCTACAGCGTCATTGAAACCCGGGCCGGTCGACCCACGACCCGCACCCAGCTGCAGCAAGACATTAACAATATTTTTGCCATCGGCTTCTTTGCCGATGTCGACGCTAGACCAGTGGATACTGACCTGGGGGTGCAGATTACCTTTTTGGTGCAGCCCAACCCCGTCCTCACCGAGGTCCGCGTGGAGGGCAACGAGGTGATGCCCCAAAGCGTCGTTGACGATATTTTTGCTGAGCAAGTAGGGGAGATCATCAACCTAATCGATTTCCAGGAGGGCATTCTAGAGCTCAACCAGTGGTATCAGGATCAGGGATACGTGCTGGCCCAGGTGGTAGCGGCCCCTAAGGTCTCCCCTGACGGATTGGTTGTCCTAGAGGTCGCTGAGGGGGTGATTGAAAGCATTCAGGTTCGCTATATCAACGACCTGGGTCAGACCGTCGATGACGAGGGCAACCCGATCCAGGGCCGCACCCACCCTTACATCATTACCCGAGAGTTTGAAACCCAGCCCGGCGATGTCTTTAACCAAACCCGAATTGAGGCAGACTTTCAGCGGGTATTCGGGTTGCAAATCTTTGAAGATGTTGTCCCTGGGCTAGAGCCAGCCGAAAACGATCCTCGCCAGGTAACGGTGATTGTGAACGTGGCCGAGCGCAATACAGGCTCTGTGGCGGCTGGCTTAGGTTTTAACTTCACCGGCAACCTGTTTGGTACCGTCAGTTTTCGCCAAGATAACTTCGGTGGCAATAATCAAAAGTTCCTGGCCGAAGCCCAGGTCAGCCTCACCGATATTCTGTTTGATATCTCCTTTACCGATCCGTGGATTGCTGGCGACCCTAACCGCACCTCCTACACCGCTTCGACCTTTGCCCGCCTGACCGACAACCTCAACTTTACCGGTGGCCCGATCACCGTTAACTTGCCAGACCCTAACGCCCCTGGTTGCTTATCCTGTGGCGACGAGGTTCGTATCCGCCGCTTAGGGGGAGGGATCACCTTTAGCCGCCCCCTGAATAATGGCTGGTTTGCCTCCCTAGGTACCCTGATTCAGAATGTGTCGGCCCGCGACAACAGTGGCCAGCTCGAATCGGTGGATGCCGAGGGCAATCCCCTGACCGCCAGCTCCACCGGCAGAGACCTGCTGTGGACATTTTTGCTCGGCGCTACCCTTGATCTGCGCAACAATCCCTTAAATCCCACCAGCGGCAGCCTGGTGCGTCTCAACGCTGAGCAGTCGGTGCCCGTGGGCAGTGGCAGCATCTTTATGACTCGGCTGCGGGGCAGCTATAGCTACTACATCCCGGTGGGGTTCCTCAACTTTAGTGATGGGCCTCAGACGATCGCGCTAAATGCCCAATTAGGTACGATCCTGGGTGATGTGCCGCCCTACGAAGCCTTTGCCCTGGGCGGTACCAACTCCATTCGTGGTTACGATGAGGGGGGAGTGGGTAGCGGCCGCAGCTACGGCCAGGTCACCGCCGAGTACCGCTTCCCGGTGTTTTCGTTTTTGGGCGGCGCGCTGTTTGTGGACGCAGGCAGCGACCTGGGCAGCGGCGATGCCGTGCCCGGTCGACCCGGCCCCAACCGGGGCAAGCCGTCCAGCGGCCTAGGCTACGGGATTGGGGTGCGCGTAGCTACCCCCCTCGGCCCCCTGCGGATTGACTACGGTATTAGCATTACCGGTGAATCAGGCATCTACTTCGGCTTTGGGGAGCGTTTCTAATGGTGCAGACCCCATTGACCACCAGCCCATCCGTCTCCTCAGACTGGGCGATCACCCCCCATCAGACCACCCTAGCCCAGTCCGTTACCCGCCAGGGCATAGGGCTGCACTCGGGGGCGACTACCACGGTTACGCTGCACCCAGCGGCCCCTGGCCAGGGGCGATCCTTTGTGCGGGTCGATTTGCCCGGACAGCCCAGGGTACCCGCCAGCCTCGCCTCGGTTAACCCCACCCTGTTGTCCACGGAGCTACGTCAAGGGGAGGGGGCGGTGCGTACGGTTGAGCACCTGCTGGCCGCCCTGGCGGGCCTGGGTATTGACAACGTGCGGATTGATATTTCTGGCTCGGAGGTGCCCCTGCTCGATGGGTCAGCCCTGGGCTGGGTGGATGCGGTACGCCAGGCTGGGCGACAGGTTCAGGCAGCCCTTCGTCCCGTGGCCCGCCTGAGCCAGCCGGTGTCAATCCACCAGGGCGATGCCTTTGTGGCGGCTTTCCCGGCTCCGGCCCCTCGGTTTACCTACGGCATTGACTTTGATGTGGCGGCCATTGGCAACCAGTGGTTTAGCTGGGCCCCCGACCTCGACCCCTTTGGTTCTAGGGGCTTTGCCACCGAAGTGGCCCCAGCCCGCACCTTTGGTTTGGCCCACCAGGTCGAGCAACTCCGGGCCAGCGGCCTCATTCAAGGGGGCAACCTCGACAATGCCCTGGTGTGTGGTGATACGGGCTGGCTGAACCCACCCCTGCGGTTCGACAACGAGCCCGCCCGCCATAAGATGCTGGATTTGATTGGCGATCTCAGCCTGCTGGGTAGCCTGCCCCTGGCCCACATCGTGGCCTATAAGGCCAGCCATCGTCTGCATGGCGAACTGGCGGCGGCCCTGGTACCGGCCCTGGTCTATGGGGATGGTACCCTCTAGTGGCAAAATCAATCTAGGCAACGGAGCGGTTTCGCCCGTGCCCCCTTCACCCACCCAAGAACTCTGACCCCACCTACTGTGATTGACGTAACTTCCCCTAGCCCTGTGACCGTGGCCACCGACCACCCCAACCCTGCCTCGCTGGATGCTGCCCCTGAGATCTCGGTTAAGACCGACTACAGCGCCGAAGAAATCTACGCCCTCTTGCCCCACCGCTACCCCTTTGCCTTGGTCGATCGGATCATCGACTATGTTCCGGGCAAGCAGGCCACCGGCATCAAAAATGTTTGCTTCAACGAGCCCCATTTCCAGGGGCATTTTCCAGGCCGACCGATTATGCCAGGAGTGCTGATCGTCGAAGCCATGGCCCAGGTGGGTGGGATTGTGCTGACCCAGATTCCTGGAGTTAACGGCTTGTGTGTCTTTGCGGGCATCGATAAGGTAAGATTTCGGCGGCCCGTGGTGCCCGGCGACCAGTTGGTCATGACCGTCGAACTGCTGGCTATTAAGCGGCTACGGTTTGGCAAAATGCACGGACGGGCTGAAGTTGACGGCCAGCTGGCCTGCGAAGGGGATCTGATGTTCTCGGTGGTAGATTTTCCCGCCGCTCCCCAGCTGGGATAGATAAGGAATGTGTTTATGTTGCAAACGCTGGGTTCTGGAGGCGGGCCATTGACTACCTTGATGCATCCCACGGCCGTTGTCCACGATGGTGCGCAGCTGCACCCGACGGTGAAGGTCGGCCCCTATGCGGTGATCGGAGCCCACGTGACCATTGGCCCCGGCACTGAGATTGGGGCCCATGTGGTGATTGATGGGCAAACCACTATTGGGGCCCAAAACCGTATTTTTCCTGGGGCGGCCATTGGGCTCGAGTCGCAGGATCTTAAGTACGATGGCTCCATGAGCCGGGTTGTCATTGGCGATAATAATCTGATTCGAGAATACGTCACCATTAACCGGGCCACTAAGGCTGGGGAAGCCACCCTGGTGGGCAACCACAACATGCTGATGGCGTACTCCCACGTGGCCCACAACTGCGTGGTTAAGGACAATGTGATCATTGCCAACTCGGTGGCCCTGGCCGGTCATGTATATGTGGAATCGGGGGCGCGGATTAGCGGCATGGTGGGGGTGCACCAGTTTGTGCGTATTGGTCGGTTGGTGATGATCGGCGGCCTCAGCCGCATCGATCGCGATGTGCCGCCCTTTACCCTGGTCAACGGAAATCCGGCCCAGGTGCGCGGCCTCAACCAGGTGGGGCTGCAGCGGGCCGGGCTCACCGCCGACCCCCAGGTGTACCGAGAGCTTAAGCAGGCGTACCGTCTGGCCTATCGCTCAGGCGAGTCGCTCAGCGATGTAGTGGAAAAGCTGAGCCAGGGAGAGCACAATGATCTGGTGCGCTACTTTAGCGAGTTTTTGCGGGCGGCCCAGCAGCCCGATCGCCGGGGTCTGACCCCCGGTCGCCGCCGCGCGAGCCGTAGCGATGACGAGTAGCCTGGGGCAGGGGGCGATGGCGCATCCGGGAGCCTCTGGATCAAGTCGGCGACTGTTTATTAGCACTGGTGATGTGTCGGGCGATCTGCAGGGGGCGCTGCTGATTGAGGCGCTGGTGCAGCGGGGGCTCGATCGCGGTCTCACCCTCGACATTACTGCCTTGGGGGGGCCGCGCATGGCCCAGGCCGGGGCCACGCTGATCGGTGACACCACCGCCATTGGCTCGGTGGGCATTTTTGAGGCCTTGCCCTACGTGCTGCCCAATATCAGGCTCCAGCGCCAGGCCAAACAGTATTTGAAGGCTAACCCGCCCGACCTGGTGGTCATGATCGACAACATGGTGCCGCACCTAGCCCTGGGCAAATACTTGAAACAGGTTTACCCCCAGGTGCCGGTGGTGTACTACATTGCCCCCCAGCAGTGGGTGTGGGCCTTTTCCTCCAAGGACACCGAGCAACTGGTGGCCCAGTGCGATCGCATGCTGGCAATCTTCAAAGCCGAGGTCGACTATTACCAGGGTTTTGGGGCCACCACCACCTGGGTGGGGCATCCCCTGGTCGATCGCTACCCAGCCCCCGCCGACCAGGCCACCGCCCGCCAACAGCTTGGGCTGGAGCTAGAGACCCTGGTGGTGACGCTGCTGCCCGCCTCCCGCCGCCAAGAGGTGAAGTATCTGATGCCGGTGCTGTTGCAGGCGGCCCAGATCATTCAGGCCCAGTGCCCAGAGGTGACGTTTTTGCTGCCGCTGTCGATCCCGGCTTTGCAGGCTAGCTTTGAGCAGGGGTTGGCCAGCCATGGCATCCAAGGCCGGGTGGTGACGGAGGGCAGCCAGGCGGCGATCGCCGCCGCCGATGTGGCGATCACCAAGTCAGGCACCGCCAACCTAGAAATCGCCCTGATGGACGTGCCCCAGGTGGTGGCCTACCGCATTAATCCCCTCAGCGCCCGGATTGGCTACTACCTGCTGAAGTTTGACGTGCCCTACGTGTCGCCCGTCAACCTGGTGGTGAACCAGCCGGTGGTACCGGAGTTTTTGCAGTGGCAGGCCACCCCCGAGGCGATCGCCGCCGCCGCCCTTGACCTCTTGCAAAACGAAGCGGCTCGCCAGACCATGCGGGCAGGCTACGCCAAAATGCGCGCCGAGCTAGGGCCCCCAGGGGCCTGTCAGCGGACGGCAGATTTGATTTTAGAGGCGCTGGTTGAGGGCGCTGGGGCCGAACCCTCGGGGTAGGAATTGGCCTCAAAATGTTGAATCGGCCCCAAACTCTCTACAATGATTATGCTTTGTCGGAAATGGGCAGCTCTGTCTAATCTGATAGTCGGCCCAGTGGTGACAGGAGGACTCTAGTGAACATACCCGAAATATTTGCCCGTGGCGGCATTGCCATGGGGCCGCTGCTGATACTCTCGATTTTAGCTGTGGGCACCATTTTTGAGCGCATTTGGTTTTGGTCGCGCATTTTGACCCGCGAGCGCGAGGTCTCTGGGCGAGTGCTAGAGGCCGCCCGCCGCGACTGGTCGGCGGCGGGCGAGATTGCCCATCGCTCGGCGCTGCTGCCCATGGGGCGGTTTTTGTCGGCCCCCCTGAAGCTGCAATCCCCAGACCCCGAGGTGTTTCGCCTGGCCCTAGAGACCTCGGCCAATGAAGAGCTGCTGGCCATGAGCCGGGGGGAAAAAATCCTAGAGGCCGTGATTGCTCTGGCCCCGTTGCTGGGTCTCCTGGGTACGGTTTTGGGCCTGATCAACTCCCTATCGTCGATTCAACTGAGCGATCTGGGCAGCGGCGACGCCACCGCTGGCACCTCCATCGGCATTAGCGAAGCGCTGATCAGCACCGCCAGTGGGTTGATTGTTGCCATTACCGCCCTGGCCTTTTATCGTGTTTTTCAGGGGCTGGTGTTTGGTCAGGCCAAAATGTTTCGCCAGGCGGGCAGTGAGCTAGAGCTGCTCTACCGCCAGAGCTGGGCTAAGGGTGGTGGGGTTTCTCCCCTGGCTGAGCCCCTGGCTCCGGTCACCCTTGCGGTCTCCCCTTCGGAGCCCAATTCCGCCACTCCCGATGCTACGCCTTCGGCGGAGGTACCCTCCCCATGAAAGTAGATCTGCTCGACACCCCATCCCAGGACGTGCGCCTGGAGCTGATTCCGCTCATTGACGTGATTTTTTGCATTCTGACCTTTTTTATTTTGGCGGCGGTGGGGCTGACCCGGCAGCAGGCCATTAGCCTAGACCTGCCCTCTGCCCAAACGGGGCAGGCGTTGCCCGGACAGGTGGTCCAGGGGGCCGATCGCCTGTACGTCAGCGTCGATGGGTTGGGCCAGGCCTACCTCGACCAGCAGCCGGTTACCCTCGATCTGCTCTACGACGTGCTGCTGCAGTTTAACCAGGTCAACCCCAACGGGCTGATGGTGCTCTACGCCTCCCGCGATGCCCGCTACGAAGACGTGGTGGCGGTGCTAGATCTGCTGCGATCGGTGGGGGGCAATCGCGTGGCCCTAGCCACCCTACCCACCGATGCCAACCTGGCCCCAGGGGATCAAGCCACGCCCCAGGGGTTCCCCGAGGTGCTGCCCGAGGGGTCGCCGGGGGGGCTCCCGGAGGGGTTCCCCGAAGACTTCCCCAGTGGGAGCGATCCGCAGCCCGGTGTCGATCCCTTTGCGCCCACCGCTCCCTTCCCCAGCCAACCCACCGCTCCCCTAGAGCCCGCTCCGGCCAAGCCGCTGGGGAACTAGGGCCCGGCCCATGGCGGCTCCCTGGCCCTGGATAGTCGGTAAACCTGCCCATGCTGCCTACGCTACACAGCGCCTACCAATACGCCCTAGACAACGGCGATCGCATCGTCACCGCCCTGTCCCAGCATTTACTGCTGGTGGCGGTACCGCTGGCGATTGGGCTGCTGGTGGGGTTGCCCTTGGGGTTGTGGAGCGCGCGATCGCGCCTCGTCTCCACGGTGATGCTGAATGGCTTCAATGCCCTGCGGGTGATCCCTAGTCTGGCGGTGCTGTTTTTGGCGGTGCCGGTGCTGGGGCTGAGTTTTTGGTCAGCGGTGCTGGCCCTAACGCTGCTGGTCATGCCGCCGATTTTGATCAGCACCGATGTGGCCTTTCGCACCATTAGCCCCGTCATCCGCGAGGCGGCTATGGGCATGGGCATGCCCCCCGCTGCTAGGCTCAAAACCGTGGAGATTCCCCTGGCGCTGCCGGTGGTGATTGCGGGTATCAAAACCGCCACGGTGGAGGTGATCGCCAGTGCCACCCTGGCCGCCTTTGTGGGAGCAGGCGGGCTGGGAGCCTTTATTGTGCTGGGGTTTGCGGCCTACGACCCGGCCATTTTGCTGGTGGGGGCGGTGCCGGTAGCGCTGCTGGCCCTGGGGGCCGAGGTGGGGTTGAGCGCCTTGCAGCGGGCGGTACATCCGCCGGGGCTGCGATCGCGTCGGCATCGTCCCTAAGCAGGCGATCGTACAGGGCGATCGCATCTCCCGCTGCAATGCGATAAGTAGGTGGCCAAAATAAATTACCCTGATCCAGAGTAGAGGTATATCTAGCGTTTAGGAGCAAGGGAACTAAAGATGCCTACCCATCATTCATTGGTTCGAGATATCTATCCTGAGACC
>Ga0169931_10004453_pt1 | contig 21817 bp, 18 predicted proteins | sample Kivu_15m_20L_FD_129675 | JGI IMG/M metagenome (GOLD analysis project Ga0169931, IMG submission 129675) | Freshwater microbial communities from Lake Kivu, Western Province, Rwanda to study Microbial Dark Matter (Phase II) - Kivu_15m_20L... | ecosystem: Environmental > Aquatic > Freshwater > Lake...
AGCGTAAATGGGTGGTGGTCTTCTTCAATTAGTTGCTTATGGTGCCCAGGATGTTTATTTAACTGGTAATCCTCAAATTACCTTTTTCAAAGTAGTTTATCGTCGTCATACTAACTTCGCTATTGAAGCTATAGAACAAACAGCAACCGGAAGCAATTCACTTGGTTCTCGTGCTACTTTCCAGTTAACACGCAACGGAGATTTAATACATCGTGTTTACTTCTATGGAAAAATTAAAAATAATTCATCCTCAAGTGTAGCTTTAGTTCCAAATTTTGGACAAAGATTATTAAAAACTATTGAACTTGAAATAGGTGGTCAACGTATAGATAAACATTATTCCGAATGGTTATATATATGGAATGAATTATCTTTACCTTTTGGCAAACGCGAGGGTTATTATAAAATGATTGGAGCAAACAAAGAAAATACTTGTACTTTACTTGAAACATCAAAATCATATGAATTATATGTACCTCTTGAATTCTGGTTTTGCCGCAATGTAGGTTTAGCTTTACCTTTAATAGCATTACAATATCACGAAGTAAAAATTAATGTAGAATATGAATCACAATCAAATTTAATTGATGTAGGAACAAAAAATTCTACTTTTGAAGCACCTGCTGTAAAAAATAATACTTATACCGGACCTAATATAACTCTTGATTCTCCAAAATTATGGGTTGATTATATATTCTTAGATACTGATGAACGCAGAAGATTTGCTCAATTATCTCATGAATATTTAATAGAACAACTTCAATTTACTGGAACTGACAATATTACCGCTTCTGCTAATGAAGATGGTATGAAAAGTATGCGTATGAATTTCAATCACCCTTGTAAAGAACTTATATGGGCTATTAGAAAAACTGATAATAATGTTTATTGGAATAACTTTTCAACAGCAGAACCATTATCTACTACATCATCTCCCAATGATTATATTGCTTCCACAAATCCTGTTATGCAAGCTAAAATAATGCTTAATGGTAATGATCGCTTTTCGCAAAGAAGAGGAGATTATTTCTCTTTAGTACAACCTTATCAACATCACGAAAATACTCCCGATGATTACCACAAAGGTATTAACGTTTATTCCTTCGCTATTAAACCCGAAGAACATCAACCAAGTGGAACTTTAAATATGTCTCGTATTGATACTGCTGTTCTATCATTATCTTCCAAAATTGAAGGTTCTATACATATATATGCTGTAAATTACAACGTTCTTAGAATATTATCTGGTATGGGTGGTTTAGCTTATTCTAATTAAATATTCTATTTTTTATTTGTTGATATCCACAATAGAATTTTTTCGTTTTTCAATTTATAATTATTATCAATAGATAATATTATATTATATAATATTTTTGATATATGTATTGATACATTATCAATATCCAACCAATAATATTTTTTTTTTTCATCAAAATAATATGAAATAATTTCTTCTAAATAAGGTAAGCAATTTTTATTCATTGAATTGGTATATATATGCACATTTATTTTATATGTCATATACCAATTTTCTTTATCTGTAAGATTTCTGAAGTTTTTTACACTTTTCCTAACCTTATTTAGTGTGTTCTTATAATCATTATTATTAAGTTCATAACTAACTTTTTTAATTAAATAACATTTTAACATATCACAATTATACTTATTTTTCTTATCTCTCACTATACTTCTAAATTTTGTCTTGCTTTCAACAAAGATATTAGAAGACTTATTTATCTCGCTCAACTTTTTAAGTTCACTATAGCCTTGAAAATATTTAATGATAATTGATAAATAATCCTTATCAGTAAAGTTCATATCAGTAAAGTTCATAATATCTTAGGCTTTTTAGGACTTTGTAAATTAACATCATAATAGAAAATAATCATTTTTTATAATATTTTTATAAAATGATAAAAAATAAAAATTATATATAATATATAAATTATTGCCATTTTTAGGCATTTATTAATAAATCATTAATCATCGCCAATAATTACCTCTTTCATATATGGTTCTAAAATTTCATTTATTACTATTTCTGGCTTAAAATCATCATAGAGCATAAATATTTTTAGAAGTTGTTCTGAAAATCCTGAAATAATTGCTGTTCCTTCTGTATCACAATTTACAGGAAACACTTCACGGCTATCTGAATTAAGATTCCAGAATATAAACTTAGGTGCATCATAATTTTTGTCATTATATTTTTTAATTATGCTTTTATATATTGTATTAATGTTTGGAGAATTATTAGAAGCTTTATTAAACTGCATATCAGTAAATACAAACATTTTCTTAGGCATATTTTCTTTAGGTACATTAAACAAATTAGCATAATTAATAATCAAATCATTACATTTTACAAAATCAGTACTAAATCCATAATTTGTTTTAAAGATAATCTTAATACAATCTATAAGCTTCGGAATATCATTTTCTACATCAGGCAATTTAATTATTTCAGGTTCTTCACTAAATGTAATTAATTTATTATTAAATTGTCCTTGACAACATACCGATGTAATAATGCCTAAGGCAATAGCTACTTGCGCGGGAATACTTCCATTTGCCGCATTAAACATAGAACCAGAAAGATCCACTATAGAGATAGAATTGTTTAAATTTCCAGACTTCTTAACATTTTCTACTATTGTTCTCCACTGAAGTTCAGTAGTTTCACATTCTACAATATTATCAATGTTTTTAATATAGTCATTATCATCTTTAATATAATTCGCTACTAACTCGTGAGGAAGAATTCCTTTAACATTAATTTTTTTCTTATTATTTTTTACATCTTCAAGATATTTCTTATATCTCTCTTCATCATGTTTAAGAAATGTTTTTTTTAATTTATTAGAAGCAATTGAAGGAACCTTTTCATAATCAATATCACCCCACATTTCAGCACACAATTTTGTTTCAACTATATCAATTTGTTTTCTCAAAGGTACTAAGTATTCAGTTCTGTACTTTTTCATTTTTTGTATATCCTTATTTCCATAAAGTATTGAAGCAATTTTCTTAGCATATTGTCTTTTTTTATCATACTTATCATTTTCACTTGAAGCCCATTTTGCACAAAGAGAAACACTTTTATTATTCTCTAAATTTATTTTATCTTCCATCAATTTATCAGCAAATAATCTAAGTTCATAATTCTGGTCCCTACTTTTTAACTTATATGCGATATAATTAAGATCTTTCCAACATCCATATTTTTCAACATATTTTTTAATATTAAAAACGTATGTACTAAATTTATTTTTTCTTAACCATAACATAGCATCATTTGAAACTCTTTTTTCTTTTTTACCCTTATCTCTATCACGTCCATTAAAAATAATAGCAACAGTTTTTATCGGGTCTTCTTTCCAGCATTTCTCCAAATAATCGTAACTTGTAACAATATCTAAGTCTCTCATAAATAACATAAAATAATCTACAATTACATTATTTGTCGTCTTTAATGATACACCTCCATTATTAGTTAATGTTATGTTAGTTAAAGGATCTTCTGAGAACTCTGAGGCTTCTACTAAAGAAGCAGAAACAACATGAGTATTAATGCTATCGTAATAATTCATATTATTATTATATAATAGTTATGTATTTATATCAATTTTTATATAAATTATATAAAAAAATAAAAAATGTAATTAAATTTTAATTTTTAAGCAGTAGCTGCTTGAGCTTGTTTGCTGGCAGATGGAGGGAAATGATGAGAAATTAATTTTTGTAGGATGAAATAATTAATATCTTCTTTATCACCGACATTTAGAATTTTTTTTAGTTTATCATCGGGAAGAATAAATCGTTTATTTTCTGGTTTATTGAGATTATGTTCTTTTACATAAGTGTTGATAAAGCGGGTAATATCGGTGCGTGATTTTTCAGTTCCATGGGGAACACCGATGAAATCACACAATTCATCGGAAATCTTGTTTGGTTTAGCAAAACCAGATGGTGAATTTTTAGCATTTTGACGTTTCTTTTGTGCTTTTTCGATAATTTTTTGTTGCTTATCATATTCTTTGCTTAAAACTTTTAGTAGAGCTTGAACTTCCTTGAAACTTACAAAAAGAGTGTTTACTTTATCAATGATAGTGCTTACAAGATTATCCTTGGGAGTTTCTTCTATATTAGCGGGAACATTTTCTTGTTCAACATTCTCAGGTACAACAGCTACACTTTTAGGTAGTTTATTATCTTTTAGTACAACTGGTTTATCAGTAGTTACTTTAGCAGCTACAATTTTTTTAACTTGTTGTTTAGCTTCTGTTAGAGAAGGCTGAGAAGCGGGTTGTTGTGTTTGTACTGGTGGTACAGGAGTAGTAGGAGCTGCTTTTTTTTGTTGTGCCATTATGTATTCTATTTATGATTACATATATTATCATATGTTTATATCATTTTATAACATCATAATTATATTTTATTTATAATAGTTAAAACAAATGAAAATAAAACGCATTGGCTCTTATACTAGTGGATTTAAATATTATAAAAACGATGATGAAATTACTGATGTAAAATTATTGGAAAAAATTAAAAATATGAAAATACCTCCAGCTTATCAAAATGTATTAATCGTTAATAATAAAAAAATATTAGCTTATGGTTATGATAGTAAAAATAGAAAGCAAGTTATATACAATAGTGAATATATAAAAAAACAAAATAGCAAAAAATATGATAAAATAGAAGATTTTGAAAAATATTTTTTAAAAATTAAAAATGCTGTTGCTAAAGATATTAAATCTACAAATGAAAAAATTAAAATAATAGCTATAATTATAACATTAATATTATCTTGTGGATTTAGAATTGGTAATAAAAAATATGAGAAGGAAAATAATTCACATGGATTAACTACATTAAAATTTTCACATATAAATATATGCGAAGATAACAAAAATTTGATAATATTTGATTTTATAGGAAAAAAAGGTGTACAGAATAAAGCAATATGTAATAATAAATATATATATAATTATTTATTAAATAAACTAATAAATATACAAGAAAAAAATGAAGATATTAATAATCAATATATATTTTCATATAAAGATACATGTGTAAATTCAAACGATGTTAATAGATATTTAGAAAATAAACTTAAAGTTAAAATAACTACTAAAGATTTAAGAACATGGAATGCTAATAATTTATTTATTAATTTTTTCAATAAATCAATTGATTGTAAAAACCCAATAAAAAAAGCATTAGAATTTACAGCAAATAAATTACACAATACACCAGCCGTATGTAAGAATAGTTATATAGACCCTAAAATAATTGAAAAAGCAAAAACACAAATAATTAATAAAAATTGACTTTTTTATTATTATATAATAATAAGATATAATTATTATAGAATAGATAATGGATATTGATATAGTTAATTCAAACATTGAAGAAATGTTATCTTGTAGAGGTGATGATATGTCTATATTTAAAGAGCACTTATTATCAATGAATAAAGAAGATTTTGAAACAGATAGAAATGTTATTGATATTCAAACTTCAAATACTTCCGTAATTTATGCACTTACTAAAAAATTGAGAAAAACAATAATTGATGAATTGAAAGAAAAAATAAAAGATAGTAATAATATCCATGATTTTATAAGTAAATATGGTTCAAAAAATAATATAATATTAATTTTCAATAACGAATCTATATCTACAGCTGTTAAATCATTACTAAATAAATATGATAAATTATTTCAAAAAAATGGCGGTCAATTGCAATATTTCACTTTGCGTCAATTAATGTTTAATCCTACAAAGCATGAATATGTTCCTATTCATACTAAACTTACAGAGGAAGAAGTTAAAGAATTTATGAAAGAATATATGACAAGGACTAAAATACATATGCATGTTATTTTACAAAGTGATCCTATTGCTAAATGGATTGGATTAAAACATGGAGATATAGTTAAAATTAATAGATATAATGAAAATAGTGGAGAATCTTTTTCATATAGATCTTGTATTTAAAAATATAATATATTTTAAAATAATAGAGTAGTAAATAATTAAGTATAATGACAACTTTGATAGATACTAAGGCAGACGTTAAAAATTATAGTGATTTATACATAGAATTAAAAAGAATTTCTGGAAATATTAAAGATAATGCTAATAAGGATAATTCTTTATCTTTTGCAGCAGCTAGAGATTATGATAATTCAAAAAAATTTTTTAACAATATATTTGATACATTATTTAATATAACAACATATTCTGACATATCAGCAGTATATCCGCAAAATTCATTCTTATCTGTTGCTGATAACAATGGAAATACTAATGTATCATCAATAACAAGGGAGAATTTTAAAAATATTTTAGAAAATTGTTTTAATTTAAATATAGATCAAACTGTTTATAATGCAGCAACCTCAAGCAATACAAACTCAAAGTTACAACAATTAAATGTTGGTACTAGAAAACAGCATTTACTTTATTATAATAAAATTACTAATAATAATACACAAAGTTTTGATGAAAAAAGCGTAAGACTAATATATTCTACTATTTTTTTATTAGATGTTTATATCAATATTGTTGAAGCTTTTTTAAGTATTAATTTAAATGAAGACAAAGAAAGAAATAGAAATATGTGGGATAATACATTACGAACCATTCAAACCGATCGAGATTATATTTTGAATTATCCAGAATATAATGATGTTGTAACATACGCCTCGCTAACACGAAATTCAGAAAGTACTATAAATATTAAGAATTATAAAGATATACATATAGTATGTAACAATTTATATTCTAATACTTCACAAAATGGAATGTTTATTAATAATCCAATATCTGGTTCTGAATATAAACAAGGTAATAATGGTGTATATTTATATATTGGTGACAAATTTAATAAACAAGGTTCAGATACTTATTTTAGTGAAATAACTAGTCGCGCGCGCGACACTACTAGACCAACAAGTGATAGTGCAAAACTAACATCCTTCAAACAAATTTCGACAACGTTTTTTGATAGATACGGAATTTTACATGATGGTATTTATTCTGATGTGGGGGGGAAATATACATATGGTTTTGTTGAATATTCTTTTGATAACCAACCATCGGGAGCTTATACAGATGCTAAAAGACCCTATCAAAAATTAATAAGAATGTTTCTTATAATGATTAGAAATATTAAATATGATAATTTAGCAATTACATTGGAATATTTAAAATTTTATTTACATTCTTTAAAAACACTTCTATTATGTTCTATAAATGCAATTAATATTTATCATAATTTAGCATGGTCATTGACAAATTGTCTTGTTTTAAATTATCCTGATTATAAAAAATCAAAATTTATAAAATATATTTCAGACTTAACAATTAATTTAACTGAGCCTAGTTTAAGTTTAGAGACAACTTATTCTGCTAATTTAGGTTCTTATTATAACAATACTGATAATTTTGTTTATTATATAAAAACAAAAGAAGTAACATCAAGAACAATACAGAATTTTAAAACAGTTCTTGATTATAATATAGATAAGATTGGAAATGAAATTGCTAAAATAAACCAAGTTATTCCACTTAAAAATAGATATAATTATGCTGCAGAACCTACAGAATTAATATTTAGTTCTTTTACTTTTAATGATACTACTAAAAAGATTTCAGGAGGAGTTTCATCAGCTATGAGTAATACAAAAGCTAAATTAATAAATGATCAATTTAATACAAAGAAAAATTATTTAATATATATACCTGAATATAATATTAAATCAAGAATTACAGAAATATCTATATCTGCTAGAGGAGATCCGGAAATATTAATGGAAGAACATTCAGAACATGATACAACATTAAAATCTGCTTCTAAAACTAATGATAATATTATATATACACATACAAATACTTCTGTATATTTATTTGCTATTGGAATAACTGAATTAGAAGATAAAAATTTAAATTTATCTAATAATATAAATAAATTTGAAGATAATATTAATTATAATAAAACTAAAATTTTAAATAATAAATCAATATATGACGCAAATAAATCAAGGAATAATATATTATATTACGAATTATTAATATTTACATTAATAATTATATTTATAATATTTACATTAATTATTATAAATATTGCTAAAGTTGAAATAGGTTTAATGAAATTAATATCCTTAATATGTTTCGGTACACTTATTATATTATTATCATTATACTATATAATTAATACATTATATATAGATGAAAGTTATATTGAAACTTTTTCAACTACCGGAACTATGACAACAGCATATACAACTTCTCTATGTCCTGCATCATGTGTTAATCCAGCAAGCACTATTGCAGGCAATCAAAAACATGAGAATGATGTTACGTTAAAAGAAACAAAAAAAGTATATGTTACAAATATATTAACTACATGTGCTACTGATTTAATTAAGTTGATTAAATTATCATATACATATTCAGATACACAAACATTATTTAATAAAGAATATGATTTAAATTCATTAATAACACACAGATATAATGATAAGAATTATGTTAATAGTTATCTTGAAAATAAAACAAATGATGCTAATATAAATACTGATTTGATTAAATATGAAAATGCAAATTATAATGTTGCACTATTTTCAATTATATTATTAGGTATAATTATAGTTAGTTTTTACAATATTAACCTTTTTACAAATAATAAATATATGGGATTATTATTTTTAATTGCTATCATTTTAATAATCATATTATTTACCTATTATTTGATAAATATTAACAAAATTGTTAGAACTATATCTTCCAACTATTATTGGGGTAAAGAATTTGAAAAAACATACGAAAGTTTTGAAAATCAAGAGAATTCAAATAGTGGTATTGAAGTATCATGTGATTTACCAGTATTAAAAAATAATAGATTATATTTTAATTGCGGAAATACTCAAACAGAAACAACTTCAACTAAACAAATGGGCAGCGGTGAATCATCTTCAGGAAGTGGCTCTGAAAGTAGTTTGAGTAGTGGAAATATGCAGCAAAATATGGGTTCTAGCTCAACAAATACTAAAAAAAATATGATGGAATTAATAAGCTAATTATTTTGTTAATTAATATAATTAATATATAAATATAGATTTAATAAATATTCTGTGTAATAATTTTTTTTCTAATATTAAAAATACTTATGAATAATTTTATATATTATTAAAATGGCAATAAATAAACAAAGTAAAGAATATAAAAAGGTCTGTGAAGAAGATATTAAAGAAGATGATGAAGATGATGAAGACGATGAAGATGCCGAAAAAGACGATGAAGACGATGAAGATGATGAAGATGACGAAGATGATGAAGAAGACGAAGATGATGAAGACGAAGAAGACGAAGAAGATGATGAAGAAGATGATGAAGAAGATGATGAAGAAGTAGATGAAGAAGATGAAGAAGATGAAGAAGATGAAGAAGATGAAGAAGATGATAGTAATTATAAGAATATATATCAAAATGAAAAAGAAGATTGCGAATGTAAAAATTATATAACTAATGAAGATGAAAAATATAAATCACCTAATGATAATATATTATATAATAATAATTTTAATAAATTTCAAGATGAATATGATGAAAATACACATAATACAATATATTTAATAGTTAAACCAAAAAATAATATAATACAAAATTCTATAAATCTAAAAAAACATCCGATACAAAAGAAAAATTATAAATTTTATAATAGATATACTACAATAGAAAAGAAATTTTTTGATATTTTACCTGAAAATGATAAAAATGAAATAATTAATATAGAAGAAGAGGTTGATAATAGTTCAATTCTAACTGATGTACCAATTCGTTTTAAAATACTTAATTCTGATATTAATGTAAGAACAAAAAAAAGTATAATAAATAAAATTGAACATTTTAATAAAATGAATAGCAATTCATCGGAATATTATAAATTAAGCACATGGTTATTAGCATTAAATAATATACCATTCAATAAATATTATGAAATACCTATTAAAATTACTGATGGAAATGATTTAATTTGCAAATCTTTAAATTATATTAGAACACAAATGGATGAAAAAATATTCGGACATAAAGATGCTAAAGAACAAATTATCAGAGTTCTTGCCCAATTAATATCATTTCCAAAAGCTAATGGTTATATTATAGGAATTCAAGGAAGTGCTGGTGTAGGTAAAACAAAATTAATTAAAGAAGGAATATGTAATGCTTTAAATTATCCTAATGTATTTATATCTTTAAGTGGTACTGACGATTCGTCTTTTCTAAAAGGACATTCTTATACATATGAAGGTTCATGTTATGGTAAAATTTGCGAATCATTAATGAAAACGGGAATTATGAATCCATTAATATTGTTTGATGAATTAGACAAGGTTTCTAATACATACAAAGGTCAAGAAATTATAAATACATTGATACATATAACAGATCCTGTTCAAAATGATAAATTTAATGATAGATATTTTGAAGAAATAGATTTTAATCTATCTCGAGCTATGATTATATTTACATATAATGACGAAGCATTGATAAATCCTATTTTAAAAGATAGAATGATAGTTATAAATGTTAACGGATATAATAATGATGAAAAAATAATATTAGCTACGGATTATATAATTCCAGAAATTTTAAAACAATATAATTTAAATAAGAATGATATATTGTTTTCTAATGAATTAATAAAATATATTATCAATGATATCGAAAAAGAAGATGGTGTTCGTAATTTAAAAAGAGCTATAAATAATATTATTTCATGGATTAATATGATGATATATATTCCTATCGATTCTATTAAAATATCGTTACCATTCATTGTAACTAATATTTTTTATGATAAATATTGTAAAAAAAAATATAATAATACATATAATTATAATACATTATATACATAATAAATATTTTTTTATTTTTTCTTTAAGTTGTATTAGAATATAAATATTAAATTATAATGTCTGCAAATTTTATGAAAAAAGATTCTCCAAATACATTTTTATTTTTTGGATGTTGGAATAATATTAATTGTGATAATAAATATTTATATCGCGATATAATTTTATATACAATAAAAGAATTTGAATTATATACAGATAAGGTATTTATAGCTGGTGATAACTGGTATAATTTTATCGTACATAATAACGAAGTCTTAAAAAAAATTATAAGCAATGATGAAGACGATTTGGAATCTATGGACGCAAAAGATTTAACACATTATGTAACACCTATTTTAATATCTGGATATTATTCTTTATATAATATGAATAAAGACGTGTATATATGTGTTGGTAATCATGATGAATCGCAAGATAGCCAAGATAATTTTGATGAATTAAAAATACCAAGTAATAAAGATTGTATGATTACAACACAAAAATTTTATAATGCTAAAATAAAAAATACTGAATATCGTAATTTTAATAAATTTAATTATAATAATTATAATAATGATGAAAAAAATAACCCTATTTTTAAATTTATAAATTCTGTTTCTACAGATGATTATGCTGAAGAATTAAATTTAGAAAATTTAAATGAAAAATATACAGAAGAATTAAAAAAACAAGATATAAATGACCCTAATTTTAATTCCAAAGAAATAATGTTATATAGCGGCGATGAGGTAGAAATAAAATCATTTGATAATTACATGGTTTTAATAATAAATACTAATAATTTTACAAATCATAATTATATTTCAATTATTGAAAATAAATTACAAGAAGCTTTAATAAATGAATTAAATAATTATTATACAAAATTAGAAGAAGAACCTGATTTTGTTGATAGTTTATCACAATATCCTGAAAATATGACGATAAAAGAAATAATAAATATAATAAAAAAACAAATATTTGTAATGGGTCATTTTCCATTATTTTATATAAAGCCTGATAAAAATGGTATAGATAAATTTACCAAAAATTTAGAGATTACAAATGAAACATTTGATAAATTTTATAAATTACTTGCTGATTATAATTGTATTTATTTGTGTGCTGATTGTCATAATTTTAATATTATGAAAATAAAAAAAGATGATGACATTGTAATACAGATAATGTCTGGAACAGGTGGAGCAAATCCAGATATAATTAAAGAAGTTGTTGGAGACGAAGAAAAAAATAAAATATTATCAGGTAGTGTTACTTATGACGTTAATGATGATGTACAAACACTTGTTAGTAGATATATTATTGAATATAATACAATAAATTCATATGGATATTGTAAAATTATATTAAATAAAACTGAAGATAAAAATATAAAAACTAATGTAGTATATAATCAACTTGTAAAAGCAGAACAAAAAAAAGGTGAAGAAGGTGAAAAAGATAATAATATTATACATTATATTAAATATTATCATATTATCGAAGATAATGATGTAATTTTTTATAAAAAACAAACAGATATAGCGCCTTTAATTTTTAAAGAAGATATTATAAAAGAAATTGCTGAAACTTCGCAATATAACAAAAATGTGTATTGTAAAGCAGATTATATTACAATGAATCATGTAATTAAAAGTAAAAGTATAAATAAAATTACTAATCATCCAAAAATATGCTTTAATAAAAAATATAAAAATAAAAAAAATAAAATAGGTAAAAATGATAAAGAAAGTAAAAAAAAAGATGGAAAAAAAGATAAAGAAGTAGAAGAAGTAGTATAAAAGATATTTACGATGGGAAAAAATGCTAAATATATGTAAACAAAATACTAATATGAGAACACTATTAAATTAAAAATATAAATAGTATAATATTAGTATTAATTTTATAATATAATATTAGTATTAATTTTATAATATAATATTAGTATTAATATGATATATAATTATATGTTATTTATTCTATTATTTATAATATTTATAATAAGTATATCTTTAGTTATCTATTATTTTGTATATTCTTCATTTGATAGGAAAAATAGAAATTATTATATGAATAAGGAAGAAACATTAGCATTTTTAACAAAAGACGAAGATAATTATCTTAATAAATTTTCAGATATTGATTTATATGCAAGAAATGTAAGTTCAATAAATCAATATAAAGAAAACTTTAAAAATATAGTATCATCATTCACAGAAAGTGAAATACAAATATTAAATAAGGCAACTATAATTGCTGATAAATTATTAAATAGTATTAAAATTATAGATATAAATTATATAAATTATATTAATTTAAATGATATAGCAAATATTAAATGGATATTCGCAAAAACAATTATAAATAATAATGAAAATGATAAGGAAATTAAATATGAAGAAGGATATCCACATACAAGAAAAAATATAATATTTTTATCAAATACTTTTTTTAACTATGATGAAGAGGATATAGTTAAAATATTAATACATGAAAAGATACACATATATCAAAGATATAATGAAGAAATATTTAATAAAGTAATTAAAAAAATGGGGTATATTGAATTAGAAAATGAAATAATAGAAAATGACTTAAAATTAACTAGCAAACTTAAATATATAAGAGCTAATCCTGATATTAATAACAAAATTTATAAACAAATATCTACTAATAAAATATTGATATGTACTTATAATAGTGATACTCCCAAAAGTATAAGCGATGTAACGGGAGGATATCATAATGAACATCCTTATGAAGAAATAGCATATGAATTATCTGAATATATTTATGATAAAACTAAAATTGAAACATATAAAAATATATAAAAATTATGTTATTTAATATCTACAATAGTATTAAATGGATGAAGTAATAAAACAAGCTCCTGAATATATGAAATATGAAGAAATTGAGATTATTTATAATAAAAATAATAAAAATGTTTTAAATACTCTTATCGAGTTATGGGATGTTCAAGAAAAATCTATTAAAAATATAACCGAAACACAATGTAAATGGGAAGGTATAAGAGAATTATGCGATGATTATGATAAAGAGATGAATAAGTTTTTTGATGAAGCTAAAAATAATAATGTTAATATAGATACTACTAATAAGGCAGAAACTACAGATACTACAGAAAATACAGATACTACAGAAACTACAGATACTACAGAAACTACAGAAACTACAGAAACTACAGAAACTACAGAAAATACAGAAAATACAGAAAATACAGAAAATACAGAAACTACAGAAACTACAGAAACTACAGAAACTACAGAAAATACAGATACTACAGAAACTACAGATACTACAGAAACTACAGAAACTACAGAAACTACAGAAACTACAGAAACTACAGAAACTACAGAAAATACAAATGTGTAACTAATTGTATCTTCATAAAAATAATAATTAAATTTATTCTAATAAATTTTTAATATGGTTTATTTCTATTTTATAATTATCTGAAGGTGTTTCTAATATAATAATCGGTATATTTTTTTTGCCAAGATTTGATATAAAATCATTCATCATATCTACAGATATTTCACCATCTAATAGAACAGAATGTCTATCTTTTAATGAACCTTTTTTAACTAAACTATTATTTAAATGAATTATAGTTATATCAGAACTATTTTTTTTTAATAGAATATTATAAGCCTCTATTAATTCATATCCTAATGCCCATGTATGTGCTGTATCAAAGCATATTCCTAAATATTTTTGTTGTTTTTTAGAGAACTCATTATAAAAATCAACGAAATTATTTAAATTTGTTAATAATTCTGTTCCTTGACCAGCTGGTGTTTCTATAATTAATTTTGTTTTTAAATTTTTAGCTTCCATTACTTTTACTAAATATTCTATTAATGTTTTCATATTTTGTAAACCTTTTTCAGGTGATAATCCTACATATTTACCAACATGTAATACTACACCCTCTGAACCTATCATATCAGATATTATCAATTGATTAATTAATAATTTTATCCAATAACAATCTTCCAATAACATAGTTCTTTTACATTCAACACTATCTTTTGCTATATTAATAGTATATGGTGCATGAATTACTATCTTAAAATTTTTATCTTTTAAATATTTTTTTATAAACGGAGCAATTTTAATATAACTTTCCATATTTGTTATGGTATTACTTCTTGGATTAGATACAAATATCTGTAAAGCATTTCCTCCATTTTTTTTTATATTATTCATAGTTTCAATAATACCTTTTTCATCTCGACCTATATGTGCTCCTATATATATATCATTAGTCATCTCTATAAATATAGAGAATTATAAAGTTATATAGAAATATTATAAATAATAGTCATTTTTTTATATATTTAAATTATTATAAAAATAAAAAATTTATATGTATAATAAATTAAAGAATTAAGATAAAATTAAGGTAAAGTAGTTAAGTTATGTGATATTAATAATATTCGTCTGAATAATAATCGCTATCATTATTATCGCTTAATATATCATTTTCATAGTAATAATCTTCGCTATTACAACTACACGACACGTAATCATCTTCATAATTCTCATATGGATTATAATATTCATTAAATTCTTCTTCAGTTGTATCAGATTTTTTAACAAGATTATTGTAGTATTCGTATTTTTTATTAATATTATAATAATGATTATTAATATCGCAATTATCATTTTCTACTTTATTTTTATGTTCATAATCAAGATAATCTCTTCTTGATCTTGTAAAGAAACATTTAGGAGGATTTAATTTATTACTAATATTATCAATAATATTATTTTTATATTCAAATTCTAATTTTTTTCTATCGAAATTCTTATCAGTTCCATAAAAATCAATATAATTATTAATAACAGAGAGCATTCTCTTAACTTTAATATCATCAATATTATATTTGCGTATAATAAGATGCTTTGTATTGTAATCATATAATTCTTTAATATTATATAGTATATCATTTTTATTAATATTATCAATGTTATTATTTAATAAATTCGCAAAATCAATAAATGACATAAATGAACAAGAAGTCATATCAATATATATATATTTATATACATAAATATTATATCAATTTTTATTATTGTATATAATAATAAATTTAAAAAATATATAATATATTGTATTCGACAAACAATATAAAATAAAGTTGATTTGTAAAATATATTTAGAAATTTGATATTTTTGTAATTATTTTATTAATTTGTTCATTTATCTTATCTATATCAACATTTTGAGAATGTTTATATTCTATATAAAATGTTTTAATCGTCTTATCAATATTAATATCATATCTTATAAATAATGATATACGATATGATATTTTATACTCTTTTATAGTAAATTGAGATATATTATCAATATCGTTAGTACAAGGAAATGTATAATTTGGTTGCTTATCGTGTTTAGAAGCAACCACTAAAATATTATCAACAATATCTAAATGTTTCTTAAATTTTGTATAAACATATTGATTATCATTAGATAATTCATAAGTATATACTTTTTCTCTGTTATAATATGATATATATTTTTCAACCTTATTTTTTTTATATATGTTATCTATTGATTGTTCTAATATATCACTCGATGATACATCAATTGAATGTTCATTTTTATCTTTTATCAGATAAATTTCAATTAAATTAACATCATTATCTATATATTTATTTATATCTATTTTATAATTCATTATAATTTATAATTATTTTGAGTTATATATATATATCATTTTTTACTATTTATATATAAAAAATTGATAGAATATTATAATTAATTATACTTTGAATTAAATTATGAGTACAAATTATAAATTATATAATTTAGAAGAAGAAATAAAAAAATTTTCAAATGAAAATTCAATTAAAACTGATGAGCAAATAAATCAATATAATAAACATAAGGTTAGAGATGAATTTCATAGCTTACTAATTAATAATATATATATTTCCCCTTTAGAAGCTACAGATTTAGAGATAGGCGTATTTAATTGTACTATAGATTATGCCTTATCTAATAAAATTCAATTATCTTGGAAATGTCAATTATTTATAGATACATATATTAATATTGCACGTAGTATTTACTCTAATCTAAAAACTAATAGTTATATCGGCAACAAAGATTTACTAAAAAGAATGACAGAATATAAGGAATTCAATCCGCATATGCTTCCATATATGCAATCCCATAACATTTTTCCTGAAAGATGGAAAAGTATTATTGATAAAGATAATTTACGTATTAAAGAAGCTTACGAATTTAATATTGTTGCTATGTCTGATATGATTACATGTATGAGATGTAAAAGTAAAAAAGTAAGCTATTATGAATTACAAACAAGATCAGGGGATGAAGCATCAACATTATTTATGGAATGTTTAATTTGTGGTAAAAAATGGAAACAATAAAATATTTATCTAAATATCTACAATATAATCAAAAAGTTCTCTTAATATATAGTAAGCAATTCCTATATATATTTTATTTTCATTGTTTTCCACTAATTCTAATATTTTATCATAATATTTCTTATTTAAAACAAAATGTTGTATAGCATTTTGTATTCCATAATCATTTATTATATTTTCAATATCTTTTTTTTCATATATAGGTAGATTAATATGATTATAAATATATATATTAGTATTGGTTATTAATACTTCTTTATTATGGTGTTTAATAAATTTAATTTTACTATATATACAATCTGCTATTATATTATTTTTATCTTTTAATATTATTTTATATTTATATGACATATTATTATCTGTTAATATTATTTTGTATTTATATATATATTATAGAGTTCTAGCATCAATTTTTATATCGATTCAATAAAATTTATAGATATATATTGTAATATATTTAATTTAAAAATTTATTAATAATTTGTTCTATTATTTTAACTAAATATAAAAAATTGATAATATTTAATTATTAATACTACTACACGCTAACTACTAAAGTCATATAAAGTATCAAAAAGTTACTCCAAAGTTTTACAAAGTCATCTTAAGGTAAAAAGTTTATTAAAACCGCATAATAAAAATGGCTACTACTTCTTCTTCTGCTTCCTTCTCGATTATTTTCAAGGAACGTATTCAGAATATGTCTGAAAATCTTGATGATAAGGAAATCATGGAATATGCTAAGAATATTATCAAAGAGATTAAGGAAGAAAATAAGAAGGCTAAGAAGGAAGCTACTGAAAATACAAAGAAAAAAGTTGCTAAGAAGACTAAGAAGGATGTTGAAGTTGATGAAGATGGAAATGAAAAGCCAAAGAAGCTCAATAAGTATCAGCAGTTTCTCAAGGATAATCAAAAGAGGATTAAGGAAGAAAATCCTGAACTTACCAATACTGAAAGATTTTCAAAGCTTGCTGAAGAGTGGAATGAATACAAGAAAACTATCAAGGAAGATGAAGAAACAAATAACGTTACTGAAACTACTGATACAGAAGCAGAGGTTTTAAATGACACTGAAGAAAAAGAAGAAATTGTCGAGGAAAAGAAAGAAAAGAAGAATAAGAAGAAGCATTAAAATAAAGATTAAATTATAATGGATTATAATGTGTAATTTAGATATTATTATAATGTATATTATGTATTTTTATATTTTATTTTTTATATTTTCCTTAATATAGTTTTTCTTTGATAGCTTCCTTATTTTGTTCTTACTTATATATTTTTCCGGTCTTTAATATACTCTTTTCACTATATTCTTATATTTTTCTTTTGGTATTGCTAGTATAACATTTGTTATATACCGCTTTAATTAGGCATAAGTTAATACATATAACTTTTTACTTTTTAAAACGTGAATTCAACATACTAAAGTAATTTTCTATAGAATTCGTAAAATTCTTATAAGAAACAGCATATAGAAAATGATTGCGTTAATTAATTCTTTTACTTTTGTTTTCAATGACTAGTTTGACTACTTTTGCGTCATCCAAAATAATAATTTTATTTTTAAATTCATTCATAATATGCTTTTTAGAAACTATATCATTCTATTAGTATTTATTCAACTCTTTCCATATAAATCCCAACCAACAACGCTGATGATATATATAGCAAATATTCATGTTATCTCTTAAATACTTTCAAATACAAAAAGATTTTAGTATTATATAATAATGAAACTTTTTTTATATATTTTCTTATACTGTAATTCCGATGATATTTTTAATAAATTATATTTTGTCTAAATATTCAACAATAGAAAACAACAAAATGATTAAAGATAACAAATTTTTTTACAATATTATTATATATCAAAATTTATTTGCTATTTCTATATATACTATTTATATTATAAAAAATTATATAAATTATAATTCAGATAATAATATTTCAATAACGTTATCATTTGTTTATATAAAATATTTATTATCTACTTTTTTGAATAATGATATGACTTTAAGTCAATATGAGTCAAGTAGAAATATTATGTGGTTTTTTGCTACACCATTAATGCTTAAAATGTATTGTGATGTTAATAAATTGAATATAAGAAACTTAAAAATACATTATCATTTAATACCTACGCTGATAAATATATTTATTTATTCATACAAAAATACATTAGTTTTTAATTATTTTATAAAAATTTCGTGGATATTGTACATACTTTTTATGAAAAATCTTCACTCAAAACAAGGTTATACATTTACTAACATTTATATATATATTTGGTATATATTTATGTTTTTAAATATTCTTGATGTTTTTGAATTATTAGATATATATACTATAAATATATATTATTCGTATGCAGATTTAATAAGCAAAATTATAACAAATATAATAGTAAATGATTACAATGAAAAACAAATAACACAAACAAATAAAATGGATTTACAATCAGTCCAATTTACATCTTATATGATAGAAAATATTAAAAAATATAAAAATGATAATGCTGTTATAACTCTACAATGTGATAATTATATTTCTTTAACTACTCAAAATTTTTTGATAAAAATACCTGAAAGTAAAGTTGCTTTGGAACAAGAATTACTTAAAAAAATATTGCCTTTTAATTATGGTAAGAATTATATCGACACAATCGCAAACACAAACGCAAATGCAAACGCAAACGCAAACACAAACAAAAACACAAAACAATTTAATATGATTTGTGTTCTTTTCACAGATATTGTAAATTATACAGAATTAGCAAAAAAATATGATGATAAAATTATTTTTGATATGCTTTCTTGTACTTATACATCCTTTGATAATGTTATAAAAAAATATCCACATTTACAAAAAATAGAGACAATTGGTGATGCGTATATGGTCGTTGGAGACATTTTTAGACACATTATAAATCATCAAATTGTAATAAAAGAAATCATATTATTTGCATTAGATATTATAACAGAAATTAAAAAAATAAAAACGCCTGATAGTATTCCATTATGTATAAGAATTGGAATAAATATGGGGAATATTAGTGTTGGAATATTAGGAACTGAAATACCGAGATTGTGTGTTGTTGGAAATACAGTAAATATGGCATCGAGATTGCAATCAACCGCCGACATAGACACAATTCAATTTAGTAAAGACATATATGATGAATTGGAAAATATAGAATTTAATCAAAAATTTGAAATTATAAAAAAAGAAAATGTGTTTTTAAAAAATATAGGTTCTATAACTAGTTATAATATTTGCCCAAATATTTCTTATGATAATAATATAGTAAGGTCTAGAAAGAATAGTGTATTATCAAATATTTGGAAAGATAATAATATAGTAAGGTCTAGAAAGAATAGTGTATTATCAAATATTTGGAAAGATAATAATATAGTAAGGTCTATAAAAAATAATATATATAATTCAATTTAATAAAAACATATATGATGAATTGGAAAATATAAATTTTAATCAAAAATTTGAAATTATAAAAAATAAAATGTGTTTTTAAAAAATATAGGTTCTATAACTACTTATAATATTTGCGTTGATAATAATTAAGTAATGTATAGAAAGAATAGTATAAATAATTTAGAACAAGATACGCGAACTCTTCTATAAACATAATGAATTTAAAAAGTGGCAGATTTGAAATACAGGAATGTCCATACAAAATATAAAAATTAATTATCATTTTATGATATAATTATATTACTATGGTGTATACATTGATAGATTTTAGCATTTTTATATTTTATATTTTATATTTTATATTTTATATTTTTTTGTTTTTGATATTAATTTGTTCTATTATTTTAACTAAATATAAAAAATTGATAAAATTTAATTATTAATACTATTACGCCAACTACTCTAACTACTAAAGTCTTAAAAGTTACTCCAAAGTCTTAAGAAAGTCTTATAAAGTCGTTTAAGTAAAAGCTTATTAAAAACCGCATATAGAAATGGCTACTACTTCTTCTTCTTCCTTCTCCATTATTTTCAAGGAACGTATTCAGAATATGCCTGACACTCTTGATGATAAGGAAATCATGGCATATTCTAAGAATATTATCAAAGAGATTAAAGAAGAAAATAAGAAGGCTAGGAAGGAAGCTAATGAAAATGCAAAGAAAAAGGTTGCTAAGAAGACTAAGAAGGCTATTGAAGTTGATGAAGATGGAAATGAAAAGCCAAAGAAGCTCAAAAAGTATCAGCAGTTTCTTAAGGATAATTATAAGAGGATTAAGGAAGAAAATCCTGAACTTACCAACACTGAAATATTTTCAAAGCTTGCTGAAGAGTGGAATGAATACAAGAAAACTATCAAGGAAGATGAAGAAACAATTACTGATACTGAAGTAAATACTAATACAGACACAGAGGTTTTAAATGATACTGAAGAAAATGTAGAAGAAATTGTCGAGGAAAAGAAGGAAAAGAAGGAAAAGAAG
>Ga0169931_10004454_pt1 | contig 21816 bp, 17 predicted proteins | sample Kivu_15m_20L_FD_129675 | JGI IMG/M metagenome (GOLD analysis project Ga0169931, IMG submission 129675) | Freshwater microbial communities from Lake Kivu, Western Province, Rwanda to study Microbial Dark Matter (Phase II) - Kivu_15m_20L... | ecosystem: Environmental > Aquatic > Freshwater > Lake...
CAAGGGGGGTGGAGTCAAGGTTACTAAGTCCAAAGAAGAGGCGAAAGCCGCCGCCGAAAAGATATTGGGTATGCAGCTCATCACGCCCCAGACTGGACCCCAAGGGAAAAAGGTCTTGAAGCTTTACTTCGAACAGGGTCTTGAAATTGCAAAAGAATACTATCTTTCCATCCTTTTGGATCGCGCCATTCGCAAAACAATCATCATGGCATCTACCGAGGGAGGTATGGAAATTGAAGAGGTGGCAGCAACTCACCCCGAAAAAATCATCAAAATCCAAATAGACCCTGGAATAGGAATCCAAGCAGCTCAGATTCGAGAACTTGCTTTTGCTTTGAAAATTCCTGCCGAGGCACAAAAGTCTTTTGCAATATTGTTGAATGCTATTTACAAAGCTTACATCTCTGAGGATTGTTCACTGCTCGAAATCAATCCCCTGATCCTCACCAAACAGAATGAGATTATTGCAGGCGATTGCAAAATGGATTTGGATGAGAATGCACTCTATCGACATCCCGATAATCAGGCATTTCGAGACATTTCCGAAGAAGATCCTTTTGAGGTCAAAGCCAAAGAATACGATCTCAACTATGTCAAATTAGATGGCAATATTGGATGCATGGTAAATGGTGCTGGATTAGCTATGGCTACTATGGACATAGTTAAGCTCGCCGGAGCCGAGCCCGCTAACTTTTTAGATGTTGGAGGTGGGGCTAACCCTGTTACAGTAGAAAATGGTTTTCGATTGATTCTAGGTGACCCTAATGTCAAGGGTATCTTCGTCAATGTCTTTGGTGGTATTGTTAGATGTGATCGTGTCGCAACAGGTATAATCGAAGCTGCCAAAAAAGTGAATATAACTGTACCCGTTGTTGTTAGATTAAAGGGAACTAACGCAGAAGAAGGCAAAAAAATTCTAAATGAATCTGGACTTAACATCGCTGGTGTTGAAGGACTGAGAGACGCAGCCGACAAGATTGTCGAGCTAATCAAAAAATAAGGAAAATCCAATGTCAGTTTTAGTAGATGCAAATACAAAGGTAGTTGTCCAAGGAATCACTGGAAAAGAAGGTTCTTTTCACGCAACACAAATGTTAGAGTATGGAACCAAAGTGGTAGCAGGGGTCACACCGGGAAAGGGAGGGCAAACCTGGACTTCCGAATTTGGGAAATCGGTTCCCGTAAGAAATAGCATCCGTGAAGCTATGCAAACGGACCAAGCCAATGCTGCGATAATCTTCGTTCCTCCACCTTTTGCGGCTGATGCGATCTTAGAAGGAATATTTGCTGAGATCCCACTAGTAGTGTGTATTACGGAAGGAATTCCGACTCATGATATGCTCAAAGTGTACTCCGTTCTTAGAAATAGCAGTACAAGACTAGTGGGACCGAACTGTCCAGGGGTCATCAATCCGACCCACAAAGTCAAAATGGGTATCATGCCTGGATTCATCCATGTTCCTGGAAAAATTGGAATCGTTTCAAGGTCAGGGACACTCACCTACGAATCTGTAGCATCGCTCAGCGGAGCTGGTTTAGGCCAGTCGACTTGCATCGGTATAGGTGGAGATCCTGTCCCAGGAATGAATCACACAGAAGCAGTAAAGCTACTCAATGAAGATCCAGATACCGAGGGCATAGTGGTCATCGGTGAAATTGGGGGAACCTCCGAAGAGGAGGCGGCCGCCTACATCAAAGCCCATGTCAAAAAACCAGTTGTAGGCTTTATCGCCGGACAAACCGCCCCTCCAGGCAAAAGAATGGGACATGCAGGTGCGATTATCTCAGGCGGAATGGGAACTGCCACGTCTAAAATAACAGCAATGAAAGAAGCGGGAATTCACATTTGTGCTCACATTGGAGAAGTGGGTGAAAAAATGAAATCCGCTTTAGGGAAACAGTAACAATGAAGCACCTCTGGAAGAACCTAATCGGATGTCTTCTTCTAGGGGTTGCCTTGTCTTTGAATGCGGTGGAATCTCGGCTCAGTCCTGGAATGGGTCTGAGAGATGTCGTACTTTTGGCTCTAGAGAACAGCAGGGAAGTCCTTAGGGCTCGTTTGGATCTAGCCAAGACAGACACTGATTTGATGAGATTCGAAGGAAAGTATACATATAGAGCTTTGGCTGGGGCCGATATCGTTCAAAATCGTTTTCCTTTTAACCAAAACAATATTTTTAGTGGAACTAGAATACAAACAAACACCTACAATGCGGCTATCGAGAAGCTCTTTATCACGGGAACCTATTTTAAAATAGATGTAAAGTCAACTAGGTTTGACTCCAATGCCTTTGAAAATTCTTTTCGAACTCCTGCTGGGTTTGGCGCTTTGGGTATCCCTCCTCTTTATACGGACACATTGTCTGCAACTTTAGCTCAAGACCTCCTTAAAAACGCCTTTGGTTCCCAGGAAAAGAATACAGAAAAAATTTTAAAAAACCAAACCGAAATCAAAAGAGACCAAGCCGAAGAGCAAATCGCTAATCAAATTGTCAATGCTCTAGTGGACTATTGGAATTTTTCTGTAAAGGATTCTTCTTATGAAACTTTGGAACAGCTTCTTAAAAATACCAAAACAGTTCGAGATTTGACAATTCGAAAACAGAGCCTTGGTCTCTCAGAAGGTTTCGAAGTCAACCAGTGGAATGCTTTGCTGGCACAAGTTGAAGGTCAACTATCACAGTCTAAAGTAGAAAGAGAAGAAGCACGAAGAAAGCTTTTGAGAACTTTGAACTTGTCCGAAGATACCGTACTCGACAAGAGTGCTACTCTTGTAGAAACTCTCCCGGCCAAGCTGAATGTGGAAGCCGATATAGAATATGCCTATAAGAATCGAGCTGATTTTCGTGCGGTCAGTTACAAAAAAGAGAATGCAGAATTGGCTCTTTCCAATGCAAAAAACAATGCACTACCGAGTTTGAAAGCCGCTGGGACTTACGGATACCAAGCCCAAAATTTGATTAGCCCCATGATCAATTACACAAGCAGTAACATTGGAATTACCTCCATGAACTTTCCAGTGATGCAAGGTTCCTTAGAGATGGTATACCCTATCAATGATAAGGGCGTCTTCGTGGGAATTCGGGATGCGGAAATTCAAAAAAGACAAGCGAGTTTAGATGAAAAAGATCTGATAAAGTCCGTTTCAGATGATGTGAGGACTAGGATAGATATCCTCAAATCTAGCTATGTTATTTTGGAAAATGCAAAAACTACGGAAGAAGAGTCTAAGAAGTATTATTCTGGGATATTAAGGAGCTTCCAACAAGGAAGATTTAATGCGGTTGCCGTAAAAAATGCTTTGGATACTCATGTTCAAGACCAATTGAATCTCTTGAAGGCACGTGTAGATTTTAACATCAACTTACACAGATATTATTTGGCAAAAAATTCTCTCTTCGAAGAATATGGAGTTGAAAGAAGCAGTCTAACACCTGAAGCTCTGCTCAAATAAAAAACAATATGTTTAGAGGCCGAATCATACTTGTGTTTTTGGCACTATTTTTAGTAGCATCTCTATTTGGTTACTTCGTCATTGATTTTAGAGAAAAGAGCGATATAGCTTACAGTCATTTTGAATCGGGTCGGTATGCCAAAGTCATTGAACTCTACAAAGATACGAAACCAGAAAGCGATTCCGAAATATTGGTTTTGTCCTTTTCAGTGTCTGGGCTGGAAAGAGAAATCAACACGAAAAAAGGAATCGGAGCGACCAAAGATCTTAACCTAACAATTGAAACATGGAAGTCTCAGCCATTTGATTACTTCCATATCATTGACCCATTCCTTCCCTTACTCAAAAAACATGATTTGCCCTACAAAAGAGCATTAACTTTCAAAGTATCCCAAATCAAAAGACCAATTCCAAAGGACAAAGCTATTGATTTTCTGCGACTTCTCTTGCAAGAGGATCCTCGAGGAACTGAACGAAATTTTGGTGAAGCGCTTTCCAATTTGCTTAGCAAAGACTTGTCTCCTCTCCAACCCAGAGAATTAGGAATACTAGAAGAAGATCTCAATTACCTTGTGAGCTTTGAGAACAATCCATTCACCGATGGTTTGTTCCATGTAGAAGGGTCTCAGATCAACCTGAGATTGGGACCAGGTAAAGAAAATCCTGACTTGGGTAAGGCAAATTCGGGAGATTTGGCGTATTGTTTTGAAAAAGATTATAGAGAAGAAGTAATTGCAGGAAAATCGTCACATTGGAAAAAGTGTTTTTTTCCGCACCTAACAAAATCTCTCTGGATCTTTGGAGGATTTTTGAACCAACTTCCCATCGATGATACAAAAATCACTCAGCTAGGAAAAAGATTCAAAGAGATAGACAATGAAGTTAAAATTGATTTTGCAGGCTGGTCTGGGGAAAAGCCACCAATGACTTTTCATGGAAAGTATCTCCCTCGAAAGCCAAAGGTTTTTGCTAGCGAACCTGGATTTCCTTTGAACCAATCCAAAACCGACAAATACGAACGCATTTGCAAAAAACTTTCAGGGGAAAAGAATTATTTTGAATTTTCTTACCTTCCCCATGACTCAGTAGGTCTCGTTCCCCTATTTGAAATTGAACTTGTATATGCAGGCAAAAGTCACCTCGCCTACACAGTTTCTACTTCTCGAGATTCGGTTTTTATCAACAACAAGGCGTATGCATTGAATCATGCCGATCTAAAAAGGGAAAATTTCTCCCTGCACATTGAAGGAAGGGAAAAGTCTAAGTTACTCGGAAGCCTCTGGAGAAGAAATACGGGACTTTTGCAATCTCTGGGTTCTTTGCCTTTAGATGAAACGGTTTTAGAAAGTGGAAAGTATTCTTGGGAAGTTTGTCTTCCAATCGCCTTGCAGCCAAGAAACTCAGAAGCTCTCTTGTTTGAGATCAGGACAGGCGTTCATTAAAAGGAGGTAGCTATGGCAACGTATGATTATTTATGCAAAACATGTGGCAAACAATTTGAACACACACAGTCAATGAAAGATGATGCACTAACACAGTGTCTTTGCGAAAATAAAGGAACAGTAGAACGTCTTATCACAGGAACTACTGGAATCATTTTCAAGGGCTCTGGCTTTTATGTTACAGATTACAAAAAAACTAGTGGTAGCAAAGAGAATTTGAAAACCAATGAAGCAAATCCAGAACCAAAGGTAGAGTCTACTACCGAACCAGAATCCAAACCTGCGAGTCCATCTACTACCGCGAGTTGATTTGTGGGAAGGCTTGTAATCCTCGCTGGAGGCGGAGTTCTGCCTCATATCGGAATGCGTGAAGCTATCGAGGCAGGCGAAGATCCTTTATTTTTTGGGCTTATAGAATCGGAATTTGAACCTAACATTTATGAATCTAGAACCAGCAAAATTCATATAACACAAGTAAGTAAGCTATTCAAGAAATTGCATGAGGTTGGTGCTGATAGACTATTGATGTTAGGAAAAGTAAAGAAAGAATTGCTTTATCAAAATTTGAAGTTTGATTTGAAAGCACTCTCACTTCTAGCAAAAACTACTACCAGACATGATTATCCTATTTTTGCAGTCCTTGCCGATGAACTCTCCAAAAATGGTGTGGAAGTTGTTTCTCAGAAGTTGTTTCTTAAGTCTTTGCTTCTTCCTTCTGGGAAGTATACAAAATTCAAAATCTCTAGTGACCTTTGGGGAAATGTTATCTTTGGAATGCAATTTGCCAGAAATATGGCTGAACTGGAAATTGGGCAAATGGTGGTGGTGCAAGACAAATGCGTCATAGCTGTGGAAGCTGTTGAGGGAACAGATGCTTGCATTAGAAGAGCTGGTTCTCTTTCAAAAAATAAGGAAGAATTGGTAGTCTGTAAGGCGGGAAAGAAAAAGCAAGATCCTAGGTTTGATTTGCCTACGGTTGGTCCTGAGACCATTTTGACAATCAAAGAGAGTGGAGGCAAAGTATTAGCTTTGGAAGAGGGTAGCTGCCTAATGATCTCACCCAAGGAAACAATTGCCCTTGCCGAAAAGGAAAAAATCCACATCCTTGTCTTATCTCCAGGAAATTGGAATGCCCAACCGAAAACGACTAAACTCCTTTGAAAATATACTCATCGTCGCTGGAGAGCATTCGGGCGACTTGTTGGCTGGTCCACTGGTGCGAGAATTGAAATTTGCTTATCCTGAATGGGTTTTCTTTGGTGTTGCGGGAGAATCTGGAATCAAGCAGGGAATTGAAACCATAGAAGTGCTGGAGAACCTCGCCGTTATTGGATTTTCAGAGGCCCTTACCAAATATAGATTTTTAAAGAGAGTTTTCCAAAAACTCTTGATAGCAATCGAAGCTCGTAATCCTAGACTAGCGATTCTCATCGACTATCCTGGATTTAACCTAAGATTAGCAGAAGAACTCAAGAAACGAAAAATTCCAGTAGTCTTCTACGTTAGCCCCCAAATTTGGGCCTGGAAATTCAAAAGAATTTATCGTATCAAAAATACTGTGGATCTTATGCTCACCTTATTTCGATTTGAGGAAGAGATTTACAAAGGATATGGAGTCAAAGCCAAACATGTAGGACATCCTCTAGTCGATCGAATACCAGAAAAGTTAATCGAAGAAAGAGCCAAATTAGGTGTATTACCCCCTGCCCCAAAAAAAATTGCTCTTTTACCAGGATCAAGAAAGGGAGAAATCAGAAAACTCACTCCGCATTTGCTCAAAGCAAGCGCTGAAATCGCAAAGGAGTTTCCCAATTCTTTGTTTCTATTGCCTAATATCAACCAGGGAGAAGAAGACTATCTTTTGAAAGCAATAGGAAAGATCCAAAAAGAAAACCCTTCGTTAGCCATTCGTTATTCTTTTGGTACTTCACTGGCAATTATGGATACTTGCGATATTCTTCTAATTGCCTCTGGGACGGCAACTCTAGAGGGTTTGTATTTTCAAAAACCAATGATTATTTTGTATAAAGTCAGTTGGTTTACTTATTTGTTAGGGGCTTTGATGATTAGGACCTCTCAGATAGGCCTTGCGAATATTTTGTCGGGGGAAGAGGTTTGTGTAGAATTGGTTCAATCAGAATGTCGTTCCCCATTTATTTCACGGGAAGCGGTCCGACTCTTAAAAAATCCAAATTACTACAATAAGATCTCTGAAAAATTAAAAGAGACCAAATCAAGAGAATTGGGAGGGCGAGATAGCACTAGAAGAGCATTTGCCAGTATTAGAGATTTTTGGGAAGGATTCAAAATAGATCATTCGAGTTTCTGAGCATACAATCGAACAACTCTTTCTTTCCAGATCCCAACCCAGCTGATTCCATTGATCTCATTGAATTGAAAATATCCGAGAGGAATTTCTTCATCTAAGGCTTTGACTTGCATCCCAATCGGATCAAAAACCAACTCATAACTCTTTTCATCATTGATTTGGATGCTTTTTTCCTTTGGATCCAATTTCCAAGGTACTCTTTCTCCTTCCATGAGCCAGGTACCATATACGGCATTGAATATTTCTTTCGGCAGTTCGTATGTTGTTTCCGATTTTTTACAACCTGAAAAGAAAAACAAAATTATGAAAATGATCCCTAATACTTTGCCGAACATCTCCCCTCCTCTTCTACGATCGTCCAACTACTTCTGTTTGACCCAAGCGATCCATACAAATTGAAGCTCAAATTGCCGAGTTTCCGTTGCCCAAAACCTTTCCAATCAATACCTGGTCCCTGGACCGAAACATTTCGTATGTATTCCGTTTCAAAATAGCGATCTATTTGGAATTCCATTTGAATCGGTTCCTTCGAATTCTCTAGTCCATTTTTTGTGAGGAAGTCAGGCGTTTCAAGTCTAGCTTGGTTGAGACTAACATACGAAGTAGACCTAGAATCTTTGGAAAGGGTGTAGTAATCACTCCCGCTACTCGAAAACATATAATCCAATGTAAGATTAGTTGGAATAATTCCAACTCCACAGACGGTCATCCAGTCCCTTTGCCAAGGAAAATTGACCAACTGTAAATTAAAAACCAAAGAAGGCTGTTTTGTACTAAAAGTCGAATTCAAATTCATTTTTTGATTACCAGCGCCTGATTGCAAAGTAACTCTACCATTCTGTATTTGCATATTGATTTTGCCAATTCCCAAGTCTCCTAATTCAGGGAATCCCTTGGTTTCTTTCGATGTCAATTGGAAGTCCAAGTACATATACTCCAAAACATATTTAAAAATTTTGGATTGGTAAAAGAATTCTTCTGGGATGATCTTTTCTTGTCTTTCCCTGATATCTTCCAAAACCGATTTTTTCCAATTTTCATACAAAGGAAACCATTCGCTAAATATAACTTTGTCCACTTCCATATTGCCGCGAATTTTTGAATTGATTGGGTAGTAAAATCCATCCTTCTTTTGAAGTCTTGCTGCATCGAAATTCGCACTCGTTTTCATTTGGTAGGATTTTCCAAATAAAAATCCTGTACTCGATAAGTTGATAGAATTGGGTTCAATTATTTGCAAATCAAGGTTTCCATCACTCCATGTAATTAGCGGAGATTGCCAGTAAGATTCGGATAGGTGAATGTCTCCTTGCAATCGAAACCATTTGTTTTTTTCGCCAGTTTCTTCCATCTTTAGCTCACCTCTAACTCTACCGCCAAATGGAAGATATTCTCCAGTTGCAACTTCCTGTATATGTTTGGCGAAAAAACTCAGATCCTCTGATTGAAAACTGATTTTTCTTTTTTCTAAAACTTCTTTTGGAGTGAATACTCTTTCTTCAACCCACAATAGATTTGCCCCATTGGCAAAATACTCTCTCTCTTCCTTCTCAGGTTGAATGAAAAACCTCTCTCTAAATGTGAGTCCAAAAATTCCATACTGGCCTGAGATCAGAATATTGGCTCCTTGAAAATCTACATTTCCCGAAGCAGACCAAACCCCTTCTTTTGTTTTTTCCCAGACGGCTTCTCCTGTGGTTTCAGCCAATTGAAGTTTGCCGCCAAAGATGTATTGGGTAACATATCTAGTTTCATCAGTACTTACATTTTTCCATTGGAAACGAAATCGAAAACGGTCTAGACCAAGGTCTGGTAATTCTGCCTCACCTAAAATTCGAGATGCCCCAGGGATCCAATAATTCCCATTTTGGTATTGGATTAAAATTTTTCCATTTTTACGCTCACAATAGATATCCCAACCTTTTTTCCATTCCATAACACCAAACTCATCCTTTTTTAAGATAAGTTTAGCATCATGTATCACTAGTTTTGCGAGTTTTGTCTCTTGGTAGTATTTCACCAAATTTTCAGTAAACGCAGATCCTGTATCCAGTGTTAAAGTTGGGCTATACAAATCGACCCTGTCGATATGTCCTAGGTTTTTTAAATACTGGTTGAATCGAAAGGTTACTTTCTTTACTTTGAGAAGATTTTGGTTGAAAGCAAAATCTTCTTCCTGTGAAATCACCAAATCCTCAAGAATGATGCCCTCTCTTAAAGAAAAGTCAACAACTCCTAAATCAACTGCTTTGCCTAATTCTTTATTGATGAGACTCGTTACAAGACCCCGAATTTGGGAGAGGGGAATCCTTCGTGATTTGATGTAAGCCTCAAGACCAAAATATCCCAGAGAAAAAAAAGAAGAAAGGGAAACCAAAACCACCAAGGGGACCAAAACTCCTCTTGGGATCCTGAGTTGACTAGGCAAAGATCGAGATTACTTGCCTTCCAGGACTTCGGAACAGTCTCTCTGGATGGAACGCAGAGTTTCACTTTCGGGGTATTCTTGGAGACCCAAAGAGGACACCTGGAAGCTTTTTTTATAGAAACCTAAGTTTTTGTATTCATAGCCCATCTTGAGGTAGGTCTTCGCAGCAGTTTCGTAGTAGAAGCTGTCCTTCTTTTGGTTCCCTTTGTGGTAAGACTTAGAAAGGGCTGCCAATGCAGGGTAGTATTCTTTCTCCGCTACTAGGGATTGAACTACTAATTTTTTGCGTTCTTCGGTATTGAAATTTCTATCTGCTCTCTCCGCTTGGTTTAAAAACTGAATGGCCTTAGCGTATTCATTTTTTCCAATGTAAGCCTTTCCCAAATTCATATGAACTTCGGAAGGATTGAAAGGAGGGTTTCGTAGGGATAGTGCTTCACTGTAATTTTGGATAGATTCTTCGTAGCGGGCGAGATCCAGATACAACTTCCCTTTTTGGCAGAGAAACTGCGATTTTTGCTCTTCTGGCAAGTTCTGGTTTTGCAGGGATTCGTTGATTCTTTGGATTTTTTGCAAATGAGAAACTTCCATAAGCTTCGCAGAGCCACCTACGCGTACGTGGTCACCGCTAGAACGGCACCCAAGAAAAACCAAACAAAAAGATAAAAATAGTCTCAAAAACATAGTTTCCATTTCTCCAGATCCGCAAGAAAGGCCAAGGCAGCCTCTTCTTTGGCGGGCTTTCCCCAAAGGGAGAAATCCACAACGGATCTATCTAATTCCGAGAGAAACCTAGAAGGTTCAACCTCTGAACTTACTCCAAATCTGCGCCGGGTCCTGGCAGATGTCAAATACAATTTTCTCCTCGATCGGGTCATGGCTACATACAACAGTCTTCTTTCTTCATCGACAGTTCCATCCCCTTCCATGACTCTTCCATTCGGCAAAATTCCTTCTTCCAATCCATGCACCCAAACTATGTCGTATTCGAGTCCTTTGGATTGGTGGATCGTAAGCAGTTGGACACGGCGGTCTTCCTTCCCTTCCTCTTCGCGTGGATCGTCTTCCATAAGAAGAGACAGTCGTCCCAAAAAGCCAAACAAGTCTGGCCTAACCTCCATTTCTAGATCTTCCTCAAAGTAGTTCATCATATTGGCAAGCTCACCTATGTTGTACATGCGAGCCTTTATTGTTTTTTCTTCGGACTCTTCTTCGCTAATGGCTTTTTCCATCTGCAGAACTTGGATCATTTCTCGAAATGCCAAAGTCATTTTGCCGTGAAAGAATCGTTTTTGGAAATCCGAATGAAAATCAAGTAAGGAATTGATCTCTCCGCGAAGCTTTGGTTTGATCTCTTTTAAAAAGTCTACCGACTCTGCCAAACGCAATAGAACATCATACAGATGAAGAGAATTTTCTCTGGCAAATTTCAACATAGTTTGTATGCTAGTTGAACCTATTCCTCTTTTGGGATAATTGAGAATGCGTAGTAAAGCCAAATCATCTTTGGGATTTGCGATAAACCGAAGATAGGCTATACAATCTCTAACTTCTTTTCGATCAAAAAATTGGTATCCTCCGACTACCTTGTAAGGTATATTTCTTGTTCTAAGTTCTTCTTCGAATGGTCTTGTTTGGAAATTGGTACGAAAAAGAAGTGCGATCTCATTTCCTTTTACTTCATTTTTTATTAATAGAGACTGGATCTGAGAGATGGCAAAACTAGCTTCTTCTTTTTCATCACTCAACTCAAAATATTCTACTTTTTCCTGGCTTGGAATACTGGAATACAACTCCTTGGGACGCCTGGTTTTATTGTTCTGGATGAGGGAATTTGCTGCCTGGATTATCAATGAAGTGGATCGGTAGTTTTCCAGAAGGCGAACAACTTTTGTTTCCGGAAATTCTTTTTCAAATCCCAGGATCAAATCTATTTCGGAACCTCGGAAAGCATAGATACTTTGGTCATCATCGCCTACAACGCATAAGTTTTTACTCGGACCTCGAAAGACCTTGAGGAATTCGTATTGAAGCCGATTGGTATCCTGAAATTCGTCTACCATGAAGTATCGATGGCGGTAGTGGTAGTCCGATGCAATTTCTGGATGTTCTACCAAGATTCGCTTGGGAAGAAGTATCAAATCATCAAAATCAATTGAGTTTCTTTGCCTGAGTTCTTTTTGATAATCCTCAAATAAATTCTCTTGTTCTGAAGTAACATTAGTTTGGGATTGAGTATTCTTTCGAAAAGATATAGATCTTAGGATTTCTTTTGGGGGAAAGGCTTTGGGATCGATTTTTTTGATCTTACATAAATCTAAGACAAGAGCTTCCTGGTCTTGTGCATTTAAAAGGACAAACTTTTCTCCATAGCCCAATTTGGTTATGTGAGACCTAAGAATTTTAAGACCTAAGGCATGAAAAGTGGATAGCTCGAGGCCTCGGAGTTTTTCCTTGGGCATCATTTTTTTGAGTCTCTCCCTCATCTCGCCCGCACTCTTGTTTGTAAAAGATAAGGCTACGATTTGGGAGGCAGGAATGCCTATTTGCAACATATGGAAAATTCTGTGGGTGATCACTCGGGTCTTCCCAGAACCAGCTCCCGCAAATACCAAAACCGGTCCCTCTATCGTCTCCACTGCCAGTCTTTGGGAAGGGTTTAGCTGCATAGATACGAGACATAATCCTCAATTCTTTCGTCTATCTGAAATCGAAATTTCTTTTCGGAAGATGGCTCGTTCTTACCTTAGAAGGAATGGAAGATCTTGAAAAAAGAACCAAATGGAAAATCCACGAAACCACTCGTGTCTTTGATTTAGCATCTTTTGAGTCTCCTCTCCCGAGAACTGGACTACCCAAGACCTATTTCGTTCTCAGATCCAAACCTTGGGTCAATGTGATTCCCATCACAAAGGAGGGCAAAGTGGTTCTTGTGAGGCAGTTCCGCCATGGTGTCTGTCAAATGAGCCTCGAGCTTCCTGGAGGAATTGTGGACGAAGAAGGTCCAAATGGGCCAAGGATTTCAGCGGAGAGGGAACTTCGAGAAGAAACGGGCTACACAGCACCTCACTTTGAATTGTTTCTAAAGCTTTCAGGTAACCCAGCTTCCTTTACCAACTGGTCCTATTCTTTCCTAGCCAAAGAATCCACCCTCACACACCCCACAGAATTCGATGAAGGTGAGGAAATAGAAGTTGTTCTCGCAAGTCTTGAAGAAGTAGCAGAATTCATCAATTCTGGAGAAATCCATCACCCTCACATGGTCGCTGTTTTGTCCACATACATGTATCGACAATGGAGAAACAGAGTTTAGATGAGAAATGGGGGGATTTTCCATTTTAAAGATTTTCGGCTATTTCTTTTTGCCAGGTTCAGTATGGTTCTCTCTATTTATATCCAAGCGACTATCGTTGGTTGGCAAGTGTATGAGCTAACAAATAATCCTTGGGATTTGGGTATGGTAGGTCTTGCTGAAGCCATCCCCTCTATCGTAGTAGCACTCTATGCTGGTCATTTGGCAGATAATTTCGAAAGAAAGATGATTATCCAAATATCACTTTTCTTTTTGTTTATTTGCAGTTTCCTTTTGTGGACATTTACTTATCATCTCAATTTTTTATTGATCAATTATTCAGCTTATCCTATATTTATTGTGATATTTTTATCTGGTATTGCAAGGGGATTTATTTCTCCAGCTATATTTGGTTTTGTGACCCAGCTTCTTCCCAGAGAAAAATATCCAGAAAGCGCTGCTTGGATGGGAACCAGCTTCCAAGCAGGAGCAGTTCTGGGTCCCGCATTAGGTGGTTTGGTTTACGCGCAATTTGGAATAGGAGCTGCCTATCTTTTGGATGCTTTTTTTATGGGATTCCCTTTTGTAGTTCTCTTGTTTGTACCTCCAAGACCACTTCCAAAAAAAACTCGTCAAGAGAGCTTGGTGGAAAGTCTTTTTGCTGGTTTGCGATTTGTGAAAACCCAAAAGCTTATGCTCGGGGCAATGAGCTTAGATATGTTTGCTGTTCTATTTGGAGGAGCAACCGCCCTTTTACCGATGTTTGCGAAAGACATCTTGCATGTGGATAGCGATGGTTTAGGTTACTTGCGAGCTGCACCGTCTATGGGGGCATTTTTTGTAGGATATTTTCTAACGAGGTTCCCCCCCATGAAGCATTCTGGTCTCTGGCTTATTGGAGCTGTTGTGGGTTTTGGTCTATCCATGGTTCTTTTTGGAATGAGTGAAAATTATGTCCTTTCCCTTGCTGCACTATTTTTCGGTGGTGGATTTGATTCGATTTCGGTAGTAATACGCGGAACCATAATGCAGACCATGACTCCTGAGGACATGAGAGGGAGAGTTTCCGCAATCAATAAGATTTTTATTGGATCTTCCAATGAAATCGGGGCCTTCGAATCGGGAGTAACTGCATCTTGGTTTGGGCCCGTTGGATCTGTGGTAGGAGGTGGTTTGGCCACAATAGCCGTAGTTGTGGCAACCTTGATTTGGGTACCAGAAATGAAGAAACTTAGGCTTTCGGATTGGACTTGATGGAGAAAGAGTTCGATAATTGTTTAGGAGAATTAAAATGACTGAAGCGATACAAGATGCAAAACTGACAGAACAACAAAAGAACGAATTAGATAAGATAATACTTAATATGCTAAATGAAGTCAATACCAAGCTAACTCACTTAGGTATTAATAATTTTACAAGATTGCAAAATGAAATAGCCAAAACCCTAGTACCCCTTTTGGAAGAAAAACTGAATTAATTCCCCACCAAACATCTTTTTTCTTCCTGAGATGAGAGGGAAATCGACTGCTCCACATAACGAATCCATTTGGTTTTTTTTCCAGGTGGGTGTTGGCAAAGGTAGCAGGAGATATTGTCCCCCTCTACTTTTACGAGAATAGGATTCTTCCAAAGGTCACGAAAGCCAGTCCCAAAGACCCACTCCTGACCTCTTTTTGTTGGAAACCATGTTTGCCTATTTTTTCCATTCCAAGTGATGACTCTGAGAATTTTTTCAGAAAAATTCCAATAACTCTCCCCATCCCAACTCCAGCGCTGAAAACTAGGGCACATTCCCCAACCCTCTTTCCAATCTTCCATAGATTCCTTTGTTACAGGAACCCATTCGAATCTTTCCATTGCAGGACTTGTTACAGGCCTCATTTCACTTTGTAATTCTCTTGCAATTCCTGTGGAGTCCGTACTCACTCTCGTTTCCTTACTAGGCCAAGCAAAGAACTGACTTCTACCCATAAACTTTCCTTGGAATAGAGAGAAAGATTTGGGTTCTTCTTCATCTTCTTTTTTATGGATTGGTTTTGCATTTTTAAAAATTCGTTCAAACTCTCTCTCAAATGCCAAAACTTTCCTTGGATCATCAAACCGAACAAACATTTCACGGTTATCGTCCCTCGCACTTCTAGTGTAATTGTAGGAACCTGTATAGACCGTACCATCAACTATCATGGTTTTGTGATGCAGCAAACCTCCAATAGCCCGACCATTTCGGAATTCGATATCGTCATTTCCTTCTGCTAGAATTTGTGAGGGAGGCAAAATGGTCTCAGCCAAATACGAACCTTCGGGATTGACTGGCTGATTGAAAATTCCTTGCACCAATACTCCTCTTTTGGATGCCCGAAGCAGTGCCTCAGAAAGAATTGGATCATAAAAAGTAAATATCAAAAACTGAATCCGAAATTTTGCATTGTTGATGGCTTGTAATAACTCTTCTTGAACCAGGATTCCAGCTTGCGGTGAGAAAAAAAGCTGCTCCTTATCAAATAGAATTCCAATGTCATTTTCTTCCCTAAGGAGAGATTCAAATTGTTTGAATTTTTGAGACTCCCATTCTGTTATCCAATAAGCATTGTTATCTCTCTCTAAACCATGCCTGGAAAAATTACCTGTTCCGGTGAACATAGTCTTATCGTCGAAAAGCATAATTTTTATATGATGAAGACCACTTCCAGCCCAAAGAGAAACAGATAGACCTAATGACTCTGCAAAAGAATAGTCTTCATCCCTATCCCCTAATATACTAATTTGTAAGCCACTTTTCTTGGCATCTCTCAGAGCGATAACTACATCTGGATCATTAAGACTATAGGCATAGATTTGGATTTTAGCTTTTGCATTTCGAATTAACTGAACAATTTTGTTTCTAACTTCTTTCTTTTTTGCTTCTGGAGTTTCTCTTCCTGGATATGAAAATAAGATGGGCTCAACTTCTGAGTTCTGGATAAGGGATAGCAAATCTATTTCCTCTTTTTCTTTGGAACAACTCAGGAAATTCATCATAAAAAAAATTGGTAAAAGTAACTTTTGTATTTTAATATGTAAATTATTTTTTTTCATCCAAAGTAGCCCAAGGCTTTTAAACTTATTATTTGAGCCCCTTCAGAGTCTGGGAAATTGGTTTTCCACTGAGAAAATAAAATTTGAAAATTCACCTCTTCATAATCCATTCCTATACTCAGTCCAAATTCAACTAAATGGAACCTTTCATAATCTCTTTTCTGAATAGAAATTTCTCCATTTTGAAGATTCCTAGGAATAAAATGAGCAACAAAAAAGCTCCAGAGAAAGGGCTTGGTATCAATTCCAATTAGAGTTTCTAGCATAGCACCATGAATGCGACCATCTAAGAATGTTTTTTCATCTTGGAGACCTCGACCCGTAGCCCAATAGGCAGGGAAAATCTGGAGTATTTGAGAAAAGAAGGGAGTTTGGAAAGGATTAGTTCCTGTTCCAATGAATCCAAGGGAACTTAATGTACCATCTTGATTTTTTTTGTTTGTGTTAGATAAAAATCCATGAGTTTTGAAATGAATCCATTTGGACTGGAAAGAAATTCCCCATTGTATCGCTTGCCCTCGTACTGGAGAATTATCCTCTCTATTCCGGATTCTTCCCTGAGAAGTAAGGAATTCCAAACCCATTTTCAAATGAGAATACCTCGCTTCAAGCCCCATATTTCCTAAGATTAGTCTCGTTAGATCTGGTTTTTCTGTTTTATCAACTTCTCTTTCGTTCAATTGTAAGGGTAAATAAAGGATTTGGCTTCCTGAATTGAATTGAAATCGGTTCCAATCAGCCTTGACCCCAAAGCTATGCCTTCTATATCCAGTGTTATCCACAGGTTCAAAATTAAAGTAAGATTGTTTACTAAATAGTCTAACTCCAGTATAGATATCATAAGGAATTATATGGAACTGCCAAGCTCCCTTCCTGAGAACTAAATGAATTCCATCCCCTGCGTCTAAGTATCCTGGTAGCAAATTTTGCCGAAACCCATGTGGTCTTCTGCCTGCCAGGACAAGAAATTCACCTAATGCAAATCCTAAAGTCGCTTGGGGACCTACAAAGCCCTGGAATTGACTTCCTTTTAACGCTAGTGTTCCTTGGAATTCCCAGTTCCAAAATTCAGATTTCCTTTCACGATCAATGTGCAGAGCAAAGTTAATTTGGCTATGCTCTTTTTTTCTGTAATCTTCTAATCCATTATCATATAGATAACCATTTGGTGGTGATGATTTTTCAGACTTTTGAAATTGATTTTGGAAAGCAATGGTTTCCCATGATTCTTTTGCCTCCATCGCTGGGGGATTCAAAAGCAATGTTAAAATCAAAAAGAAAATTTCTTTGTTGAAGCAATAGTTAGGTTTCATTCTTCTTCTACCGATAGAAAATCTTGAGGAACGTCACCATTCCTAGAGTCCTTTAAAACTGCAATTTTTCCTCGAGACCAATTGAATCGAAATGCAACTTTATCACCTACTCTACCATATGTGGAGAGTATAGTTGAACCCGACGAGGTTTGTCTTACAATTTGAAATGATTCATCAGGAGAAAGACCATTTCCAATAGTTCCGCCAGAAACAACTGTTACTACTAGATCTTGCCCAAAAATACTAGGATTTAAAGAAACACCGCTTGCATCTGGGTCTAGTAAAATCGCACATTCATTCAGTGTTTCCGAGGTAAAATCGAATCTTTCATTTCCAACTAAAAATGGTTTTTTTTCAGGAAATCTTCGGTCATAGGGAAGAAGAAAGTCCGAGCTATTCTCATCCTGAACAAAAAGCTCCCGAATAGGTATAGGTTGTTTTGTGGTATTACAAAACCGTATCCATTCATTTTGACTATTTTTTGGAGTCAAAGAAAAAGAATGAATTCTTATTGCTCCTTCTTTATGAATCCTCCATGCCAAATTACCATCTAATAACCATTCACTGAATACCACTTCACCACTTCTATTCTCACCAGATAAGGAAAAAATTCTATTAAGTTGAGCGTCATCAATTGTTTGGTAATTCCCAGCTCTCGTTGATCTAACATCCGCTTCTTTTTTGTTTGCGCTTCCAGGAGTTGCATTTCCCTGGCATAATTCACTAAGACCAATCCCGGAAGATTTACTGAATCCCATAGGCTCTCTTTCTGGATGGATTGACCTCCTTCCATTGCTTGCTTTTTCATCTTGGCCGAGAACAAATCGCATCCCATTCAATTCTATCTTGCTAAATGAACCTGAGAAGGGATTGGGAGGTAAAATTTGATACTTACTCGGAAGGCAGTTCCCTTTTTTTTCAGAAAAAAAGGGAAATTCTTCTGACTGATCAGAATAAAAGTCATACCTAGTATTTTCTAAAACCACGGATCCAAACCCCGGCTTAATCATTTTTAGCTCGAGGAACCGATCATCAGGACTGGATCGATTTTCGAATCTTGGAGAATCTAAAAGTAGCTCAGAAATTTCAAAACTACCGAGTTCCATTTTGATCGGATTTAAAAAGCCCGGCGATAGAGGATAGAAAGGAATGAGAATCGAACTGATGCTTTGCAAACTCCGAGTCTCTCCACCTAATTTTCGATAGAGTGGGATTGAAGAAATATTCACTTGATTTAATTGATTCGATGAACGAGATATTAGGCGAATTGATGGGAGACCATAATCCCAAACTTTTGTTGGAAGTACTGTAAATTGAAATTTTTCTCCCAAGCCGAAGGAATCTTCTCTTCCCAAGACTAAAGTTTCTTTAGGGCGGATAACTCTCTTTTTAGAATGTATACCTAATGGAATCGTATCTTCGTCCCATTCAATTTCTAAATCAGCTAGGGGACAGGGCTTATCTCCAAAATTGGTAAGTTCTATCCAAACTGGAATTTCACCGCCAGGAAAAAATTCCGTCAAAAAAAGAGTGGAAACATCACAGGATAAACTCTTTTTCCATATTCGATTGGGAATTCCAGGATTACCACAAAAGGGTCGTTCTTCGTAAAAGGGATTTAACTGTTCTTGGCAAGATGTTTTATTTCTAGAATAAGAAACAAATCCACCTTCGTGATGAAATCTAAAATCTATTTCCTTACCGATTACTTGACCTTGCCAAACCCAAGTTCCATTGCTTCCGATGGAGTCTAAAATTTCAGGAGATAGATCTAGAGGAAGCGCCAGAAAAATTGCCCCAGGCAAAAGAGCAGGTATCTCGAGTCTTTGGTTTGCAATTGCTCTAGATGGATCTCTCGGAACAAAACTGAGAGTCCCATTTAGCTTGCACGATATTTGATCCCGGGTGTTTTGAAATTCTAAAAAGGCTCGCCACGGAGACGAAGAGCTCCGAAATGACTCTGTTAGTAATGGAGGCATCTCCTCGCAGATGTCATTTTTTTTTGTTTCAGGGATTCCATCGAGAGTCTTCTCATCACAATCAAATTCGAGAAATGTGATCCCCTCATTTTTTCTAAATTCGGCTGGATACGCATAGATACATTTGGATTTTGTGCTCTCGTATAGAACCCCTACAACCAAAGGAAAGGAAAAAAGAGAGGTTGAGGTTGCTCTTCCCCAAATGGGCTTGAACTCCTGTTTGTTTAGCTTATCTTCGAATAGCTTTTTTGGAAGAGATTTCAAAGGACCCTGATCCCAGTAGTCCTCAGCCATAAAGGCTTTTTCTACTTCTACTTGGATACCAGGGAGGCAAAGTTGGAACTTTTGACCTCTTTCTTGAACAAAGAGGAATTCAGGTTCGGAGTAGAAGCAAACTTCGTTCTCCCCAGAAACAATGGGACTGAGACTTTTTCCCTCTGATTCTGCAACTGCCGAAATCCATTGCAGTCCTGTGGTTTGCCTCTGGCCAAAGTCCAGAAGAGGAAGTAGAACGCTGGTCTTCTTGGGCTGAATGCAAAAGCCCATAGGTACAGCACAGAATAGGTAAAGAAAAGCATGTATTGGTTTCATTCCAGAAAGTTCTGGACGATTGCCTGGAATCCTGGCTCGAAAAAGTTTTTCTAAGTTCCTTTTTCTTCCAATTTCAAACTCAAGTGATCTCTAATCTTTTCTGCGAGCCTTGGTCCTATGCCTTTTACCTTCGCTAGGTCTTCCACAGTGGCGCTTTGGATTTTTTCCCAAGAAGAAAAAGATTTGAGTAGGGCTTTTCTCCTCGTCGAACCAACATCAGGTATTTCATCTAAGGCTGAGAGAAGTGACACCTTTTCTCTTCTTAGCCTCTGGTAACCCAATCCGAATCTATGGGCCTCATCTCTAAGGTGGCGAAGAAGCCTCATCATGGGACCATTTTGGTCGAAGGTGTAGGGAAGCTTTTCTCCAGGAAAATAAATTTCCTCTCTTTTTTTAGCTAGCCCTACCATGGCTAGATGACCCAACTCTAAGGCGTTCGCTGCTTCAGCGGCCCTTTGCAATTGAGTCCATCCACCATCGATAACAACTAAATCAGGTAAGTCTTCTCCTTCATTTATGGCTCTACTTAATCGCCTTGCTATGACTTCATGCATCATGCCAGGATCATTGATTCCTTCATAACCTCGAATCTTGTAATGTCGATAACCAGATTTATAAGGTTTTCCATCTACAAATTGCACACCACTAGCTACAGCTTCTTTGCCTTGAAAATGAGATATGTCATAGCATTCAATCACTCTCGGTAGAGATTCAAGTTTGAGGTTATCCATGAGTTCTTTCAGAGCCTTGGATTCATCTTTCATTTTTGTCGCGAGAATTCTTTCTGTTAAACTAAGTTCTGCATTTTTTCTTGCAAGGCGGAGGAGTGACTTTTTTCTACCTCCTGATGGGAAACGAAGTTTAGGCTGAATACCTAAGGCGCTTTGCATCGCACCTAAAAACGATTCATAGTCTGATTTTACTTCTTCTGGTAAAACAATCTCACCTGGAAGATTTTTGGAATCCAAGTAATAGTCCCGTAGGAATGCACCCATTAGCTCAATATCACTTGAGTACAATAGGCCAATAAACGGAAAGGATTTCTTACCTTCTAATATGCCACCTCTCACTTCCAAAATCAGAACCTGACCCTCATTTTCTCTTCTGGCAATGGCTACTATATCTTCATCTCCACCCTCCATACTGACAACAGTTTGTTTCTGTCTGGTTCTTTGAATTGCTTCTATTCTATCTCTTAAATGCGCAGCTCTCTCAAATTCCATAGTCTGTGATGCTTCAAACATAGAATCCTTAAGAGTTTCGATAAGCTTTTCTTTTTTACCTTCTAAAAACTTTATTACTTGAGTAACCATCTCTCTGTAAGTTGAATCAGGTATATTACCTTGGCATGGTCCCAAACAGCGTCCCATGTGGAAATTCAGGCAAGGTCTTTGCGGTTTTGGAAGCGGTAGTTTGAGTTTTGTTTTGCGAATAGGAAAAATTTTATGTAAGAGTTCTAAAGTATTTCTCGCAGCAAGTACATCAGTGAAAGGCCCAAAATACCTGTCTCCATTTTCTCTTATTTTTCTTGTCATCATCACCATTGGAAAGGGTTCACTAAGCGTAACGACGATGAAAGGATACCTTTTGTCATCCTTCATACGAACATTGTAGCGAGGATTGTATTTTTTGATTAGGGTAGCTTCGAGAACGAGCGCTTCCGCCTCCGAATGAGTTGCAAACCAATCCAAATCATGAATTTCGGATTGCAATGCCATAGTTTTTGGGTCCGTTTGGTTGGGATTTAGGTAGGATCTCACACGAGACTCTAATTTTACAGCCTTACCTACATAAACTACTTCTCCAGAACTGTTCTTCCATAAATAGCAGCCAGGTTCCTTGCCCAGGTTCCGTATTTTCTCTTGGAGGAGTTTTCTTGTGGTTTCTTGCAAGGGATTGTCCTACTCCTTAGA
>Ga0169931_10004456_pt1 | contig 21807 bp, 20 predicted proteins | sample Kivu_15m_20L_FD_129675 | JGI IMG/M metagenome (GOLD analysis project Ga0169931, IMG submission 129675) | Freshwater microbial communities from Lake Kivu, Western Province, Rwanda to study Microbial Dark Matter (Phase II) - Kivu_15m_20L... | ecosystem: Environmental > Aquatic > Freshwater > Lake...
AAGCGAAGGTCGCGGGTTCGATTCCCGCGAGCGGCTCCATCAATCGTATGGGAAATACGAATTTTTGCCACAATCAAAACTCTATGAAGTTGGTCGGCACCTGAAAGTAGGTCTCCGGTGACAATTGTTAAAGTGGCTTCGGGTTTACCCTGACGGTCCGCCAATCAATCGGAATCTTAGCGCTAAACGGATGTCTCTAGCCTTCTCTAACGCCACGAGGATCTCCGAGCTTATCTAAACTTAAGCCTCATCAACTAGGTTTGGCGATACGCTTGAATAATGAGCCAAATAGTAAACGACCTGATTCGTCATGGGTATTCACTAAATCCCGAGATCAATGTTTACCAAACTTCTTCCCATGAAGACATCACATACAGCGATGGTGATGAATCTGAGAATCGAGTTCTAGATGCAATCAGGAGTGTTTCCGATATTGACTCGTTGTCAGACGAACTAGAAGTTTTTTGTACTGATTGGCCATCTACTTATCACCTAAGCAAACAACGCGGAAATCTACTCCGCCCATTTACGAGTGACTTTACAAATAAGTGCATTCTGGAAGTTGGTTCTGGAATGGGTCCAATAACAAGAATTCTCGGAGAGTCCGACGCAATTGTTCTTGCTCTCGAAGGTACACTTAGGCTAGCATATGCAACTCGATTGCGAACACGTGATCTTGAAAACGTTACTGTTGTAGCTGAAAAATTTGACAATTTCAAAACCAGTTTAGAGTTCGATGTTATCACTCTGATTGGAGTTCTCGAGTATTCAAATATTTATACAAATTTAGAGAATGCACACCAGCATATATTGAATCGTTGTTTCGAAATGCTAAAAGCAGGCGGGAATCTAATAGTTGCGATAGAGAATAAACTGGGCTTGAAGTATTTTGCTGGCGCAAACGAGGATCATGTTGGAATTCCAATGTTCGGGCTAGAGGATCGATATACTTCAAAGTCTGTCCGCACTTTTGGGAAAAATGAGCTTGAAAGACTGCTCTCGAAATCTGGCTTTAGGGGTTCAACATTTTATGCGCCACTTCCTGACTATAAGTTAACCAGGAGTGTAATTTCTGAAAGTGGCTTTCAAGATAAGGCCTTCAATGAAGTTGATCTTATCCGCGACTCATTCGGCGCAGATCCTCAATTGCCACAATCACTTGCTTTTACACCGGAACTTGTCATAGCGTCTCTCTCTCAGAACGGCCTTACCCTTGAATTAGCAAACTCTTTTCTGGTGGTTGCAAATAAAGGACCACATGGCCTAACTAAAGAAACCGAGTTGGCTTGGCACTTTTCTACAAACCGACGGAGAGATTTTTGCGTTCAAACGGTATTCACAAAGAACGAATTAGGGGAAATCGAAGTCCTTAAGGCCAAGATGTCCTCTAAAGTTTTGGCGGGTACGCTTGTGCACAAGATTCCCATGAAGAGTAAATATCTTGAAGGGCAACTGCTTCGAGACCATTTGGAATTGCTTCTTTCAACACCATCTTGGAGGCATGTTGATTTATTGGAAATCCTGAACAATTACAATAAATTCCTTCTTGGCTTTCAGAATCATGTCCAATCTTCACCGGGAAGATATCTCTTGGCGGAGAGCTCAATAGATTTGATCCCAAGAAACATTGTGATTCGCTCTGCCCAAGATTGGGAAGCATTTGATGCGGAATGGGAGGCTAAATCTCCAGTAGATTTGCGGCAAGTTTTATTCCGAGCAGTTCTGAGTTTGCACACCATTAGTCACTTTGCAGTTGACGAATTTAATATTGCTCACACTTCCAAATCACTTTTCGAGCTAATATGTCAATTATTGAAATTGCAAACCGATGAATCGTTGATAGCAGAGTTCTTGAACCTTGAAGTGTCGTACCATAGAGACATAAGCGGCTACCTAGGAGACGCAAAGGGTTTGAGTGCTCATATTTCAATTCCACTGGGTCGAGCTAAGTATCAGCCATACGCCGTCTTAATTAGCGCTCACGAGCGCGATAGTGCGGTAGCAGAGCGCGATAGTGCGGTAGCAGAGCGCGATAGTGCGGTAGCAGAGCGTGACAGTGCCTTGGCAGAGCGTGACAGTGCCTTGGCAGAGCGTGACAGTGCCTTGGCAGAGCGTGACAGTGTTTTTGACTCAACTACTTGGAAACTTCTACTTCCTTATCGGAAAGTAGTAAACCTGGTTTTTAGAAAATAGGAACTATTCCTTCAGCTAATCGCTCAGCAAGAGTTGGCGCATTCTTGTCTTTCTCGGAAAGCTTAAGCCCACTTGGATTTATTCCCCATTTGATTCCAATTTTTTCGTCAAGTGGGTTGATTTCATATTCGTCTGCTGGTGAAAAAGGCGTCGAAACCATATAGGCAACCGCTGTTTTGTCTTCCAATGCCAAGAATGCGTGGCCCAATCTCTCACTAATCAAAACGGTTTTTCCGGAATCACTCTTTAATTCAACCTCTATCCATTGTCCAAATGTTTTTGAATCGGGGCGGATATCCACAATCACATCCTGTATCGAACCGGACACACATGTAATCCACTTAGCCTGTCCCCGTGGCGCGATGCTGTAGTGAATCCCTCTAAGCGTCCCCACCGATGAAAGCGAAATGTTTGCTTGCTCGACTGAAAACTCTCGACCTGTAGCAGCTTTTATATCGTCAGCTTTAAACCATTCCCGAAAAAATCCACGTTCGTCACTCCAAACTGGTGACTCCGCTAACCATGCACCTTCAATTCCCAATGGAGTTAACTTCATATTTCTATTCTTCCGCCTCAATCGCAGAAATGATCGCAGGCATCGCTTCAGCGAGTGCGATTCGCCATTCCCGCATCGGCTCAATTGATGTCTTTGCCCAGGCTTTGTGACTCAATACCGAATAAGCCGGCCTATTTGCGGGTCGGGGAAACTCACTTGATGAAATTGGAACAACTCGTCGAACATCCGCGCCTGCGAGCTTAAATATCTCCTGCGCAAATTCAAACCAAGTAGCTTGCCCAGAATTAGTCCCGTGATAAATCCCCGCAGGAGCATCTGATAAAGCCAGATCAACTAACTGCTCTGCAAGATCCATCGCAGAGGTTGGTTGACCCACCTGGTCATTCACAACCACAGCTTCGTCTTCACCATAGATTGCAAGGCGTGTCATAGTCTTTGCAAAGTTCTTTCCCCATGGGCTGTAAAGCCAAGCGGTACGAACAATAAATGATTTCTCTGGATAAGTTTTTAAAACTCGAGTTTCACCTTCTGCTTTAGTGCGCCCATATGCAGACTGCGGATCTAGTTCATCTTTTGCTTCCCAGGGGAATTCACGCACTCCTGAAAAAACATAATCAGTCGAAATATGAATAAACTTTGCCCCACTCTCTTTTGCAGCTACCGCAACATTCTCTGCACCATCACTATTAACGCGGGAAGCCTCTATTTCATTGCTCTCAGCACCGTCAACGTCTGTCCAAGCAGCACAGTTAATAATTACTTTTGGTGACAGTTGTCCAATCAACCCTTTAACTATTGGTCCTTGGGTGATATTCAAATCCTGAGAACTCCAAGCCCGAAAATCACTAACTCGCTCACCCACCACTTGAGAGACTGCAATACCCAACTGCCCGGAACCACCCGTAATTAGCCAAGTCATTTATAAATCAACGATTCTTAAGTGGCTTCCACCACGCTTCATTGTCTCGGTACCACTGAATTGTTTCCCTCAATCCATCTTCAAACTTAACTTGTGGCTCATATCCAAGTTCCCTGTTTATTTTGGTCCAATCAACACTGTATCGAAGGTCATGACCTTTCCTATCTTCAACATATTCGATCGAAGACTCATCCGCGCCCATTGCATCAAGAATCAGACTAGTTATCTCATTATTGGTTAACTCGCGACCACCACCTATGTTGTAAACCTCACCAGAACGTCCATTCATTAAGACAGAATAGATTCCGCGGCAGTGGTCATGGACATGAAGCCAATCGCGCACATTCTCACCAGTTCCGAACACGGGAACCTTTTTGCCTTCAATTAGGTTTGTTATGAACAGAGGAATTAACTTTTCTGGAAAGTGATGTGTTCCATAGTTATTACTACAACGAGTAATCACTACATCCATGTCGTGAGTTCTGTTATATGAGCGCGCTAATAATTCACCACTTGCCTTGCTTGCCGAATACAGTGAGTTTGGTAGAAGCGGACACTCTTCAGCCCAGGATCCTTCTTCAATTGAGCCATATACTTCATCAGTTGAAACCTGAAGAAAACGGATCTGCCGTCCTGATGCCTTGATAGCGTCTAGCAGAACCTGAACTCCCACGATGTTTGTTTGGACAAAATCTGCAGCTCCCGAGATTGACCGATCTACATGTGATTCGGCCGCGAAGTTAAGTACAGCATCCACCTCAGAAATCAGTTGACTAACCTGGACCGAATCGCAGATATCACCTTGTTTGAATTGGTAATTTGGGAAATTCTCTGCTGGCTTCAGGTTCTCTTTGACCCCTGCATAAGTCAACTTATCCAGAACCGTAATCCCTGAGATACCCTTTAGCTGGCCAGATGCGATCATACGAACAAACTTTGAGCCTATAAAGCCCGCTCCACCTGTTACAAGAATTTTCAATTGACCACCTCTGCCGCTATCTGAGACGAACCTTACCCTTTAGGCTTACCTAATGAAAGGAATTGTCCTCGCAGGTGGCACCGGCTCCAGACTTTGGCCAGTCACAAAAGGCGTTAGCAAACAATTGCTGCCAGTTTATGACAAACCGTTAATTCACTATCCTTTAGGAACCTTGTTTTTGGCTGGCATCAGAGAAATTCTGGTAATAACCACCCCTGAAGATCTCTCCGCTTTTAAGCGTGTTCTTGGGGATGGTTCGCAATACGGGGTTTCATTTGAGTATGCAATCCAACATAAACCTAATGGACTAGCAGAAGCATTTATTATTGGTGAGAAATTTATTGATCAACAAAACATTGCTTTGATTCTAGGTGATAATATTTTTCATGGAGTTGGTCTTGGAAAACAGCTTCAGAACATTCAAGCGAGTCACGGGGCGACGATTTTTGCCTACCAGGTCTCAGACCCTGAACGTTATGGCGTGATCGAGTTTACCGAAGATGGGGTCGCTCTTTCTATTGAAGAAAAACCAAAATTTCCTAAATCTAATTTTGCTGTACCTGGCATGTATTTCTACGATTCACAAGTTGTAGAAATCGCAAAAGAAATCTCTCCTAGCAAACGTGGGGAATTGGAAATTACCTCTATAAATCAGCACTATCTGAAGCATGCCCAACTCACAATAAAAAAACTTGAACGAGGTACGACATGGCTAGACACTGGAACTTTTGATTCTTTACACGCTGCAGCCTCATACGTCCGAATAATAGAGGAGCGACAAGGGACTAAGATTTGCAACCTAGATGAAATTGCCTGGAATCAAGGTTGGATTTCGGATGCCAATTTATTGCAAAATGCTCAACAATATTCAGGGAATTCAATTGGCGCCTACCTCGAGAATTTACTTAAATAAGGCTATAGCGTGCGGGTAGAAGTTCTGTTAGCAACTCACAACGGCGAAAAGTTCATTAATGAGTTTCTCCAGTCACTGGTGAATCAAAAAGATGTAGAGATTGACTTAGTTGTTTCCGATGACAACTCAAGTGATCGCACGGTTCAGATTGTGAATTCATTCGCGGAGAAGTTCAAAAGCTTGAAGATTCTTTCTGGCCCCAATAGCGGTGCAAAAAATAACTTTGTGCACTTGATTCAAAATTCAAATGCAGAATTTTCGGCGTTTGCCGACCAGGACGATATTTGGCTACAAAACCATTTAAAGGATTCGGTGAACCGAATCACAACTCATGTTGGAAGACCTGCGTTGGTATTTTCAAAGGTGATCGAGTTTTCCGAATCGATGCAAATTCGTGAGTGGCCAGACATCAGCAGCAATCCGGACCTGGCCATGCTGCTCAGTGAGAACCTAGCTCGTGGCTGTACTATGGTCATAAATAGAGATCTGATGGATTTGCTCAAGCAATCTGATTTTTCTAACATCTATATGCACGATTGGTGGGCTGTTCTTGTCGCGAAAACTTGCGGCGCAGTGGAATTTATCAATGCGCCCGGAGTTAAATATAGAATACACAGAGAAAATGTGGTTGGTTCGAGAAAGCCATTAATAGTTCGGATGCTATTGTTCTGCAAAAGCTACTTTTTGAATTATGAATGGATTCCGCATCATCAAACCTCACAGCTCCTTGTCCAGTACGGTGGGTTTATGACCAGTCATCATAAAACCTTGGTCCATACATTTGCTAATCTTGGGGTTCAGGGATTCAAGAGGAGGTACTCATTCTTGTACCGACAGAATTTTGTCTTCAGACAATCCAAAATTGAGAATCAGCTACTGAAGTTAGTCTTGTTGCTCTCTCCCTTTGTTAGGGGTAAATAGATGCGCACAAGACTCAAGTTAAAAATTCGAGATAAGTTCCTTAATTTCCCAAAAACATACCGATTTTTGAGGGCTGTGTATCATGGCTGGCAAACATTTTCTACCATTCGTTCTGTCCCAGTTGTAAAATCCAAATCTTCAGTCAATACTAGTGTTAAAGCAAAGAAGGTCTTTGCAAAGTTGGTTCCCCTCAAAAATGAGCCTCGCCTTACAGTTTTAAGTCGTGATTTAGCAGGCAAGACTGTCACATTAGACATTATTGTGCCTGTGTTCAATCGTGGTGATTTAGCAGCACGCTTATTAAAATCTTTGGAAGAGCAGATTAAAGCTGTAGACAAGAAGATCAGGATTAACGTGATTTGTGCCGACGATTGCTCTCAACCTAAGACGTCAATGTTTTTAGAAGATCAATGCAGAAAACTGGGTTTCACATATGTAAGACGAGAGCATAACTTGGGCTTTATCGGCAATGTGAACCGCGCTTGGAGTATGAGCAATAGTGAGTTTGTTCTGTTGCTAAACAGTGATGTAACTGTAACTGACGGATTTTTAGAAAGGGTTCTTGACCCCTTGATCCATGATCAGAATGTTGGTTTAAGTACAAATCCAACTTTCGGTATGTTTGCGACTCAAATGCATCCAGGTGCAAATTTGAATGCATTGAATTCTTTTTTGCTTGAGACCAGTGAAAATCAGGTTACTTTCGTTGATTCGTGTACAGCCGTTGGTTATTCCCTGGTCATAAGGCGTGCCGCCGTCGAAAGTTCCTTCTTGCTTGATCCCGAATACGGTCGTGGCTATGGTGAGGATTCAGATTTACATTACCGCGTGGTAAGCAATGGGTACAGATCAGTTTGGAATCTTGATTGTGCGGTATCACATGAAGGCAGCGCGAGCTTCAATCTCATCGATTCTGTAGGAGAAGATCGAGCTTCAGGTAAAAAGAAATTCTTCCAGAAATGGGGTACGCGCTATTTTGCGGAGATAGATGCTTATAATCTTGCGTTAAAGGAATCGATAGATTTTCGAATTTCTGCCGCTACACCAGAAGACCATGTCAACACGTGGGTTGTCGTACCTACCGCAAAGGGCAATATCGGCGGGATAAAGGCGGGATGTGATTTGGCTATCCAAAAGAGCCAGCAAGACCCACATACAAGACTAATCGCTCTCGACAACTCTGAAGCGACTGTAATTAGTGATTACATAAGCGTTGGCCGAACCTCTCAAATTTTTGAAATGAAGGTTTCTGGAGCAGTTGTCCTTGTCGGTGCGCAATCCCTAGAGCTCCTAAGAGATGAAGATTGGCTAAACTCCGGTCTCAACTTCATCTACTTTTGTCAAGGCCCCGACTGGTTAATTGATCCCAGCAAATTATCGCTGTTCAAGGAGTTTTTGCCGAGAATAAGCGAGGTGCTATCAGTTAGCGAGTATATGGATTCGGAAATATCAAAGTTTTCGGCAGAAGTGAAGATCACCAGATACTTGTCAGATATTGGATATGCAACTTACAGCGGACTGTCTGTGGCGAAAAAGAGTGTCGATTTTTTGTTCGTGCACAGGGAAGAACATGGAAAACAAGGTTGGCTAGCAATCGCATTAGCCAATTTTTTGAGCGAGACTCACTCGGTCTTTATGATAGGCAGTAACGGCAATCGCCCATACGGAATATCAAAAAGAGTGAAGTTCGCAAGTAATCTCAATCGAACCGCCTTATTGAAGCAATTTGCTGCATCAAATGTGTATATCGATACCTCAATTTTTGAAGGTTTTGGGCTAACACCAAGAGAAGCAGCGCTTCAAAACACAAAAGTGTTGTTCATGGATGTCGCAGACGGTAGAAATGAATTGAAGGAATTTACTTCACATTTTTCAACACTGGCCTTTAGTCCTTCAATCTTCGAGTGGGCACAGAAAGCTGTTAAGGTACTTGAGAGTCCATCATGCTCCGGCTGTGATTATTGTTCCAGTTAGGATCAATAAATAACGAGTCGCACGATTCCAGGTGCCGGGTTACTTGAAGCCCTCACCATTATGGAGCCACTATATTTATTCACAATATGTCTCTTAATCTGGAGTTCACTAACCTGTTGCAACGTACTTTGAATTGCATGCCTAGCTTGAGATTTGTCCGGCATCCCCATCAATTCATACATTTTTGCTGAAGACAGATTCAATAATTTCCTAAGCAATTTTGGTAGCCATTCAAAAGAGATTAAGCCCGTATGAAGTTCTCTGTAATGAAATCTGCTTGGAAATTCTAAATAAATTTTACCCTCAGGCCTGGTTGCCGCGATACATTCATCAAGGTGTTCTCTCCAGTCGGGACTATGCTCAATCACATGTCCCGACAGTACAAGGTCATAGCCATAATCTGGAAATTTTCTACCATCGAATTCTTGGAAGACTACATTCGATACTTTTCTAGCGGTGGCATAATTCTTTGACTCTATAACAAGTTCTTGGATAATCTCCAAGCCCTTAACTTCCCGTGCCCCCAATTCAAGAGCGGCAAAACATTCTCCTCCAAGTGCCGATCCAGGGACCAAAATTTTGAGATTTTCGAAACTTGAAACACCGTCGAGATACAAAAATTCTAAGAGCCGCCCCTTGTAGCTCGCAATATCTTCTAACCGCGAGTCATTCATTGGGTTATACATTGCTATATCTAAACATAGTCATTGTGGAAATTTATTATCTATAACTCGAGAGTGAAAACGTAAAGTTTCTATCAACTTCAATATTCCCCGCAATTCAGTTACCTTAATTGCATACCGGATACCGAGTATAAATTTTTAGAATCGTTTTCTCATATGGACTATAGATCGATTTGTTGATTGAATCTAAAATACGGGGCTTTTCACCCAAATCACTACAACTATTGCTGATAATTCCTGCAATGTCCTTATAATTTGAATAGTCGTTCAGGAAAAATTCCCTGATCATAAGCAGTGACCATGTATTCAGGGGTCGAGTCTCAAGTAACTTTGGCGACCAGTAATCTTTGGGAGCCAAGAAAATTGTCAAAGTTATTATAAAGAGTGTAATACCCCATATGCCTTCAGAGACTCGGGGCCCCTTAGAGCTCATTTTTTCTGTGGTCGATGATAGGGAGACTAAAAACATAGTAATCAATGCCATTAAAATAAATGATATTCCCGAATAGGCAATTCTCGCGTCCGGCCACTGATAGAAGAACGCCATCGCAAGAAAGCTAAAACCAAAGAAAAGAAAATACCGAATTTGGGGACTTCTAACTGCTCTACGTATATTTTCTAACTTTGCGAAACCAATCAACGCCAATAGGGGAACCACAAAAGCCGAAGCCCATACTTCACTGTAGAATGGCAACATATTTAAACTCACTTCAAGCAAATCGAATTGACTCGGTACGCTCAAATGTGGAATAGATTGACGCCAGATAATCGTAGTACAAATTGACGCTGTTGCGGCCAAGACAACAATGAAGCTTCGAAGAACTCTAGCAGACATGGCATTGGGCCATGATTTGGCCAAAATGATCGAAAAGATAAATCCAGCAAATGTGTAGAATTGAAAAATACTGCCGACGAAAAATACTACCGATGGGATTAGTATGTGGTTCAAGCTTGTGCTTGAATTCAATAGGAGAAATGTTGTTCCGAAAAGCAGACATCCAACTGCGAAAGCATCTGGGAGAACATACATGCTGGAAAAATGTATCCAGGATCCAAAATACATAAAAATTCCAATAGTTTGAAACTTAAGTCTCACTTTAAAATAATCTAAAAATAATGTAAGTGAAATTCCTTGTAGACTTAGCCCTAAAATATTAACTAACGCAAAAACTATCCCGTGGCCACCAAGAATCCAATCAAGACGCGAGGAAAGAACGAACCCAACATTCCGAAGGACTGGCAGCACTAATCCTTCGTTTCCGATGATCCTGCCCTCTACTATCCAGTCGAGTCCATCCGGCGAAATATATCTATGTGATTCAAGAACGTCTCCGCGAGGCGAAATCATAACCCCGGGCAGAATCGAAAAAAAGAACAAAGCTAAATTTCTTAACTTTAACGCACTTATGGACAAAATCTTCGGCACCTTAGGGGGTCAACTTTTCTAGTTGCCTTCTTTTTTTCTTGGGATTATTGTATAAAAGAATGCACCTGATTGCACTAAAGCCATCTTTCCAGGTTATTTTTTTTCCTTCTTCATACGTACGACCATTGTATGAGATTGGAACCTCAAAAATTCGTAATCGCATTGCGGCAAGTTTTGCTGTCATTTCTGGTTCTATTCCGAAACGCGGTTCTTGAATGTCCAATAGTTTTGCATACTTTGTCCTCATCATTTTGTAGCAAGTCTCCATGTCAGTTAAATCTATGTTTGTGAACATATTTGAAATTAACGTTAGGAAGTTATTTCCCATTCGATGCCAAAAATACAACGCACGCCGGGATCCACTTGAAGTGAACCTTGAGCCAAAAACAACATCTGCTTTTCCTGATATTAGTGGCTGGAGAAGTGCTTTGTAGTCGCATGGATCATATTCAAGATCAGCGTCCTGAATTACACAGTAATCGAGAGTGGCGCTCGAGAATCCTCTTGAAACTGCTGCTCCTTTACCCTGATTTTGAGACTGCGTCAGAATTACGCATCTTGGATCATTAACCGTTCTTAAGAGTTCCAAGCTTCGATCGGTTGAGCAGTCATCGATTACAATTACCTCACCAACACTTTCTTGTTCAAGCACACTAGCTATAAGTGTCAAGATGGTCTTTTCTTCGTTGTAGCATGGAATAATTACAGAAAGGTTTCTCATCGCCCCTCGATCTCACTTTTTATTCTAGAGAAGTATTCAATTGTTCGCTTTAGTCCGGTTGTTCGGTCAATCAAGGGTTTCCACCCGAGCTTACTTTGGGCTTTAGAGATATCAGGAACTCTCTGTTTCGGATCATCATTTGGAAGCTCAAGATGCTCAACCGTAGAATGCGAGTTCGTGAGCGAGATTATCTCCTCTGCTAGATTCAGCATAGAGATTGGCCCGGGATTTCCTAAGTTTACTGGTTCACTAAACCCATCTGAATTAAACAAAGCCACCAGCCCGTTTATCAGATCGTCGACATAACAGAAGCTGCGCGTCTGGGATCCATCGCCATAAACTGTCAATGACTCATTGTTCAAAGCCTGCCAAATAAAATTACTCACAACTCGACCATCATCAATGGCCATATTTGGGCCATAGGTGTTGAAGATTCTGGCTACTCGTATCTGGGTGCCGTACTGCCTGTGGTAGTCAAAAAAGATTGTTTCGGCGGCTCTCTTTCCCTCGTCGTAGCAGGCCCTTATCCCAATTGGATTTACATTTCCAAGATAGCTTTCGTTTTGTGGAGATACTTCCGGATCGCCATAGACTTCAGAAGTCGACGCTTGAAGAATTGGAATACCTAGCCTTTTGGCAATTCCGAGCATATTAATGGAGCCAACAACGCAAGTCTTTAAAGTCTGAACTGGGTCTTTCTGATAGTGCTTTGGAGAGGCAGGACATGCCAAATTAAAAATTCCGTCGACCTCAACAAATAGAGGAAAGGTAATGTCGTGTCGCAAGAACTCGAAATTTGGGTTTTGCATCAGATCTGCAATATTCGCCTTTGAGCCTGTGTAAAGATTGTCAACAGCCAATACCTCATGACCTTGACTGAGCAAGCTTCTACATAGATGAGAACCTAGAAAACCCGCCCCACCAGTTACCATTACTCTCATGGACAAAGCTTATGGCCTAAATTGTCTTAAGATCTTTAAATGAGCGCTAAAAAAAAGCCCATAACGGTCAAAAATCGACGATTAGTTGGATGGGCGAAGTGGTTGGTTGCTACGAAGGCAAATCAAATTCCCCCAGGGGTGTGGCTAATCTTTCTATTTACTTTGGTTTCACGCATACCACTGATTCTAAATGATCTCCCCCCGTACCAGTTTTGCGACGAAACGGTATATCAAAATGAAGTAATTCGGATGATTGGAAGCAGCGACTGGATCCCAAACGAATTTCGAGCTGGCGGATTCAATATTTATCCGGCACTCTTTGTTTTCAACTTGATTAACTTCTTTTTACCATCACCTTTGAGTTCCTTGCAGATGTTAATTGTCGGAAGGATTTTTTACGTAGTTCTGTTACCTTCAATATCAAGTCTATTTGTTTTTAAGATTTCTCAATTGTTTGTTGGCAAAGTTCCGGCAATAATCACAACTTTGATTTTTGGAATTTCAACATTTCACTACATGAACTTTTGGTACCCCGACTCATATATACAATTCAGTGTATTAGGTTACTTGTATTTTGCATTACTTATACTCTTGAAAAGGAATGAAGGTGCGAAAACTTATTTCTACCTTGGAATATTCCTCTCTATAGCAGTATCAACTAAGTACACAACACTTGCACTCTTGGGGCCTACATTTTTGTTATTAGCCTACAAAATTTTCGAAAAAAGTGGCCAAAGCAAGAAATTATGGAAGAACTTGTTTATTTCGATTGTAACCTTTTTTGCGTGCACAATTCTTCTCAATGTCGGTGCACTATTTAGAACAGAAGCCTTTTTGGATGGTTTTCTTTTCAATCTAAATAACTACGCCGCAACTGATGGAACACGTTATGACGGTTTTCTGTACTATTTTGGCATTTTACTTCTGAATAGCTTTGGTATTTTTGGCTTTATTTACTTCTTGATTGGGCTAGCTTCCTCAAGGAGTAAAAAGTTAGTTATTCTCTTCTTAGCTTTGTACCCATTAATCCTTGTTTTACTCCTTGGTGATAAACGATGGGTAATTGCGAGAAATATGTCTTCAGCGAGCGTTTTCTTAATACCCTTCATTGCGCTCGGCATTGCGTGGACCATGAAAAAGATCGAAACATCTGGGAAATTCCCGCAAAGGCCACTTCATGTTTTGGTTGCTTTAACGGTATTCGTGCCATTTGTTTCATATACCTATTTAGTGATTAAAGACATATCAGCTGACACAAGGATCACCGCAGCCAAATGGATTTCTTCGACAATAGATAAGGACGTAGTCATAGGTGTCAATGAGTTTTGCTCTGGGAACTCTCCAGCGGGGGTTGCCGGTAATGCAGTAATTGTGGACACAACATTTACACAGAATCTTGATTACTATGTTTTAAACTCCTATTGGAGCAATCCATTTTCAAGTCAGTATCTGGAAAAAGGTGTCTTATCTTTAATTGATCAATCAAAAATACATTTTGAGCAGTGGAACTCCACCAAATTGATTGGAAGCTTGGGATCTGTGAATTTGGACCAGAGCAAGTTACCAAATAACTACAAAATTCGAAAATTGATACGTGGTAATGGCCCTGACATCATTATTCTTAAGAAGATTGAGTAAGTTTAATTTGTTATTTTTAAGAATCAGAGTCTAGGAAATCGAGAAAGCTAATGTTATCTGTGATTTGATATCTTTTCTAGCACTATCTCTCTCTGCAGAGCAAACAAATTTGGAGCTAGACGAATCAATACGGTATCTATGCATTCTTGAATTCCTAGAAGATATGAATTTAATGGAATAAATTTGGTTTTTGCAACTACACCACCCGAATTTAGAAACTGCAAAAATTCAACTTTCCTGTCATGCATAACTCGCCACATAGGATATTGATTTTGGAATTCCTCATGTGAATCGAACAGCATTTTTGGGATAGAACAATTCGCAGACCAAGGATCACCCGGCTTATTGCATGGTTTGTTCTCATGAAAAACATTTACCGTTTCATCAAATCCTTCATGTCTCATCAACCGTAAAATCATCCGCATCATGAATGAAGTATGTATGTCTTGAATAATTAACTTTCCTCCGGGTCTGAGAATTCTTTGACACTCATCCAAGAACCTTTTAGGAAACGCTAAATGATGAATCATATTTGAGGCAATTATGAAATCTAAACTATTAGAGGAAAAGCCTGAATTAAGTGCATCAACATTCTTTATGTCAAGCCATTCGGAATCTAGAAAATCAGTTAATATAAAGTTATTGGAGAGTATGAAATCTCGACTCGCACCTATGCCGGCTCCAAACTCAATACCCTGATCACTAGGTGTTAGAAAGGCATTCATCCAAGTAAATCTATTCTTAAGAAGATATTGTAGGTTGTTATTAGATTTCGATAAGTACACTTTTCTGGCGTTTTGCACATCACCTTCGTGTCCCATGCGATTTGATGAATGCTCAGGGAAATAGGTTTTCAACATAGAATTATATTTCCACGCAATTTATTTCATAGATTTCAAACATTTATCAGTCCAGCCTCACAACAGCACTTGGCCTCATCGGATGCGTGGCCATAATTCGAAAATCAGCATAATTTGTTGATGAATAATTGAATTCAATATCCGCACTTTTTAAACTCAATGAAGTTTTTGAATTAAGCCAATAATCAGAAAGCTTATCCGAATCGACTAGCCAATTTTGGGAGGCTACATATGAGATATGGTCTAAGCACATGGCGTTAGTTTGCCGCATGAAAAGGGGTTTTGACCGAAACACGGTAGAGATTTTGGAGGCCCTAGTTGAATGGCATTTAGGATTGTTGCGTGGGATCCGATCGCATAGCCGAGCTCAAAGCACACTCAGTTAAGGTTGGCGCAAATCCCGACCTAGTTCAAGCGTCTGGGGGGAATACTTCTTGGAAGTCTGACAAAACGGTGTGGGTGAAGGGGTCTGGTAAGAGATTAAAAGATGCGGTTTCTGAGGAAATTTTCTCATCAATTAACTATGCAGCCTTAACTCAAGATGAGATGCTCACTTGTGAAGATTTCTCACATTTGGTTATTAACAACACCTCGCCTTCGATTGAAGCAAATTTTCATATTCTCCTAAAGACTGAATTTGTAACCCATTTACATTCGCTTGGCTCTATTGCTATTGGTATTGCTGCCAGAAGTTTTGAATATAGAAGTCTTAATCACGAAGTGCGTTTTGTTCCTTATGCACGCCCAGGAGTTGAATTGGTAAATGCGATTTATAAAACAGAAGGCTACGCAGAAAATACTTTGATTCTTCAAAATCATGGAGTGATTGTGTCTGGTCAAGAGTCTTTTGAGATCGAGAAGAAAATTGAGAAACTCGAAAGAGACATCCGCGAGTATTTTGAAAAAATTCCAGAAAATTATTCTTTCCCTAATTGGATTGAAATTTTGACGGCTGGTGTCCTGACACCCGATGAAGCTGTATTTCTTGGACCAAAACCATTTGTGAAGTCAGAGAAGCCCTTCCCAAATGCCGTCGGAATCAATTCGAAGGGCGAGCTACTTTTTCCTGATGGATTTTCCAGAGATCGAACGGACTTAGCGAAGTTTTATGTGAGGGTTGCAAAGCTAATTGAAAGAAAAACTCAAGTCGAATACTTGCCCGAAAAGGAAGTGCATGAACTCCTTGGTTGGGAAAAAGAGCAAATTAGAATTGCGATGGCCAAGTGATGCAACTTGTAATTCCCATGTCTGGAGTCGGACAGAGATTTAAAAACGTAGGTTACTCTCTACCTAAGCCACTCATACAAATATCTGGAAAGCCCATGGTCCAGCACGTCGTAGAAATGTTCCCTGGCGTTGAGGATGTTTTATTCATTGTGAATAGGGACCACTTTGATGATGTGAATCTGAATCTAAAGGGCCGATTGTTAGAAATTGCACCTAATGCAGAAATTGTAGTTATCGATAATCATAAATTTGGACCAGCATGGGCAATCAATCAATCCAGGGACTTCATAAAGCTTGAAGTTCCAGCTGTTGTAAATTATTGCGATTTTGCATGCATTTGGGACTTCCCCAAATTCAGAGAGAAATTACATTCGGGGATCGATGGACTCATTGCCACGTATTCAGGATTTCACCCACATATGTTAAGAAATGTAGAGTATGCATACTTGAAATTGGATGAATCTGAAAACTTGATTCAGATACAAGAGAAGCATCCATTCACATCTGAACCAATGTCAGAGCCCGCCTCTTCAGGTACCTATGGTTTTGGAACAGGTAAAACACTTTTAGATGCTGTTGAAATGCAAATCGCAAATAATGATTCTTATAATAATGAGTTTTATTCGAGCTTAACTTTCAAGAATATGATTTCGTCAGGAAAAATCGTTAAAAAATTCGACATTGACAGATTTTTCCAATGGGGAACTCCAGAAGATTTTGAAGATTTTAAATGGCAAAAAGATTTCTTTACCTTCCTGTCTAAACAAAAGAAGAGATTTTCAAATTCAACCAGGCTAGAAATTCTCGCTGCAGGAGTGGGAAAGCGGTTCTTAGATTCCGGATATTTAATTCCAAAACCTTTTTTGCCACTCGGTAATTCGTCTTTGCTGGAGAAAGCAATCGAGTCCCTTGGTAAGCCTGAGAACTCGATGGGAATTCTTCTTCAAGATAGTTGTGAAATTCCAGATAAAGAAATTATTCAATTAAGAAAAAGTGAGGTGGAAATACGGCGAGTATCAGGTCTAACTCGGGGTCAAGCCGAATCAGCCGCAATTGCTCTCAAGTTTGATGTGAAAGGGAGTTGCATCGTAGGGACTTGTGATTCACTCATATTTCCTATTTCGGATACCAATCTGAGAACTCAAAAACAAACAATGGGTGTTTGGGTTAATGAACCTTCAGACTATGCAATTTCCCACCCAAATCAGTTCGGGTGGGTAGCCCTGAATTCCGCTAATGAAGTTACGCAATCTTGGGTTAAAGTTGCTCCGGATATTGATGACAAAACTTACGTAATTTCAGGCACATTCTTCTTTGGCGATGACCAGGAGGCAGTGGCCTTAATTGAGGCTTTTCTCCAAACCAACAGTTTGGTTAATGGTGAGTATTACCTGGACTCACTCCTATCCTTTGCGAAAAAAGCTGGTTGGAAAATTCTTGGATTCAAACCGGAGTGGTTTGTCAGCTTAGGAACTCCCGCTGAATATGAGACTTATCGGTACTGGGAATATGTATTTTCCGTTCGACCAGATTTTCTGGTGACTGATGAAAAGTAGTTTCTTGTTCGCCAAAATCACAACTCTTATGAACTTCTGTTTTTTCAAGTACGCAGATTTACCGGGACAAAATTGGGATTTGAAAGTGAAGGAGTAATGGGTGTTAGCCGCTGAAATTGTCATCCCCTGCTTCAATGAGGAAAACAACCTAGAGAAATTGATTTCGGAATGTGAGAATGTATCGAAACTTTCTGAATATCAAGTGGGATTTATTATTGTTAACAATGGCTCAACAGATGGATCGGAAGAGAGATTTCTAGGATTAGCTCAAGGCATTAATTGCATCAAATATATTTCTTTAACTATTAACCAAGGTTATGGTGGCGGGATACTTGCAGGTCTGGAACAAGCGACCGCTCCTATTTCTGGTTGGACACATGCAGACTTACAGACTCCGTTAGCAGACTGCCTTGACGGTGTGAGAAGCATTCAAAGCGGGGAAGATTTCGCAAAGGGCAGACGCATTGGCCGCAGAACGGGCGACGAGCTCTTCTCCCTTGGAATGGGGCTGTTTGAATCTGTTCTGTTTAGAGAGAGACTTTTTGAGATTAATGCCCAACCAACAATCTTTCGGACTGAATTTCTAAAGAAATGGAAGAAGCCGCCCTCTGATTTTTCGCTAGACCTTTATGCTTTAGTTATGGCAAGTAAAGGTGGATTAAAGATTGCACGATTCCCAGTGAGATTTCTCCCTAGGCAATTCGGTGAGTCAAAGTGGAATCTTGGATTCAGATCTAGAGCAAAATTCATTAGACGCACACTGTCCTATTCGTTAGCACTCCGACGGTCCTTAAATGAAGATTTATAAACACAGAGTAAATAGTAAATCTGCCCTGGAAACGGTTGAACCGACCTTCGGAGTAGAAATTGATTTACGAACAAAATCTGACGCCTTAATTCTGGCCCATGACGCATTTGCCGAAGGGGAACTCTTTGAAGATTGGCTAACAGCGTGGCGTGGCCAACCGTTGATACTTAACGTTAAAGAAGATGCATTAGAAGAAAAAGTCCTTGATGTTTTGAGTCAACACAGCGTTACAGATTTCTTCTTTTTGGACCAAAGTTACCCTTCAATCAGACGCGTGATTCGCATGGGCATTACTAAAGTAGCGACACGCGTTAGCGACTATGAAGATTTAACTACTGCTTTGAAATCTGGTTCGGATTGGGTTTGGTTGGACTCATTTTCAGGTTCCTGGGATTATTTAATAGACGCGGCTAAGACTATAGAGGAAAATGGTCAAGAGAGCTGCCTGGTGTCTCCCGAGCTGCAGCGACTAGATTCAAGAGCTGAACTAGAAAGACTAAAGACACTTATTCGAGAAAATCAATTACACATAGACGCAGTTTGCACAAAGAGTCCTGAGAGTTGGTTGACATGAACATGAATCGACTCCTTGCGTGGGGTATTTCCAGATTTGCCGCCTTAACTTTATTCACATCATCACTTCAAAGAGATCTATTTGTTCCTTTCTTGACTAACTCAAATCTTGATCTACTTGATCCTTGGAGTTCATGGGTTGAGATTCAAGGACGTACAGATGCTTTTCCATATGGAATCGTTATGTTTTTATTCTTTCTTCCGGCAATCCTAATCAGGTACATTTTGGAGCAGCTACCGATATCTATAGATTTCAGTCTTTTAGTTGGTTGCTCAATATTAGTCATGGAGTACTTCACACTAAAACTAGTTGGAGTTTTTGACAAATTATCACCAAAAGTTTGGTCTTGGACAGTGATTCTGTCACCGCTTCCTTTGTATGTTTCATTCATTCATGGCCAATTAGACGTAATTCCTTCATTTGTTATGTTGCTAGTAGCGGTTTTCCTGATGAAAAATTCCTGGTTTAAGGCCGGAGTTGCATTTGGACTCGTTATGGCGGCGAAGTTTAGCTTTGCATTGGCGTTGCCATTCTTGATTCTATTCATTGTTAGCAAAAAATCACGTAGGGAAAACGGAATCGCATTTACGAAGGGCATGCTACCTGGCGCTATCTTGCTACTAGCCCCCTTGACTTATTCTAAAGGATACCGATTAATGGTGCTAGAGACGCCGGAAGTTTTGAGAACTTTTGATGCTCAAATAAATGTGGGTGTGTCGAGTCTCTATCTCGTGCCGGTTGCGTTCTTGATTGTGTTTCTTGGTTACTGGAATTTAAGCCAGGTGTCTAGTTTAGTTCTTGTCTCCTACGTAGGTGCTGCTTTGTTAGTTATTGCCGTAACCCAAACTTCATCGGTTGGATGGTTTTTGTGGGGATATCCACTGGTCTTATTTGCAATTCGAAAAGCAAGTACACGAACCCTAGTCATGTTTGGTCTTTGGCAAACAAGTGTGACTATCTATTTTGCCTTGAAGCAAGATATGTCCTTATCCCAATTATTTGGAGAAAAGGTGTTTAGTTTCGAGGTTAACAAAGAGGTTCTAGGGGTAATTTTCACGGTAAATATAGTTCTGGCAGCTGTTCTAATTTGGAAAATTCTTAATGAAGCAATAAAGGTTGGAGATGTTTATTCTCTCTCCAATAAACCTCTATCGGTCAGCATTGCAGGCGACTCAGGAGTTGGAAAGGATACGCTCGCAAATGAGATAGCGAACCTTTTCGCACAACAGGAAGTAGCTTTGCTTCTAGGAGACGATTATCACTTGTATGAACGGGGTGAGACATCCTGGCAATCGACAACACACCTTGCCTTAGACGCTAATGACTTAGAATCCATGGGTAGAGACTTCCAAAAACTTCTAAAGCGCGAATCTGTGTTTGTCAAACATTACGACCATGCGGTTGGGAGATTCACACTTCCACGAAAAATCAAGTCTTCGCAATTGATTCTTGTTAATGGACTCCACGCGCACCTGATTCCAGGAAATCAATTTACAGACTTACGAGTTTTTCTCTCTATGGAGGAAGAGTTACGCATTAAATTGAAGATCGAACGCGACAAAGCTCAACGTAAACAAATTGACGAAAACCAAATTCGTGCATCAATCGCCGCAAGAGTTCCCCATTTTGAGAAATATGTGAGGCCACAGTCGGAAACTGCAGATCTACATTTTAATTTGAAGCTAATAAGTGATGCTCCCTTGACTTTGGGCGTTGTTGCTTCTTCAAAGGATGCAGCCTTTATGGTTGAGTTTAGAAATACATACAATGCTGTGTCCACGATACCTGCTACTTTCGCCAGACTTGATGGGGAAGTATTTCTAGAGTTCGATACCTCACATTTCAAAGGCTCTGATGCGAGTGCTATTTTCCGCCAATTGGTAATAGATATCGACCAAGTATTTTCTTTTGAACCTAAATTTTCTGATGGTTCAATAGGGCTAATAAGCCTTGTATCCCTCTCGGCATTGCTGCGCAAGAGGAGGAACTATGTTCAATCGCCCTGAATTGGCAATCTGTGATCTTGATAACACGTTATACGACTATGAGATTCCAAACGCATTTGGTGAGGCAGCGCTCATCAGTTTTTTGAGCAAGCATCTTGGGAAATCAGAATTTGAAGTTTCACGAGTGTTGGAGGAGTCCCGACATAGAGTTAAACATAGGTTATCGACTACAGCATCTTCACACAGCCGATTGCTTTACATTCGCGAATTATTGGTTCAACTTAATATTCAAACTAATGCAGCATTTGCACTTGAGTGTGAACAAGTATTTTGGCGGGAATACCTTCAGAAAACTCAACTATTCCCTGGAGTTGAAGCACTTTTCTCTGTGCTACGCCTAGCAAAGACTCGTTTGGTTCTTGTCACCGATCTTTCTTCGCAAATTCAACTGAGGAAACTAGCTTGGTTGGGTTTAGATAAAACTTTCGAACTTATCATAACTTCCGAAGAGGCTGGTGGAGACAAGAAAACTGGACTGCCAGAAGCATTACTACGGGAATATGTCTCGCCTGTTGAAGAGACATGGTCGGTCGGTGATCAAGATTGGGATCACATTTTCCCTGGAGAATCTAAGTTCTTTAAGAAAATGCCAAGTGGGAAAATTAAAGAAAAATCACAAAACAAGTTTGAATTTAGCAGTTTTGAAGAGTTGCTTGGCTGTATTGAGTTTTAACCCTCAACTGTTTTTAAGAGGCAGTGTAAAGTCGCAAGTGCTATAGCTTGGGCGGATTTCTGTATCAGATTTGGATGCAATTCTGGATGCAACTGAGCTAGATATAGGCGAATATCCATGGACACCCATACCTAAGGCTGTCAGTGGATTGAGCGATAATGAACGCAGTGAGTCAGTGGTGGATAGGAGGTCTGAGAACTCGTAAAGCGAAGGTCATGAGTTCGATTCTCATGGGCGGCTCAATTGATTGGAATTTTCGCTAACCTTGCTTCATGGCA
>Ga0169931_10004457_pt1 | contig 21796 bp, 19 predicted proteins | sample Kivu_15m_20L_FD_129675 | JGI IMG/M metagenome (GOLD analysis project Ga0169931, IMG submission 129675) | Freshwater microbial communities from Lake Kivu, Western Province, Rwanda to study Microbial Dark Matter (Phase II) - Kivu_15m_20L... | ecosystem: Environmental > Aquatic > Freshwater > Lake...
CCGAACTTCACGGCGCGGAAGCCCCGCGCGACATAGCCAAGCGCCGCCTCGCGCATGCCGTCGGGCGTCTCGCGGAACAGCGTCGAGGCATAGGCGACCACGCTTTCGCGGCGCCTGCCGCCGAGCAGCGCGGCCAGCGGCATGCCTGCCGCCTGCGCGCGGATCGACCAGAGGCAGTTGTCGATCGCCGACATGCACTGCATGGCAAGGCCGCGGCGACCGTAATAGGCGCTGCCCACGTACATGCGGTCCCAGAGCCGCTCCACTTGCAGCGGATCCTCGCCGACCAGCATCTCGGAGAGCGTGCGGAAGCCGAGGATCGACATGCCCTGCCCGGCGATCACCGCGACCGCGGCCGGCGCGAGCGTCTCGACATCGGCCCAGCCGACCAGTCCCTCGTCGGTCGCGACGCGCACGACGAGCTGCCAGTCGCCGTTGTCGCTCGCCTCCTCGCCGCCGGCGGAGGCGCCATAGCCCTGCTGGCCGCGCAGCAGGATCGGCTCCACCGCGACGATCCTCATGGCGCCGGCGACGCCATCATGAGGTCCGAGGCGAGGCGCACCGCCTCGCGCGTCAGCGCAGCTGCCGCCTCCGGCGCATAGGGCGTCGCCCACTCCACCTCGTAGCCGCTGGAGCGGAAATCCTCGGCGTTGGGGACGTAGCCGTCCCAGCCATTGGTGTAGCCGCCGAAATGCAGGAAGGGCGCGGCGTCGGAGGCGCGGATGTCGGCGCCGATGCGCGCGAAGGGCTCGAGCGGCGCGCCAACGAGCACCGCGTCGCCGATGCGCGTGGCGTGCAGCTCGATGTCGACCGCGCGGCGATTGGCGCAGAAACGGCCCCAATGCGCGCCCATCTGCGCGCGCTTGGCGCGGAAATTGGCGGCCGCGAGCTCCGCCGGCGTGGCGACCGAGCGGTCGATGGCGCGCACGGCCGCGGTCGCGGCCTCGGACTGCGCGTCTAGCTCGTCGACGTCGCCATAGGCGCGCACGGGCAGCGCGATGCGGCGGCTCTCCACGGCGAGGACCTGGGGCGCGGAAGGCAACTCGTCGTCGACCCAGATGCCGAGCGGCGCGCCGGACTCGACGACATGGTCGAAGCGCTTGCGGATCCGGCGCGTCGAGAGGCCGATGGCGACGCGCGCGGCGTCGAGGCCGATCTCCGTGCCCATGCGCCGCGGCGCGTCACGGTCGGCGACCAGGGCCTCGCGCGGGATCTGGTCGCCCGCGCAGCCCTGCAGGAAGAGGCAGTGCCCGCCGACGGACTGCTCGACGATGCGCTTGAGATGGCCGGGATAGTCGGGGCTCACGAGGCGGTTCCCGTGCGCGAGCACGATCGGATGGGTCCCGTATCCGACGATGGTCGCGATCGGCCGGCCGTCGAGCGCGTCGATCCTGAGGACGCTGAGGACGGGGTCGCGGTATCCGTCCCAGTTCTGCGACACGACCACGCGTCCGTCGGGAAGCGCGAGGCGGCGGTTCACCGTCACCTCGCTGCGCCCGTAGCCCGAGGCGCTGCGCGCCGGGCGCAGCGCGGCGCGAGCGGCGCGCGCGGCCTCGCGCAGCGCGTCGAGCACCTTCGCGCGATAGGCGGGCACGAGCTCCATGCCGGGAAGCTGCGCCTGCGTGCCGAAGCCATGCGTCGCCCAGGGCGGCCCGGAATGCGTGTGGGTGAAGGACAGCCGCACATGCTCCGGCGCGAGGCCGAGCTCCTCGCCGACCACGGCGCGCAGCTCGCGGCTCTCCTCGCTCGACATCAGCAGGAAGTCGAGGTCGACGATCGACGCGCGCACGCCGCCCTGCTCGAGCAGCAGGATCGTGGCCAGCAGCGGCAGGTCGATGCCCTCCGCGCGGTCATGCGTGCGCGCGCCCCAGTTGACATGCGCGATCCCTATCGGCGGCGTCATGTCCGCGCGGCCGGCGCCGGCCATGAGATGCGTCATGGCGTCCTCCCCTTCTTCTTCTCGCGTGCCATCCTTGCCAGTGGCAGGACGAGGTCGTCGGGCGTCGTGCAGGGCGTGGCGCCCGCCGCGGCGATGTCGGCCGAGACGTCCACGGGCAGCGACGTGTTCGAGTTCTGCGGCACCTGGTTGAGGCGCCCACCGATGAAGACGGGGATCTGCAGCCCGGCCTCGCGCATTGCCGCGCGCAGCGCCTGCATGTAGTCGAGGGCGACACCGTTGTAGGTCGAGAGCGCGATCGCGTCGGCCCGGCTCGCGCGCGCCTTCGCGACGAGGTTCGCCGGGTCCGCATGCACGCCCGCGTCGACGATCCCGACGCCGACGCCTCGCAGGATCTCCTCGATCAGGATCTTCCCGTATTCGTGGACGTCGGTGCAGGCGACGACCGCGCTCAGGCCGGCGCCCGAGAGGTCCGCGCGCATCGCCGGATCGAAGCCGCGGATCTTCTTCTCGGCGGCGCGGGCGAGCGCCGTCATCGTCGTCGAGGGTACGTACGGCCTGCGCCCGCGTGGCGCCGCCGCGTCCTCGACGCCCGGCCCGTAGAGCTCCTCGAGGCGCTTCGGGCCGATGCGCCGGATGGCGAGCAGGAGCTCGAAGGCGTCGTCGGTGCGGATGCCGGCCTCGCGCAAGCCGGAGAGCACGCGGTCGCGGAAGCGCTCGCCGCCGGCGACGATCGCGTCGGCGATGGCGTCGGTGCGCGGCAGGTCGACCATCGGCAGCCAGAGCTCCGACTGCTCGACGAGCTTGGCGCAGACGAGCTGGACGTCGATCACCTCGTCGATGTCGGGGATGCGCACGCCCTCGGTGATCGGCACGGGATTGATCGCGTGGCCCGAGGGCATCAGCCGCTGGCCCAGCGCGTCGGCGAGCAGGTAGGCGCTGAGCCCGCCGTAGTTGGAGACGCGGTCGGCCTCGTAGACCACGGTGTTGCCGTAGATCATCGTGCCCGGCACCGCCTCGCGGCCGCGCGCCAGCGCGCGCTGGAAGGCAAGCCGCGTCGCCGGGTCGGTGAAGGTGTTGCCGAAGCAGTGCGAGAGGCGCCCGCCGAGCAGGTCCTCGACGACATGGCGCTCGAGCAGCGCGGCGCCGAACGTGCAGGACAGGTCCGTGAAGAGCGGCGCGAAGCCGTCGTCGAGGTTCGAGTGGATCAGCACCTCGACCGGCTGCGCGGCCATGAGCGCCAGCGCCTCGACCGTCGCCTCGGTCGTCGCGACGTCGTCGTGCCACTCGGGAAGGCGGAAGGTGAAGTACTGGCCGAGATTGCCGACCGATGTCGCGCCGGCGGCGAGCGCGGCGACGGTGTTCTCCACCGCCGAGGGCATGCCGATCACGAAGTCCCCGAAATGCGGGGCCACCGGTGCCTCGGAGGTGAGCGCGACGAAGTCCTCGACGCCCTCGAGGATCATGCCGGTGCCGCGCCCGCGCTCGGCGCGGCTGGCGGCGGGATGGCCCATCGACCAGTCGAGGCAGATGCCGTAGCGGTCGACGCGCAACCCCTGGCGGTCGAGCGCGTTCCAGATCTCGAACCACGCGCGGCGGCTCTTCGACTTGTCCCGGAAGCCGATCTGCGCGTGCTGCATGATCGCGCCCCCGGCCATGCGCCTGCGCTTGTACTCGGCCTCCGAGGGCACGTCGTGGTGGGACAGGAACCTGCCGCGCGCCACCTGGGCGACGCGCGCGAGCGCGCGGCCGCGCGCGACGACCTCGCCGCAATCCGGCAGCGCGGCCTCGGGCAGGACCTCGGCGCGCGCGAGGGGACGGGCCGCCATGCCTCAGAACCGCGAGCCGGTCGCCGGCACCGGCCCGATCCTGAATCCCTCGGGCAGCGGGTCGTCGTGGTCCAGGACGAAGTTGTGGAAGCCCGTGATCCAGGCCCGGCCCTCGACCCGTGGCACGACATAGGTGATGCCGCCGCGCGTCTCGGCGCGGATCGGCGTGCCGGTGAAGTACGTGCCGAGCACGCCCTCGAAGCGGCGCGACTGGCCGAGCGCGATCTCGCCGCGCCCGTGCAGGAGCGCGGTGCGCGCCGAGGTGCCGGTGCCGCAGGGGCTGCGGTCGAGCGATCCCGGCGGGCAGAGGATCGTCTGCCGGTAGTCGCCCGTCGTCGTGCGCGCCGAGGTGAAGAGCACCTGGTAGCAGACGTCGATGTCCGGACGCTCCGGATGGACGACCTTCAGCTGCTCGCCGACCGCGGCGCGGATGCGCCGCCAGGCGGAGATCAGCGCCGCGTCGTTGTGCGGGCTCAGCTCCAGGCCGATCGCGTCGGCGTCGACGAAGCAGTAGAAGTCGCCGCCATAGGCGATGTCGACGAGGATGCGGCCGATGCCCTCCACCTCGAGCGGCGCGGCGCGCATGAGCTCGAAGCTCTCGACGTTGTCGAAGTAGACGGAGCGCGGCGCGCCGCCGGAGACCCGCACGTGGCAGGTGACGAGGCCGGCCGGCGTGTCGAAGCGCACCACCGTCTCGGGCTCGACGACGGGCACCATCCCGGTCGCGACGACGGTCGTCGCCGTGCCGATGATGCAGTGGCCGCACATCGGCACGTACTCGTCCTGCTCCATGATGACGACGGAGAAATCCGCGCCCGGGCCCTGCGGGGGCAGGAGCAGGACCGAGCACATCATGCCGCTGCCGCGCGGCTCGAAGTTGAGCATGCGTCGCAGCGCGTCGTCGTTGCGCCAGAGCCAGGCGCGCTTGTCGAGGAGCGTCGCGCCGGGCGGGACCGGGACGCCACCGACGATCACGCGCGTCGGGTTGCCCTCCGTGTGGGAGTCGACGGTGTTGATGGTACGCCGGAAGCCGATGGCCATGGATGGACTCACTCGTACCAGAGGTCGGGAAGCGTGTAGCCGTCGCGGAACGGGTCGGTCGGGTCGTAGCCGTGCTGGAAGATGCCGGTGATCCAGGCCTGCCCCGCGATGGTGGTGACGATGCCCGGGCGGTCGCCGACCCGCGTCTCCGACGCGATCGCGCCCTCGAACTCCGAGCCGATGATCGAGCAATGCGTGAAGCCCTCGCCCGCGCGCAGCAGCCCCTTGGCGTGCAGCACGGCGAGGCGGGCCGAGGTGCCGGTGCCGCAGGGGCTGCGGTCGATGCGCCCCGGCGACACGATCACCGCGTTGCGGCTGCGCGAGCCAGCGCCCTCGAAGGGCATGGCGAACTCGGTGAAGGTGATCGTGTGGATCCCCGGGTTCTCCGGATGCACCACCGGAAGCTGCTCTGCGGCGGCGCGCTTGATCCGCTGGCCGGTCGCGACGAGGTCGCGCGCCTCGTGCGGCTTGACCTCGAAGCCCAGCGACTTCGCGTTGACGACCGCGAAGAACGCGCCGCCATAGGCGACGTCGAGCCTGACCGTGCCCATGCCCGGCACCTCGACATGCGCGTCGAGATGGGTGGCGAAGGACGGCACGTTGGTGAAGCGCACGCGCAGCACCTTTCCGTCGCGGCAGGTCGCGACGACGCCCACGAGGCCGCCCGGCGTCTCGAGAACGAGCCGCGTCTCCGGCTCCACCATCTTCAGCATGCCGGTCTCGAGCAGCACCGTCGTCGTGCAGATCGTGTTCGACCCGGACATCGGCGGGTAGTCGGTGGACTCCATGATGATGAACCCGGCGTCGGCCCGCGGGTCGCAGGGCGGCACGACGAGGTTGACGCAGAGCGTCGGCTTGCCCCGCGGCTCGAGGAGCAGCCACTTGCGCAGGTCGTCGCCCTCGGTCTCGAGCCAGCGCTTCATCTCGAAGACGGTGCGTCCCGGCGGGGGCAGCACGCCGCCCGTGATGACGTTGTTCTCCTCGCCGCCGACCTGGCAGCCGACGACCGTCACCGTGCGCGCGAAACGCATGCTCTTCCCCCCGAGCCGAGGCCCGCGCAACGAAGCGCTTGCATCGGCGTTCCACCGTGAATGATGCTCGCCCGCGATGTAAAGCGCGATCTCTCGCGAGGGGGCGAAGGGTGGGATTCAGGCTCGACGGACGCAAGGTCCTCGTCATCGGCGGATCGGCGGGCATGGGCCTCGCGACCGCGGAACTCGCCGCCGACCACGGCGCGGACCTCGCGATCGCCGCGCGCAATCCCGGACGGCTCGAGGCGGCGGCGAAGGCGCTCGAGGCGCGCGGCGGCCGGCCGGTCGCGCGCCGCGCGCTGGCCGTCGAGGACCGCGCCGCGGTCGCGCGCTTCCTCGCCGACGAGGCGCCCTTCGACCACCTCGTCCTGCCGGGTTCGACGGTGAAGCCGCTCCTCTACTCGGAGCTGGACGACGCCAATGCGCGCGAGGCATTCGAGAGCAAGTTCTGGGGCCCGTTCTGGGCCGCCTGGGACGCGCGCCGGCACATGCGCAAGGGCGGCTCGGTGGTGTTCTTCACGGGCGTCGCCGCGGAGCGGACGGTCAAGGGCTACGTCATCGGCGGCTGCATCAACGGCGCGCTGAACGCGGGCGTCCGCTCGCTGGCGCTCGAGTTCGAGGAGCTCGGCCTGCGCTGCAACGTCATCGCGCCGAGTCTGGTCGACACGCCGCTGCTCGACGCCGTCCACGCGCACGACAAGGCCGAGCGGCTCGCGGCGATGGCCGCGCGGCTTCCCGTCCGCCGCGTCGGCACGGCCGAGGAATGCGGCATGGCCGCGATGCTGCTCATGGCCAACGGGTTCATCTCGGGCGAGGTGCTGACCGTCGATGGCGGCCACCGCGCCCTTCCCTGACACGGCAGGAGGAATCGTTCCCATGTCCGGAAAGATCGCGCGCGGCATCCTCGTCACCGGCTCGGGCAGCGGCATCGGCGAGGCGATCGCCCGCCGCCTCGCCGGGCCGGGCACCGGCATCCTCCTGCATGCCGCGCATAACCGCGCCGGCTGCGAGCGTGTCGCCGAGGCCCTGCGCGGGCAGGGCGCGACGACCGCGATCGAGACCGGCGACCTCGCGGAGCCCGGCAAGGGCGCTTCGCTGGTGGAGGCCACCCGCGCGGCCTTCGGGCGCGTCGACGTCCTCGTCGCGAATGCCGGGTTCCCGGACCGCAAGCTCATCGGCGAACTCACGCGCGCCGACCTCGACTACATGTACGCGGCGATGCTCGGCGGGCTCTTCGAGATGCTGACCGCGGCCGCGCCGTTGCTCGCGAGGGGCACCCATCCGCGCGACGTCGCGATAAGCACGCATTGCGCGCACGTCTTCCGCAACGACTACCCGGTCTATCCCGGCTCCGGCCCCATAAAGGCGGCGATGGAGACGATGGTCCGCGCCGCAGCCACGCAGTTCGCGCCGGACGGCATCACGGTGAACGCCGTCGTGCCTGGCCTGATCCGCAAGCCCCACAACACCGAGCAGTTCCTGTCCAACGCCGAATGGTCCGCGCTGGCCGCGAAGATCCCGCTGCGACGCATCGGCGAGCCCGACGAGGTCGCGGCCGCCGTGGCCTTCCTCGCATCGCCCGACGCCTCCTACATCACCGGGCAGTGCATCCACGTGAATGGCGGCTTCATCTGAGGCCGCGCCCCGGACACGCATGCCCCTCCCGCCGCCCGTCGCCCGCCAGCCCGTCCATCTCCGCCGCATCGAGTGCCGCGGCTATCGCCGCGACGACGGGCTGTGGGACATCGAGGGGCGGATGACCGACACGCGCGAGGAAGACCTGCAACTGCGCGCGGAGCCGCGCCTCGTGCCGGCCGGCGAAGCGCTCCACGACATGTGGGTGCGGCTGACGCTCGACGACGAGATGGTCGTGCGCGCCGTCGAGGCGTCGACGGATGCCGCGCCAGCCTCGACCTGCGGCGGCGCGGTCGCGCCGATGCAGGCGCTCGTCGGCCTGCGCATCGCCGCGGGATGGACGAATGCCGTCAAGGAGCGGCTTGGCGGCCCCCGCGGCTGCACGCACCTGATGGAGCTCATGTGGCCGGTCGCGACCACGGCGTTCCAGACCATCGCTGCGAGCCGCGCCAGCCTCCTCGGCGCGCCGGGGAAGGACGGCCGCAGGCCGGCCAAGATCGACAGCTGCTGGACCTACGCCGCCGACCGCGACATCGTCCGGCGCTTCTGGCCCGCGCACTACACCGGCGCGGGCTGAGCCAGTTCAGCCCGCCGAGGGGAAGAGGATCCCGGGACCGAGCTCGTCGACCGAGCGCACGCCGAGCAGGCCGAGCGTGCGGTCGATCTCCGCGCGCAGGATGGACAGCGCCCTCGCGACGCCGGCCTCGCCGCCGGCCGCGACGCCGTAGAGCGTCGCGCGGCCGAGCATGACGGCGTCCGCGCCGAGCGCGATCGCCTGCACGATCTCGGGGCCGCGCCGGAATCCCGAGTCCACGAGGATGGTGAAGCCCGGCCCCGCGATGGCGCGCGCGGCGGCGACGAGTTCGAGCGGCGCGATCGCGCGGTCGAGCTGGCGGCCGCCATGGTTGGAGAGGACGATGCCGTCGACCCCGGCCTTCACGGCGAGGCGCGCGTCCTCCTCGTTCTGGATGCCCTTGATCACGAGCTTGCGCGGCCAGGCCTTGCGGATCTCCGCGACGAGGTCCCAGTCGAGCGACTCCCGCTGGTTCGCGCCGATCCAGCGCGCGATGCCGAAGCCACCGCGCTGCGCCTCCGGCACGAATTCCTCGAGGTTGAGGAAGCGCGGCAGGCCGCGGCCGAGCACCTGCGCCAGCCACGTCGGGTGCGCCAGGATGTCGAGCTTCGAGCGCAGCGACAGCTCGAGCGGCCGGACGTAGTTGCGCCGGTCCCACTCGCGGTTGCCCAGCACGTGCGTGTCGACCGTGAAGAGCAGCGCCTCGCAGCCCGCCTGCTCCGCGCGCGCGACCAGCCGGCGCCAGACCTCGTCCGGGCCGAAGACGTAGAGCTGCCACCAGTGGCGCAGCCCCGGCACCGCGCCGATGTCCTCGACGCGTATGTTGGATACGGTGCTCTGCGAGAATGGGATGCCCGCGGCCGCGGCGGCGCGGGCGAGGCAGAGATCGGCCTCGTGCCACAGCATCCCGTTGAACCCGGTCGGCGAGATCGCGATCGGAAGCGCCATGCGCCGGCCGAAGACGGTCCGCCCGAGGTCGCGGCCGTCGACCTTGCGCAGGACGCGCGGGCGGAAGGCATGGCGGTCGAAGGCCTCGCGGTTGCGCCGGAGCGTGAATTCCTGCTCCGCGCCGCCCTCGAGGTACTCGGCGCTGAAGCGCGGCAGCCGGCGCATCGCGATGGCGCGCAGGTCGTCGATCGTCTCGGCGCGCGCGGGATCGCGCTGGAAGGCGCGGCGCGGGAAGCGGCCACCCTCCATGGACTCGGCGGGTCGGGGCAGGAAGCTCATGGCGTCTCGTCCTCGCTCGGGCCGCTGGCGGCCGGTGGCTGCTGGAGATGGCGCTCGACCGCGCGCGCGAGCCGCCGCGCGCCTTCGACGAGGCGGTCCTCGGGGTTGAGCGTGAAGTTGAGGCGCAGGCAATTGCGCAGCCCGTCGGTGGCATCGAAGACCGCGCTCGGCGCGTAGGAGACGCCCTCGGCCATCGCCGCGGCCCAGAGCGCGCCTGTATCGAGGCCGGGATCGCGCGCGCGCAGCCAGAGGAACATGCCGCCGACCGGCGCCTCGAACGCGAAGCGCCGAGACAGGTGCTCGCGCGCCGCGGACACCAGCGCGTCGCGCCGGGCGCGATAGGTCTCGATCATGCGGCCGTGGAGCGCGCGGTCGACGCCGGCCTCGAGCAGTTCCAGCGCCACGGCCTGCACGAAGCTGCTGGTGCCGATGTCGGAACCCTGCTTCGCCATGCAGATCGCGTCGACCGCCGCCGCGTCGCCGATCGCCCAGCCGATCCGCAGGCCCGGCCCGATCGACTTCGACAGCGTCCCGAGATGCAGCACGTTGCCGCGCCACGGCCCCTCGTCGCCGAGCCCGGCCTCGAGGTCGAGGAGCGTCGGCAGCTCCGGCCCGTCGTAGTAGAGCGCACCGTAGGGATCGTCCTCGACCAGCAGGGCGCGCGCCGCGCGCGCGGCGGCGAGCAGCGCGCGACGGCGCGGCAGCGAGACGAGCTCGCCGGTCGGGTTCGAGAAATTGGGCACGCAATAGGTGAACTTCGCCGCCTGCATCGCCGCCTGCTGCGCCCCTGGCGCGGCATCCCAGTCGAGCGCGACGTGGCGGGGATGGGCCGGCTTCCAGGCGTCGATGGCGCCGAGATAGGTGGGGAACTGCGCGAGGATGGCGTCCCCGCGCTCGAGCAGCGCGCGGCCGAGGAAGTCGAGCGCCTGCAGCCCGCCCGACGTGACGACGACGTTCTCCGGGCCGAGGCTCCGGCCGGGACGCGAGAAGCGCCGCGCGAGCAGCGCCCGCAGCTCCGGCAGGCCGGCGACCGGACCATAGGCGAGCGCCCGCGGACCGAAGCGGCGCAGCGCGCGCTCGGTCGCCGCACGCACCTCGTCGACGGGGAACAGCTCGGGCGCGGGCAGGCCGCCGGCCAGGTTGATGCTGCCCGGCGGCTGCACGCCCACCATGTGGCGCGTGATCGGGTTGTCCGACCCTGTCCACGAGGCGAGGCGCAGGATCGCGCCGCGTCGGTCCTCCGCCATGCGCCCGCCCCCTGCCCGGCTCAGCTCATCCAGCTGCCGCCGGTGATGTCCCAAGTCGCGCCCGTCACGTAGGACGCCTCGTCCGAGCACAGGAAGGCCACGACGCGCGCGACCTCGTCCGGGTAGCCGACGCGCTTCATCGGCAGCAGCGGCGCGCGGTCCTTGACCTGCGGCAGCCCCATGCGGCCGCTCAGCTCGTCGATGTCGCTGCGCATCCTCGTGTCCACGATCAGCCCCGGCGCCACCGCGTTCACGCGGATCCCGAGCGGCGCCATCTCGTAGGCGAGCGACTGCGTGAGCCCGACCACCGCGAACTTGGACGCGGCGTAGGCGCCGTAATGCGCCTGTCCGCGCTTGCCGAGCCAGGAGGCGAGGTTGACGACGCAGCCGGCGCGACGCTCGACCATCGCGGGCATCACGGCGCGGCACGCGTTGAACGTGCCGTCCACGTTGACCGCGAAGCTGTCGCGCCAGTCCTTCGGGGCGATGTCGAGGATGGTGCCGATGCGCGCGACGCCGGCGTTGTTGATGAGGATGTCCACCGGGCCGAGGCGCTCGGCCACGCGCGCCGCCGCCGCCCCGATCGAGCCGGGATCCGCGACGTCGCCGGCGACGCCCTCGGCGCGCAGGCCATGGGTGCGCAGTTCCCCGGCCGCGCGGCCGGGATCCGCGCCCGGCAGGTCGACGATGCCGATCGCCGCGCCGTCGCGCGCCAGCGCATGGGCGATCGCCCGCCCGATGCCGCCGGCCGCGCCGGTGACCAGCGCGACCTTTCCGTCGAACCTCGCCATGCCAGCCCCCTATTGCGCCGTCATGCCGCCGTCGATGGTGAGGATCGTCCCGTGCGCGAAGCGGCTCTCGTCGCTCGCCAGGAACAGGATCCCCTGCGCGATCTCCTCGGGCGTGCCGAGGCGCCCGACGGGCTGGCGCGCCTCCAGGCCCTTGCGGAACGCGGCCTTGTCCGGCGCGCGCGCCACGACGTCGTCGTAGTAGGGCGTGTCGATCGTGCCCGGCGCGATGGCGTTGCAGCGTATGCCCTCGGCGACATGGTCGAGGGAGATCGCGCGGGTAAGCGCGGCGACGGCGCCCTTGGAGGCGACATAGGCCGCGCGGTTGCGGATGCCGACCGCCGCGACGACCGAGGCAACGTTCACGATCGTCCCGCCGCCCTTCTCGCGCATCGCCTTGATGGCGTGCTTGCAGCAGAGGAAGACGCCGCGGACGTTCACCGCCATCAGCGCCTCCCACTCGGCCTCGTCGATGTCGACCACGGTGCCGAAGGTGCCGTAGCCCGCGTTGTTGACGAGCACGTCGAGGCGCCCGCAGCGGGCCACGGTGTCGGCAACCATGCGCGCCACGTCGGCCGCGCGCGAGACATCGGCCTCCATCGCGATCGCCTTGCCCCCGGCCACCGCGCACTCGGCGACGACCTTGTCGGCCGCGTCGCGGCGTCGGTCCGCGACGACGACCGTCGCGCCCTCGGCGGCGAAGAGGAGGCAGGTGGCCCGGCCGATGCCCGAGCCACCGCCGGTGACGATGCAGATCCTGTCCTTGAGTCGCATGCTCATGTCCTGTCCTTGACCCACCTGAGGATATGCGTGGCGACCGCCACGAGCTCGCCGCGCTGGTTGCGCACCTCGATCGAGGCCTTCGACTGGCGCTTGACCGGGTCGACCTCGTTGATCGTGTAGGTCAGCGTCACCGTGTCGCCGATGACGACCGCCGCGAGGAACCGGACGCGGTCGTAGCCGAGGCTCACCGCCGTCTCGTCGCCCTCCGTGCCGCGGCACTGGTGGATCATCATCGTGGAGCAGGTCGACATGTAGCCGACGAGCAGCGCGCCATGGGCGATGCGCTTGCCGTACTTGGAGCGCTCCATGTACTGCTCGTTCACGTGGTTCACGGCGAAGTCGCCGGTGATCCCCGCGAACATGTAGATGTCGGTCTCGCCGACGGTCTTGGCGAAGCTGACGCTGTCGCCGGGCTTGACGTAGAAATCGGCCATCGCTTCCCCCTATTGCGCGCGGCGCACGACGCCGTCGCGCTCCAGCGCCTCGATCTCCGCCGCGCCGAAGCCGAGCTCGGCCAGCACGTCCTCCGTCTGCCCGCCCAGCGGCTGCGGCGGCAGGCGCACCTCGGCCGCCTGCCCGTCGTAGCGCACGGGATGGTTCACGAGCGTCACGGGCTTGCCGTCCTTGCCCGCGCCGGGCGCCGTGACGATGCACTTCATGTGCTGGACCTGCGGGTCGGCGACGATGTCGGCGTAGCCCTGGACGCGCGCGTGCCAGATCTTCAGAGGCTGCATGCGCGAGATCCAGTGGTCGGTCTCGCGCGTGCGGATCGTCTCCGCGATCAGGTCGCAGATCGCCTCCTTGCGCGCCGGGTCCCAGGTCTCCTCGAGGCCGAAGCGCAGGAGCCGCGGGTCCTCGAGCGCCTCCGACAGGAGCTTCAGCGGCGTGATCGAGATCGCGATGTGCCCGTCGCGCGTGGCGTACACGCCGTAGGGCGCGCTGTAGTACCAGGCCGCGATGTGGCGCGGCGAGCGCTCGTCGGGCTTCTTCTCGGAGTTGAGCCAGCCGACGAGGGATTCGGCCTGCAGGTCGAGCGCGGCCTGCATCAGGCTCACGTCGACGCGGCAGCCCTGCCCCGTGCGGCCGCGGCGCACCAGCGCCGCCAGCACGCCCATGGCGAAGACGGCCGCGCCGTGGTGGTCGACCGCGGACACGCCGACGGGGCGCGGGCCGGAGGCCTGCTGGCCCGTGATCGCCATCAGGCCGAACAGCGCCTGCGCGAGCAGGTCCTGCCCCGGGCGCTCCTTGTAGGGACCGTCGGGCCCGTAGCCGGAGGCCGAGGCGTAGATCAGCGACGGCTTGCGCGCCTTGAGCGCCTCGTAGCCGAAGCCGAGCTTCTCCATCACGCCGGGCCGGAAGTTCTCCGCGACGACGTCGGCGCCGTCGATCAGGCGCAGCGCGATCTCCTTGCCCTTCTCCGACTTGAGGTCGAGGGCGATGTTGCGCTTGTTCCGGTTGGCGCAGAGATGCAGGACGCTCTGGCCGTCGCACCAGATGTTCCCCGCGCTCCAGTGGCGCTGGTAGGCGCCCTCCGGCGTCTCGATCGAGACCACGTCCGCGCCGAGGTCGCCCAGCACCTGGATTCCCATCGGGCCCATCAGGAAGTGGTTGAAGCTGACGACCTTGACGCCCTTCAGCATGTCGAGCATTTCGTTTATCCCCCCTTGGATCCCGTGGCGCGCGGCTATTCCGCCGCCATCGGCAGCGCGCCCTCGCGCGCGATGCCCGCCTCGCGCATCGCCGCGCGCAGGCGCTCGATCTCCGCGGCCGGCAGCTTCATCAGCGGCGGCCGCACGACCGCGCGGTCGAGGCGGCCGAGCATGGCGAGGCATTCCTTCATGCGGTTGTGCATGTCGAGGAAGGGCGGCGCGTAGAAGGCCTGCTGCATCGGGTAGAGCCTGTCGTTGATGCGCCGCGCGCGCGGCAGGTCGCCCGCCTGCACCGCCTCGAAAAGCGCGACCTGCAGGTCGGCGACGACGCTGCCGGCGCCGGAGAGCAGTCCATTCGCGCCCATGGACAACGAGGCCATCAGCCAGGCGCTGTGCGTAGTCAGCACGTTCACCGGGCGCGGCAGCGACTGCAGCGTGCGGATGTGGCGCTCGTGCAGCGCCGGGTCCGCGCACCAGTCCTTGATCGCGCGCACGCTCGGCACCTGGTCGAGGATCTTCATCAGCGTGTCGAACGGGTAGCCCAGCCCGGTGCCCATCGGGTACTGGAACAGGATGATCGGCAGGTCGGTCTCGCCTGCGACGCGCCGGAAGTAGTCGAGCGCCATCTCCGGGCGCAGCTGGCCGCCCATGGACATCGAGTTCTGCGGGAACACCAGCAGCGCCGATGCGCCCTCCGCCGCCGCCATGCGCGCGATGCGCGCGGCCTCGAGCCCGCCATCGGCGTAGACGCCGTTGACCAGCGGCAGGCGATCGCCGACCTCCTCGAGCGAGACGGCGAGGATGCGCTTCTGCTCCTCGAAGCCGCAGGCATGCACCTCGGAGGCGTGGCCGTTGACAGTAATCGCGGTAAGGCCGCGCACGGCCGCGACATGCGCGAGGTGGCGGCGCGTCTCGCCCTCGTCGATCGAGAGGTCGTCGCGGAAGGCGAGCAGGGTCGCGGGGATGACGCCGCGCGGCTCGAAGGCCGGGAAACGCTTCATGTCTGGCTCCGTCGTGACGGGAACGTCGGGGAAGGTCGCATCGCCGCGCGCGGCGATCAACGATGGCGGAAGCTCGGCGGGCGCTTCTCGAAGAAGGCCCGCACGCCCTCGCCGCAATCCGCGGAGGCGAAGGCCTGGTCGCTGAGCTGCAGCGCGGCGCGGATCGATGCGGCCTGCGCCATGTCGAAGGCCATGTCCGCGGACTGCTTGAGCAGCTGCAGCGCGACGGCCGGCCTCTTCTCCAGCTCGCGCGCCATCTCCATCGCGGCGCCGAGCGCGCCCCCGCGCGGCACGACGCGGTTGATCAGGCCCCAGTCGAGCGCCTTCTCGACGGGAAGCTTCTCGCCGAAGAACATCATCTCCTTGGCGCGCGCCTCGCCGATGCGGCGCATCGCGCGGATCGTGCCGCCGGTACCCGGGAAGACGCCGAGCTTGACCTCCGGCAGCGCGACATGGCTCCCCGCCTCCGCGACGATCAGGTCGCAGCACATCGCCATCTCGAGGCCACCGCCATAGGCGAGGCCGTTGAGCGCGGCGATGGTCGGCCGAGGGAAGTCGTCGATGCGGTTCCAGGCCTCGTTCTCGGTGGCGAGCTTGCGCGGCACGACGGTGCCGGCATCCATCATCTCCGGGAATTCCTTGATGTCGGACCCGGCGCAGAATGCCTTGTCGCCGCTCCCGGTGAGCACCAGCACGCGCACCGAGGGGTCGGCGGCGAGGCCGGCGATCGTCTCGTTGAGCCGCCTCGTCAGCTCCAGCGTCACGAGGTTGAGCGGCGGGTTGGACAGGGTGACGATCGCGATCGCCCCTTCCCGCGCGCAGTCGACCAGAGCCATGGAACCCGTCCCCTCCCCTGACGTCGCCGGTCCCTGCCTGCTTCGCCGGCAGGCAGGCGCGGCGACCGATGCTTGACAGCCCGGACGCCGCGCGCCGACAGTCGAACGCATAACACGCCGCCGATGCAAGGCGCCTCAATCGAGGGGGATAGAAGCCATGAAACTCGTCCGACGCCATGTCCTGGCCGCAACCACCGCGCTCGCGGCCCTCGTGGCGCTCGCCGCTGGCGACGCGTCCGCGCAGAACCGCAAGTTCACCTTCGGCTACGACCAGCCGCGCACGACCGCCTACGGCATCGCCGCGGACGTGTTCGACGCCAAGCTCAAGGAGCTCAGCGGCGGCCGCTTCTCGGTCGACCAGTTCCCCGGCGCGCAGCTCGGCCAGGAGCCGGTGATGCTGCAGAAGCTGCGCGCGGGCGACATCGACTTCATCATCACCTCGACGGCGAACGCCTCGACGGTGGCACCGCAGTCCGGCGTGTTCTCGCTCCACTACATCTTCCGCGACGAGGACCACCTCGCGAAGGTGCTCGCCGATCCCGGCATCGTGAAGGCCTATCGCGAGATGGTGGCCGAGACCGTGCAGGGCGCGCACGTGATGGCGCTGATGACCATGGGCCTGCGCAACATCTACTCGAAGCGCGAGTTCACCAAGGTCGACGACCTGAAGGGCCTCAAGATCCGCGTACAGGCGACCAAGACCGAGGACGTGCACTTCGCCGCCTACGGCTCGCAGACCGTGCGCATGCCCTTCGGCGAGGTCTACACGTCGCTGCAGACGGGCGTCATCGGCGCGGCGGAGAACGGCGTCAACGTCTACCTCTCCAACAAGCACTACGAGGTCGCGCCGATCCTCTCGATGACCGAGCACGAGGCCAACAACAACGCGATCTGGGTCAGCTCGAAGACCTGGAACAGCTTCAGCGACCAGGAGAAGGGCTGGGTGCAGGCCGCGGCGGACGAGATCGGCAAGACCGTGCCGCGCCGCGCGCTGCAGCTCGAGAAGGAGTCCGCGGAGCGCCTCAAGAAGCTGGGCGTGAAGGTCGTCGAGAACGTCGACAAGTCGGGCTTCATGAAGGCCGCGCAGCCGGCGCAGGACGAGCTCGCCAAGGAGCTCGGCCCGCACGCGGTCAAGATCCTCGAGCTCGTCCGCAACGTGAAGTGACAGGATGCCGCGCGGCGGGAGGCGACCTCGCCTCCCGCCGGCGGCACGGGAAGGGCGCATGACCGACGCGGCGAAGATCCCGGCCCATCGCTGGCTGGTGATACCGAAGCACCGGCACCTCAAGTGGCCCGCCCTCGACCCGCTCGAGGCCGCGCTGATGGTCGGCTGCGGCATCTGCATGTCGGGCTTCACGGCATGCGTGTTCTTCGACGTCGTGACCCGCGAGCTGCGCATGCCATGGCTCTGGCTGCAGCAGTTCACGACCGGCTTCTTCGCTTGGGGCGTGTTCATCGGCATGGCCGCCGCCACGCGCCGCCTCGACCACATCTACCTCGCCGAGATCACGCGCCACATGAAGGGCACCAGGCGCCTCGTGATCGAGACGCTGAACCGCCTCGTCGTCCTGGCCGTCGCGCTGGTCATGGTCTGGTTCGGGACAAGGATCGCGATCGTCGACATGGGGCAGTTCCGCATGCCCTCGCTGATCCCGATGACGGCCTATACCGCCGCGGTTCCCTTCGCCGGCGCGCTCGTCGCGCTGTTCGCGATCGAGCAGCTGGTCAATGGCTGGAGGAACGGCTTCGAGGGCCCCGAGGACAACGAGTACATGGGGGAGACACCCGAATGAGCAACGGTGCCCTCATCGTCCTGATGGGAGGATCCTTCCTCCTACTGGGGTATCTCGGCGTCCCGGTCGCCTTCGCGATCATCGCGGGCGTGCTGCTCGCCACCGCCTTCACCCCGGTGAGCTTCGACTCCATCGTCGGCCAGCTCTTCCACGGCATCGATGCCGAGACGCTGCTGGCCATCCCCTTCTTCCTGCTGGTCGGCGAGCTGATGACCTCGGCCGACGTCACGCAGCGCATGATCCGCCTCGCCCAGGCGATGGTCGGCCACCTGCGCGGCGGCCTCGCCCAGGTCGTCACGCTGTTCAGCATGTTCTTCGCCGGCATCTCCGGCTCCTCGGCGGCGGACGTCGCGGTGCTCGCGCGTACCGTCGCGCCGGAAATGGACAAGGAAGGCTACGACCGGTCCTTCACCGCGGCGCTGATCGCCTCGGCCTCGACGATCGCCAACCTCATCCCGCCCTCGATCATGGCCGTGGTCTATGGCGCGACGGGCAACGTGTCGATCGGCGGCCTGTTCCTGGGCGGCATCGTGCCCGGCGTGCTGATCGGCATCGGGCTGATGGTCTACAGCTACTTCTTCGGTCCCGTGGGCAAGCTCAAGCCACGCGCGACCCATACGGAGCTCTTCGTCGCCGCGCGCGGCTCCGCCCTGCCGATGGTGATCCCGCTGATCATCATGGGCGGCATCCTCACCGGCGCCTTCACGCCGACCGAGGCGGGAATGGTCGCGGCGGTCTACATCCTCGTGGTCCTGATCCCGGCGCTGCGCCCGACGCACATCCGCGAGCTGCCGCGCGACTTCATGTACACGGGCCTGGTCTACGCCCTGCCGCTCTCCGCCGTCGCCGCGGCCTCCGCCTTCGGCTGGATGCTCGCCTACCTGCGCGGCCCGGACACGGTCGCGGGCGCCATCAAGGCCTTCGCCGGCACGGATCCGACGATGATCATGCTGCTGCTCGTCGGGCTCTTCATCATCGTCGGCGACTTCGTCGACGCGGTGCCCGCGATCATCATCTTCATGCCGATCGTCAACGCGCTGACCGAACTCGGCGACATCAAGCCCGTGCACATGGGCGTGGTGCTCGTCACCACCCTCGCCTTCGGCCTCATCACGCCGCCCTACGGGCTCTCGCTGCTGATCAGCGCCAAGTTCGTGGGCGTGCCCTTCGGCAAGGCGATGGTGCGTTCGCTGCCGCTCTACGTGGTGTTCCTCGGCACGATCCTGTTCTGCGTCTTCTTCCCCGAGGTCGTGCTCTTCCTGCCCAAGTGGCTGCTGCCCGAGTCCGTCGGGTGCTTCAAGTCCCCCACCGGCCCGGGCTATATCTGCCCGCCGTGACGCGCGGGGCATGACGCCGGCGCGCATGCCCTGCGCGCGCCGGCGCGGGCGGAGCCGAACGAACCGCCGGAGGCCCAGGGTAGCGGCATGACCGACTCTCCCCTCGTGACGGCCGCCTGGGCCGCGCTGGCCGCCCATCGCGCCGCGCATGCGGATGCGCGCCCCGGGCTGCTGCTGGCGCGGGATCCCGGCCGCTTCGCGCGCTTCTCCCTCGCGCTCGACGACCTGCTCCTCGACTACTCGAAGACCGCCATCGACGACGAGGCGCGCGCGCTGCTGCTCCGCCTCGCCGAGGCAACCGGCGTCGCGCGACGCCGCGACGCCATGTTCGCGGGCGAGCGCGTCAACGCGACCGAGGGCCGCGCAGCGCTCCATGTCGCGCTGCGCCATCGCGGCGACGCCCCGGTCCGCGTCGACGGCGCGGACGTCATGCCCGAGGTCCGCGCCGGCCTGGCCCGGCTCTCCGCCTTCGCCGGCGAGGTCCGCGGCGGGCGCTTCGCCGACGTCGTCAACATCGGCATCGGCGGATCGGACCTCGGGCCCGCCATGGCGACGCTCGCGCTCGCGCCCTTCCATGACGGGCCGCGCCTGCACTTCGTGTCCAACGTCGACGGCGCGCATCTCGCCGACACGCTCGCGCCGCTCGATCCGGCGCGGACGCTCTTCGTCGTCGCCTCCAAGACCTTCACGACCGTCGAGACGATGGCCAACGCGGCCTCCGCGCGGCGCTGGATCGCCGACGCGCTCGGCGAGGCGGCGGTGCCGGCGCATTTCGCCGCCGTCTCCACCGCGCTCGAAAGGGCCGCCGCTTTTGGCATCGACGCATCGCGCGTCTTCGGCTTCTGGGACTGGGTCGGCGGCCGCTATTCGGTGTGGTCCGCCGTCGGCCTGCCGCTGATGATCGCGATAGGCCCGGCGCGCTTCGCCGAGTTCCTCGACGGCGCGCACGAGATGGACGTGCATTTCCGCGTGGCGCCGCTCGACGCGAACATGCCGGTCCTGCTCGGCCTCGTCGGCATCTGGCACCGCAACGCATGCGGCTACCCGACGCGCGCGGTCCTGCCCTACGACCAGCGCCTCGCGCGGCTCCCCGCCTATCTGCAGCAGCTCGACATGGAGTCGAACGGCAAGCGCGTCGACGCCGCGGGCGCGCCGGTGGCCCGCGCCACCGGGCCCGTGGTCTGGGGCGAACCGGGCACCAACGGCCAGCACGCCTTCTTCCAGCTGCTGCACCAGGGCACGGACATCGTGCCCTGCGAGTTCCTCGTCGCGGCCAATGGCCACGAGCCCGGCATGGCCGCGCACCACGAGCTGCTGCTCGCGAATTGCCTCGCCCAGTCCGAGGCGCTGATGAACGGGCGCGACGATCCCGGCCTGCCGCCGCATCGGCGCTTTCCCGGCGGGCGGCCCTCCGTCACCATCGCCTATCGCAGCCTGGATCCGCGCACCCTTGGCCGCCTGCTCGCCCTCTACGAGCACCGCGTCTTCGTCGAGGCCGCGATCCACGGCATCAACCCCTTCGACCAGTGGGGCGTCGAGCTCGGCAAGGAGATGGCGACGCGGCTGCTGCCGATGGTCAGGGGGGACGCGAAGGCAACCGGCCTCGACGCCTCGACCGCGGGGCTGCTCGCGCACCTGCGCACGCTGCGCCGCGGCTAGCGGCTCGGCTACCGTCCGCCGAGCGCCGCCTTCACCCGGTCGAGCATCCTGCGGCGCGTCGCGTCGTCGGGCGCCGCGAGCAGCGCGCTGCGCACCTCGAGCACGGTCTGCGCGTATTCGTTGTGCCAGTCCCGGCCCGAGGCGAGCGCCGCGCGCAGCTCGTCGTCGGCGCGCCGGCGCTCCGGCGCGAGCTTCTCGACCGAGAGGTCACCCTCCACCCTGTGCAGCACGAAGCGCTCGTCGAGCTGAGGGACATGGATGCGCGCGGGATCGGCGCCGCCCTCGACCAGTCCCGTGCGCAGCGAGGCGAGCGAGCCCGCCTCGCCATGCACGAGGAAGATCGCGCGGGCCTTCGGCGCCGCCGCGCGCGCCCAGGCGAGCAGGTCGGAGCGATCGGCATGGCCGGAGAAGAAGTCGAGCGAGCGCAGCCGCGCGCGCACCGCGACCTCCTCGCCATGGATGCGCACGCGCTGCGCACCGTTGCGGATCAGGTGGCCGAGCGTGCCGGGCGCCTGGTAGCCCACGAAGAGCACGGTCGATTGCGGCCGCCAGAGATTGTCCTTGAGGTGGTGCTTCACGCGCCCGGCGTCGCACATGCCCGAGCCCGCGATGATGATCGCGCCGGACTGCACGCGCCCGATCGACTTGCTCTGCTCGACCGTCTCCACGACATGGAGGTTCGGCCCGTCGAAGGCCGCGGCGCCGCCGCCGTCGATGTCGAGCTCGCGCGCGTGCCGGCGGAAGACCTCGGTCGCGCGATGCGCGAGCGGCGAGTCGAGGAAGATCCGGACGGGCGGGATCTCGCGCCGCCGCGACAGCAGCAGCAGGTCGTGCAGCAGTTCCTGGCTGCGCTCGACCGCGAAGGACGGGATGACGAGGTTGCCGCCCGCGGCCATCGCCTCGCGCACTTCCGCGGCGAGCGCAGCGCGCCGCCCGGCCTCGTCGATGCGCGGCCGGTCGCGGTCGCCATAGGTGGATTCGAGGACCAGCACGTCCACGTCGCCGAGCGGCGCAGGGTCGAAGGACAGCGACTTGCCCGGCGGGCCGAGGTCGCCCGAGAAGGCGAAGCGCAGCGGCGCCTCGCCCGGCCGGCCGCCGATCTCCATCTCGAGCCAGGCCGAGCCGAGGATATGGCCGGCATTGCGCAGCCGCGCGCGCGTCCCCGGCACGGGCTCGAACCATGCGTCCGCGGCGACCGGCGCGAGGCGCCCGAGGCTGCGCTCGGCGTCCTCGACCGTGTAGAGCGGCTTGACGTCCTCCGCGCCACGCTTGCGGTTGCGGCGGTTGAGCCGCTCGGCCTCGCTCTCGTGGATCGCGCCAGCGTCGGTCAGGACCCAGGCGAGCAGGTCGCAGGTCGCCGCCGTGGAGAAGGCGCGCCGCCGGAAGCCCTCGCGCACGAGGCGCGGGAACATCCCGGCGTGGTCGATATGCGCATGGGTGAGGATCGCGGCGGCCAGCGATCCGGCATC
>Ga0169931_10004458_pt1 | contig 21796 bp, 16 predicted proteins | sample Kivu_15m_20L_FD_129675 | JGI IMG/M metagenome (GOLD analysis project Ga0169931, IMG submission 129675) | Freshwater microbial communities from Lake Kivu, Western Province, Rwanda to study Microbial Dark Matter (Phase II) - Kivu_15m_20L... | ecosystem: Environmental > Aquatic > Freshwater > Lake...
GACGAGGCCCGCAAGACCGCGAAGGACTTCCTCGACCGCCAGACGCAGGAGGCGACGGCCAAGGCTAACGACCTGATCGCCAAGGCGCAGCAGGCGACGCAGCTGGAGCACCGCCGGATGCTGGCCGAGGCCCGCACCGAGGTCGCCCGCCTCGTGGTCACCACGACCGAGCGCGTGCTCGCCCGCAAGCTGACCGACGCGGACCGCGCCGCCTACAATGATGCGGCCACGCGCGAGCTGACCGGCGTCTGAACCCTTTCCCCGCGTCCCGATGGCCTCCGGCAAAAAGCAAACCCAGCAGTTCGCCCGGCAGCTCCTGGAGCTGAGCCTGGTCGACGGCGCCGTCTCCCCCGAGCGCGTCGCCGGGGTGCTCGCGCACCTCGAGCGCACCCGGCCGGTGAACGTCCTCGGGGTCCTCCGCGCCTACCATCGGCTCGTCGCCGCCGCCGTCGCGCGCGGGCAGGCCGTGGTCGAGCACGCGGGCTCGATCCATGACCGGGCGCTGGCCGACATCGCGGCCGCGATGAGCCGCCGCTACGGCCGCCCGATCACCGGTTCCGCCCGCCGCAACGACGCCCTGCTCGCCGGTCTGCGCGTGCGGGTCGGCGATGATGTGTACGAGTCCTCCGTGGCCGGCCAACTCGCCCAGCTCGCCGCCGCCGTCTGATCCCTTCCCCGCCCAACCCCCCCGTTTTCCGATGAGCTCCGTCCTCGAACAAATCGAACAACAGATCGCCAAGCTGTCCGCCAAGGCGGTCAAGAAGAACACTGGCAACATCCGCGCGGTCGCCGACGGCGTCGCCAAGATCGAAGGCCTCTCGGAGGTGATGTACAATGAGATGGTGCAGTTCCCCGGCGGGGCGATCGGCATCGCCCTCAACCTGGAGGAGGACGAGGTGGGCTGCGTGGTGCTGGGCGACATTTCCAAGCTGAAGCAGGGCGACGAGGTCCAGACCACCGGCCGCCTGCTCTCGGTGCCCTGCGGCAAGGCCCTCCTCGGCCGCACAGTCGACGCGCTCGGCAACCCGGTGGACGGCAAGGGTCCGATCGGCGCCTCCGAGTTCTACCCGGTCGAGCGCATCGCCCCCGGCATCATCGTCCGCAAGTCCGTCTCGCAGCCCCTGTTCACGGGCATCATGGCGATCGACTCGATGATCCCGATCGGCCGCGGCCAGCGCGAGCTGATCATCGGCGACCGGGGCACGGGCAAGACGACCATCGCGATCGACACGATCATCAACCAAGCGAAGATCAACCAGGTCGGGCTCGCGAGCGGCGACAAGAACTTCCGCCCCGTCTATTCGATCTACGTCGCGGTCGGGCAGAAGAACTCGAACATCGTCCGCACCATCAGCGCCCTCGAGTCCGCGGGTGCCCTCGAGTACACGATCATCGTCGCGGCCCCCGCGGCGGACAACCCCGCCAACCAATATCTGGCCCCGTTCTCCGGCGCGGCGATGGGAGAGTGGTTATGGAAAACGGGATGGATGCCCTGATCGTCTATGATGATCTCTCCAAGCACGCCGTCGCCTACCGCCAGATCTCGCTGATCCTGAAGCGTCCGTCCGGCCGCGAGGCGTACCCGGGCGACGTGTTCTACCTCCACTCGCGCCTGCTGGAGCGTTCCGCCCGGCTTGAGGGGAAGGGCTCGCTCACCGGCCTGCCGATCATCGAGACCCAGGCGGGCGACGTCTCGGCCTACATCCCGACGAATGTCATCTCGATCACCGACGGCCAGATCTTCCTGGAGACGGACCTCTTCAACCAGGGCATCCGCCCGGCGGTGTCGGTCGGTCTCTCGGTGTCCCGCGTCGGCTCGGCCGCGCAGATCAAGGCCACCAAGCAGGTCGGCGGCAAACTGAAGGGCGAGCTGGCGCAGTTCCGCGAGCTCGCGGCGTTTGCCCAGTTCGGCTCGGACCTCGACGCGAAGACCAAGGCCCAGCTGGACCGCGGCGCCCGCATTGTCGAGCTCTTCAAGCAGCCCCAATTCAGCCCGCTGCCGATCGAGTTGCAGGTGGCGGTCTTGTTCGCGATGCAAAAGGGCTTCTTCGATCCGATCGACGTCAAGAAGGTGGTGGCCGCGGCCACGGCGCTGAAGGAGTTCTTCACCCGCCGCAAGGACGCCCTCCTCACCGAGATCCGCACCAAGGCCGCGCTCGACAAGGACCTCGAGGCCAAGCTTCTGGCCGCGTGCGACGAGTGGAAGGCTGGTTACACCGCCTGATCCCCGGCGCCCTTTCCGGGCGCCAGCCCACCTCACGCCTCCCTTCCCGCGCATGGCTTCCACCCGCGACATCCGCCGCCGCATCAAGTCGGTCAAGAACACCCGCCAGATTACGAAGGCGATGGAGTTGGTGGCCGCCTCGAAGATGAAGAAGGCCCAGCAGGCGGCCCTCTCCGGCCGGCCCTACGCCGAGCTGATGGCCCGGATGCTGGCCGCGATCGCCGACCGCGTCGAGGAGGCCCACCACCCGTTCCTGGTCCGCCGTGAGGTCCGTACCCGCGGCATCCTCCTGGTCACGACCGACAAGGGCCTGGCCGGCCCGCTGAACTCCAACCTCTTCAAGATGGTCACGGAGATCACCACCCCGGCGAAGTACGTGGTGATCGGCCGCAAGGGCGCCCAGTTCATCGCCCGCACCCACCGCGACCTCCTCGCGGATTTCACGGTCAGCGACAAGGTGGCCTTCAGCGAGGTCAAGGTCGTGGCCGAGTACCTGGTGCAGCAGTTCCTCGAGGGCACGGTCGACACGGTGGAGATACTCTGGCCGCACTTCCGCAACACGCTGATCCAGGTTCCCACGCTCCTGCCGCTGCTTCCGCTTTCCAGCGTGAAGGATGTCCTGCAGGACCTCCGCGCCGATGCCGGCGAGGGCGCGCGCACGAGCGCGGCGGCCAGCCAGCAGATGCTCTTCGAGCCGGATCCGGAGACGGTGCTCACGGCGCTCCTGCCGCTGTACGTCAACCGCGAGATCCATCAGCAGGTGCTCGACGCGAAGGCCTCGGAGCATAGCGCGCGGATGGTGGCGATGAAGACCGCCAAGGACAACGCGACCAAGCTGCTCGGCGACCTCACGCTCGAGTACAACAAGGCCCGCCAGGCCGCCATCACCCAGGAGATCCTCGAGATCGCCGCCGCCCAATTCACCGCCGCCTGACCGCTCCACCCTCACCCCCTCTCCCTTTCAGACAATGAACACCGGCAAAATCGTCCAAGTCATCGGACCCGTCGTCGACGTCCAGTTCGGCGAGAATTCCATCCCGCCGATCTACCAGGCGCTCACCGTGGAATTCACCGCCGCGGGCGCGAAGCAGTTCCTGACCCTCGAGATCCAGCAGCACCTCGGCGCCGGCGTGGCCCGGGCGATCGCGATGTCCTCCTCCGAGGGCCTGGTCCGCGGGATGACCGTCGTCGACACCGGCGCCCCCATCTCCGTGCCGGTCGGCCCGGGCGTGCTGGGCCGCATCTTCGACGTGACCGGCGCGCCGGTGGACGGCAAGGGCCAGGTGAAGGCGGACAAGAAGTACCCGATCCACCGCGCGGCCCCGAGCCTGGTCGATCAGGACACCAAGGCGCAGATCCTCGAGACGGGCATCAAGGTCATCGACCTGATCGCCCCGTTCACCAAGGGCGGCAAGGTCGGCGCCTTCGGTGGCGCGGGCGTGGGCAAGACCGTGGTGATTATGGAGCTCATCAACAACATCGCCAAGGCCCACGGCGGTTACTCGGTGTTCGCCGGGGTGGGGGAGCGCTCCCGCGAGGGCAATGACCTTTACCACGAGATGTCCGAGGCGGGCGTCATCGACCAGAAGGACCTCTCCAAGTCGAAGGTTGCGCTCGTGTACGGCCAGATGAACGAGCCGCCGGGCGCCCGCATGCGCGTCGCGCTCTCGGCCCTCGCGATGACCGAGTATTTTCGCGACGAGAAGAACCAGGACGTGCTGCTCTTCGTGGACAACATCTTCCGGTTCTCGCAGGCCGGCTCCGAGGTGTCCGCGCTGCTCGGCCGCTCGCCCTCCGCCGTCGGTTACCAGCCCACCCTCGCTAACGAGATGGGCAACCTGCAGGAGCGCATCACCTCCACCAAGAAGGGTTCGATCACCTCCTTCCAGGCCGTGTACGTCCCCGCGGACGATCTGACCGACCCGGCGCCGGCGAACACCTTCGCCCACTTGGACTCGACCATCGTGCTGGAGCGTTCCATCGCCGAGCTGGGCATCTACCCGGCCGTTGACCCGCTCGCCTCGACCTCGAAGGCCCTCGCGCCCGACATCGTCGGCGACGAGCACTACTTCGTGGCCCGTGAGGTCCAGCGCGTCCTCCAGCGCTATAAGGATCTGCAGGACATCATCGCCATCCTCGGCCTCGACGAGCTGTCGCCGGAGGACAAGCAGACGGTGTACCGTGCCCGCAAGATCCAGCGCTTCCTCTCGCAGCCGTTCACGGTCGCCGAGGTGTTCACCGGCAGCCCGGGCAAGTATGTGCCCGTCAAGGACACCGTCCGCGGCTTCAAGATGATCCTCGACGGCAAGCTCGATGACGTGGCCGAGGGTGACTTCTACATGAAGGGCAACATCGACGAGGTGTTGGCCGCGGCCAAGAAGGCCTGATCCCGTCATGCCGCTCACCCTCGAGATCGTCACCCCGGAGGCCCGGGTCTACTCGGACACGATCGACACCGTGGTCATTCCCACGGTCGAGGGCGAGGTGGGCATCTTGCCGGGCCACATCCCGCTGCTCACCCAGGTCGAGCACGGCGAGCTTCGGGTCACCAAGGGGACGACGACGTCTTTTCTCGCGGTGAGCGGGGGATTTGCCGAGGTCGGGGGCGATGTGGTCCGCGTCCTCGCGGAGAACGCCATCACCGAGGAGAAGATCGACGAGCACGCCGTTGAGGCCGCGTTGCGCCGGGCCCAGGCGGAGATCGATTCGGCCAAGCATATCGACCCGCAGCAATACGAGCACCTGCAGGAGCTCGTGCGTTACTCGGGCGTCCAGTTGGCCCTCAAGCGCCGCCGCCGCTGAGGCTGCGGCCGGGAGGAAGGCCGGGCGGGAAACCCCCCACCGTATTTCCACCCGGCAAATCCGACTCGCCAAGGCAGCGGAGCAGGAGTTTCCTTCTGATACCGGGTCTCACTGCCGTATGTCTGCTTCCCCCTTTCCGCTGACCTCGCTCTGCCAGCTGCCCGCTGGGGAGACGGGTCGTATTCTGCGGCTGACGGGGGACGAGGGGTTCTGCCAGCGAATCCGGGAGATGGGCTGCGGGGAGGCGGCGCTGGTGACGAAGCTTTCCGGCACGACGATGAGCCTGTGCCGCGTGCGGGGGATGCGTCTCGCCCTGAACCACCGCGCGGCGATGAGCATTTTGGTGGAGCACCTGCCGTTGGCGCCGCGCTGAGGCGCCTTTCGCCTGATGGCCGCCGCACCCCGACCCGGGTCCGAGGGAGCCGACCCTGCGGCGCCGTTGCCCGCCCACATCGTGGGCCCGCCGGGACGCCGCCGGCCACCGGCCGAGCGGATGCCGGTGTACGCGTTGGTCGGCAACCCCAACTGCGGCAAGACGACCCTGTTCAATGCCCTGACCGGCCTGCGCCAGAAGGTGGGCAACTATCCGGGCGTGACCGTGGAGAAGAAGGTCGGCGAGACCTATTCCCAGCACGGGCACGCGATGAAGGTGATCGACCTGCCGGGCGCCTATTCGCTGGCGGCGCGGTCGCCGGATGAGGCGGTGACGCGGGATGTGTTGCTGGGCCGGCGGGCGGACACCCCGCAGCCGGACCGGCTCATCTGCGTCGTCGATGCCTGCAACCTAGAGCGCTGCCTGTATTTCGTGCACCAGATTCTGGATCTGGGGCGGCCGGTGATCGTGGTCCTGAATATGATGGACCTGACCGCGCGGGCGGGGCTGGAGGTGCGGCCGGCCGAATTGGAGGAGGCCTTGGGCGTGCCGGTGATCCCCTGTGCGGCGGTGCAGGGGCGGGGCCTGGTGGAGTTGCGGTTGGCGATGAGCCGCCACGAGCTGCCGTTGGCGCGCCATTCGTGGACCGTGCCGGCGCCGATCGCCCCGGCGGTGGCGGAACTGCAGGCCTCCCTGGTGGCGGCGGATGGGCGCCCGCCGCTGATCGCGCGGGCGGAGGCCCTGTTGCTGCTGACGGACCAGGATTCCGTGCGCGTGGCGGGCTCGACCCCTTTGAGCGCGGCCACGGGGGCGGTGCTGGAGAATTGGCGCCGGCGTTGGACCGGGCAGGGCACCGATTGGTCGGGGACCCTGATCAAGGCGCGTTACGAGGTCATCCACGGCCTGTGTCGCGAGGTGATCCGGCGGACGGGGGAGCGCGGGCCGTCGCTGGCGGACCGGGCGGACGCCCTTTTGGTCAACTCGGGTTGGGGCTGGCTGGCCTTCGCGGCGGTGATGGCGGTAATGTTCTATGCCATCTTCGCCTTGGCGGAGTATCCGATGAACCTGATCGATGGGTTGATGGCGGACCTCGCGGACCGGGTGAAGGACGCGATGGCGCCGGGCGATCTGCGGGATCTGGTGACCTCCGGCATCATCGGCGGGGTGGGGGGTGTGGTCATCTTCCTGCCGCAGATCCTGATCCTGTTCCTGTTTGTGGGGCTGTTGGAGAGCACGGGCTATATGGCGCGGGCGGCGGCGCTGATGGACCGGCCGATGAGCCGGGTGGGACTGCACGGCAAGTCCTTCATCCCGCTGCTGGGTTCGTACGCGTGCGCGATCCCGGGCATTATGGCGACGCGGACCATGGAGAACGCCAAGGACCGCCTGGTGACCATTCTGGTGGCCCCGCTGATGAGCTGCTCGGCGCGGCTGCCCGTTTATCTCCTGATGATCGCGACCCTGTTGCCGGGGGACGCGGTGCCGGCGGCGACCAAGGCGGGCCTGATGTTTGCGATGTACGCGCTGGGCACAGCGGGGGCATTCGGCTTCGCGTGGCTGTTCAAGCGGACCCTCCTGCGCGGGGAGCCGCCGCTGATGATTTTGGAGCTGCCGGCGTACCAGCGGCCCCATTTTGGCGAGATCCTGCGGCAGATGCTGGAGCGCGGGTGGCTCTTCCTGAAGAACGCGGGCACCATCATCCTCGCGATCTCGATCGTCCTTTGGTTCCTGAGCACTTACCCGAAGCATCCCGATCCCGCGGCGTCGCCCGAGGTCCAGATTGCGCACAGCTTCGCGGGCCAGACGGGGCGGGCCTTGGAGCCGTTGATCCAGCCCTTGGGCTTCGATTGGCGGATCGGCATCGGCCTGGTGACCTCCTTTGCGGCCCGCGAGGTGTTCGTCAGCTCGATGGGAGTCATCTTCGGCGTGGAAGGGGCCGAGGACGACACGGCGCCGCTGCGGGATGCCCTGCGGGCAGCGCAATGGCCGGATGGCGCGCCGCTGTTCACCCCGCTCGTCTGCCTCGCGCTGATGGTGTACTATGTTTTCGCGATGCAGTGTATGAGCACCGTGGCCGTGGTGAAGCGGGAGACCAACTCGTGGCGCTGGCCGCTGTTCCAGCTCGCCTACCTGACGGGCACCGCGTGGGTCGTGACCTTCCTCGTGTATCAGGGCGGGCGGCTGCTGGGCTTTTGAACCGGTGAACGCGGACCTCCAGTCCAAGCTGGCCGTCGCCATCGTGGCGGGGGCCGTGGTGGGACTCCTCGTGGCGTGGCTGCGCCGGCGGCGGCGCGCGGGGTGCGGCGGCGATTGCGGCTGCGCGACCAAGCCGGCCAAGGTGGCTGGCGCGCGCGGGCGGCGCTGAACGGCCGCTTACGGGCGCGCGGGGAGTGCCGCCGCCATTGCCTTTGCCCGGGCGGCCGCGCAACCTCCGCGCCCGATGCACCCCTCCGTCCCCACCCCTGAGTCCCGCCGTCACTTCGTCTCCCGCCTGGCCGCCGTCGGCGCCGTGCTGCCCCTGGCCCCGCTGGCCGCGGCCGAGGGCCGGAAGAAGGAGCCCGCCGCGCCGCTGCCGGCGTGGAAGGGCGGGAAGACCCAGCTGCACGTGTTCTCGAAGCCGTTGCACTGGATGTCGTGGGCGGACACCGCGGCGATGGTGAAGGCCGCGGGCGGTGACGGCGTGGACTTCACGGTGCGGAACGCGCAGGGCCACGTGTTGCCGGAGAAGGTGACCGAGGACCTGCCCCGTGCGGTCGAGGCGTGCCAGGCGGCCGGGGTGAAGGTCGAGATGATCACGACCGAGATCCAGGGCCTGCAGACCCCGCACGCGGAGAAGCTGCTGCGCACGGCCGCCAAGGTGGGCGTGAAGTACTATCGCCTGGGCTTCTTCAGTTATGACTTCAGCAAGGGCGTGAAGGGGAGCCTCGACGCGCTCCGGCCGCAGCTGCGCGAGCTCGCGGCCCTGAACCAGAGCCTGGGCCTGCACGGGGCGATCCAGAACCACGCCGGCCCGCGGGTCGGCGGCCCGATGTGGGATCTCTATGAGCTGCTGAAGGACACCGATCCGCGCTGGCTGGGCGTGCAGTTCGACATCCGCCACGCGGTGGCTGAGGCGGGCCAGTCGTGGCCGATCACCCTGCGGTTGCTCGCGCCGTGGATCCGCTGCACCGACATCAAGGATTTCCGTTGGGAGCAGGGGCCGGGCAAGGCCGCGATCGACAACGTGCCGCTCGGGCAGGGGATCGTGCCGTACGCGGCTTACCTGCGGCTGGTGCGGGAGCTACAGCTGGCGGGCCCGATGTCGCTGCACCTGGAGTATCCGCCGTTTGAGCGCGCCCCGTTGTCGGAGGCGGACAAGCGGAAGCAGTTCCCGGCGCTGATGCGCCAGGATCTCGATACCCTGAAGGGCTGGATGGCGCAGGCGGGGGTCAGCTGATGAGCGTGTCCGGACCGATCACCATCGCCCGCGTGGGCGCCAACTTTGAGCGGGAGCCGCTGGTGCGGCCCTTCGGCTTCAAGGGGGGCTACCAATCGGAGATCTGGCAGAGCGCGACCCTCCTGGAGGGCGCGTCGGGCCGGCGCGGCATCGGCCTGTGCACCCAGGGCGTGCTGTGGAGTGATGCCCGGGTGTTCGCGGCGCATTCCGAGAGCGGCGGCAACGCCCTGATGTATGCGGTGACCGAGTGGGCGGTGCAGCGCCTGAAGGGCGTGCGCTTCACTGATCCGATGGCGCTGCTGGAGGAGCTGCGGCACGAGGTGCACGCGCACGCGCGGGTGCTCACCGGCCAGCGGGACCTGCGGGAGACCTTCACCCTGAACGCCCTCGTGGGCGTGGACCTGGCCGTGTGGCTGCTGTACGCGGCGGAGCGGGGCATTACCTCATTCGATGACCTCATCCCCGCGGCGTACCGTCCGGCGCTGGCGGCGCGCCACCGCCGCGTGGCGAGCATCCCGCTGATGGCGTACGCGGTGCCCATCGACGAGATCCGCGGCGCGGTGGACCAGGGTTATTTCTTCCTCAAGGTGAAGCTCGGCCAGCCCGGCACCCAGGAGGAGATGCTCGCGAAGGATATGGCGCGGATCTCCGCGATCCACGCGGCCATCGGTGGCGCGCGCACGCCGCACACGGCCGATGGGCGCCTGCCGTATTACTTCGACGCGAACGGTCGCTACGAGAGCAAGGAGACCCTGCTGCGCCTGCTGGACCACGCGCGGGCGATCGGCGCCTTCGACCAGATCGCGCTGGTGGAGGAGCCGTTCCCCGAGGAACTCGAGGTGGATGTGACGGATGTGCCGGTGCGGCTGGCGGCCGACGAGAGCGCGCACACCGACGCCGACGCGCTGCGGCGGATCCAGATGGGTTACCGGGCCATCGCCCTGAAACCGATCGCCAAGACCCTCTCGATGTCCCTGCGCATCGCGCAACTAGCGCACGAGCGGGGTGTGCCGTGCTTCTGCGCGGACCTCACCGTGAGCCCGCGCCTCGTCGAGTGGAACAAGAACGTGGCCGCGCGCCTCGCGCCCTTCCCGGGCCTCGGCGGGCTGGGCCTGCTCGAGACCAACGGCCACCAGAATTACCGGAACTGGGAGGCGATGCGCGCGCACCACCCGGCGCCCGACGCCTCGTGGGCGCGGACCCGTGGCGGGGTTTTCGAGCTGGATGATTCGTACTATGCGGCGAGCGGCGGGGTCTTTGCGTCGGATGCCCATCACGCGGGGTTGTTCCCGCCCGCCTGAGCCGGGCCGCAAAATGATCCGCCTCGTCGCCGCCGAACTGTACCGGCTGGAGCTCCGCGCGCGGATGCCGTTCCGCTACGGCATCGCGACGATGACGGACGTCCCGCAGGTGATCGCGCGCCTCACCTTCGAGCTGCCGGGCGGCCGCGCGGGGGGCCTCGCGGCGGACCTCTTGCCGCCGAAGTGGTTCACCAAGGATCCCCGGCAGCCGCTGGACGAGGAGATCGCGGCGATGCTGGGCGTGATCCGCGGGGCGATCCGCCGCGCGGCGGAGGTGCGGGCCGCGACGCCGTTCGCCTTCTGGCGTGAGGTGCACACCGCGCAGGCGGCGTGGGCGGAGGCGGCCGGTTGCCCGCCGCTGCTGGCCCATTTCGGAACCTCATTCGTCGAGCGGGCGCTCCTGCACGCCGTGTGCCGCGCGAACGGAACGAACCTCTCGGCGGCGCTGCGCGGGGACCTCCTCGGCCTCGAACTGGCGGCGCTGGACCCCGAGCTCGCGGGAATGCGGCCGGCGGACTTCCTGCCCGCGCGACCGCCGGAACGGATCCATTCGCGGCACACCGTGGGTCTGGCGGACCCGATCACCGCGGCGGAGGTGCCGGCGGGCGAGCGGTTGGCGGACGGGTTGCCGCAGACCCTCGAGGAGGTCGTGGCGTTCTACGGCCAGCGCCACTTCAAGCTGAAGGTGAACGGGGACGCGGCCCGCGACCGCGACCGCCTCGCGCGGATGGCGCGGGTGTTGGGGGCCGTGCCGGGCGGCGCGGCGTTCTCCCTCGATGGCAACGAGAGTTTCCGCGAGGTCGCGGCGTTCCGGGATTATTTCCACGAGCTGCGGGCCGATCCCGCCCTCGCCCCGCTCTGGCCGCAGCTGCTCTACGTGGAGCAGCCGTGGCATCGCGACGTCGCGTTGAGCCCGGCGCTGGGGGCCCTGGCGCGCGACTGGCCGGAGCGGCCGCCCATCATCATCGACGAGAGCGATGCCGGTTTGGACGACCTGCGGGTGGCGCTGCGGCTGGGTTACGCGGGCACCAGCCACAAGAACTGCAAGGGCGTCCTCAAGAGCGTGGTGCACGCGGGCCGGCTGGCGCGGCGGCGCGCGGCCGGGCTGCCGGCGGTGCACAGCGGCGAGGATCTCGGGAGCGTCGGACCGATCTCCCCGCTGCAGGATCTGGCGGCGCAGGCGGCGCTCGGCGTGACGAGTGTCGAGCGCAATGGGCACCATTACTTCGCGGGCTTGCGGCAGTTCCCGGGGGCGCTGCAGGAGCACGCGCGCCGGCACCATCCGGACCTGTATGTGCCGATGGCGGATGGCGTCCCGCGGCTGGACCTGCGGGCGGGAGAGCTCCGCATCGGCTCGCTGAACGCGGCGCCGTTTGGGGTCCCGGGCGAGCCCGACCTCACGGCGATCCCGGCGGAGACCGTGGTCTGACGGAAAAGCTGAGGCGCCGCGGTGGTTCCGCGGCGGCCGGCGGCGGTCTTGCGCGCGGGCCGGGGTGGCGCCATCGAGGGGGATGCCCCGCGTGTTTCCCCGCCGCTTCCGGCTGCCCGGCCTGCTGGCCGTGGGCTTCGCCGCCCTGCTCCTCCCGCCTTCCGCCCCGGGCGCCGCCGCGGAACTCGTTCGTCCCGAGGGCTTTGACCAGGCGCGGCTCCCGGGCGCCACCGACTACTTCACGCTGCGGGCGGGGCTGGACCACGCGCGGGCCCGGTTCGCGGCGGGCGGGCCGGCGCGGGTGGCGTTTCTGGGGGGCTCCATCACCGCGATGACCGGCTGGCGGGAGCGGGTGATGGCCGACCTGCGGCGGCGGTTCCCGCGGACCGAGTTCGACTTCATCGCGGCGGGCATCAGCTCCCTCGGGTCCGTCCCGCACGCCTTCCGGTTCAGCCGGGACGTGCTGGCGCGGGGCGAGGTGGATCTTCTGTTCGTGGAGGCGGCGGTGAACGATGCGAGCAACATCCCGGACCAGCCCGCGCGGATGTTGCGGGGGATGGAGGGCGTGGTGCGGCAGGCGCGGCTGGCGAACCCGCGGATGGGCATCGTGCACCTGCACTTCGCGATGCCGGAGCACCTCGAGGCCTATCGCGCCGGGAAGGTGCCCGAGGTCATCCGCCAGCACGAGCGCGTCGCCGCCGCCTATGGCAATCCGTCGCTCGACCTCGCGCGCGAGCTCACGGAGCGGATCGCGGCGGGGCAGTTCTCGTGGGAAAAGGACATCCGCAACCTGCACCCGTCCCCGTTTGGCCACGAGGTCTACGCGGCGGCGATCGGCCGGCTGCTGGACGCGGCGTGGGCGGTTGCGCGGGAGCCGGGGGTCCTGCCGCCGCTGCCCGCGGCGCCGTTGGACCCCGCGAGCTACTTCCGCGGGCGACTGGTCGATCCCGCGACCGCGCGGGTGGAGCGCGGCTTTGGCGTCGATCCCGCGTGGCGCCCGGCCGACGGCAAGGCGGGCCGCGCGGGCTTCACGGGCGTGCCGGCGCTGGTCGGCACCGGCGCGGGCGCGGAGTTTGCCTTCACCTTCACCGGCACCGGTGCGGGCCTCTTCCTCACCGCGGGACCGGACACCGCGCGCCTCGAGGTGAGCATCGACGATGGCCCGTTCACCGCGGTCGACACCTGGACGCGCTGGAGCGCGACCCTGCACCTGCCGTGGGCGCTGATTTTGGCGGACGGCCTGCCGTCGGGGCCGCACCGTTGCCGCGTGCGGCTCGGGGCGCGGCCGGCGGGAGAACCAGGGGGCGAGGCGCTGCGCGTGTTCCACTTGCTCGTGAACTGATTCTGGCTGGTTGCCTGCCCGCGATCCCGCCCGGCGGCTGGAAACCGGGATTGCGCCCCGCGCGCCGATACGTCTTCTCTCGGCCGCTGTGATTACCCTCCCCCGCATCACCCTTGCCACCGCGCTCGCGCTCGCCGGCGCCGCCGTCCTTTCCGCCGGTCAGCCCCGGCCGAACAATGTCGCCCAGCGTTACCAGGAGCTCTGCGCGAACTGCCACGGCGACAAGCTCCAGGGCGCGCAGGCCGGGTCGCTGCTGGATGACGTGTGGACCGCGGGGGCGGACGACGCCAGCATCGAGCGCAGCATCCGCCAGGGGTTTCCCGAGAAGGGGATGCCTGCCTGGGGCAGCGCGATCCCCGACAAGGAGATCCGCGCGATGGTCATCTACATCCGCGAGCAGCGGGCGTTGCACGCGGCCGGGCAGATCCAGTTCTCCAAGCCGGCGGATTTCGTGACCGCCCGCAGCCAGCTGCACGAGTACCAGGTCTCGACCTGGGTCGGCGGGATGAAGGAGCCCTACTCGCTCACCTTCCTGAAGCCGGACCTCGCGATCGCCACCGAGAAGCGCGGGCACGCCTTTTTGATCGAGAAGGGCAAGCTGGCGCCGCGGCCCCTGCTCGGCCTCCCCGCGGTCGACACCGGCGGCCAGGCGGGCCTGTTCGATGTGGTTCCGCACCCGGACCACGCCCGCAACGGCTGGGTCTACTTCGCCTTCAGCGATCCCCAGCGCAACGCCAAGGGCGAGGCCGTGAGCCTGACCCGCGTGGTGCGCGGGAAGATCAAGGACAACACCCTGATCGAGCAGGAGACCATCTACCAGGCGCGGACCGAGCACTACACCAAGGCGGGTGGCGTGCACTTCGGCGGGCGGCTGGCCTTTGACCGGGCGGGTTTCCTTTACCTCACGATTGGCGAGCGCGGCGGCAAGAGCGTGGCCCAAGACCTCGGCCTGCCCATCGGCAAGGTGCACCGCCTGCACGACGACGGGCGCGTCCCGGCGGACAACCCCTTCGTCAAGGATCCCAAGGCCCTTCCCTCCATCTGGAGCTATGGCCACCGCAACCCGCAGGGCCTCGCTTTCCAGCCGGGCACCGGGCGCCTCTACAGCACCGAGCACGGGCCCCGGGGTGGCGACGAGCTGAACCTAGTCGAGCGCGGCCGCAACTACGGCTGGCCGGTCATCACCTACGGGATGGAGTACAGCGGCGACGCGATCACGCAGATCACGAGCCAGGAGGGAATGGAGCAGCCGTTGACCTATTGGGTGCCGTCCCTCGCGGTCTGCGGCATCAGTTTCTACGAGGGGGACCTGTTCCCGCGCTGGAAGGGCCAGCTGTTCCTCGCGACCCTCGCGGCGCAGGAGCTGCGCCGGATCGAGCTGCGGGACGGCAAGGTCGTGGCCCAGGAGGTCGTCTTCAAGGAGCTCGGCCGCATCCGGCACGTCGTGCCGGGGCCGGATGGCGCCCTCTACGCCCTGCTGCCGGAGCGCATCGCCCGCATCGCGCCCGCCACGACCGTGGCCGCGCCCTGAGGCGGCGGGGTTGGCGGGCGAGGGTCCGCGGGAAACGCGCCGCCCATTGACGGGTCCGGTGTGGCGCGCACCTTGGGCGCGTGCTCCACGACGCCTTCGCCGGCCTGCAGAAGCTGATGCTGCCCGACCGGTGGCAGGCGCTGGCGCTGCACGGCCTCCGGGCGGGCCGGGATGTGATCGTGAGCGCGCCGACCGGGGCGGGGAAGACCTACGTCTTCGAGCGCTGGGTGGAGCAGACGGCGTTCGCCCGGCGGGCGCTCTTCACCGTGCCCACGCGGGCCTTGGCGAACGACAAGTTCGCCGAATGGCGCGCCCGCGGCTGGGAGGTGGGCATCACGACCGGCGACCTCTGCGTGCGGCCGGAGGCCCCGGTGGTCGTCGCCACCCTCGAGGCCGTGCAGGGGCGGATCGTTGATCCGGCGGCGGCTGGTCCCGGGGAGCCGTTCCGGATGCTCGCGGTGGACGAGTACCATTGGCTGGCGGACGCGCACCGCGGGAACCACTACGAGGGCGTGCTGATGTCGGCGCCCCGCGACCTGCAGCTCCTGCTGCTCTCGGGGGCGGTGGCCAACCCGGAAGACGTGGCGGCGTGGTTCCGCCGGTTAGGGCGCGACCCCGAGGTTATCGCGCACCACGAGCGTCCGGTGCAGCTGGAGGAGGTCGAGGTGGACGAGCTCGTGCACGGCCTGCCGCGTTGCATCGAGGGCTTCTGGTCCCGGCGGGTGGCGGGGGCGCTGCGCGAGGGGTTGGGTCCGGTGCTGGTGTTCGCGCCGCACCGGGCGGACGCGGAGCGGCTGGCGCGGCAGTTCGCGCGGGAGTTGCCGCTCGCGGATCCGCTGACCCTCACGCCGGAGCAGGAGCAGCTGTGCGGGCCGGTCCTCGCGCGGCTGCTGCGGGCGCGGGTGGCGTTCCACCACAGCGGGCTGAGCTACGCGCAGCGGGCCGGGGTGATCGAGCCGCTCGCCAAGGCGGGGCAACTCCGCGCCGTGGTCGCGACCCTCGGCCTGAGCGCGGGCATCAATTTCTCCCTCCGCTCCGTCCTCATCACCGCCGCCGCCTACCGCCACGATCACCTCGAGCGGGAGATCGCGCCGCACGACCTGCTCCAGATGGTCGGGCGGGCCGGGCGCCGGGGTCTGGACGAGGCCGGTTACGTGCTGGTGAGCGCCGGCACCCCGCGGTTGCGCCGGGCCGAGCCGCTGCGCCTCCGCCGCGCGCCGCCCCTGCCGTGGGCGGTCCTGCTGCGGCAACTCCGCGGGGGCCGCGACGCCGGGGATCTGGCGCGCACCGCCTCCGCCCGCTTCTTCAGCGAGGAAAGCCTGCCCCTCGGGACCGAGCACACGCCGCCCGAGCCGGCCGCGACCCTGCCCTGCGGCGAGCGCACCGACACCGGCCGCGCGCGCCTCGTGCGGCGCGACCGCAACCCGGGTCCGGCCTGCCCCGCGTGCCCGCGGCGCGCGGAGTGCCTGGCCCTTTCCCCGGAGCCCACCCTGCTGTGGCAATGGCAGCGCACGGGCGTGCTCGACCGGCGGCTGCGCCTGACCGTGCGGGGCGAGATCGTCGCGGGTTTCCTCGGTCCCGAGGGCCTCGCGCTCGCGGCGGCGCTGGAGGATCACCGCTACCCGCTCGACGACCTTTTGTTCGACACGGCGAACCTCTTCGCGGGCGACCGGTTCACCGGGACCAACCCGCGCTGGCTCGGGCGGCTCGCGGAGGCCTGCGGCCGCGCGTACCGCCGGCTGACCATCGAGGGTTGGCTGCGGGAGGGCGTGCCCGTGCAGTACGGTGCCGGCGCGGCGGAGGCCGTCCGCGCGGTGGTGGCCGAGGGGGCGCGGAGCCGGGAGGTGCTCGAGGCCGTGGAAACCGCGGGGCGGGGCGACCTCGACCGCCTGCTCACCGAGTGGCGCAGCCTGCTGCGGCAGGCCGCCGGGGCGCCGCCCCTCGTGGGCGACGGGCAGGCGATGACCCCGCGGGACCACTTCCTCGCGGAGCGCTGGGATAATTTCCGCGCGTTGGCGCGGTACTGGCTGCGCGAGGCGCGGGCGGACTCCCTGCCGGACCTGCCGCCGCTGACCGTGGACCAGCGCCGGCCGGTCAACCACCGCGTCCTGCGGGCGGCCGCGCCGCCGCCCCCGGGCCGGGCCGGGGCGGGCCGGGCGGCGTAAGGCGGGGCGGCCGCGCCGCGCCGCGGGCGGGCGTCAGAACTCGAACGAGTTCGTGATCGTCCACTTGTTCGGCTGCGGGATGCGGGCGCTGGCGACCTGGCCGTTGGGTTGCGCGGTGACCCCGATCAGGTCCTCGCTGCCGAAGACGTCCCGGATGTTCAGCTGCACGCTCCAGCGGACCTTGTCCGTGAGGAAGCGGCGGCCGTAGCGGAACCAGAGGTCGTAGTTGATCTGGGCGCTCCCGTAGTAGGGGCGGGTGACATCGTAGACCCAGGCCCCGGCGGCGTTCTGCTTGGCGGGGAAGCCGATGGCGACGCGGTCCTGCCAGCGGGCGGCGCCGCCGACACTCCAGCCCTTGAGCGGGCCGGTGCGGAAGTCGTAGTTCGTGACCGCGTTGAAGCGCCAGCGGCGGAGCTCCTGCACCGGGGAGCCGTTGGCGGCGAGCGCGTTCAGGTAGGGCACGTACATATTGATGATCGCGAGGTTCCCGAGCTGCGAGGTGCCGAACGAGTTGAAGTAGATGATGTCCTCGAAGCCCTCCATCTCGCGGATGTTGGTCGCGAGCTTGCCGTTGCCCTCGGTCCAGAGCGGCAGGTTGCGGTTGATGAACTCCGTGAAATCGGCCCCGACGTTGGCGCGGCTGGCCTCCTGGCGGGCGGCGTTGAAGGTGATGCGCCAGTGCGGCAGCGGGTTGAAGGTGCCCTCGAACTCCCAGCCTTCCGAGACCGTGTCGGCGACGTTGCCCACGTTCGGCGGCCGGGTGGCGCTCCAGTTCCCGCCGTTGGGGGCCTGGGTGAAGTTCCAGGTCTGGGCGAGGAGCGGGTCAACCGGGCGGAGCCACTCCTCGCGGGTGCGCTGCGTGAACCAGAGGTTGCGCGCGGTGGTCTCGGCGGCGGTGAGCCCGGGGTTGAGCACGGCGGCCTGCGCGGGGTTCGTGAGGCTCGCGCGCAGCGGCAGGTAGCGCGGGTCGGAGGGCGTGAAGCCGAACCACTTGTTGATCAGCACCTCGTTCGTGTTGGAGCCGCGCAGGCCGTTCATCGCGCGGACCACGTCGTTGCCGGGCCAGAACGTGTTGTAGAAGGTCGCGGAGTCGTTCGTCTGGGTCGTGCGGTAGCGGTTCACGCGCAGGGTGAACTTCCGCTCGAGCGCCGAGAGGGTGATGCCGAGGTCCTTGGTGCGGCCGGCGGGCGGCGCGAAGGGGCGGCCGTAGACGTCGGCGATCGTCGAGGAGGGGCGGAAGTTGCGGGCCTCGTTGTACGAGAGGCTGACGTCGGTGCCGCGGGGTAGGCGGCGGCGGACCCAGTCGGGCGCGTGGAGCACGCCGCTCCAGCTCACGGTCGAGTCCTTGGCGTAGATCGTGGGCTGGGCCGGCAGGGTCCAGGCGGGATTGAACGGGTCGGTCTCGCCCGTAACCGAGGCGAGGCGGGCGGGGCCGGCGTCGCGGAGGTCGAACTCGTCCTCGCGCCAGCCGACCAGGCCAACGAGCTTGTCCCCGAAAAGGTAGCCCTGCCAGATGGCGGACTGGCTGCGGGTGCGGTTGGCGTTCTTGGAGGCGCCCGAGTACAGCTTGCTGAGATCGCGCTCGTCGGCGGAGATCGTGGTGACGGGCACGCGGACCATCTGGTTCACGCGGGCGTCGAAGAGGAGGGCGGTGCCGGCGGGCTGGGGCACGTGGAGGGCGGTGATGCCGCTGATGCCGGCGCCGGCGGGCGAGTTGAGCTGGGCGATGGAGGGCCCGAGGTAATGGATCGCGGCGTAGGAGGGGTAGGTGGTGGCGGCGGGGTTGTTGGCGTAGACGTTCGCGTCGAGGCCGTAGGAGTAGCCGTTGATGCTGCGGTTGAACGTGGCGTTGCGCTGGTCGGTCCAGTTGCCGGTGAAGACGTGGCGGCCGAGGTGGCGCTGCCAGCCCGGGCGGCGGCGGAGGTCGAGCGTGGCGTAGGCGGTGGCGCGTTTGGCCTCGCGGGTGACCTCGGAGAAGTTGTTCCCGATGGAGTCCGAGGCGACGTACGGCCGGCCGAAATTCGGGTTGGGGGCGCCGTCGACCAGCTTGGTGTTGAAATCGACGAAGAGCGTGTACGCGTCGAAGCCGAACACCCCGAAGTTCTCGCGGTTGAAGGTCTGGCGGTCGTAGGCCAGCTCGATGCCGACGAGGTCCCGCAGGAACGTCTGGCGGAAGGTGGCGTTGAGGGCGCGGAAGTCGGATTCCTCGCGCTTGTTGGGACCGTCGAGGAGGACGTCGTAGAAGTTGAAGGTCGAGGGGTCGCGGATCTCCTGGTAGCGCCAGAGGCCCGCGTAGGCCTGCCCCGGGGGCGCGAACTGGCGGTTGAGGAAGAAGTTCGGGTTGTTGCCCTGCGCGGCGTAGGCCCCGATCGCGTACCACGAGACGAACGGCGTGCCGCCGCGGCTGATCATGAACGGGGGAACGCCGTTGCCGCCCTGGGCCGCCGAGGCCGGATCGGTGAACACCGCGCCGATCTGCCCGAACCAGCGGCCGGGCGCGCCGAGGTGCGCGAAGAGCAGGGGGTTGGTCGTGACCGCGGTGGGGTTGGTCGGGTCGACCGCGGCCTTGTTCAGGACGCTGTACCAGGCCGTGAGGCCGTCCTGCGGCGGGGTGGGGCGGGGGCGGTTCGAGCGGGTGTAGCCGCCCTCGTAGCTGACCTGGAACTGGGTGAGGCCGTCGCGCACGAGGCGCGGTTCCCATTTGGCGGTGACAAACGCGCGGCGGTCATCCTCGAAGGCCGGCTTCTGCCGGTAGTCCTCGGCCTTGTTCAGGGCGATGAAGCGCACGCCGAGGCGGCCGGCGACCACGGCCTGGTTCACGTCGAGCACCTCGCGGTGGCTGCCGAAGCGGCCGATCGCGCTGCTGAAGGACCAGCTGTTGCGGCCGAGCTGGGCCGACTTGAGCTGGTTGTTGATGATGCCGGCGGGGCTGCCGAGGCCGAAGAGGATCGCGTTGGCGCCACGCGAGATGTCCACCCGCTCCGTGTTGTAGGAGTCCAGCGGGATGTTGGTGAGGAAGAAGTCCCGCGTCAGGTCGGCGCCGGCGAGGCCGCGGACGCGCGTGGAGTTCTGGGGGCTCTGGAGCAGCGATTCGGCGCTCGAGAAGCGGTTGCCGGTGTCGACCCCGGAGAAGTTGCCCTCGAAGCCGCCGGCCTCGGTGTTGGTGGTGTAGACGAGGAAGTCGCGCGCGTTGGTCGAGGCGGTGTCGAGGAGGAACTGGGACGTGACCACCGAGATGGCGGCGCCGACGTCGCGGAGGTCCGTCCGCAGGCGGGTGCCGGCGAGGGTGGAGGTGGCGGCGTAGCCGCGGTCCTGGGCCTCCTCGACCACGAACGGGCTGAGCGTCAACGGAACATCATCCGCGGCCGTGGCCGTGGCCGCGCGCGGCGCGGGTGCGGTCTGGGCGGGAAGGGTGGCGGGCAGGCACAGGCAGGCCGCCACGAGGAGGCGGGGCAGGGTGGTCATCATAGGGCAGGGCGCGCCGGAACCGGCGGGAGGGTAAGAACGTACGTGGGCGCGCCGGCTTGGCCAGAGCGGAATCGGGGAACGCGGGCGACGGCCCCTTGTGCCTAACGGCGGCGCCGCCGGGCGGGCAGGAGGGCGAGGATGCGGCGGCTCAGGTCCTCGAGCGCCGCCTCCTCCAGCTCGCCCCCGACCACCACGTGGGCCCGCTCGCGTTGCGGCGCCACGTGGCGGCGGAACATCGGCTCGACCTGTTCCCGCCACTGGCGCCGCACGGAGGCGGGGGTCCGGCCGCGCTCGCGGACGTCCCGCTCGAGGCGCCGCTCCCGCCGCAGGGGCGCGGCGGCGTCGCGGTAGATGCGAAGGTCGAAGCGGTCGCGCAGGGCGGGCCGCACCCACGGCCACAGGCCCTCGACCAGCACCACCGGCCGGGGCGCCCAGCGGCGGGGGCGCCCGCGCCGGGTGTGGCGGCTGAAGTCGTACCGCGGCACCGGCGGCCGACCGCCGGCGGCGATCCCGTCGAGCACGGCCGCAAGGGCGGGCCAGTCGATCGCGGCCGGCTGGTCGAAGTTGCGTCCCGCGCGGCGGGCGGGGGCGACGTGGCCGAGGTCGCGGTAAAAATCATCCAGCGAGAGCAGCGCCGCCCGCCGGCCGAGGCGGCGGCGCAGGGCCCGCGCGAGCCAGGTCTTGCCGGAACCGCTGCCCCCGGCGATCGCCACGAGCACGACGCCGGACTCGCGGCGGGCGGGGGCGGTGGGTCGGGCGGGGGGCATCGGGGGATTTCCGGCGGCGAGCGTGCGGCGCGCCGCGTGGTTGTCGAATCCGGGCTCGCGCCTGCGGGATTGCGGTCCGCGCCCCGCTCGCCAGCGTCGCGTCACGGGGTGCGCCGCGCTCGCGGCCGCGCCCCTTTTCTCCCCGATGCGCCTTCCCGCCCTGCCCCGTGCCCTGCTGGTGCCGGCCCTCCTGGCCCTCGCCCCGCTGCCGGCGGCCGAGAAATCCGCCGCCGATGCCGCCTTCGAGGCGGCGCGCGGCGCCATCGTGACGTCGAATCCCGCGGCCGAGCCGGCGCTCGAGGCCGGCTTCACCTTCCTGCTTGGATTCCCGGAAGACTCCCGCACGCGCGGGCTGCTGCCGGCGTTGGAAGCCCTGGCCGAACGCCTGCCGGAACCCGACCGGGCCGGCTACCGCGAGGCCTACGCCCGCCGCATCGCCGCCGCGTTGGCCCGGAAGGACCTGCCCGCCGCCGCCCGCGAGGGCATCCTCACCGGGATCGCCTCCGCCGCCCTCAGCCGCCAGCTGGAGGCCGAGCAGCCGGACCCCGCCGCGCTGGCCGCGCCCCTGCGCGCGCTGGAGGAGCAGTTCCCCGCCTCCCGCGCCCTGCCCTCCCTGCGCCTCGGCGAGGCGAAGCTGCTCGCCGCCCGCGACCCGGAGGCCGGCCTCGCGCGGATGCGCGCCCTCGCCGCCAGTCCCGACCCCGAGATCGCGCGGCAGGCGGCCGCCGAGGTGCGGATGGCCGAACTGCGCACGAAGCCCCTCGACCTGAAGTTCACCGCCGCCGACGGCCGCGAGGTGGATCTGGCGCGGCTCCGCGGCAAGGTCGTGCTGATTGATTTCTGGGCCACGTGGTGCGGCCCCTGCATCGCCGAGCTCCCCAACCTCCTCCGCGTTTACGAGCAGTACCATCCGCAGGGGTTCGAGATCGTCGGGATCTCCTTCGAGAACTCCGGCCTC
>Ga0169931_10004459_pt1 | contig 21790 bp, 19 predicted proteins | sample Kivu_15m_20L_FD_129675 | JGI IMG/M metagenome (GOLD analysis project Ga0169931, IMG submission 129675) | Freshwater microbial communities from Lake Kivu, Western Province, Rwanda to study Microbial Dark Matter (Phase II) - Kivu_15m_20L... | ecosystem: Environmental > Aquatic > Freshwater > Lake...
CGGACACGGGGGCGGATGAACCAGTACCTACTCCCACTGGGGAAGTTGCGGACACGGGGGCGGATGAACCAGTACCTACTCCCACTGGGGAAGTTGCGGACACGGGGGCGGATGAACCAGTACCTACTCCCACTGGGGAAGTTGCGGACACCGGGGGGGATGAAGGGGTGAGAATGACATTTACTCCAGTCAATCAAATGGAAATAAATCACCTGATACAAAAGGGTATATTAACGCCAGACGGTTTACCTGATGTGTTAGCCACACACACAGGAGGTAACACTAAGAATTTAAGCTCTAGTTATATTTTTGATGATTCTCAAGTTGAGCCTGTGGAGTTGCTGGCTAGCTTGGTCATTGACAATAATGGCAATTTTCAACAAACTGAAATTTTACAAATAGAACCAGTTAGTCTACGAAGTAAAAAAAGTTTGTATGAGCAAGTTATCAATGATACTTTTAAAAATGATAGGTTTTTGCCGGCGGAAAATAAAGATGGCACAAAACCGGAGTTGAGTAATCTGTTTTTACGTATTACTATTGAGCCTAGCAGTAGTGAATAAATTTTTTTGTTGGTTTTGATTTTTGAACAAAACTCCGTACACGTTATTTATTTTTGCCTGTTCCTTATCCAACAGCAGATAATTTTTTGCAGCAAACCCGACTTGGTATTAATCACCCTGGGGGTATTCGTCCCATAAATTAGTAATTTCACGTAAACTTTGGTGATTACCATTGCCTAAAATTATGTGATCTAATAAGGGAATGCCTAATAGCTGCGCCCCGGCTAATAACTGACGGGTCAATTCTATATCTTCTTTGCTGGGTTCTAGGTTACCTGAAGGGTGATTATGAGCAATAATTGCGCGGGTTGCACCTTGACGAATAACTTCACGAAAAATCTCACGAGGAGATGCTAAGGTTTCGGTAGCAGTACCAATGGTAATTACTTGGGTTCCTATTAAGCGGTTTTTCACATCTAATAACAACACTGCAAAATGCTCTTGTGTTTGCCACATCAGGTCTTGACTAAGTGCTGCTGCTGCCACCATGGGGTTATCAATTGGTATACTGTCTAGGGGACGAAATTGAAAGACTCGTTTCCCTAATTCAATGGCTGCTAATATGCTTGTGGCTTTTGCGGGGCCGATACCGGGAATTTTCATTAATTCTGCGGGGGTGATTTCTCGCATGACGGTTAAGGGATCACGTTGATTTTTACCCAATTCCTGTAATAAATATTGCCCTAAGCCTACGGCTGAAAGTTTTCCTGGACCTTGACCAGTACCTAAAAGAATGGCAATTAATTCAGCTGTAGCCAAAATTTTCGGTCCGTGGGTCATTAAACGTTCACGTGGACGCTCATCTGAGGGGATATCAGCAATTCTGAGACAATAGGTCATAGGATAAGTCGGAGAATGGTCGAGTAGATGACACTACCTTTATTTATCCCTTGTTTACTTTGCAAGTCATCCCTAGATTAAACAATCTTTAATTTAATTTTTTATATGTGTGGGGTATGGGGGTAGATTATACTTAAGTTTAGTATATTTGTAGTATATAAAACAGCGTCAAAATGTCGGAAAGTATTGATCAAATCACAGCTTTAACTCAAAAGTGGCTTGGGGAAATTCAGTCACTCAAACAACAATTAGCAGAACAGCAACGGGAACGTGACACGGCTTGGGAAAGCGCCCAAAAGTGGCGTAAACTTTATAACACGGAAGCAGAACAGCGGCGCACAGATGCAAATTTAGCCCAACAGGTGATCGCTTCCCTAAAAGCGGAGATACATCAACTCAAGGGGCTGGAATCTGATATAATGGGAGATGCTGAATCGGCAACAGCAATAGAAGCAGAAATTAAAAAAATTCAATCACTGCAAGAATTGCAAACCCAACTGATCGCTATTACTAAAGAACGCGATCGCCTGTTGCAAGGTTTAAAAAACGAGCAAGAAAACCACGCCCAAACTCGTAAAAGCTTAACCACGGCTTTGGGGGATGCTATTGATGGGTTGACAAAAGAACGGGCTGGGGGAGGAAATGAGAAATAATATTAGTAATTGAGGCTAAATTGAGGCTAAATTGAGGCTAAAAAGGCAGATTTCCAAAGAGGTGTTGTCCAACTGGCTGTGGAATTAATTGCTTTTGATTTTTGCTCACCTATTGACTATCTTCAAGTTTATGGAGCGGTTTCTATTGGTAATATTTGGCAATTTGTGATTTTGGAACGTGAATTAAAACAAATTACTCAAAATTTAAACCTTTACTGTGTACCAACGGATGTGGATATTTTAATGAAGGTTTTAGTTGGTATGGTTAAGGATTTACCGACTAAATAAAACAAAAAGCGATCTTGGGCGATCGCAATAAAACAAAAAGCGATCTTGGGCGATCGCATGATTGCTTCTTAAAATCCCATAGCTTTGGCTACTGCACCTAACTCCGCCTCGATACCTTGTTGAAATTGGCTAGAACTATGTTTAATAGCTGTATCTGGGTCTTTTAAACCATTACCTGTGAGGACACAAACCACTGTCGCCCCGGTGGGAACTTGGTCTTTGACCTGTAACAAACCGGCTACAGACGCGGCGCTGGCGGGTTCGCAGAAAATACCTTCATGTGATGCCAAAAGTCTATAAGCATCCAAAATTTCGCCATCAGTTACAGCTTTAAAACTACCTTGACTAGCTGACTGGGCGGCTATGGCTTTATCCCAACTAGCGGGGTTACCAATGCGAATGGCTGTGGCGATGGTTTCGGGATGAATTACTGGCTGTTTATTTACTAGTGGCGCTGCGCCTGCGGCTTGAAATCCCATCATGCGGGGTAAGCGATCGCACTTTCCGGCTTGATGATATTGACAAAATCCCATCCAATATGCTGTGATATTACCTGCATTGCCTACTGGGATACATAACCAGTCTGGGGCATCACCCAAAGCATCCACAACTTCAAATGCTCCGGTTTTTTGCCCTTCCAAACGGTAGGGATTGACGGAGTTAACGAGAGTTATGGGATAACTTTCTGCCATTTCCCGGACAATTTCTAGGGCGCGGTCAAAATTACCCTTAATTGCTAAAACCTCCGCCCCATATAACAAAGCCTGTGCTAACTTACCCAAGGCCACATAACCATCGGGTATTAGTACAAACGGCTTCATTCCCCCACGTTTGGCATAAGCTGCAGCTGCTGCTGAAGTATTACCTGTGCTGGCACAAATTACTGCTTTAGCCCCGGCTTCCTTAGCCTTGGTAATTGCCATGGTCATACCCCTATCTTTGAAGCTACCAGTGGGGTTAAGACCATCGTATTTGACAAGTACTTTTACCTTTCTACCAATGCGTTCTGCGATTGCTGGTACTGGGATAAGGGGAGTGTTGCCCTCCAATAAAGTTACAACGGGGGTTGTTTCGCTCACAGGCAGGTAATCACGATAGGCTTCTATTAGCCCTGGCCAGGGTTGGCGATAAGATTTAGCAACAGACAAACTCACAGTCACGGGTTTTAAAACTTTTTAACTAAGGGTTGGATAAGAGAGGATGGGAAGCTGAAAAAGCTAATTCTTCTTTTTCCAGAAGAACTATAAGAATATTATTTCTCATGATACCAGCGTTTCACTCGTTTCGCTGGTGGTTGTTGTTTTAGGGAAGAAGTGACTTAACCATAATTACCAATGGGTGCAAATGTGACCGGGGAACTTATTCCAGACCATGGCGATCAATAAGGAAACGCCAGTAACTTATTGTTAAAAAATATGAAGTATGTTATCTTTTAAACAAACCTTCACCATGTGTTAACTATTATAGTGTTTACTAAGTGGTGTGAGTTAATTTGTAGATTGTATTGAACAATGGGTACTTATTTATCTAATGTTTCTGAACGTCCTTGCCAGACTCTCTTGGTTAGCGATGTCAGCAAGTCCTACTATCAAGACGAACAGCGGGCTAAATTGGAACACCTGGAAGCAGAGATAGATTCTCTGTTACAGCAACTACAAAACCTGAACAAACAACGTTTAGGTGAGAACGAGCCAGAAGAATAACCCGACACACTCCCCTGGGCTTTAGCGTGGGGGGTTGTGACCTACAAATAATAAAAGAGGTTTGGCGGATGACCAAACCTCACTATAAATCCAGTGCATAACAACATCCCGGATTAATTTACCAGTTATCTTATTCATTAGTCATCTTCCTATGGGATGTGTGCAAATGTGAGAAAAGCTGATAATGATTTATTTCGTGAAATAAGCGATCGCTATCAATAAAACTAGAGAAATAAAGCGGTCACCAGACAGCCAGGGAATAAATTCCCTGTCTCATAGCTAAAGTCGGTTGAAACCGACTATGGTTGTTGGGGAATTGGAATTAGATAGATCCTATTGACAATATCTGACCTATCTTTTTTTGACCATGAATCGTTAAATTCTTTACACTGTCTTGTGTTCAGCCTTGTTTGTCGCCCCGTCAGATATTTTGGTCAAAATAGCAAAATAAAAGACGGGTGCAAACCCGTCTATATAGCTTGAAAGTGGCAATACACCTTGCAATGAAAGGAAAATAGGAAACATTGAACTTAATGACTTGTCAGGAGAGAAGATTATCTAAACAAAAAGAACCCCTAATTGTGCTGGATTCCGTGTTTTAATCAAAGTCAATCCTTGCATCATTCATGAATATATCACGTGATAAGTTTAAGGGGTTGCCATTTTGGCAGATAGTTAAACATAAAATTCACTGTGGGTATTTTTTTCTAAGAATAACTATTACAGGCATTTTGCTATTTTAGACAATTTCACTAAACCTGCAAATTTTTTATTTAGTTGTGGTAGTAAATATTACATTATTTACTCTATGTATCAGGTAATTAAGGTAGAACGTATATGTATGAAAAAAAACTTAATTTTAGTTATAATTGAGCCATATGATCACTATTGGATGTTTGAATAATTCTCTTACTTTTGCTCAATGTTACCACAAAAACATAAAAGTCAAACAAGACTGGGTTGGTCCTTAAATGAACGAGATCCGCAATTCATTAAATCTTTGATGCCTTCACTGGGGTTTTTATATCGTTACTACTTTCGAGTTCAAACCAGTGGTTGGGATCACATCCCTAGCCAGGAAAAAGTCCTCTTTGTTGGTTCTCACAATGGGGGACTGGCTGCTCCTGATATGTCAATGGTCATGTATGACTGGTTCCGGAAATTTGGCTATGACAAAGCTGTTTATGGTCTCATGCACTCCCATGTTTGGCAGTTTACCCCAGAAATAGCGAAAATGGCGGCGAAAACTGGTGCGGTTATTGCTCATCCTAAAATGGCTTACGCTGCTTTACGTTCTGGGGCGAGTGTACTTGTCTATCCTGGGGGTGCGGAAGACGTATTTCGACCCCATCATTTGCGGAATAAAATTTATTTTGCCGGAAGGCAAGGATTTATCAAGTTAGCCCTACGGGAGGAAGTTCCCATTGTACCTGTGATTTCTACAGGCGCTCATGATACTCTGATTGTGTTGACTGATATATATAAAATGTTACATCAACTCCATGAATGGGGAATGCCGTGGTTGTTTGGGATTGACCCGGTGGTTTTTCCTATTTATTTAGGATTACCTTGGGGATTAGCAATGGGACCTCTTCCCAATATCCCCTTACCAGTACCGATTCAAACGCGGGTGTGTAAACCCATTGTGTTTCCACGGTACGGGCAAGAGGTAGCTGGCGATCGCCACTATGTCTATGAATGTTATCAATTAGTTGTTGATCAGATGCAGCAAGAGTTAGACCAGTTAGTTGCTACAAGTGTTTAAGGATGATTTAAAATACAGCTTGCGGCACTTGTACTGGTTCACCAGTTAAGCTAAAGGCGCGAACTTCGGTAATTTTTACCTTGATTAACTGTCCTTTTAATTGATTAATGTCGCCGGTGAAGAAAGTCAAACGATTACCGCGAGTGCGTCCCATCACTTGAGTGGGATCTTTATAATTTTGGTCTTCTACTAAAACTTGTTCTATGCGTCCCATGTAACGCTGCGATCGCTCGGCTGCTTTAATATTTACTAAATGGTTTAATCTTTGCAAGCGATCGCTTTTCACTTCTTCACTCAGTTGGTTGGACCACAAAGCTGCTGGGGTTCCGGGACGGGGAGAATATGCTGCTGTATTTAACAAGTCAAAGCCAATATCTTCTACTAATTTCAAGGTATTTTGAAACTGAGCTTCTGTTTCTCCGGGAAAGCCCACAATTGCATCTCCACTAATAGACGCATCCGGCATATAGCGGCGAATTGTGTCAATTATCCGGCGATATTTCTCATGAGTATAACCCCGTGACATGGCTTTCAACACGTCATTATCACCTGATTGAAAGGGGATGTGAAAATGTTCACATACTTTAGGCAACTCAGTACAAGCTTTGATTAACCTTTCTGTGAAATAACGAGGGTGGCTAGTAGCAAATCTCAGCCGTTCAATTCCAGGGACATCATGTACATAATACAGTAAATCAGTGAAGTTATGCAGATGCCGACCTTCTGGGGTTGTACCCGGCAAATCTCTACCATAAGCATCAATGTTTTGACCTAAGAGAGTAATTTCCCTGTAACCTTGCTGTCCTAGTTGTTCCATTTCCTTGCGTATGGCTTCTGGGGTGCGGGACTGTTCTACACCGCGCACATTGGGAACCACACAATAGGTGCAGCGTTCGTTACAGCCATAAATTACATTTACCCAAGCAGTCACGGTGCTATCTCGTCGCGCCTGGGTGATATCTTCCAGAATGTGAACTGAATCAGTAGCTACAACTTGATTACCATCAAACACGGATGTTAGCAAATCTTTGAGCCGATTGGCGTGTTGGGGTCCCATCACTAAATCCAATTCTGGGACTCGTCGGAGTAGAGTTTCTCCCTCCTGCTGGGCGACACAACCAGCTACAATCAATGTTAACTGGGGTTGCTGGTGCTTGCGTTTAGCCTGTTTGCCGAGGTAAGAATAAACTTTTTGTTCGGCATTATCGCGAATTGTGCAGGTATTGTAGAGAATTAAATCTGCCTGATTGGGATTTTCCGACCATTCAAAGCCCATGTCTTCTAAAATGCCAGCCATGCGCTCTGAGTCGGCTTTATTCATTTGACAACCGAAAGTAATGATGTGGTAACGGCGATTAGAAGTGGTCATGGGCGATTCATAAACTTTATTTCTATTCTATTAGAATATAGAGAAAAGCTACCTGATTGAGGAGGCGATTGCTTACGGCTGTGGCGAAGCCAATCGCCGGGATGGTTCAAGAGGTTAAAGTGCTGAACACCTGGCTGAACAAGTAGCGACCTATATTTACTCAGATGGAGAGGTTTGGCGACTGTTGCGTAATAAACTCCGCAACTTATTTTGACTAGAAGATGAGGTATTGTCGGGAGATGCAGAAGTAGTGGTGGTTTGCTTGGTGGTTTGCTGACTGCGCACCCTGCGTAAGGACTCTCTTACATTTCCGGGAGTGGGAGGGGAAGTTCTTCTTCTGGATGATGAACCGGTGACAGTATTTTGTACTGGTGTAGTTGTTCGTCTGATTCTAGGTTTCTTGGTAGTGTTGGTAGCAGGAGTATTTGTATCAATTGTAGAATTGGGAGTAGATGTTGCTGTTTGGTGACTTCTTTTGCGTTGTTGGACTCGCTGGTGTCGGCGTGAACCTTGAAGGGCAAATTCAGTGGCTATTGATACTCCCTGTCTGCCACTCTCTGAGGGTTTTAACTTCCAGTTACGGGCTTGTCTTAAGGTTTCATCATCTAACCTGCTGTTACCACTAGAGCCAACAATCCGCACATTAGTAACATTACCTTGTGCGTCAGTATCGACAGCAACTTCTACCCTGCCTTCAATGCCTCGCCTTCTGGCAAACTCTGGATATTGGGCGTTGCACTGACTACAAGCAGCACGACCATTACCCGAACCCTTGGAATTACCGCTAGGGTTGTTATTTGGTGGTGTTTTAGTTTCTGGCTTGGTTTTGATTGGTGGAGGGGTGGGGGTAGTGGGGGCAACGGCTACAGGCGATGGCTCTAGTCTGGTATTATTAGTATTATTATTAGTAGTGGCACTTTCTTGAGTCACTCTAGAGTTTCTTAATCCACTTAAAGTTTCTCTCAGCTTTTCACTGCCTTGATTTGTCTGAGGAACCGTAATTGGTGATGTTGATAATTTTGAAGTCAAAATAGATTCTAAGTTAGCTACAGATTCTTGGGGTGGGGGAATTGCAGGTTGGGGGGGCTGAGGAACTGGGGAAGTTGCAACAGTCTTTACCTTTGGCTGCTGTTGGGGTGCTACAAGAGACGGAGTAATTTTTGGCTCTATTTTCGCCTGGGTGACTGGTGTTACTGTACTGGTGACGATTTTGGTAGGCTGGGATGTTTTAATTTTGGGGGGAATTATTGCTGGTGGTTTTTCCGCTTCCTCAACTTTCGGCTCTGTGGGATCTATAATTACTAACTCTATTGGTTCATATCTTTGTTTTGGCTCTGTCGTCAACCAACTACCGAGACCCGAAGACAATAGCCCTATGTGTAGGGCTAGGGAGCCAATTACACTGTAAATTAAGAAGGTCTTGACGGTTTCAACTTCTTGGGAGCGATATTCGACACCGGAAAAACTCATGGTTTATTGCTACCTATTCTCAGTTATTCAGTCATATTAACCCTTTTTTTTGATATAAGAAAAGTATTCCTTCCCCTTTAGGCGTGGGGAGTGTCAATAATCAATATTCCCTGGTATCAGCAAAATTAAACCCACAAAAAACTATCTTTGAAGTAGGCTTGTAGCATCTCAACTCTTATAGGATTGATATGACTTCCTTGATTCGTTTCTTAATGTGCGCCCCTGACCACTATGATGTGGATTATGTGATTAATCCCTGGATGGAAGGGAATATTCACAAGTCTTCACGCGATCGCGCGGTGGAACAGTGGGAACAACTCTACCACATCCTGAAACAACACGCCATTGTGGATTTAGTAACGCCTCAGAAGGGTTGGCCTGATATGGTGTTTACTGCTAATGCAGGCTTAGTATTGGGAGAAAATGTTGTATTGAGTCGATTTCTGCATAAAGAACGTCAGGGAGAAGAACCTTTCTTTAAAAATTGGTTTGAAGAAAACGGTTACACGGTTCATTTGTTACCAAAAGACTTACCTTTTGAAGGTGCGGGGGATGCACTTTTAGACCGGGAAGGACGCTGGTTATGGGCTGGATATGGCTTTCGCTCAGAATTAGATTCTCACCCTTATTTGGCTAAATGGCTAGATATTGAGGTGCTATCCCTGCGCTTAATTGATGAGCGTTTCTATCACCTTGATACTTGCTTCTGTCCTTTAGCTAACGGCTATTTATTGTATTATCCAGGCGCTTTTGATGCTTATTCTAACCGCTTAATAGAAATGCGAGTTGCACCAGAAAAGCGGATAGCTATTCAAGAGGCTGATGCTGTTAACTTTGCTTGTAACACAGTTAATGTGGAAAGTATTGTGATTATGAACAAAGCCAGCAATGCTTTAAAAGCACGCCTAACAGATGTTGGTTTCCGAGTCGTGGAAACACCTTTAACAGAATTCCTCAAAGCAGGTGGGGCTGCTAAATGTTTGACACTGCGAGTTACAGAACCACTCCATCAAGAAATTCATGCGAATATCCCTGTACAAAGCCGTGTGATTCGGCTGGAAGGCCATTTGCTAGACTCTGGTTTAATTAACCGGGCATTAGACTTAATTGTGGATGGTGGGGGAAGTTTCCAAGTGATGAACTTCAACTTGGGGGAACAACGCCAAAGTACATCAGCTGCTGAGGTGCGGGTTTCGGCTCCTTCTCATGAAGTGATGGAAGAAATCATCTCTCAGTTAATTGATTTGGGGGCGGTGGATTTGCCCCAAAATGAACGAGATGCTAAATTACAGCCTGTACTTCAAGCTGGAGTGGCTCCTGATGATTTCTATGTTAGTACCATCTATCCTACCGAAGTGCGGATTAACGGGCAGTGGGTGAAAGTAGAGAATCAGCGCATGGATGGGGCGATCGCTATTACTCAAACTGCCGATGGTTTTATTGCCAGGTGTAAAATTCTTCGGGATTTAGAAGTCAATGACTTAGTAGTTGTGGATGTGCAAGGTATCCGTACAATCCGGAAAACCGAATACCGAGAAAATCGAGCTTCTCAAGAATTTAGCTTTATGTCATCGGGGGTTTCCAGCGAAAGGCGTGTGGAAATTGTAGTAGAACAAGTGGCTTGGGAACTACGTAAAATTAGGGATGCAGGAGGTAAGGTAGTTGTTACCGCAGGTCCTGTGGTGATTCACACGGGGGGCGGTGAACATTTGGCGCGACTAATTCGCGAGGGATATGTACAGGCGCTGTTGGGTGGTAATGCCATCGCAGTACACGACATTGAGCAAAATATTATGGGAACCTCCCTGGGTGTGGATATGAAGCGGGGTGTGGCTGTCCGTGGTGGACATCGCCATCACCTCAAAGCCATTAATACTGTGCGGCGTTATGGCAGCATTGCCAAGGCGGTGGAAGCGGGAGTAATTAACAGTGGTGTCATGTATGAATGTGTCACCAATAACGTTCCCTTTACTTTGGCTGGTTCTATTCGCGATGATGGTCCTTTACCTGATACGCAAATGAACTTGATTCAAGCACAGGAGGAATACGCCAAATTGATTGAGGGTGCGGAGATGATCTTGATGCTATCTAGTATGCTGCACTCCATTGGGGTGGGGAATATGACTCCTGCTGGGGTGAAAATGGTCTGTGTGGATATTAATCCAGCTGTTGTTACTAAGTTAAGCGATCGCGGTTCTGTGGAATCGGTGGGCGTGGTGACTGATGTGGGTTTGTTCCTCAGTCTGTTGATTCAGCAGTTGGATAAGTTGACAAGTCCCTATGTTGCTAATGTAGGTTAAGAATTGTTGCACGCAGAGGCGCAAGGGCGCAGAGAAAAAAATGGGTAGAGTAGTTTTTCAGCAAGATTTACAGGTTAATTGGGTGAGTTTTACAACTGATTTCCTGTTATTGGGGATGGTTGTTGGCCCCCCAATTGCTCCTTTTTTGGCTGCGTCTCATGTGTCTCTGCTAGGCAGAATTGCGGAGATTATTTATTTTTTGGGTAATCATGTCTGCCCGCAGCCTGATATGGGTTTGGATTTAGCACCCCCGTTTATTATGGCTGTGTGTATGCGTTGCTATGGTACTGTTACGGGGTTGTTAGTTACTCGGTTGTTATATGGAGTAACTGGTGGTAAAGGTTTTTATTGGTTAAGTCAATATGGCTGGAATGGTGCAGCATTGGCCAGCGTGTTGATGATGGCTTATCCTTTGGAGTTAGCGGCTCAGGTTTTTGGTTTGTGGAGTTTTGATAATTATTTGGTGACACCTTTTGGCTTAATTACTGGTTTGGCTTGGGGGTTATTCACTATGCCAATTTTTCACTCCTCATGATCCTCAAAGTCATTGAGAAATCTTAAACCACTCAACCACACCCTCAGCCAAAACCATGGCTAACTTTTGCTGTTGTTGAGGATTTGTCAACCATTCAAACTCTTGGGGATTAATCATAAAACCCAACTCCAATAACACTGATGGCGCAGCATGGGGACGAGTTAAGGCTAAATTATTCCAAAACACCCCATAGTCAGGTCTATTCAGCTTATTTACTAGATACTTTTGGATAAATACAGCCAGGCTATGGGCTTGGGGATGATACCAAAAACTACCGATTCCCATAGTATTCTCAGCGTCACCACTATCAGGTAAAGCGTTGTAATGTATGGAAAAAGCGATGGTCGGTTCTTCTTGATGTATCATGGCCGTGCGATCGCCTAAAGAAACCTCAACATCAGTATCTCTGGTCATAACCACTGTAGCGCCTTGCTTGACTAATTCATCCCGGAATAACTTAGACACAACTAAATTAACTTCTTTTTCTAAATATCCAGTTGGTCCGGCTGCACCTGATTCTTTGCCACCATGTCCGGGATCGAGTAAAATCTTGATACCAGATAGGGGTTTTTGTCTTTGCCGTTTCATTTGTGGCGGATGACGTAAAGTTAAAACCAGGGTTGTATCGTTGTATCTCAGCTTATATCCCCACTGTTGAGATTTTTTTAGGTTAAAAGTGTATTGCACTTGTCCTGGGGTTATCTGCTGCCAATCTAAACGAGAAATCAAAGGATCATCATCCAGGCGAATTGTGTCTGTTTGGGCTGTGGTGTTGTACAGTGTAAGGGTGAAATTATCATCCCTCTGTTGTATACTCACGGGTACGGGAACTTGTAGGGGGAAAACTATCTCGGTGGCACCCAAAACTCGGCGATATCCCACACTGCGGATAGTTGTGCTGGTACTAACGCCTGTTAAAACGCGAGTTTCCCTACTATTAATCCAACCGCCATAGTCTAGGCGCAACCATTCACCTTCACTACCTGTAATTGATGCCCGTGTCCTTTGGGGAAGTGGAGTGAGTCGAGAATAATCAGTACTTGGACCGGTACGGGCTACCCCTGCATCTACTACCACCTCAGCCACTTGCAAGTTTGCGGGGGAGAGGATTTTAATTTTGCCGTCTCCTGGTTGAGTGATGGTCTCGCCCTTGAGTGTCAGTTTAAATTCTGGACTGCCCAAATCTACGCTGTGGGAAACAGGTGGTTTAATGGTGGTGCAACCCTCATACTGTCCTGGGATAGACTGGGCAGTGGGTTGGTTTTGTCCTGTAAGTGCTGCTAAGTTACTAGGTAGATTTACCTGTTGACCCTGGGGGGCAAGGGCAATGGTTTGATCAGCTAGTTTCACAGATACACTGGCATTAGGGGGTGCAATAGCGCTAAAACAAATTAACTCTCCCGGTAGTCTGGCAATGTCAACTGCTGGAGTCAGAGAATTTTTGGCAAAGGCTAACCCTTGAGGTAACTCAGGCTGTGTTTCCAGCCTTGTAACTTCAATTTTTAGTTCTTGGTTTTGGTGACTTACGGTAAAAATATTTTTTCCCAACTGCAAGGGAAAACTTGGCGCAAAATGTCCGGACTGACTACGTTTAATTGCCTTACTATTGATGAGAACCTGTCCATCTGGGGGCGCTGTGCCAATAAAAAAGATTTTTTTCGCCCTGGTCTGGTGGTTGTTTGGAGGATAAACAATCAAAAGTGATTTTGTCGGGGGTAGGGTACCAATTTCTGCCCATGCTACTACAGAGGAGGTAACAATTAAGGCTAGTATTACTAATCCTAGAAGTTTTTTCACGATAACAGCAAAGATGATTTCACCACAGCCACTGTGGCACAAGAACGGGATGTTTTTTCAGAAGTTGCTCAAAATTCAAATTACTATACACTATGACTAAGTTTATCTTTGTAACTGGAGGTGTCGTTTCCAGTATTGGTAAGGGTATTGTCGCAGCTAGTCTGGGACGGTTACTCAAATCACGCAATTATTCGGTGTCGATTTTGAAACTAGACCCTTATATTAATATCGACCCAGGGACAATGAGTCCTTTTCAGCATGGGGAAGTTTTCGTGACTGAAGATGGGGCAGAAACGGATTTAGACTTGGGGCATTATGAACGCTTTACTGATACCTCCATGTCGCGGTTAAACAGTGTCACCACTGGCTCGATTTACCAAGCGGTAATTAATAAAGAGCGCCGCGGAGATTATAATGGTGGTACTGTACAGGTTATACCTCATATTACCAACGAAATTAAAGAGCGTATTTTACGTGTTGCCGAAAGTACCGAACCTGCGGTATTAATTACGGAAATCGGCGGCACTGTGGGAGATATTGAATCACTGCCGTTTTTGGAAGCTATTCGCCAATTACGGAAAGAAGTAGGACGGGGAAATGTGTTGTATATGCACGTTACTCTGGTTCCGTGGATAGCTTCCGCAGGGGAAATGAAAACTAAACCAACACAGCATTCTGTCAAGGAATTAAGATCCATTGGTATTCAACCAGATATTTTAGTCTGTCGGTGCGATCGCCCCTTGCCTCTGGGATTAAAAAACAAGTTGTCGGAATTTTGTGATGTTCCGGAGGAATGTGTAATCACTGCCCAAGATGCTGGCAGTATTTATGAAGTACCCCTGATTGTAGAACGGGAAGGACTGGCAGAACAAACATTAGATTTGCTGCAAATGGAACAACGCCAACCCGATTTGGTGCAGTGGGAAACTATGGTCAACCGCTTATACAGTCCTAAATACACTGTGGAAATTGCCATTGTGGGTAAATATGTACGGTTAAGTGATGCGTATCTCTCCGTGGTAGAGGCGCTGCGTCATGCTGCCATTGCTACCCATGGGGATTTGCGTTTGCGCTGGGTGAATTCAGAGGAATTAGAAACCCAACCAGCAGAAACTTATTTAGCAGGTGTGGACGGGATATTAGTACCCGGAGGTTTTGGTATTCGGGGGGTAGATGGCAAAATTTCTGCGATAAAATATGCCCGCGATCGCCAAATTCCCTTCCTGGGTTTATGTTTAGGGATGCAGTGTTCTGTGATTGAATGGGCAAGAAATGTACAGGGATTAGTCGGTGCTAACAGTGCTGAGTTTGACCCGGAAACCAAGCACCCTGTGATTAACTTATTGCCAGAACAACAGAATGTGGTTGATTTGGGCGGAACCATGCGATTAGGACTCTATCCTTGTCATCTTGCTCCTCATACCTTAGCTGCCAATCTTTATCAACAAGAGGTAGTAGACGAACGCCATCGACATCGGTATGAGTTTAACAACACTTATCGTGATATGTTATTGAAATCTGGCTATGTTATTAGTGGAACTTCCCCAGATGGGCGTTTGGTGGAAATCGTCGAACTGCCTCAACATCCCTTCTTTTTAGCCTGTCAATTTCATCCGGAGTTTCATTCACGTCCTAGCAGTCCCCATCCTTTATTTACAGGATTTATGGAAGCCGCAATTAACCGGAGTCATCCCATGTCTAACTTACCAACACCAGTAGAGGTTTCTTAACAAGATTTACTGATTTGTAGGGTGCATCATTCATAAATTTAAAACTCAAGGAGATGTTGTGGCGTACTGGGTGAAAATCCTTTACGATAGGAAAAAATATGTAGTCAATTTTGACCGTGTTAATGTTTTTTGTTATGAAAGCAACGGCAGGATTACCTTTTGGTTACCTGATTCCGCTATTCCCATTGTCCTGAATCGCCAGAATAATTTAGAAGACTATGAGGAACTGCTAGAACATATAAAATATCTCACTGGGTTAGAACTAGAGAACCCCCACTGGATCAAGATTATTGATGAACGCAAGGAATATATAATTAATCTCACCTGCATTAGTTCTTTTTGCCAAGAAGCTAATGGTAGGCTCACATTTTGGTTACCTGATGCTAGTATCCCGATTATTATCAATCCCCTCAGCAATCCGGAATGTTATCAGAAAGTTCTAAGATTTGTGGAAAAATCAACCGGATATTCTTTATTTTAAATTATCAACTTGGCTAGACTATACTTAACAGTTGCTGTAATTCCAATTGCCGTTCTATTCTGGAAAATTAGTATTTGTATTTAGTTGCAAGCCAAAATTTTATGTTCCCTGTTCCTGGTTCCCTCTATTGTGACTAATAACTAATGATGCCAATTTAGCAGCACCCACCATTCCCGCCCAATTACCCAACTGTGCCGGTAGAATTTGTAGACGAAAACGAGATGTGGGCATCACTCGCTGCTCAATTTCTGCTTTAAGTGCGGGAAGAAAAAACTTAAAGCTGCCACTAACACCACCACCAATAATAACGGCTTCTGGTGTTAACACGTAAATTAAGCTGGCTAAACCAACGCCCAAATCTCTACCATATTCTTGCCAAAAAGTCAATGCTGACTGATCTCCTGCGGCAGCCAGTGCGCCCAATTCGGCGGGTTCTTTACCTGTGCGGCGACGAATTGCCTTAATTGAAGCATACTGTTCTAAGGAGCCTGAATTACCACTATTACACCAAGGTCCGTCGGGGTTTAAGGTAATTAAACCGAGTTCTCCAGCTGCGCCTTCATGTCCCACAAACAGTTGGCCATTGAGAATAATTGCACCACCAACACCAGTCCCCAAAGTTAATAAAATCAGATTTTGAAAAGGCTTACCAGCACCCAACCAAGTTTCTGCTAACCCGGCACAGTTGGCATCGTTAGCAATAACAGTTGGTTTACCTGTTTTCGCCTCTAACCAGTCTGCTAAAGGTACATTGCGCCATTCTGGTAAATTAATGGCAATTTGGGCAATACGTCCGGTTTTATCAGCGGGTCCAGGAGTACCTACACCAATGGCTACAGCTTGATTATACGGATCAACTTGGGCGATGGCATCCACCATAACAGCTAAAACTGCTTCTGGTGTCGATGGTTGGGGAGTTGCCACAGTGAGGGACTGTAGACAAGTACCATCGGGGTTAAATCGTCCCAGCTTAATCGCTGTTCCCCCCACATCAATACCAATTAATTGTGAATTAACCACCTGGAAATATACCAAACACATCTCATGGAATTAATGCCTACAGAAGCGCCCCATATATGTATTAATTTAGCTATTGTGGGTTTTATCGGCCAAAAACTTTGAGTTTTTGGTTTTCTCGGTCGCCCCTGGGGAACTTATCACGATAGCTGAATGGAAACTGGATGGTTTATGTCGAGATGTAATAGGTGTACCCTGTAACAAGCCAGACAAGGCCACGGATAGCATAAATCCGCCGGTAGCAGCTGCAATTAAAGAAATATTATCTTTCACTCTAGTCTGTGTGTAGTCGGTTCAAAAATATTTAGACGAGAAAACCATCAATAGGATTCAATGATTTTTGATTTCTCTATTTTGTCGCCGTAATCGAGGATTGACAAACTCATTTAGTCCTTCCCCAAGTAGTGATAACCCCACTACCATCAATGTCATTGCTAAACCGGGGAAAAGAGTAGTCCACCAAATGCCTGTGGGTAGGGCTTCTAAGGCTTGTCTCAGGTCGTGTCCCCATTCTGGCACTTCTTCTGGAAGTCCTAGCCCCAAAAAGCCCAAACCACCCAAAACTAAAATTGCATCTGCGGCATTGAGGGTAAATAATACGGGTACGCTTTGAATCACATTAAAAAATAGATAGCGAGACAGGACTACCCAAGTGGAAGCACCCAAAGCTTGAGCCGCTTGAATAAATACTTCTGTTTTAACGCTGACTGTGTGATTACGGACAAGACGATAATATTGGGGAATGTAGGCAATGCTAATGGCTATGGCTGCATTCAAAATTCCTCGCCCCACGACAAAAGCCAGTGTCACCGAGAGTAATAACCCTGGTAAGGTGTAGATACTATCCATTATAAACAGCAGTACCTGGTCTAATTTACCCCCCAGATACCCACTTACCATGCCTAAAGGTACACCAATAATCATACTCATGGTAGTAGCTAAAATTACTACTTTTATGGCAGCCTGGGAACCAAACACAGTGCGGGAAAATACATCATGTCCCAACCGACTCGTACCAAACCAGTATTCAGCTGATGGTGGTGCTTGAATAGGGTTAGAAAGAAACTCTCGCTCGTTTTGTAACCATCCCCAAGCTTGGAACAAAGGAGCGAAAAATGCCAAAAACAGAAAAAATAAGGTAATGGCTATGCCAATGAGCATTAGTTTTTGGGACAAGCGGGAATTTTGGGCAAAATGTACAAGTCTGGAAATAGCCATAAGCGATCGCCTGCATAAAGCAAGATAGTATAGGATGGGGTGATATGCTGGTTTGTAGTGAGGACTTTAATCGTCGTCTTATCAGTTGACTACTCTGTTAAGCAAATTCCCTGATGATATATCAAAAATTTTAGCTCCTCCCTACCTGATTAAGGGTAATTAGGGGTCGTCTACGAATGTCTAAATTTATCATTTAAAACTTTTCCAAGAACCCCTAATCTTAAATTACCCAGATTGCCAGCCAACTACTATAAATCATATTCTACCGAACACGGCAGAACTTGCGCTGGTTATCATGTTCTGGTTCTTGCCAAGAATAGGCAAAATGGCTGACTCCTGCTAGTTGGGGGGCAAATTGTCGCAGGGCTTGCATTTGTGCTTCTAGCGATGGACGATTGCTCATTGATTTTCCCCAAGTTCCGGCCAAGGCTGGGATAATTTTTGTTCCCGGTGGTGCTGACTGCAAAACTCTTTTTACTTCGTCCACAATGCAAATAGCATTACCACAGGTTGCATAGGACATGGGATGCCATTGTAAAGAACTAGGAAACCTATCCCAAGGCTGTAAACGAGAATCATACCCCTGCCCTAAAGTTTGATTACCATATGGGAAAAATACTGCCCCTGATGGTATGCCTTGTTGCTGGGCTGGGTAAGCTGCTAAAGCGACAAAATCTAAAATACCCTGCATGGCGTGGGCAACTGCTAATTGCCACAGTTGTAATTGTAACAGTCGTTGTCTGTCATCTGCTGATGAAATTGACTTTGGCTCCGGTGGAGGAATGCGGCCTTGCCACATGGGTTCATTTTCATTGGGGTAAAGCTGATCAACTTCGTTGATATCTCCTGCTGATACGTATCCTTTACCCAAAAAACGCTTGATTAGTTCTAATGCTTTGTTATTCTGGGCGCGGCGATACAAGGCTTGTTGAGTGGCTGGACTAAATAGCCATAGGTCTGAGACTTTGGTGGCTATAGAATCACTACCTGCTTGTCGGGGATAGCGCACATAGTCAAACAGCATTCCATCAGGGCGACGACGTACTACTTCCAGCACCATTTGATAGTAGTCCTGTTTTGCTTGTAGGTTATAGGGGTCAATGAATACTTGAGAATTATTATCAGTGACATACAAGCTGGTTTGACCCTTGCCATTACGAGCTAGGGCTTCTTGGCGATCTGGACGTTGGGCGTAGGTGTAGCCAAAATTTTTAGTGAACATCCAGGCGTAAACTTTTAAACCACGTTCCCGCCCTTTTTGAATAGCTGTAGCTAGTAAATCAACGTTTTCCGCTCCTGGGGTGCGAATTACAGAAGTCCACACTGTGGGGTTAGCTGCTGCTGGTAATAATACTTGCCCGTCATAAAATACTTCTAGATAAACTTGGTTGTAGCCACGGTTGACAATGCGATCCATAACTTGGTCAATTGCTCCTGGCTGTAGGTCACAGGGATATAAACGTAACCATACAGCTTGGACTTCTGGCCAGGTGCGATCGCGGCAATTTTGTAAATCCTGTGCGTGTTGTTTTACTAGTTGTTGGTAGCGTTTTTGAGCATCTTCATTGCCTTGAAGGGCTGATAAACGTAAGCTTTCTTTGGTTTTTGCTGCTGCTGGTGATAGTTGACAATAATCTGTTACTTGCGCTTGTGCTGCTTGGTTTAAATTACCAGAAATTAACAAACTACTGGTAAAAACTGTAGTAAATAGACCGCGCCAAAATCGGCAAAATAGAATTGTTCTAGCCAGATTAAAAGGAAAATTAGACATAGCTAACAGTAGAAGCACAAATCTGTGATTAACTCAAATACAAATTGTTTTCAATTACAGGTATCAAAAATGCTAGTCAATAACCGACTAACCCACGGTTTTGTACCCTACTTGTTGGAGACTGTCAAAGTTTTATTTCTGTTGCCAGATTTTGTGATCAATTTTGCCCATGAACTGAACAAAAAAACCAACTTGATCTATTTTTCTTGTAGTTTATAGGTAATCTTAGAGTATATTAGAAATCAACTAAAGCTGTTCTAGAAGGATGAGCTTCTAATCCCATTTTTTTCGTCAGGAGCCATAAGTCGAGAGTGAAAACTGATCACTCTGGACTTTTGACCCTTAACGATAGAATAGCCGGTGGTTAAGCTCCACGTCTGAGCGCTGCTTCTACCCGTTGCAATTCTTCCTCTAGGCGATTTTTAAGCTTTTGGGGTACGGGACGATTTGGGTATGAACTGTAGTGACCAGCTAGGGAGTTGAGGGCTGTTCGCATAGTTGTAAAGGAACTGAGATTAGAAACAGAATTATCCCGTTGGTAGCGAGCAGAAAAATCATTGATTTTTTGACGTGCTTCTGCTTGAATAGCGGCTTTATTGGGTGAATCTGGTGTTAAATCCAGAGCTTGTTTCATAATATTGACTACAGCCAAGGTATCTTGACGATAATCCCCGGTTAAACTGTCTGGACTGCCAGAACAGCCCATCAGACCAATGGTGACAACTAAAACCAAAGCTAGTAAACGTGACCAATAGCGCTTCATATTTTTTCAATGAATAATACATAAATCAAGGTCTATCCTATCTTGGATTGGTGTCTTGGGGATCATTTCTATAGTGACTGATAACCAATGACTCTGTGATATAAAGTATCTCTTTGTTGGTAGGGTCTCCCTATGGAAGCGATCGCACTTTGGAGGGTTTCTACTTCCATACAAGTACCACCCACAGCCCCTGCCATGGTGGTAATATGTTCTTCCATTAATGTACCCCCTATATCGTTGCAACCCCAAGTTAAAGCTTGAGTAGCACCATTTAGTCCGAGTTTCACCCAACTTGGTTGATGGTTTGGTATCCAATTTCCTAAATAAATCCGCGCCACAGCCGTTAGTAATAAAGCATCATGGAGGACTGGTTGATCGCGTCCCACCCGACGACGTAATGATTTAGGTGCTTCTTTGCCTACAAATGGTAAGATAATAAACTCAGTAATAGACCCAGGATATTCTTGATTAATGGCGGTTTTTTGCAGCGATCGCAATTTTTCCAAATGCCCAATAATTTGTTCTGGGGTTTCAATATGCCCGGATAATATAGTGCTAGTGGTGGGTAAACCTAATTGGTGAGCGGTACTGAGAATTTTTAGCCAAGTTTCTGTATTGATTTTCTCTGGACATAGTATGCGCCTGACTTGATCATCTAACACCTCTGCTGCTGTTCCTGGCATAGAGTCTACACCAGCATCCCGCAAAGCAGCAATTACATCAGCGTATTCAATGCCATCAACTCTGGCGATAAATTGCACTTCCTGGGGAGAGAAAGCGTGTAGATGTATTTGGGGAAATCCCCCCTTGATAGTTTCCACTAACTTGAGGTAGTAATATAAGGATTTGCCGTTAATTTGTGCTTGTGGGTTTAATCCCCCCTGCATACAGATTTCCGTTGCTCCTCTGTGTACTGCGTCTGTGGATTTTTCCAGAATTTGGGACCAATCTAACCAGTAAGCGCCTGCATCTCCGTCATCCCGACGGAAAGCGCAAAAACTACAGTGTTGCTCACAAATATTAGTAAAGTTGATGTTGCGGTTAATTACATAAGTTACCGTGTCGCCTGCTTGACTGTGGCGCATGTGGTCGGCTGTAGTACGAATAGCGGCGATGGCTTGTGGATCAGATTGTTTTAATAATATCACTCCATCGGCCGGGGATAAATCGTAGCCCAAAAGGGCATGATTCAAAATACTATCAACAGATTTAGAGAGCATCAGTGATAACTACGTTACTCTTAACTATTTGGGCAGAAATTCTCGCTGGGGTATTCCTCCATTCACTCACAAAAGTGAGTCTCACTGCCATAAATAAAAACTATTTTTTAATCATTTATCTAAAAAATGGGTTGAAAACCCCATCGTTCTAGGACGGCTTTTCTAGATTCTGGATATATTTCTTCAGCACCTCAAGTGGCGCACCACCAACAGAAGACACAAAGTAACTAGGACTCCATAGAGCTTGCTTCCCATAGGGTTTAGGAAATCCACCTTGACCGTATCTAGGGCTAGACATACTTTTTAA
>Ga0169931_10004460_pt1 | contig 21790 bp, 16 predicted proteins | sample Kivu_15m_20L_FD_129675 | JGI IMG/M metagenome (GOLD analysis project Ga0169931, IMG submission 129675) | Freshwater microbial communities from Lake Kivu, Western Province, Rwanda to study Microbial Dark Matter (Phase II) - Kivu_15m_20L... | ecosystem: Environmental > Aquatic > Freshwater > Lake...
CAAGGCGTGGCGGGCATCTACGGGCGGATCGGCGAGCAGTACCTGCTCAACGGCTTGTCGGTCGACGACCATTTTGTAGGCGTCTTCTCAGCCCGCTCCAAGACGTCGCTCAAGGAGGTGGAAGACGGAGCCTCCCAGACGCTCATGTTCGGCGAGGCCCCCGGCACGATCGGCACTGCCGTCGCCGCGGGCGGAGCCGGCGAGACGGCGTCGGGCTTCGTTCTCGGCTTGGGCTGGGCCGGCACCGCCACGCTGCCGGTCGCTTTCGGTCTCGACCACAGCGCCGAAAACGACAAGCCCAACCCCGGGGCGCGGTACGACGCCCACTGGAGCTATTTCGGCGGCGTGCATCCGTCGACCGTCGCCTTCTGTCTGGCGGACGGTTCCGTGCGCGACCTTGAACGCTCGCTTTCCGGCGACGTGCTCGACGCGCTCTCCACCATCCGCGGCGGCGAAGCCGTGACCGTGCCATGATCTTTCTGTTCCCACGGTCTCGCCTTGGCGACCTGGACGCCGCGGCCGTCGACCGCCGTCCCGGCCTTCTGATCGGTCGAGCCGTCGTGGCCTCCGCCCTGCTCGTCGGCTGCGGCGGCGGCAGCCACGAAATCGTGGAACCTCAGAATCCGACGCCGCTGCCCGACGCGTCCCAACGCCTGTCGACCGGCGACGCCGTCGAAGGCGCGAGCCAAGGCCCTGCGCGGAGCCTCGGTCGTTAGCCGCGGCGGGACCCGCGTGGGGAAGCTGCGGCGCGACCGCTGCGCCCCGCCAGGCGACCCGCCCTTCTCGGCGACGCCCACGCCCCCCGTTGCTTGCCCCCCTGCCAGGGGCCGGAGGGCGATGCCGTGCCGGTTCCGCAAGGGCGGTCCAGGCTGGCCCGCAGGCGGACAACGCTTCCACGCCACGCCATGCGACCTGCCGACCGATCGGCTGCGCGGGACGCGGGCCGCGGCTCGACGCGTCGTTTGACGTGGAAAACACGCGTTGCCCCCGGGCGTCGGCCGTGCCGTGGCGGTCGTCCCTGGCGAAGCCTCCAGGGGGCTTTCCCTGTTTGCGAGTCGCCCCGCCGCGGCGTTATAATCCGAAGCTCTCCGTAGATTTCCGCGCCTGCTGATCGACTTCCCTGGAGACCTTAATGCACCTTGCGCGTCCTTACAGCCGGTTGAAAAACGCCTGCCGGGCGTTTTTCAAGCCCGCCCCGCGTCGAGCACAGCTCGCCGCAGCTCGCCACGCGAGCCTTGCTGCCATGTTCGTGGCGTCGTCGCATCCTAGGGCGACGCAGACCGTCGTTCTTGAGCGGGCTGCCAAGCCGGTCGCCGCCTTGCTCCGTTGCTGCGTGGCCTGGGCGGCATTTTCCGCCCAACCCGCCCTCGTGCGGGCCCAGCAGCTGCTGGCCGCCAGTTTTCAGGCCCCCAACAACTCGAATCCGGAACAGCTCGATCCCGACGCCGACCTCAGCGGCATCTTGCAGATCGACGTCGCCACGGGCCAGGCCGCGACGTTCATTCCGGTCGGAACCGCCGGCATGCAGGAACCGACGGCCTTGGCCATCGGTCCGCTCGACGGCCACGTCTACGTGGGGACCAACGCGTCCGGTCGGATCTACGTGTTCGACGGCATTTCGGGAGAGGCGATCGACGATCCCGACCGCGGCATTTTCGCGGGGCGATGGTTGGATTTAGGGGACGTGGGCATCGCGTCGGTGCTCTTCGACGACGCGGGCGTGCTGCACGTTGCCGCTGCTCCGGCGCAGAATCCGTTCGCCGGCTTCGTCGCGCGGCTCGATACGGCCAGCGGAGTGCGGCTGACCGACGCCCTCTCGAGCATCGAGTACCCCGGCGGCATGACGTTCAACTCCCGGGGCGAACTGATTGTGGACGCCGGCGTGCTGTTCACGCCCGGTTCGATCGTGAAGGCGTCCGGCGGCACGGCGTCGACGCTGATTCCCAACACGACCGGTCAATTCGACAATGCCCAACCGCTGGTCATGGCTCCCTTGCGAGGAGATTACCAGCGCAATGGTCGCGTCGACGGCGCCGATCTGTTGGCGTGGCAGCGCGGTTTCGGGTTGGCCATGATCCTGCCGGGAGCGAACCCGGATGGCGACGCCGACGGCTTCGTCAACGCGGGCGATGCCGGCGTCTGGGCAAACAATTTCGGGGCCGAGGCGGGGCTTGTCTTCGCCGACTTCCTGGGAACGACTTCGATCGACGGTGCGACCGGCAATCGCCTGATGGCGGCCGATCACGACGGCCAGAACCTGCGACTGTTGGGGCTCGTGCCCCCCGCCATTCCCCAGGTCCCTCCGCCCAACGTCTTTCTGCTGAGCAACTTCCCCTCGGGCATGGCGGTGACCCCGTTCAACACGTTGATCGTCAGCTCCTTGGGCCTCGCCAATCGCCCCGACAATCGCGGCGCCTTGCACGAGTACGATGCGGAGGGCAATCTGCTCCGTACGATCGCGGGCGATCTGCCGCCGATCAGTGCCATCGCGTGGGCGGCCATCCCGATGCCGATGGGTGCGGCGATCCCGGAGCCGGGAGCGGCCCTGCTGCTGGCAGTCGGCTGGCTCTGTTTGAGCGCAGCCCGGCGTCAGGGGCGTCCGACGGAGCCTCGCTAGGTCGGTGCGGCGGCGAGGCCGAACTGCATTCGGGAGTCTTCGCAGCGTCATGCATTCCGCTTGCAGATCTCGAAGGCGCCCGTTGGGGCGGCTCCTTGCAACGCGCCGCCGAGGGCCCCTGGCCGTGCCAGCTCGGAGTTCGGCCCGCGGGGCCGCACCGCGCCGCGGGCGCACCGTCGATCGGAGCTTGCGAGCGGCTGCAGCCCCCGAATCGCTGGGAGTCTGGTCGCCTCGTGATCGTTGCAGTGCGCACCGCAGAACTTGCGGCGGCATCGGCAGCGCTTGGGCACGGCGGGGCGGCGGGCGCTTGTCGACGGAGGTCGCGGGCGATTTTTCGCCGCCTTGGCGGCGCGGCCGGAGCGACGCGGGCGGCCGACGGCCAACCGGCTTCACCATGGTCGAACTGCTGGTGGTGATGGCGATCCTCGGCGCGTTGACGGCTCTCCTGGCGCCGGCGCTGCAGGCGGCTCGCGAGTCGGCTCGTCGACTCGGCTGCGTCAACCACCAACGGCAGCTGGGCCTGGCAATTCAGAATTACCTCGGCGCCGTGGGCGTTTTTCCGCCGGGCGCCGCGTTACCCCCGGAGGGCGGCGACGGCGCTCCGGCCTTGTATCGCTGGTCGGCCTTGGCCTTGGTGACGCCCTATCTGGAGCAGCCGGTGCTGTTCGACCGTCTGGACTTGTCCCAACCGCTCTACAACGCCAGTTTTCAGGTCTCGGTCGTCAACCGCGAATTCGTGCGGCTTGCGCCCGAGATCTTTCTTTGTCCCAGCGATCACGGGCAACGAGTTGCCGAGGCGTTCGGACCGGCCAATTATGCGGTCTGCACCGGAAGCGGCGTCGGCGGCCCGGGAACCGGCGACGACGGCTACCCGCTCGAGACCGACGGCATGTTCGGCGTCGGGTCGTCCGTCGGCGACCGCCAGGTGCTCGACGGACTCAGCCATACCGCACTGCTTTCCGAGAGCACGTTGGGACCGGCGGCGGGAGCCGTGCCGGAAGGTTCGCCGCAGTCGGATTACCGTTTCGTGGGGGCTCCCCCGCTCAGTCCGGCGAAATGCGCTGCCGGCGGCCAGTGGAATTTCACCGACGGCCGCGGCTTCTCATGGGCGAACGGCGAGTACCGTTGCGGTCTCTACGACCACCACGCGCTGCCCAACGGGGACGAGTACGATTGCGTCGCGGCCGTGTTCAGCGGGGCCTGGCGTTTTCTGCCGGTGGGCTGGAGGGCGGCGCGCAGCCGGCATCCGGGCGGCGTGAACGTGTTGATGGCCGACGGTTCGGTCCAGTTCTATGACGACGGCGTCGCCGCCGCCGCGTGGCTGGCCCTCGCGACGCGGGCCGCGAACGATCCGTGAACGCGATCGGCGACCGCGCTTGCTGGCGACCGCGCTTGCTGGCGACCGCGCTTGCTGGCGACCGCGCTTGCTGGCGACCGCGCTTGCTGGCGACCGCGCTTGCTGGCGACCGCGCTTCGCCGTCCAACCGACGCCCGTGCCCTCGACGCGGGGGCGGCGAAACTTCCGTGGGTGCGGAACCACCGCGGTCGGCTGGCGAACCGAACGCATCGGACCTCGCCATCCGAGGGATTCGCAGCCTGCTCCGATGCCGCTCGGCCTTGTTCGCTCGGTTCCGATCCTCGCACGGGCGCCCGCCGCCGACGGCCAATTCCGGATGCGCCGCAGACGCTTCGCCCGCCGCCCGGCGCGTTCGGGGCCTCGCCGCAGGGCAGCAAGCCTCCGAGTTGCCTCTCGATCGGGCGGACGCAGGCACCCAGGCACGCAGGCAGGCGTCTCCTGCGAGCAGGACGAACCCCGGTCAACCGCACGAATTTCCGCCAGCCTCTTCCCTCCGACGATCGAGTCGGCTCGAATTCCTTGCGGGAACGCCGGCCCCCTGGCGTCCAGCGCATCGAGAATCGGGCGTTGTGCCGACAGTCCTCGCCGGCCAAGTTGCGTTGCCGCATGTGCCGCGTGCAACGTCTTCGGCAGTCCAGGCGTCGTGGCCCCAAGCGATGGCGCCGTTGACGATCCACGCCGTTGACGATCCACGTTCGCCGCCGCGTCGTCATGCATCTGCGCGACGTCGCGGCTTCGTGAGGCCAAACGTCCGAAAGCAAACGCTCTGATGCCCTTGCCCTTTTGCGGAGAACCTGCCATGCCAGCGAATGAACGCCCCTCTCGACGCCAGGTCGTGGCCGCCGGACTCGCCGGAGGCGCTGCGACCGCGGCCGCCGTCAGCCACCGCGCTGCTGCCGCCGCGGAGGCTGTTGAGCCCTTCATCGCCTCCGGCGACGTCGTGCTGTTTCAAGGCGATTCGATCACCGACGCGGGGCGCGACTTCAGCCAGGCGGCGGCCAACCTTCAACCGGCGATGGGCGCCGGTTACGCCTGGATGGCGGCGTCGCATCTGCTTGTGGAGCGTCCCGCCGACGGCCTCAAAGCGTTCAACCGCGGCATCAGCGGCAACAAAGTGTTCCAGTTGGCCGAGCGTTGGGACGCCGATTGCCTGGCGTTGCGGCCGGACGTCGTGAGCATCCTGATTGGCGTGAACGACCTGTGGCATCGCCGCAACGGCGACTACGACGGCAACCTGGAGACTTACCAGGCCGACTACCGAAGGTTGCTCGAACGCACCAAGGACGCGCTGCCTGCCGTGAAGCTCGTGCTCGCCGAGCCGTTCGTGCTGATGTGCGGGGCCGTGGACGCCAGTTTTCGCGAGGAGCTGGCGGGGTTTCAGGAAACCGTCCGGGATTTGGCCCGCGATTTCAGCGCGCGGCTGGTGCGCTACCAAGCGGCTTTTGACGCCGCGGTCGGCCTCGCGCCGGCCGATCACTGGGCGGCCGACGGCGTGCACCCCAGCCCGTTCGGCGCCGCACTGATGGCCCACGCGTGGCTCAGGGCTGCCGCGTGAACGCAGGCCTGGCCGAGGCGATTGCCGTGCCGACGCCTGCCGCCCGGAAATCAGCGATTCATGCCGACCCAGACGCCGCCCCAGGGCCCGACGCTGTACTGGAAGGGCTTGTAGGGCGCCTGGTAGGTCTGGACTCGATTGCGGTTGCGGTTGGGCGTGGGGGCGTAGTGGCTGCCAAAGTAGTTTCCGCCCCCCGCCCCTGGGCGCGCGGCTTGCACCGCCGCGGCCTGCACCCGATCCTGCGATTTCCGGTAATTTTCGGCCCCGCGGACTTGAGCGGCCTGCGATTGCTGGAACGACGCGGCCGCGGCGCCGCGAACCATCCGGTCGTTCTCGAACTCCTCCAGCGCCTTGGCCAACTCGAACGAAGACATCCGAATCGGGTCCTGGACCCCGTATTTGGCAGCCAGTTCGCGCTGTTTCTTGGGGGTGAAGTAGGTCTCGACCCATTGTCGAGCCGCGTCGGCCGCCGGGTCGAGAAGCACGTTGAGCTTGGCCTCCATGTCGGCGGTGAACGCCGCGAGTTCCTCGGCCGACATCTGCGCGACGCGATTGCGCAACTCGCTGCGCAGGGCTTCGACCTCCGCCGGGCCGTATGTCTTTTGCACCTGCAGCCACTCTTCAAAACGGGCCATCGTGGCTTTCCACGCGTCGCCGCCGAGAATTGCCTCGCGGGCTTCTTCATCGGACGATCGCTCGGCGTCGGCACTGGACGAACTCTGCGCCCACAAGGGCGACGCAGCGCTCAGAAACGCCAGAGCAAGCAAGATGCGGCACGTCGTTGCGGTCATCCCAAGTTCCCTGTAATGGTTCGCCGACACGCTCCGCCTCTCCGCGATGCCGCCGGTCGCAAGCCTGGCGGGAAATCGCTTTCCACGCGAGGTGATGCGAAGGAAGAAAGTCATTGATGATCGAGAGGCTCAGTTCCCTCGCGAATCCGGAGGGGAGGAATCGCCCCCCGGCGGCGGCGTCCGACGGTTAACGGACGCGCTGGAACTCCAGCACCAATTCGTTCGTCGGCGACTCGTCCACCCGCGCCTCGTGCGTTTTGAACCAGCAGCGGTCCTCGCCTTCGCGGACCCACAAGTTGACGGCCGTCATCGTCACGCCCCCCGGCAGCACGCCGGCCTGCTCCGACACCCACGCATCGCCCTCCTGCCGCCAGATCCCTTCGAGAAATCCGCCGTCGGAGCGGAACAGCCACGAGCGAATCCGTTGGGCTTCGCCATCCCAGGCCAGCCGTTGCTCGCCGCGCACCTCGCCGCCAGGCAATTGCGCCGTGAACCTCTGCAGAAGATAACGCCCCTCGTCGACGAAGGCGACTTCCAACCGGGCGCGAGGACCTTCGCCAACGGTTTCCCAGGTCCCTTCCATCCAGGCCAAAGCGGCCAGCGGGGCCGCATCGACCTCTTCGGGAGGCGCGGCAGGAGCCGTTTCACGCACGTAGTCGAGCAGCCATTCGCCGTCGCGGCGGACCCACAAGGCCATGACGCCCGCCCCCGACTTTCCCTCGGAGGAGGGTTCGTCGAGATCGGTGGTCTCGAGGGCCGCGTCGGGCCCGAGCAAGCGAAGTGCGGTCGGCGTCGCGGCCGCTTCGCCTTCCGTTGAGAGTTCCGCCCGCGGCGGGGCGCCTTCCGTCTTCGCCGCGGAGGGGCCAAATCCCTCGCGGACCATGTCGCGGGCCCGGCGGACGTTGCCGGCCGCATCCACGAAACGGGCATCCGCGGTCCAGCAGGCGGCGATCCGCTCGGCGTCGCCCCCTCGGAGGGCCAGCAGGTAGTTTCGCGAGGCGGCGCGGATGGCCGCTTCGATTTTGGCTGCCGTTTCAGCGGCGGTGTCGGCTGCCGCGACGCCGCTGGCCAGCGCCAGGGCCGCGCACCAGGCGAGGCCGAATCTCGAGACAGCCGTTGCCGGCGATAAGATCGGAAGCATGCGCGGAATCCTCACGAAGCGACGCAGAGCGACGGGCGAAGCCCTGAACTCTAGCACTAAGCAATTTCTCGGGGGGATTCTTGTCTCGGCGCGCAAATCCGCATCGTGAATGCTCAGCCCGAGGAGGAGCTTGCTCGCGGAGACACGGTGTCATTGAGAATCGAGAGAGACACGAGAATAAGGTTCTTGACTCGTCCAGCGAGCGGGCAGCCCTAGCAATCCGCCTCGGACGAACGATTGAACCTTGTGCCGTCGATGAGCTGCCGCGTGCTTCTTGCCTCCGGCGGTTTTCTCCGTGCGTTGCGGCGGCGGGGGGGCATTCGCGGCGCAAGGATCGGACAAGGCCCTCTCCGTGCTCTCTGAGCCTTCGGAAAAAAACGAAACGCCCCCAAGCGTTCAGTCCCAAAAAAAGCCGGCTGGGGAGTCGTTCTCCCCAGCCGGCGTTACTTCACGAAAACGGTTCGCCTTGCCGACGCCTAGCGGCGGCGGACGCCGGCGAGACCGGCGACGCTGAGCATCGCCCAGACGGCCAGGGCCCCCGCCTCAGGGACGTACGAGCCGCTGAAGTTCCCCGAGATCGAGGCGGTGAACGACCCGAGCGAGTTGTTGGAGACGTTCGCGGCCGGCGTCACGTTGGTGAACGACCACGCCAAGCTCCGCGGGAGAAACAGCGGAGCGCCGGCGATGTCCGACGTGAAGACGACCGACTCGGGCGGCTGGGCCGCCTGCAGGGTCAGCGAGGCGCCGCTGCCGAACACGGCGTCGGTGAAGCTGCCCGACAGGTAGTTCGTGCCGCCCCCCCCCACTGCGGAGGTGATCGAAAATGTCCCCGAGAAGGGTTGTTCCAAGTTCAGCCCGACCGGAACCACGGGCCCGATGCTCGTGACCGAGAAGGTCAGGTAGGCCTCTGTGCCGAGGCCCAGTCCGAGGTTGTTGCCCGTGATGGAGACGACGATATCGGCGCCCGAGATCGTCGTGCTCGCGTTGGGCGAGCCGCCGTTGTTGACGGCGGTGACCGTATTGGAGCCCGAATTCTGCGAGAAGCTCAGAATCAGGGCCGCTTGGGTCTGGCCCTGGAGGGCCAGTGCCGCAATCAGGGCCGCGGCAGCCAGCTTGATGGAAGCTTTCATGATGGAAATCCTTGGGAAATTGCCGCCCGCTGGGGTTTGCCCGAGGGCGGCGGGAACTTGAAGTCGTCTGGAACGCACGTCGATTCGGTCGAGGTCCGAGGGGGGGGGCGGCTGTTGGCCTGTCGGCCAACCGTCTCACCGCGCCCGCCCGATCATCGGGCCCGCCGGGTCATCGGGGCGGTCGCAGCAAGTCCAAGCCCGGGCCGGAAGGAACCGGCCCCATGTCCCGCATCGCCAGCCGACCGGTCGTCAGCAAAAAGTCCGGAAGCTCGCGCACGGCCGTCAACGCGTGCAGCGATGTCGCAAGCCCGCCTCCCGAAGGCGAGGAACTCCCCGCGTCCATCGGGACGCCGTTCTGCGCCGAGGTGCGAGCGGCGTCGCGGGACCAGATCGCTAGGGCCGCCACGGCATCGGTCGAGAGGACTTGGCAGGCCGCCGCTGCCGCGTTGCGGCGCATCGAGGCGGAGCGAGCAGTGGTGGCAGGGCGCTCTGGGGCGCGCGTCGCCAAATCTTGGGGGCTCAGCAGGGCAAATTGAGTGGACGCGAGCGACAGGCTGGCTGAGGCCCGTTCGCAGGGCACCCATCCTGCCCAGATTACGCAGACGACAACCAACGTGTTTAGCAGGCGCAACCAGCGACAAACGCCCGAGCCCTCTGCCCAAGGCGAACTTCGTGTTGCGTCAATCTGTGGGAGGTGATGCATCGTTCCGAGAGGCGTTCGACGCCCGGCAGCCGCCGCGGAGGCGATTACGGTAATAGCGAAACCCTAGCGGCTCGCCGCTGCTCCATAATTGGCAGAGGCAGCGTCGCCATGAATAGGTAAATTGGTAAAAAGGGGAATTTTGCACAGCTTGCGATGGCAATTGGCGTGCGTACCGTCCGCTGCCACGCCCCGGGCGTGATCGCGAGTCCTCAACTTCTCTGTCGCAGCCAGTTACCGGACCTCCACGAGTACCCCAAAAGCCCCCCCAGAACCCCATTGTGGAGGGGTTTTTGGCTGCCATCCTGCGGCTTAGTTCGCGATTGCGACTGAGGAGGCGAAGGAAGCGTCCCGCTCGCTGGTCCGGCGGAGTTGCGGCGTGAGCCTTGGGGCGGATCGTCCAAGTCTCGAGGGCGGAGCTTGGGGGTGCGTCGTCCATCGGCGTTCGGGGCAGAGGGGAAGGCTGGTTCACGAGGGCGGCCGCACCGGCGCATTCAATCACCGGCGCCGCCTCAACGCTCGTCGACCCAGACATCTGTTCTCCGGCCGAATGCGGTCGATGGTGCGAGCTGGCTCCGTACGCGAGAGGGGCACGGCTCGTGCTTGCGACGGACGCAATCTCGCCTTCTCTGCGTTGGAGAATTGCTGGTGCGCCCCGCGGCAGGGAAAGACTTGACCGAGCTAGCGATCGAGCCCCCTCCATGAGCCCTGCGTGGGGGCGTTGGGGGCGTGCCACGTTGGAACGCATGGCTCGGGTTGACACAGAGAGCGTTGCGGGCGCCGCGAGGGGAGACGGCCACGGCTTGCTGGAGCGATCGGCCAGAGATTGCGCAAAATGCCGTGCTGCGGGTGCGCAAAAGCGCTGTTCGGGTCCTTGAAATTTCTGCCGGGGAGAACAATAATTAGGGCCTACTTGGCTGGAGCCTTGTGGATGGATTGACGCTTTCATTCATCCTTGAGGGAGAAGTCGCTCTCACGCAACCGCTCGCGCACCGCACCCCACGCAGAAGTTGAGGCGGGTGCGGCTTGCAGGCCCTCAAAAGGCCCGGATTCTTCGACGAAGCCTGCCGCTCGGCTGCGTCTGTTCGTTGGTTCGACGTAGTGCCGTGCAGTGGCTGGCGAGCATCTCTCGGTAGGCTGCTTCTCGCCGGCGACGCTGACGAGGGTGATTCGTGTCGCTCGCCCACGGCGCTCCGTCGGCGCATTCAGGGCCGAGGTGGGCCGATTTGCGGTTGCCAAGATGGGCAGGTTGCGAAAAAGCCACGCCGTCGCGGAAAAGCCTCCACAGTTCGCGCCCGGGAACGTCCGCTGAGGGATGACCGTGCCGAGAGCGTCGGTGCGCGGGGCCCGCAGCGTGGCGTGTTCGGTAAAACCGGACCGTTCGACCGTTTGGGCCCGAGATTTGCTCGAAGGTGTCAGCACGGACGCAGGGAGAGCCGCTGTCCTCAGGGGAGGGCGAGTGCGTGGCTCGCGTCGTGATTGCCTTGTGGCGACTCGCGGACGCCTTGCAGCGTTGCGTCGCCAATCGGCCGCCGAAGGTAGGGCGGACCCGACCGGGACGGAGTCCCGACACATGCCGTTGCCCAATTTTGGACGGTGGGGAACTCTCGAGTCGCTGAACACCTAAGAAAGCCGAGGCGGTTGCGGGCGATCGCGTCGCCAAGGTTTGCCTTGTCCCTCGTCGAAGACGCGAGGCCCTGCGGCTTGCCGCATTTTGCGGGGGCGACTGCTTGGTCTCTGACGGAAAGCAGTGCGGTGCAGGAGGCAGAGCGGCGACGAGGGCCTTGTCGGCTCTCTTTCGCCGGCGAGGCGCGGCGTGAACTGAGGAACTCCCCGAACCGCGGAGCGGGCTCGGGAAGTGGGGCGTCGGATCCTGGGGAGCGAGGGAGTCGTTTGTGAACCACGTTGACACTCAGGGCGTTGCCCCCGCCGACGCGCTCCCCGCGAGCCTTGCCACGGTCGGGTTGGGCCGCAGATGGCTGGTCGCGGCGTGCGTGGCTTGGGTGGCGGCTTTTGCCTGGTCGTATTGGCCCACGCTCACGACGATTGTGGGCGTTTGGGGGCGCAACCCGGATTACTCGCACGGCTATCTCGTGCTGCCGATCGCCGCGGCCTTCCTCTGGCTCCGCCGGGACGCGTTCCCCGCGAGCGACCTGGCGCCCAGCCTGGGGGGGTTGGCGCTGATGGCGGTCGCTGTGGCGCTGCGGATGGTCGCCGGAGTCTACTTCATGGCGCCGCTCGACGGCTGGACGATTCCGCTGTGGGTGGCCGGGGCGGTTTGGCTTGCGGGGGGCTGGCCCCTGTTGCGATGGAGTTGGCCGGCGATTGTCTTCTTGTGGTTCATGCTCCCCATTCCCTATTCGGCCGAACGCGCGGCGAGCGTGCCGCTGCAAGCGATTGCCACGCAGTTGAGCACGGGGGCGCTGCTGATGCTGGGACAGCCGGTCGTGTCGGAGGGAAATACGATCTGGCTCGGCGATCACCAGATGTTTGTCGAGGAGGCTTGCTCCGGGATGCGGATTTTCGTCGGCATCTTTGCGCTCGCCTTCGCATTCGTGCTGTTTTCCCGGTGGCAGTGGTGGCAAAAGGGATTGGTGCTCCTGGCGGCGTTGCCGATCGCGTTGATTGGCAACATGTGCCGCATCGTGGCGACGGGCCTGCTGTACCAGTACGCGTCGGGGGAGACGGCCAAGCGATTCAGTCACGATCTTTCGGGGCTGTTGATGATTCCGCTGGCAGCCCTGTTGTTTTGGCTCTTTCTGATTTACCTCGAAAGGTTGTTTCCGGAAGTCGAGGAGGTCGGCCCGCTGAACGCCCGCGGGGCCAGCGGGTCGCGTTGAATCGCAGGCGGCGCAAGGCGGCGACCGTCGACCGTTGACCTTCGACCGTAAGGGCGAGCGTGGGGAGAAGGCGGGCGCATGCGAAGAGATTGTTCTGTGGTCTGCTTTGTCCTGCGTTTGCGTGGCGTTTGACGGCGAGTTGCGGAGCGGCGAACGACGAGATCGAAACCGAGCATTTACACCCTGAGCGATGACAGCCATGCCAGCCGACTCCCTGATGCCGCAGCCTGATCCCCAATCGCGCCGCGTGGTGCGTGGCGGTGCGAGCGGCAAAGTTCCCGCGCAGCGTCGCCAAGGCGCCGCGAGTTCCCCAGCGGTCGCCGGACTGGAGAGCGGCGGACTGACCCCCGCCTTCGTGCTCTGGGTGTTGAAGAAATGGTGGCGGATTGCCTTGCCGGCGGGCCTGGTGCTGGGCGTCTCGGCTGCCGCCGTGGTAATGCTGCTGCACCGGCCGCTGTACGAATCGACCGCGCTGGTGATGATCGAGTCCCAGGCGCCCTACATCGCCTTCACGGAGAGCAAGGCCGGAGGCCCCGGACGCGGCGACAACTTCGTGGCCACGCAGGTGGAGTTGATGCGCAGTTCGATCGTGCTGGGGCCCGTGCTGGCCGTTCCCGAGGTGGCCCGCCTGGAGGAACTCGGCGCCGCCGCCGACCGGGTGAAATGGCTGCAGAGCAACCTCGGCATTCAACAAGTCGGCAAATCCGATTTGTTCAACGTCACCTACCGGAGTCCTTCGGCCCGCGGGGCGGCCGACGTCGCCAATTCGGTGGTGCTCGAATACCTCAAATCGCACGAGCAGCTCGACGAGTTTCGGACCAAGCGGGTGATCGAGATTCTCGACTCGGAGGAGCAGGACCGCCGCAAAGTGGTCGAGCAGCTCCGCGAGCGGGTCGTCGAATTGGCCAAGCAGACGACCGGCCGCGATCCGTTCGTGAGCGGGCTGGTCCTTGACCACGATCGCGCGATGAATCCGGTCGCCTCGCTGCACGAGAAACTCGCCGAAATCGAGGTGAACCGCGAAATGTTGCGTGCCAGGCAACAGTCGCTCGGCGACGCGTTGGACGCCGTCAACGCGCGGGCCGAGTCGTCGGGGTTGCTCGATTTGGAGATTGAGAAGGCGACGCCCGTGCGCGAACTGCTCGTGTCGGTCGATGAAAAGCAGCGGCAGGTACGCAGCCTGGAGGAGCGTCTCCGCGATCCGCGCAACGACGAGGACTATCAAGGTCTGCTCGCCGAGATCGATGCGGACAAAGCCAAGCTCGACAAGTTGCGCAAGACGATTCGCGACGAATTGCTGGCGGAAAAGGATCGGCAGCAGTCGCAACGCGGCGCCGCCGAACGCGCGGCGTTGGAGTCGGAACTCGCGTCCCTCGGCGTCCAGCAGCGTCTGTTTTCCGAACGCCTCGCCAAGCATCTTCGCGAGCAGCAAGAGGGCGGAGGCAAGACGGCCGAATTGGAATTTGTGCGTTCGGAGATGGTCCGCGAGCAGAACGTGCTGGAGATGATCGCGGCGCGGAAGCTCGCCTTGCAGACCGAATTGCGAGCTCCGGCGCGGGTGCAACTCCGCGAGAAAGCCGCGCCGGGCGTCGAACCGCTCGAGGCGGTTCCCTTCGCCAAGCTTGCCCTGGCGTGTGCGGCGGGACTGGTCGCCCCTTTCGGTCTGGCCCTGGCCCGCGAGGCCACCGCGCGGCGGATCCACGGCGTTGAGCCGCTGATCCAGGAGAGTCGCCTGTCGGTGCTGGGAGAAATTGCCCAGTTTCCGGTGCGCTCGCTGGCCGGCAAAACCAGCGACAAGCTCTCCAACCGCACCAAACGCGACATGTACCTGTACGTCGAATCGATCGACAGTCTCCGCCACAACCTCACGCTCTCGCAAGGAGGGAGCGAAGCGCAGGTGATCGCCGTCACCAGCGCCAACAGCGGAGAAGGCAAGACGAGCGTTTCCACGTCGCTCGCCATGAGCTTCGCGAACGCCACCGCCGAGCCCGTGCTGATCATCGACGCCGACATGCGGGCTCCCGACGTTCCGCTGGTGATGAACTGCAAAAGCGGCCCGGGGCTGATGGACGTGTTGAGCGGAGCCTGTCCGTTGAAGGATGCGATCCACCCGGCCGTGCAGTCGCACGTCTTCGTGCTCCCCGCCGGATCCGGCGGCAGCAGCCCCCATCGCATCGCCCAGGTCGACCGCGTGCGTCAACTGCTGGAGGCGCTGCGAAAGGAGTTCCCCCGCATCATTATCGACACGCCTCCCGTGCTCGCCGCCAGCGAGTCGTTGGTCTTCGCGCGGGAGGCCGACGCCGTGCTGATGTGCGCTTTGCGTGACGTCAGCCGCAGTCGGCACGTGGGGACCGCGGTGCAGCGGCTCGAGGCCGCCGGCGCGCCGCTCGTCGGCGCCGTGCTTAATGGGGCCGACATCGACCGCAAAGCCTACATGTACGGCTATTCCCCCGATCTTGACCAGTATCTGCCCGAACAGGTTTAGCACGCGCGCCCGCACGCCCGACGTTCCGTCGTCGCTGCAAGTCGGCGAGGCGGCGAAGCGTCACGCCCTGCGGCGACATTTCGGTCTTTCCATGCACGCGAAAACAGCCTTGTCTCCGCGGAACGCCGCGCGCACTCGCGGCACCGTTGCCGGCTGCCGCGGCGAAGCTCTCGGACACGATTGCCGCTCCAGCAGGATGCCCCGAAGATGACGACGACCTCCGCCAAGCCCGCCGCAGCACGACCGTCCGATGCGCCTCGCCAGCGGCGTCTGGCTCGGCGTCGGGTGGTCAATCTGCCGCTGCTGGTCGCCACCGTCGGCCTGCTCGCCATCGTGCTTCCGGCGGGATGGCTGTGGCATGGCTATCGGCAGAAGCAGGCTGCCTCGGCCATGCTCAACCGCGTCGAGCAATTGGAAGCTGCAGGCGCGTGGGCCCAAGCCGCCAGTTATCTCCAGCGCTACCTCCGCGAGCGGCCGCTCGACGTCGAGAATCGCGTGCGCCTGATTGAAGTTTTCGCACGCGTCGCCGAGTCGGGCGAAGCCCTGCAGCGGCTCGGCGCCATGCTCTACGAAACCCTGGGGCTCGCTCCCCACCGCACGGACTTGCAGGCGCGGCTGGCCGACAACCGGTTGCAAGTCGGCGACGCCGCCGAGGCGCGGTTGTGGGCCGAAAAAACGCTGGCTGGCGACGCCTCGCCCGGCGAGAGCGCCCAGGCCCAGCGGGTACTCGCGCTGGCCCGCTATCAGGAGGCCGTCCAAACGCAGCGGGAGAGCGAACTCCAAGCGGCAGTTTCAGCCCTCCGCACGGCCCAGGCCGGGTTGCCGGGAGATCGCTTGCTGACGGCGACGCTGGCCGATTGCTACCGGACGAAGCCCGAATTCGTCGGCCCCGAAGTGGCGGATCCTGTCGGCGAGGCCAACCGCATCGTCGACGCGATGGTCGCTGCGGCTCCGGACGATCTGCAGGTGCGCGTCGCGCGGTTTCTGTACCGGCGCACGCACGGCTTGCCGGGAGCCGCCGACGATCTTGCGGCGGCGCGGACCCTCGATCCCGACGATCCCATGGTGCTGTTGTTCGCGGCTACGGAAAAGGCGCAGGAGGAAGCCGACCCCCGTCGCCCCGAGGCGAAGGCCATGTTTCGAAGACTCATCGAGATCTCGCCCAAAGACCCGCGCGGATATTTGGCGTTGGCCGAATTGGAACTTCGCGGCGGCGATCGGGAGGCTGCGCTCGACGCCCTTCGCAGCGGCCGCACCGCCACGGGCCGCGACGATTTTGACCTCAACCGCACCTACGCAACGCTGCTGATCGATGGCAATCAGCTTGACCAGGCGCAACGAGCCGTCGATGAAGCGGCGGCCGCGTTCAATCAGTCCCTCGACAGCGCGCCGGCCCAACTTCGCGAACGCGAGTTGCAATTGCAGCTGCTGCGAGCCCGGTTGGCCCTGGCCGAGAAGCGCACCGCCGAGGCACGCGACCAACTGCGTTTGCTCGTTGCCAGTCGCAGCGGCGACGCGCAATTCGCCAGCTACTATGTGCAAGCCTATGAAATGCTTGCCAGGGCGGCGACGGCCGCGGGCGATCGGGACGAGGCGGCGGGGTACTGGCGGCGGTTAGCCGGCGAGTTTCCCAACGATGCGCGGGCGGCGGCGAAGGCCGCCAAGGAACTGCGCCGACTCGGTCGGCCCGGCGATGCCGTGCCGATCCTCCGGCAATTGGCCGAGGGCGACGACGCCGCGCGCGACGCCCAGGCGGAATACCTCGCTGCCATGCTGCAGCAGCAACTCGAACTGCCGCCCAGCCGCCGGGACTGGCGACGGTTTCTCGAGCGGCTCGACGCCTTGCGAGCCGACGCGGCCAACGATTATCGAATCGCTTTTGCCGCGGGCGACTATTACGCCGCCCTCGGCGACCCCCGGTCCCGGTCGCAGGGGCTGGAATTGCTCGCTGCCGCCGAACCGCATCTCGGCGACGATGCCAATCGCTACAGCGCGCTGGCGCTGCTCTACCAACGTCTCGGCGACGATGAGGCGTCGCAACGCGCTTGGTTGCGCTACGAAGAACTACAGCCCGAGGGGCTCGAGAAAAACCTTCGCCGTGCCGAACGGATGGTACGCCGCGGCGAGTTGGCCCAGGCCCGCGAGTTGCTCGAAGCCGACAGGGCCTCGACTGCGGCGAGCGACCAGGAATCGCTCGAACTGGCTCTGATTAGCCTGCATGCGCTGGCCGGAGAATTGCTCGAGGCCCGTCGCGACGCCGAAGCGCTGGCCGCGGCCAACCCCCGCAACGAACTCTACCAGGGGGCCGCCGCCGAGTTGGCGCTGGCCACCGGAGATTTGGCGGCCGTCGCCCAGCGGGAGCAGCAGGCCGCCGCGCTTGAGGGTCGCGACCAGCTGCGCTGGGAGGTCATGAGTCTCCGCCGCCGGGCCGAGCAGCTTTCCCAGATGACCCCGGTCGAACGCGACGATTTTCAGCGGGACTTGCGCAAACTACGCGAAAACCATCCCGACTTTCCGATCGTCCAGAATCTTGCCGGAAGGCTCGCCGAGGAGAATGGCGACGCCGTCGAGGCGATTGCAGCTTACGAAAAAGCGATTGAGCTGGGCGATCGCAGCCTGGAGAACATCCAGCGGCTGACAATTCTTCTCTATCGCCTGGGCCGCTATCCCGAGGGCCTCGCCTATCAGGAGTATTTTCGCAGCGGCCAAACCGCTTTGCTCGAGCTGAAAGCCGATTCGCTCGCCGACGCCATGGAACGCAATCGAGCCGAACGCGCGTTGACGGCCGCCCGCGATCTTGCGTCCGCCCAGCCGCAGTCGGCCGCCGCCCGGGCATGGCTCGGCGGTCTGTTGGGAGTTCGCGGCGACGCCGAGGAAGCGAATGCGGCGTTCGTTCAGGCGGTCGATGATTTCCCGGACGACATGGCCGTCCGCACTGCCCAGTTGGCGTATCTGCTGCGCACCGAACAACGCGCTGCGGCCCGCGTCGCAGTGGACCAGCTCGCCCGCTCTGCGGAGCAATCCGACCGCGGCCCCGAGGCGGCAGCGAGGCAGTTGCTGATGGCGATGGGGTACGACGCGCTGGGCGATCCGGCATCGGCCCGCCAGGCGTTCGAGGCCGCTGTTGCCGCAGGGCCGCACGATGCCTATCTCCGCGAGCGTTACGTGAATTTTCTGGCCTCCCGGGACGTCGCGGAAGCTCGGCGGCAATGCGACGCGCTGCTCGAAATCGATCCGAAGAACCCCCGCGCGAGGCGGATTTTGGCCACGCTGCTGGCGGCCGGCGGCGGCGAGGACGACTGGCGACGCGCCCAGGAGATGCTCGAAGACGCGCGCGACGCCGACGCGGGCGATTACCGCCTGCGGGCCGTGCTGCTGGCCCGCCGCGGTCGCGATCGCTTGGAACGCATCAACAATTTGGAAGCGGCTCGTCGCATCGTCACGCAGGCCGTCCTGATCGGCGGAGAAGGCGCCGCCGACATCGACCGGATCCTCCTGGCCGACCTGGCAAGGCAGCAGGCGGTGCTCGTCGGCGAGGAACCCCTCCTCGAGGAAGCGGCCGAGCAGTGGCGCGTACTCGTCGCCCGCGATCCGCCCAATCCGGCCTATCTCCTCCGCGGGCTTGACTTTCTGGTGGCCGCAATCGAAGGCGTCGACGGCGTGCAATTGTCGCCGGCAGCGCGGACCCGCGCCCTCGACGACGCGCGGCAGGCGCTGGAAAAACTGCTGACGCTCCAGACGTCCTCGGCGCCGCTCGCCCAACGCTTGGCGACGCTGACGCTGCAAACCCGCCTGCTCGCTCGGGAGGGCCGGAACGAGGCGGCCGTGGAGGCGATTGAACAGATGGCCGCTCAGGAACCCGGCTCCGAAACGCCGGGGACCGAACGCGCGCAATTCCATCTCGCCATGGGAAATCTCTTTTCGGCCGCCGGACGTTTTGAGCAGGCCGAGGCCTCGTATCGCAAACTCGCCGCGATCAACCCGCGGGGCTACCTGGTCCTCGCGGCGGCGCTCGCCAAGCAGGGGCGGCTCGAGGAGGCCGTTCAGGCCTGTTTGAGCGAAACGTCGCCCGGAAGCCCGCCCTCGCCCGAGGCGATGTCCGCGGTGTGCGAATTGCTTGCGAGCAACCTCGACCAGAGCGAACTCTTCAACCGTCTGCGGCCGTCGATCAACGAAGCCGTCGAAGCCCATTCTCAAGACCTCGCGCTCACGACCGCCGCGGCCGTCTTGCACGCTGCTTACGGCGAAAACGAGCGCGCCCTGGAACTGTTCGAGCGGCTCGCGCAGCTGACCCCGGACAACCCGCTGGTGCTCAACAACCTGGCGACGATGCTCGCCGACTTGCCGCTGCGCCGCCGCGAGGCATTGAAGCACGTGGCCCGAGCGATCGAGGTTGCGGGACGACTTCCCGATCTGCTCGATACGCAGGGGACCATCCTGATCTACGAGCAACGCTACGACGAAGCCATCAAGTCGCTGGAAGAAGCCGTCGCCGGCAAGACGGTCGACCCGCGTTACTACTTCCATCTGGCCGTGGCGTACGGCAAAGCCGACCAACTTCCCCGCGCTCGCGAGGCGCTCGCCCAGGCGAAAGCTCGAGGTCTCGACGCGACGATCCTCACCGCCGGCGACCAGCAGGCGCGCCGCGAACTGGAAGCCCGACTGGAGAGTCGCTGAACCCGCCCCTTGATCCCCGAACGACTTCACCTCGATAGCGTCATCGCTCACGACGGCTTGCTGCGAATTCCTCCGCTTTCCCTCCCTCCGCCTGCCCGCTGGCCTGTTCCCACAAAAACGACTGCCGATTCGCTGGGCTTGGAACGCAGGTCGCCTTCCGCCTCCACGCCCCATGCGTCCGCACCCCCTGAGCTGCCATGAGTCGCGAAACCTCTCCGAAGTCCCCCGCCGTCGCCTACCGCGCCGCACTTCTCCTGGGCGGCCTGCTGCTCACCCTCGGAGGCGGCTTGGCCTACGGCCGGCTCTCGCAGCGGTGGGGACCGCCCGCCGATCTGCGGGCCGCCGCCCAACGGATCGAGGAACTTCCCCGCCAGATTGGCGATTGGCAGGCGGCCGGCGATTTGCCCCTCGGGGAGGATGTCGCCCGCATGCTCCAGTGCGAGGGCCACGTCAACCGCCGTTACGTGAATCGACGCACGGGCGATTCGATCGGCTTGGCCCTCATCGTGGGGCCCCCCGGCCCCACTGCCGTCCACACCCCGGAAATCTGCTACAGCAGCCGCGCGTTCCAGCAGGAGCAGGAGCGTTTGCCCGAGCGGATTGCTGACGGCGCAGGACGAGAGCACGCGTTTTGGAGGGTGCGGTTTCGGGCCAAGGAGGTAGGCGGACTGCCCATGGCAGCCTGGTACGCTTGGAGTAACGGCGGCCCCTGGGAAGCCTCGCGAAACCCCCGGTACGCGTACGGCGGGGGACGGCTGCTCCACAAGATCCAGTTGTCTGCCAACTTGCCGCGAGGTCGCCTGGAGGCCGCGGACGATCCTTGCCGTGATTTCCTCCAGCAACTCGTGGCAAGCGACTGGAGACTTTTGGAACCTTGAGGAGGCGTCGGGCGAATTGGGGGCTTTTTGGCCACATGCCCCCTCCTCGGGGGAATTTTGGCAACGTCCGCCAGAGTGGAATCCCTGGCCAAGCGGCCTCGCCGGAAAACGGCATGCCAGTTGCTTGATAGATTTGCCGGCGAATTGTTTTACACCCGGATGCTTGCTGCCTACGATGCAAGCTCACCTTGGGAGAGGCTTTTCTGTGGCGACTTTGATCGAATCACAGCCCGCGAAAGGCGCACCGTCGTGCCCGCGGACCGCCCCCTCGTCGTCTGCCAGGTATCTCCGGCGGCGGGCCCCCGTCTCCCGACTTTTGGCCTGGATGCTGCTGCTTCCAGCCGGTCCCGCGATCGCCGGGCTCGCGCTGCTGGTGCGCGCGACGTCGCGCGGCCCCGGCATTTACCGGCAAACGCGGGTCGGCAAGGACAACCGCGACTTCGTCATTCTCAAATTGCGCACGATGCGGCACGACGCGGAAGACGGGACAGGACCCAAGTGGTCGCCCGGCAGGAGCGACGACCGCATCACCTTCTTGGGCAAGTGGCTGCGTGCGCTCCATCTCGACGAATTGCCGCAACTGATCAACGTCGCCCGTGGAGAGATGGATTTCATCGGCCCGCGTCCCGAGCGTCGGGAAATCATCGACCGCAAGAAACTGGCCGACCGCGTCGAGAACTACATGGCACGCCACCGCGTGCTGCCGGGCATCACGGGGCTGGCGCAGGTCAGTTTGCCGCCCGACGCCACAATCGACTGCGTGCGAAAAAAGGTCTGTCTGGATTTGGAGTACTTGGAAAAGGCGAGCCTCTCGCTGGACCTCCGCATCCTGCTGTGCACGCTGCTGCGGGTGTTCGGATTTCGCGATGGTCGAGCCGTCGAGTTGTTGGGCGCCGGTCGGCAGTGGGATGCCGCGCTGGAGCAACCGCTCGAAGCGAGCCAAGTCGCGGCCCCTGAGCCCGCTCGAGCGCTTGTCGAGTTCGGCGGAGAATCCGCGGCAGCCGATCCCCAGGACGCTTCCCGACCGCGACGGAGGCGTCGTACCGCGGCGCCGCGGCGGCCGCGCTGAGCGGTACGCCCAGTTCCCTCTCTCCTGGATTGCCCTGGCGACGCCAGAGACAGGGAGCGGCTGATTTCCGTCCTCGGCGGCCCGAGTCGCCCAGGACCGTCGCCGCGGGCGTTCGAAGCACCGCTCGATCTCGGGAAGCGGACACCGCCTGACGTCCTTTCTGGCGAGAATCTCGACCGCGTTACCGGCGTTTCCGATGCACGAATTGCTGAACGCTTTTACCGTCGACGTGGAAGACTATTTCCAAGTCACGGGTTTCGAGTCGCATGTGCGGCGCCGCGAGTGGGATGCTTTTCCCAGTCGCGTCGTCGCCAGCACGCGGCGCCTGCTCGAACTGCTGGCCGAGGCTCGGACCCAGGCGACGTTCTACGTGCTGGGCTGGGTGGCTCGCAAGCACCCGCAGCTCGTCCGCGAGATTGCCGATGCGGGGCATGAACTCGGCTCGCACAGCTACTGGCATCGGCAGGTCACGCGACAATCGCCCGACGAATTCCGTCGGGATCTCCGCGACAGTCGGGCCGCGGTGGAAGACGCCGCCGGGCTGCGAGTG
>Ga0169931_10004462_pt1 | contig 21787 bp, 17 predicted proteins | sample Kivu_15m_20L_FD_129675 | JGI IMG/M metagenome (GOLD analysis project Ga0169931, IMG submission 129675) | Freshwater microbial communities from Lake Kivu, Western Province, Rwanda to study Microbial Dark Matter (Phase II) - Kivu_15m_20L... | ecosystem: Environmental > Aquatic > Freshwater > Lake...
ACATGATTCCTTTTTGAAGTTTTTCAATTTGTTGCGCCACTTCAGCGTCTTCAATTTTTCTGAAAAGAAGTTGTGGAGCACGTAGCGGATAGCCGGCATTCAATAATGTAAGACTTCCCGCATTTTCCCACGCAAGCATGCGATCTACCACTTTCATCATGTGTAATAGGGTAAGCGCTGTGTTTGGAAGAAACGGATTGATTAAAATTGCCAGGTTAGCAGTAAGTTGTAAACATAGGTGCAGACAATTATCTATTTGCTTTTGTGCAGTAGGATCTGTTTCTATTTTTTTTGCAAGCATCCATGGTTCTTTCTTTTGCATGTATTGGTTGCCTTTGCGAGCTAGGTCCATTACTTCAAATAAAGCATCCCTGAATTTATATTGCTCAATCAATTCGCTAATGCGCCCAGGCGCTGCTTGTATCTCTCTACTCAATGATTGTTCGTTCTCCTCAAATAATGTAGGATGGAGGTGTGGAACTTTCCCATTACAAAGTTTGTGCATCAGCACCCAAGTGCGATTTACAAAATTGCCAAAGATGGCTACCAGTTCACTATTTACCGCATCCTGAAATCCCTTCCAAGTAAACTCACTGTCTTTTGTTTCGGGTGCAATTTGAGTTAAGTAATAACGGAGCATATCAACACATTGTCCTCCGCCATTTTCCGCCTTAACAAAATCAGTAATATAATCTCGCATATCCAGCTTCCAATTACGGCTGGTGCTCATTTTATCTCCCTCGAGGTTTAAGAATTCATTGGCTGGAACTTGTTCTGGTAAAATATAGCCATGCAGCTTTAGCATCACCGGAAAAATGATACAATGAAAAACGATATTATCTTTTCCGATGAAATGCACCAATTTAGTTTCTCTATCCTGCCAAAATGGAGTCCAGTCCTTTCCATGATCCAGGGCCCATTGTTTTGTGGCACTGATATAGCCAATGGGTGCGTCAAACCAGACATATAAAACTTTGCCGGCACCTCCCTGTATTGAAGCAGGAAGTTTTACTCCCCAATCTAAATCACGTGTTACGGCACGGGGTTGTAATCCGCCTTCAATCCAACTTTTACATTGTCCTACAACGGTAGGACGCCAGTCCTTGGCATGCGTTCCTAAAATCCATTCTCTTAAAAAATCTTCATGTTGATTTAGGGGGAGATACCAGTGTGTTGTTTTTTTCTTTTCAGGAGTAGCCCCACTAAGTGTACTGAGTGGGTTGATTAGCTCATCAGGGCTAAGCGTTCGTCCACAAGTTTCACATTGATCTCCATAAGCTCGATCGCTTTTACAATGGGGGCAGGTGCCTTTGATATATCGATCAGCTAAAAACGTTTTTGAGGCTTCATCGTAATACTGTTCACTCTCTTGCGTAATTAAGTCCCCTTTTTCCTGCAGCTGCGCAAAAAATGCGGCTGCTGTTTCATGATGAAGCGGCTCGCTAGTTCGGTGGTAAATATCAAAACTCACCGATAGGGCATCAAAATCTTCTTTGAGTGCCTGGTGATATTTGTCAATAATTTCTTGCGGGGTAGAACCCTCTTTCTTTGCCTGGATTGGAATAGCCGTACCATGTTCATCACTGCCACACACAAAAACTACTTCTCTTTTTTGAGCACGTAAATAACGAACATAAATATCAGCTGGGATATAAGCACCGGCAAGGTGTCCAATATGTTTTAGTCCATTGGCATAGGGCAATGCGGAAGTAACTAAATATCGTTTGGGAGTAGACATGTGGTGCAAAAATACCGGAAACCAAGGCTTGCCCAAAATACATTGCAGGTATTACCTTTATGGTATTCTTTGTATGATAACGCCCAACTATCTAAACCCTGGTGATACAATCGGATTAGTTTGCCCCGCAGGTTACTTGCCTGCTGCCTCTGTGCAAACTTGTGTTGCTGTACTGGCACAATGGGGATATGGTGTTATGCAGGGCTCCACTATCGGAGGCAGCTCCCAGACCTATTTTTCAGGAACTGATCAAGAGCGATTGATCGATTTGCAACGAATGCTAGATGATCCTACGGTAAAAGCGATTTTGTTTGGTAGAGGCGGATATGGCACAGGCCGTATCATTGAGCAAATCGATTTTACAAAATTTGTTCAATCCCCAAAGTGGATTATAGGGTATAGTGATATTACGGTGCTTCACGCACATATACATCGGCATCAACAGGTGGTTACTTTACACGCCCCCATGGCAACTGCTTTTAATGGGGATGGATGGAAAAATGAATACGTCCATTCATTGCGGGAAGCCTTAGAGGGAATCAGTTCAGCTTGTTCTGGCCCTGATCATTTATATAATCGATTGGGAACGGTAACGGCCCCTTTGGTTGGCGGAAATTTAGCTTTATTGGCACACCTGGTTGGCACCTCCTCCGATTTGGATACTACTGGAAAGATTCTATTTATTGAGGACGTGGGAGAGCAATTATATAATATTGATCGCATGCTTTATCAATATAAGCGAAGTGGAAAATTACAGTCACTGGCTGGACTTATCGTAGGCGGTTTTACGGAGTGTAAGGATACAGAACGGCCCTTTGGCAAATCTGCTTATGCAATAATTCAAGAAGCAGTAGCCGAGTACCACTATCCTGTTTGTTATGATTTTCCGGTAAGTCATACAGAAAGAAATGTTGCATTAAAAGTAGGGGCTACCTATAGTTTGCGCGTGGATGCAACGGGCTCTTTGCTTGCAGAGTAATCAATCGGAAAGCCATGTTTTCAGCGCTCTTCTAGCTATGTTGAAATGGTACAAGTTATTGTGTGTGCCCCCCTTGATGAGTAGTAAGGTGATGCCTTTTTTTTGTTTGGTCAGCGCTATGGAATGTTGATGTGCAATCACAAAATCACTTGTGCCGTGTAAGATTCTAATGGGTACTTCTACTTGTTCTAAATATTGTTGAGTAGGAAACTGATAGTGCAACAACGTTTTAAAAGGATAAATGGGAACATAATAGGCAAATACCGCTGGAAAATTTGTATAAGGCGTTTCAAGTATTAGCTGTTTGCAATCTTTTTTTGAGGCCAGATAAGAAGCTACGCCTGTTCCAAAACTCTTGCCATATAAAATAATTTCCTTGGATTCATACTGTTTGCGGGCTAACTGATAAACCCAAGTTGCCCATTGATAAATTTTATATTCTGATTTTTCGCCTCTGCTTTTTCCATAGCCCGGGTAGTCCATCATTAAAACTTCATACCCCTCACGCGTAAATAAATCAGCTTGTGTTGCATACCATTCCACGTTTTCACGGTTGCCGTGAAAATAAAGAACTACGCCACGGGCGGGCGTATTTTTTGTTTTAAAACGAACTAGGTGTAAGGTATCTGCCTGATTAATTGGAATAGTGATTTCCTCATGTGTCGCTTGAATAGCTAGTTTCTTATCTGTCTTGATAATACGCGCTCTAAAAATAAATGTTTCCTGTTTGGCATAAAAAATCCATCCGAGAAAAAGATAGAGCAACAACAACCAACCTATGGGTTTTCTCCACTTGATAAACGAGACAATTATTTTTTTTGCTTCCATTAATATTTTAGAATATCGCGAATAAAGTTGTGGTATTCATCAAAGGAAGGTAGATTATTATGACCACCGCCTTCAATACGAATCAAGGTTGTTTTACGAGGATGTTGTGCTTGTAAAGCAATGCTATGCCGGATAGGAATCAATCTGTCACGGGTTCCATGTATAATGTATGTGTGACATTTTACAAGGGGCAACCATTTATCTGATCGTAAGTGATAACGCAGTACTAATCGTACGGGTAAAAAGGGTAAAAATCGTTCAATAACTTTTTTGAAATTAAAGTAGGGCGCATCCAATATCAAATAACGTGGATCGTTATCTGAAGCAATTTTTGTAGCAAATCCACTTCCCAAACTTCTTCCGTAAATAATCAAATGGTCCTCAGGATATTTTTCTTTTAGTCTCTCATACACATATTGCATATCCTTTAGCATCTCTTTTTCGTTTCTTTTTCCGGTACTCTTCCCAAACCCTCGGTAGTCAACTAATACTACATCATAGTCAAAACGGTAAAAATCTTTTGCATAACGTGCCCAACCTTTGATACTTCGTGTATTTCCATGAAAATAAAGGATTAGTCCTTTTGGATTTTCTCTGTAAAAATGTAATCCATTGATTCGAACACCGGGCGCGCTATTAAAAAAATATTCTTTGAATGGCAGTTGATACTTGAATGTAAAATCAGCTTTTAAAATTTCTGGACGAAAAATAAATTTTTCCTGAAGCACATAAGCCAAGATGGATAGTAGGAGGATGGCACCCAAGACATACCACAAAAATGTGGGTATCATAAATTACTTTTCGACGCGTTTGAGACGAAGATTTGTAACGGGTGCTACAATCAGTGGAAATTTTTCTACCGTCACATTTGCTTGGTCCAAGCCAAACCCTTTCTCTTCAGACAAGCTATGATCTTTGAGCCAAAAATAGAATTTCATGATTACTCTTTCAATAAAGGGTAATTCATTGTCTTGGCTTAGGTATTTTTCCATCACCATAAACTGAAAATCTCCTACTACTTTGCTTTGGGAGAGACTCTCGTATCTACTGGTTATGGTAACTTCTTGGTTGGCCACTAGTTCTTCCACCACTTTTCTAAACATCAGGTTTACGCGTGGTTCAGTACGGAATCCAAGTCTTATATCCACGCGTATGATATCATCAGCAATTATATGTGTTACTTTATACTCACAGGTATAGGGCTCATCTACGGTATCAATATGTACAAACCAATAAATATCTGCACGCTTTGGTTTGCGATTTAGTATGGAGTAGATAATCTTGTGTTCAATTTCTTTTGGATTGTTGGCGCTGGTCATATATACCAGGTGCGTGGCATATTTAGGCACCGTTGCATCACGGCTCAGCTCCTGTATTTTATCCAAGTAGTGGTCAAGTCGTACAAATTCAATATATCGGTTTTTGATTTTTCTGGCTCTATACCAAACATACATGATTGCAAAGATGATAAAACCAATCAGCAGGGTAATAAAGCCACCATGCAAAAATTTAACCAGCAATGCAATCAAATACGATACTTCAACAATTAGGTAACCAACTAAAAACAAGTATATCCAAGTTGCTTTAATACGATGTAGCACTAAGTAGTTGGCAAATAGTATTGTGGTGCTGAGCATTGTCACAATAATGGCAAGTCCATAAGCCGCTTCCATATTTGATGACTTACGGAAGTATAATACCACTCCCGCACAACCTAGGAACATCAAGAGATTAATCGCAGGAATAAAAAGTTGCCCTTTTTCTTCAGACGGGTATCTGATTTTTAATTTGGGCCATAAGTTTAGTCGCATAGACTCACTTATTAGTGTAAAGGTTCCGGATACCATGGCCTGGCTGGCAATAATGGCAGCAGAAGTAGCCACAATTACTCCTGGAATAATAAACCATTGCGGCATTAGGTCATAAAAAGCATTAATTCGAAGTTGTGTTTTTAGTGCTCCGGTAATGGGGGCATTTAAATCAACAAGATTTATAAGCTTTCCGTTCCAGTTATACTGTTGCGCTAGCAGGGAAGCGCCCTGTCCAAAGTAATTGATCAATAAGCAGATCTTAACATAGATCCAAGAAATACGAATATTGTTCCTTCCACAATGACCGAGATCGCTATATAGTGCTTCAGCCCCGGTAGTACATAAAAATACGGCACCCAAAAGCCAGAAGCCATTAGGGTAGGTTCGTAAAAACGCTACAGCATAGTGTGGGCTTATTGCTCTGAAGATAGAAATGTTATCAAAAACATGTGTTACGCCTAAAACCAGCAACATCGTAAACCAAACAAACATCACCGGGCCAAAAAACTGCCCAATCGAGGCGGTGCCAAATTGTTGAAGGAAAAAGAATAAGGCTAGAATTGAAATAACAATGATTACAACGGTATTGCTTCCTTCTCGAATACCTAATGCGGGGAGCTCTTTTAAACCCTCAATGGCAGAGGTTATAGAGATGGGAGGGGTGATGATTCCGTCAGCTAGCAAGGAAGCTCCTCCTACCATGGCTGGGAATACCAACCACTTTCTTCTTCGTCTGACCAGTGCATATAACGCAAAAGTTCCACCCTCTCCACGATTATCGGCTCTAAGGACCATCAGCACATATTTAAATGTGGTCTGTAATGTTAAGGTCCAAATAATACAGGATAGTGTGCCTAAAATTAGCTCCTCCGTAATAATACGGTTGTCTATAATGGCGTTAAAAACGTAGAGCGGGGAGGTGCCGATGTCTCCAAAGATGATACCCAGTGCTACAAGCAGGCCAGCGCCCGTTACCTTGTTGGTCGAAACTTTCACCCAACAAAGGTATAGGCAAAAATGTTAATCAAATCGATGTAACTTTATGGTGCTATGAAAAAACTAGCGAAACTATTTGCCCTAGCTGGCTTATTTGCTTTAACTCTTTTGCACGAACACTCGTTCGGTCAACGCATTATTTATTCCGATCCTGAGAAAGACGACAATAGACGGTTGAACTTTGAAATTATTGGAAGAGTGGGGGGTAATTTTTTAGTTTTTAAGAACAATCGTGCTCGAAGCTGGATTACAGTAATGGATGAAGAGATGCAAGTGACTGCTAAAGAAGAACTGGGTTATTTGCCTAATCCTGATAAAACAATCAATGTAGATTTTTTTGCTTACCCCGAGCATATTTGGATGATATATCAATATGAAAGGAAGAATATTGTTTATTGTATGGCCGCCAAATTGGATCGGATGGGAAGGCGAATGGGGGAGTTGATTGAACTGGATACTACTCAGGTCGGGTTTGCTTCAGATAACCGACTCTACGCTGTTACAGGAAGTGAGGATAAGCGAAAGATTGCTGTTACCAAAATTAACACACGTGATATAGGTCTTTACCGGGTAAGTTCACTTCTTTTTAATGACAAAATGGATTTGATCCGAAAGGATTTGCTATACATCCCCATTGAGGATCGTACGGTACAACTGGGGGATATTGAAATTGATAATGAAGGGTCACTTGTGTTAACGCGTTTCCAGCGAACGTTTAATGATAATATTTCCAACGCCTCATTGCTCTATCTCAAACCTGGAGTTGATACCTTGGTTGAATATCGCTTATCGATAGCTGGTAAGTGGTTAGATAACCTTCGTATTAAAATTGATAATTACAATAAACGCTATATCCTGACTTCACTTTTTAGTCAAGAGCGAAGGGGCGGAATTGATGGCTACTATTTATTGGTCTACAATAAGTCTCAATCTACTCCACAAGTGGAGCAGTTATATACTTTTTCAGATCAAATTCGTCAAGAGGCCAAGGGGAATGCTACCACAAAAACCGCTTTTAACGACTATTTTATTCGTCACCTTATTACCAGGCGTGATGGAGGGCTGTTAATTGGTAGTGAGTCCTATTATACTACCTCTAGGGCTAACACGTGGAATCGCTGGGACTATTTGTATGGTTCACCTTTTTGGGGGATGAATAACTTTTATATTTCACCCTACTCAAATAGAATGTGGTTGGGTAGTATGCCCCGTAACCAACAAGCTGTCCGGTATCATGCAGATAACATTTTAATACAATCATTTAGTCCTGTTGGCGAATTAGAATGGAGTCAGGTTATTAGTAAATCACAGTTTGATGACGAAACGGATGATTTACTTTCATTTCAATTGATGAATACGGGGGGGGAGTTGCATGTGCTATATAATCAACAAGAGCGGAGAGATAAATTGTTAAGTGACCTTACTATTCAGGCTACTGGTCAATCAGCAAGGAATCCAGCTTTGAAAAATTTGGATAATGGTCATCAATTCATGCCTGCAAGAGGAAAACAAGTGAGTTCTCGCATCATGATAATACCCACCGTTTACAGAGGGTATATTTGTTTTGCAAAAGTTGAGTATAATTAAAACTGTGCCGTTTTGATTGCGCTATTTTATAAGAAGACACCTTACACCCCCTTTCTTTTATTGCTTTTTGCCGTAGTGGTAAAGCTTCCAATTTTCTTGGCCCCAGCACTTCCTGTTGTAGAGAAAGGGGATGGGGCTTTGTTTATTTTTTTTACGAAATGGCTTGCGGCACAAACTCCTGCCGCTTCGGTTGTTTTTGCTTTACTGACCTTTTTGATTTTGTTGACCCAAGCTATTTATCTGAATTATTTTTTTAATCGGCATCGCATGACTAACCGTCCCACTGATTTACCGGGGATGGCTTATTTGTTGGGGACCTCCTTGTTGCCAGCATGGAATAGTTGGAGTGCGCCCTTATTGATTAATTTATTGATATTATTTCTTTTGTCACATTTATTTGAAAGTTATTCGTTAGCCGATATCCGAAAACCACTTTTTAACCGTGGATTGGCTATTAGTTTAGGACTATTTGTTTATCCTCCTGCTATATGGCTTGCACTTTGGTTTGTTTTTTCACTGCTGATTATTCGCCCAATAAAAATTCAAGAGATTTTAATTGCTTTTTTGGGGCTGCTGACCCCTGTCTACTTTTTACTTATTGGATTGTTTCTATCGGATCAGCTAAGTCTTTTTACTAGTTATTTTTATGTTTCGTTTTCATTTCCAGATACCGTACCGCCTATTTGGTTCGGGGGTTTATTATTTATCTTATTTCTTCCCTTTTTGGTAGGATTTTATCATGTACAGGATCAAGTACGTAAAATGCTAATTCAGGTTCGTCGGGGATGGGCGATTTTCTTTGTGCTTTTATTGATTGGTTTTTTTATGCCCTTGTTCTCAGCCGCCCCCTTTACAGGCTGGATGGTTCTATTGATTCCGCTATCAGTTTATCACGCCTCCTTTTATTATTATACCTCATTTAGAATCTTTCCGTTACTTTTTTTCTGGATTAGCTTATTATTTGTGTTACTTAATCAGTATTCGGGCTCAAGCGGAAAGATTATCTTTGGGCCTTAATAATTTATACCTATGAAATTTGGAGTGGTTGTATTTCCAGGTTCTAACTGTGATGCGGATATGCGTGACGCATTGCAAGAAGATTTAGGGCAGGAGGTAATCATGTTATGGCATAAGGATCGGGATCTTTCTGCATTTAACACAGAAGATTGCATAGTATTACCAGGTGGTTTTTCATATGGTGATTATCTTCGATGCGGAGCTATTGCTCGATTTAGCCCCATGATGCAATCCGTAGTTTCTTTTGCACAAAAAGGAGGAAAGGTGTTTGGCGTTTGTAATGGATTTCAAATTTTATGTGAATCGTATTTATTACCCGGCGCACTGCTTCGTAATTCAAACCAGCAATTTGTTTGTCAAAATACTTTTATAAAGGATCATGCGGGAAGTGTTTATAAGATTCCCATTGCACATGGAGAAGGTCGTTACCATGGTTCTCAGGAGTTGCTCAGCCAACTACAGCAAAACAACCAGATCCTATTTACCTATTGTGATGAAAAAGGTACTGTTACTGCTGCAGCTAATCCTAATGGCTCTACGTTGAATATTGCGGGTATTTGTAATGAAAGCCGAACTGTTTTTGGTATGATGCCACATCCTGAGCGTGCTTGCACTGCTGCGCTTGGCAATATAGATGGAAGAGCTATTTTTCAAGAATTATTAATGGCTGGGGCCTTAGTTAAATAAAAACGTACACATGAAATTCTTTCTTTCTCTTTTTTGTTTGTTATTGAGTACAGGGGTAATGGCCCAGCCTAATCCGGTAAGCTGGACTTTCAGCGCTAAGAAAGTGGGTGACAAAACTTTTGAAGTTGAAATGAAAGCAATCATTATACCCGGCTGGCATCTCTATTCTCAACAACAGCCAGCGGATGCTATAGCCATCCCTACTGAATTTAGTTGGAATCAAAACCCGTTGGTACAATTGAAAGGGAAAATTCGTGAGGTAGGAAAAATGGAGCGTTACAAGGACGCTACATTGGGGGTTACGGCTCATCAGTATTCGGGCCAGGTTAGTTTTGTTCAAACGGTGGAGTTAAAAGCAAAAGTGAAAACTGCTTTATCAGGGACAGTTGAATACCAAACCTGTGACGATGAAAAGTGTCTTCCCCCTAAGAAAATACCTTTTACCATTACTTTAAAGTAATTAATGCAATTGCGCAATTATCTTGTTGGAGTTTTATTAGTAAGCTTCTTTACTGTTTTTGGACAGACCAAAAGTGAAGGAAATCCCACCTGGAACGTGCGTGCTGAAAAGAAAGGTGCACAGCAGTTTCGATTAGTTTTTACTACAACACTTGCTGAGGGATGGACGCTATATACCCCACAACAGTTAGTATTTGATGTTCCGGCAGCAGCCATTCAGTTTAGTGATACTTCTATTCTATTCCTAGAACCATTGAAGCACCAGGGACTTGCAAAGCGAGTTACAAGTGAGTTGCTTTTACAGGAAGTAGAATGGCAACAAGGGGAAATCAGCTGGAACACATTGATCCAGATAAAGGGAACCATACCTGCTGCTTTGCAAGGAAAATTGCTATATACTTATGGCCGTGATGCTGAAATATATCCGGCAACACCAACCAACTTTTCAGTTGCATTAGCGGGCGGACAGGTACAAGAAAATATAAAGCGAACTAGTATACAATTGGCGTCTCCACTTGTTTCTTGTGGATATCAGGGTGCTTCACAAAAAAGTTTATGGAGTATTTTTTTATTAGGTGTATTAGGTGGCTTAATTGCTTTACTAACTCCGTGTGTTTTTCCTATGGTGCCTGTAACAGTAACTTTTTTTACAAAAAAAGCAACCACTCGTAGGGAAGGAATTGTCAATGCCTTGCTATACGGTATATTCATTTTATTGATTTATGTGCTCTTAACGCTACCGTTTCATGTGGCCGGGAAAGCTATCAGTCCTGAAATCTTTAATAATATTTCAACTAATGTGTGGTTGAATCTTTTATTTTTTGTGGTTTTTGTTGTTTTTGCACTCTCTTTTTTCGGTTTATTTGAAATAGGACTTCCTGCAGGACTTGCTAATCGTATGGACGCTCGATCCGGATTAGGTAATCTGGGAGGTATTTTTTTTATGGCTTCAACATTGGCCATTGTCTCCTTTTCCTGCACAGGACCCATTCTGGGTACTTTGTTGGTAGGAGTGGCTGAGCAAGGAGCCTGGCCATTGACTGTGGGAGCCGCAGGTTTCGGTTTGGCATTGGGTTTACCTTTTGGTTTATTTGCCCTTTTCCCAAATTGGCTACAATCACTGCCTCGCTCAGGGGGATGGATGACCGATGTAAAAATTGTTTTGGGATTTATTGAGCTGGGATTAGCCGTTAAGTTTTTATCAAATGCTGATTTAGTAGAACAATGGGGCTTCTTAAAAAGAGAAATTTTTATTGGTATCTGGATAGTAATTGGTGGTTTGATAACCCTCTACTTAGCAGGTGTATTGCGTGTCGGGCAGCAACGTGTAGGCGGTGCTCGCAGTTTTATTCGTTACTTGTTTTTACTACTTTTTGGATTATTCACGTTGTATTTGATTCCGGGTATTACCAAAACAAAATATGCTGAACTGAGTTTAATCAGTGGATTTCCACCGCCCATGACTTATTCGTTATATAAAAGCGAGGGCAAGACGCATACTGTTTTTAAGCCTTTGCATAATGAGTATCAAAAAGCATTGCAATTAGCGGCTGCTGCAGATAAGCCGGTATTGATAGATTTTACAGGTTGGGCTTGTGTTAACTGCAGGCGAATGGAGGGAAAAGTATGGACTGATCCTCGTGTGGACAGTCTTTTGCGAAATGCCTTTATAGTTGTTTCTCTATATGTGGATGAGCGCGTAAAACTCCCCTTAACGGAACAACAACTAGTGACTTTACCAGATGGCTCAAGTAAATAAATTGAAACAGTTGGAGATAAGTGGGCTAGTTTTCAAATTCAAAACTTTGGGGCCACCTCTCAACCTCAATACGCACTACTTACACCCGACGAGAAATTGTTGAATCTTCCAAAGTTTTATACACCCGATCCAACTGAATTTTTGGAATGGTTACAATGTGGGCTAGCTGCGTATGCCTCAGAAAAAGAAAAGTAAGATTATAACGAAATCTGCCGCTGCGTCATCATTTTACGCAGATTGATCAATCCGTAACGCATTCTTCCTAATGCGGTGTTGATACTGCAATTAGTTAACGCAGCAATTTCCTTAAAGCTCATATCAGCGTAGTGGCGTAAAATAATTACCTCCCGTTGATCTTCTGGTAACTGTTGTAAGAGTGTTTGTAGCCGTTCTTGTCTTTGTTGACGCATGATTCTGGTTTCTGCATTCTCCTCTGTAAAACTCAACGTCTCGAATACGTCCTGATTTTCTGCAGTACGGATCACGGGACTCCTTTTTACACGACGAAAATGATCTACACAACAGTTGTGTGCAATTCGCATAGCCCAAGGAAGAAATTTCCCCTCCTCTGTATAACGACCTGCACGAACAGTATCAATTATTTTGATAAATACATCTTGAAATATATCCTCCGCCAAGTACTTGTCTTTGACTAAGAAATATATGGATGTATAGAGTTTATCTTTATGACGGAGTACTAATGACTCCATGGCTTGTTGATTCCCAGCACAGAATAGCTGGATCAATTCAAGATCAGTCAATTTAGAGAGTACTTGCATAACTTTTACGCATTGTGCTGTTTGGAAACAGCTGGTTTTCAATAAAAGGTCGCTGGGCGACCGGGTTTGCGTAAAAGTCTAGCGATAGGCGTTCTTTTGGTTTGTCCGCAAATGCGGAATGTAAATATACTTACTTTTTCGAAACTAAGTGTTCCGGGTAGTAATTGCCAGCTTTAGCTCGCCAAAAAAATGTTAATTGCCAGTACCTTTGCTCCTCATTTCCCCTCATGGATCTTACTCCCATATTGATCATGGGTGCACGAATGCACAACTTAAAAAATGTGACAGTAGAAATACCTCGTCGCAAATTGGTAGTAATTACTGGAGTGTCAGGGTCCGGCAAATCTTCATTGGCTATTGATACCTTGTATGCCGAGGGGCAACGGCGGTATGCAGAAAGTTTGAATTCCTATGCAAGGCAGTTTTTGAATCGAATGGATAAGCCCGATGTGGATACCATCAAAGGATTGAGTCCCGCTATTGCAATTGAACAAAAAGTTATTACACGCACACCTCGTAGTACGGTAGGAAGCTTAACCGAAATCTATGATTATCTCCGATTACTTTTTGCACGGGTGGGACATACCATATCCCCGATCTCTGGGGAGGAGGTTCGTAAGGATGATATCGAAGATGTAGTGGCCGTTATAAAAAAATGTAAGCAGGGTGATCGGTTTTATATCGTATCACCACTTCATTTTAAATCCAAACGTTCTTTGCGCGAAGAGTTAAGTGTACTACAGCAAAAAGGATTCTCTCGTGTGTATTTGGAAACTACTAATGAAGAGGCACTTCAAACCATTGATTTTTTATTAGAAAAGACCGATAAGGATTTAAAAAAGTATCACCCCACGCATTTATTAATTGATCGAATTATTGTAAAAGAATTTGAAGAGGAAGACTGGCATCGTATTAGTGATTCTGTTGGTACCGCTTTTTATGAAGGAGAAGGGACCTGTGCGTTGCTAGAAAATGAAAAAAAATGGTATTATTTCTCAAATAAGTTTGAGCGAGACGGACTTGTATTTGAAGAGCCAGCCCCTACATTATTTTCGTTCAATAATCCATTTGGAGCTTGTCCAACCTGTGAGGGATTTTCTCAGGTATTAGGAATCGCTGCGGAATTGGTACTCCCCAACAAAAAGTTGAGTGTGTATGATGGTGCTGTGGCTCCTTGGAAGGGGGAGAAGATGGATTGGTGGCGGCAACAATTTGTAAAAGGGGCCAAGAAACTCGATTTTCCTATTCACAAACCCATCGAAGACTTATCTGCCAGGCAGTTGAATGCGCTTTAGAAAGGCGGGGAGGGTGTATATGGGATTGATGACTTTTTTAAAGATGTAGAAGCGCATCTCTATAAGGTACAGTTTCGGGTACTATTAAGTAGGTATCGAGGAAGAACTACTTGTCCAACCTGTGAGGGATATCGGTTACGAAAAGAAGCCTTGTATGTAAAAGTATTGGGAAAGCATATAGGAGAATGTTGTAGCATGCCTGTTCACCTTTTGTTAGATTGGGTGAATGAAACGACCACTAAACTTACCGTTGCTGAGCAAAAAATTGCTACTCGAATTTTTATTGAATTAAAAACTAGATTGTCTACACTGTGTAAAGTGGGCTTGGGATACTTAACAATCGATCGATTGGCCAATACCCTTAGTGGTGGTGAAAGTCAACGAATACAACTCACACGCCATTTGGGAAGTAACTTAACAGACTCACTATATATTTTGGACGAACCTTCCATTGGCTTACATCCAAGAGATACTGATAATTTAATTACGGTATTGAAGGAATTGCGTGAGTTGGGAAATACGGTGATTGTAGTAGAGCACGATGCGATGATTATGCAGCAGGCTGATTACATAATTGATATGGGGCCATTGGCTTCTCATCTGGGAGGTGAAGTGGTAGCACAGGGGGATTATAAATCCATGTTGAAAGAATCCAGTTTAACTGCCAAGTACCTCCGAGGAGAAATGGTGGCCGCGGTATCCCGCAAACCACGTAGTTGGAAACGCTGTATAGAAATAAAAGGAGCCCGTCAGCATAATCTTAAAAATATTGATGTACAAATACCGCTTCAGGTTTTTTGTGCTATTAGTGGTGTAAGTGGTAGTGGTAAAACTACATTGGTAAAACAAATTCTTTATCCAGCACTACTCAGACATTTGGGAGACTTTTCACTCCTGCCAGGTGCTTTTTCAGGTTTGGGAGGAGAGCTGGATCTGATCACACAGATGGAATGGGTAGACCAAAATCCCATTGGAAAATCCTCCCGAAGCAACCCGGTTACCTATATAAAGGCCTATGATGCCATTCGAGATTTATATGCAAGCCAGCCACTCAGTAAAATGCGCGGGATGCAGCCTCGTCATTTTTCATTTAATGTAGATGGAGGTCGTTGTGATACGTGTAAAGGAGAGGGCGAACAATTAATTGAAATGCAGTTTTTAGCGGATGTGCATTTGACCTGTGAATCCTGTGGTGGTAAACGGTTTAAAGAAGAAGTGCTGGAGGTTACCTATAAAGAAAAGTCAATTTATCAGGTGTTGGAAATGAGCGTGGATCAGGCCATAGAATTTTTTGCCAATGAAAGTGCATTGGTAAAAGCCCTTCTTCCACTTCAAGAAGTAGGGTTAGGGTATATCAAGTTAGGTCAGTCTGCTACCACTTTATCAGGAGGAGAAGCACAGCGTGTTAAGTTGGCCTCATTTTTAGGTAATCGTCGTGCTACACAGAAGATCTTATTCATTTTTGACGAACCTACAACCGGACTACACTTTCATGATATTGGGAAATTATTACAATCACTTCAAGCGCTAATCGAGCAGGGACATTCTGTTGTGGTGATTGAGCATAATACGGACGTATTAAGTGCCGCTGATTGGATTATCGATATGGGACCAGAGGCAGGTGCGGGTGGAGGGCAAATTGTATTTACCGGAACCCCGCAGGAATTAAAGCGTTCTAAAATAAGCTTTACAGCCCAGTACCTTAAATCAACTTAAGCAAGTTCAGGATACAAGGGGAATTGTTGCATCAGCGCTTTTACTTCCTCACGCGTTTGCTGAATTAGCGGTGAATTATCTGGTTGTAAAATTACTTGATCAATCAGGTTGGCAATTTGTTCCATCTCTTTTTCTCGCAATCCACGTGTTGTTACAGCAGGTACGCCAATACGAATTCCAGAAGTAACAAATGGCGACTTATCGTCGAAAGGAACTGAATTTTTATTGAGTGTAATATGGGCGCTGTCCAAGGTTTCTTGTGCTTTTTTCCCTGTAATATTTTTATTACGTAGATCGATTAGCATTAAATGGTTTTCTGTTCCACCACTAATTAGGTGATAGCCCTTGCTCACAAAAGCCTTTGCCATAGCCTGTGCATTAGCAATAACTTGTTTACCATATTCTTTAAAGGATGGATCCAGTATTTCTCCAAACGCCACGGCTTTGGCAGCAATTACATGTTCTAGCGGTCCGCCCTGCATTCCTGGAAATACTGCTAAATCTAATAAGGCACTCATCGATCGAATATTTCCTTTTGGATCTTTAAGGCCCATGGGATTGTCAAAGTCATTTCGCATTATAATAATACCACCGCGAGGGCCACGTAGTGTTTTGTGCGTAGTAGAGGTAACAATATGACAATGCGAAAGCGGATCATTTAGTAATCCAGCTGCAATTAACCCAGCCGGGTGTGCTATGTCTGCCAAAACCAATGCACCTATTTCATCTGCAACCGCACGAATTCTTTTATAATCCCAGTCACGGCTATAGGCAGAGGCGCCGCAGATAATCATTTTTGGTTTTTCTTTTCTGGCTACTTCTTCAAGCTGATTATAATCAACAAGACCCGTTTCGCGATCCACACCATAGAAGAAAGCTTGATAATTTTTGCCACTGAAATTAGCTGGACTTCCATGGGTGAGGTGCCCACCCATACTAAGATCAAGTCCTAAAATTTTATCTCCTGGTTTCAAGCAAGCAAGAAATACGGCAGTATTTGCCTGAGCGCCGCTATGCGGTTGCACGTTGGCCCAACAGGCATTGAAAACACTTTTTAAACGATCAATGGCCAGTGATTCAATTTGGTCTACAATTTCGCAACCACCATAATATCTTTTTCCAGGGTATCCCTCTGCATATTTATTGGTGGCAACGGAACCCATCGCTTGCATCACAGCAAGAGAGGTGAAATTTTCTGAAGCAATCAATTCGATTCCTTCACGTTGTCTTTTAAGTTCAAGTTTGAGTAGATCAAAAATTGCGTTTTCTTGCATGGCCGTGTATGAATAAAAAGTTTACGCAAAAGTACGTCCTCTACGGAAAGAGGAATTCACAGGCATCATTAAGTTTTCCTCAAAAGAACTACATTCGTGGTAAGCATGAAAGCGATAATTCCTGTTGCCGGGGCCGGTACCAAATTGCGCCCTCACAGTTATACCCAGCCTAAGGCATTGATTCCGTTGGCCGGTAAAACCATTTTGGGTATTATCATTGAACAATTGCAGGCAGCCGGTATTCAAGATTTTATTTTTGTGGTTGGCTATTTGGGTGAAAAGATTGAAGATTTTGTCCAACAACACTACCCAACGTTAAACGCACACTACGTACACCAGACAGATCGGCAAGGGGTGGGACAAGCTATTTTGTTGACACGTGATTTGGTCCAGGGTGATGATATATTTATTGTGTTAGGCGATACGATTTGTGAATATGATATCAAATCGGTTATAGCAGATTCCCGATCTATGATTGGTCTTCGAAAAGTGGAGGATCCTCGTGATTTTGGTGTGGCTGAAATCGACAGCAGTGGATTAATTGAACGATTGGTAGAAAAGCCACAAATCCCTAAGTCTAACTTAGCCCTGGTGGGGATCTACCAAATAAAAGAAAGTGAGCAACTTTTTCGTTGTTTAGAAAATAATATCAGCCAAGGGGTACGATCACACGGCGAGTATAGTTTAACAGATGCGTTGGATTGTATGATTGGGCAGGGGGTTCCGCTCAAGTCCTTTAAAGTTGACAATTGGTTTGATTGTGGCAGAAAAGAGACCCTCTTAGAATCCAATGCCTTACTGCTAAAAAAGTTTGCCGGTGAAATACCATCCGACCATTTTGAAAATACAGTATTTATACCTCCCGTAGTAGTGGGGGCCGGCTGTTTAATTCGTAACTCGGTGATTGGACCCAATGTTGCCATTGGAGAAAATACAGCCATTCAATCAAGTGTAGTGAAAGAGTCTATTATTGGTTCTTATACCACTCTTCAAGACATTGTGGTGAGTGATTCTGTTATTGGCAGCGATACATTATTGAGAGGGGAAACTCGTTCCTTGAATGTAGGGGATAACACCAGTATCGATTTGGGATAATATTCTATGCAATCATTTTCCAACCGCATTACAAAATTATTGGACATTGAATATCCAATCATTCAAGCAGGAATGATTTGGACCAGCGGATGGCGGTTAGCCGCTGCTGTCAGCAATAGCGGCGGATTAGGTGTAATTGGGGCCGGCTCAATGACACCAGAATTATTGAGGGAACACATAAGAAAATGTAAGGCCGCAACAACAAAACCATTTGCTGTAAATCTTCCCTTGCTGTATTCGGGTATCCAGCAACAAATTGAAATTATTGAGGAAGAAGAAGTGCCGATAGTAATTACATCTGCAGGTAATCCCGTTGCGTGGACCCCTTATTTAAAATCAAAAGGTATTAAGGTATTGCACGTGGTTAGCTCCAGCAGATTTGCGCGTAAAGCGGAGGCAGCCGGTTGTGATGCTGTCATTGCGGAGGGATTTGAAGCGGGCGGACATAATGGTCGTGAGGAAACTACTACGTTGGTATTGATTCCAGCAGTTTGCAAAGCAGTGAAACTACCTGTTATTGCAGCTGGCGGAATAGCTACAGGTAGTCAGTTATTTGCATGCATGGCCCTTGGGGCGGAGGCTGGACAAATTGGTACACGCTTTGTTGCCAGTGAAGAAGCTTCCAATCATCTTAATTTCAAGAATCGAGTTATTCAAGCCGAAGAAGGGGAAACGCAATTGAGTTTGAAAAAACTTACACCCGTTCGTCTGTTACATAATAAATTTTTTGAACAGGTGCAAGCGGCAGAGGAGCGAGGCGCCTCGGCAGAGGAGTTATCTCAGTTACTAGGGAAAGGCCGTGCAAGAAAAGGAATGTTTGAGGGTGATTTGGAGGAGGGCGAACTTGAGATTGGGCAAGTAAGTGCACTCTTTGATTCAATAGAACCAGCGCAACAAATAGTCAATGCCATTTGGCAAGAGTTTCTTGCAACATGGAATCAGCCTTTCAACACCAGCGCCTGATTATCCTTTTGTGAAAGCCCAGCGTATCATTTCCTTCCAGGTTACTTTTTTCCCATACCTGAGGATACCCGTTCTGTAAATTTTGCCCGCAAACCAGACGGTTACTAAAAAACCTGCCACAAGTAAGCCCATAGATAGTCCTAGTTGCCATAAGGGAACTGTATCAGGCACACCGTATGGAATACGTGCCATCATCACAATGGGAGAAGAGAATGGAATGAGGCTGCCCCAAACAGCAATGGGTCCTGTTGGATTGGCTACGGCTGCGGTCATGATGGCAGTAGATAAAATAACCAGCATGGTCACTGGAAAACTTAACGATTGCGCCTCACGCATATCCTCATTTACTGCACTGCCAATGGCACCGTAAAGTGAAGCGTAAAAAAAGAAACCACCTAAAAAATAAAAGGCAAAACATCCAAGAATCAGTGGAACATTAACGGAACCCATCATACGCTGAATTCCACCAACAGCTTCTGTCATAAATCCCAGCGACGTACCTGATTTGGCGCCAATGTTATACACAACAAAAACAAAAATAATCCAGATCAAAAATTGTGTGAGCGCTACCGCACCAATTCCTACTATTTTACCCAACATCATTTGGAAAGGACGAACCGAGGATACAATTACCTCGGCAATTCGATTAGTTTTTTCCTCCATCACGCCCATCATGACTTGCGAGCCATATATTATTAGTATGAAGTACACTAAAAAACCCGCGATATAACCAATCCCTTCTGCGGTAGCACTATTAGCTAGTTGGTTGCTAATATTTTTTGTAACAAGACCAATTTTACTTTGTGCTAAGATGGATTGTTTGTTTACATCCAATTGTAAACTATCGTTTAACAACCTTCTCCAAATTCGATTTAGTTTAGCCTCCACTACACCAGTAGAAGCACTACCGTATGATTTATAGGTATTGAAAATTAGTGAGTCGGTACCTTGCTGCCAGTTTAATGAGGGGATGATAATATAGCCGTCGTATTTCTTCTCCTCCTCTTTATTATTTTCTTGTGGCGCATTATTGACTAACACCAAAGTAGAACTTGGATCAATCGTATTTTCAGTGGCAATAGCTTCTTGTGTAAAATAGCCAGATGAGTCTATTACTGCAACGGTTAGCGTTTCTTTGCTTTTCTCAGCTATAAAACCCATTCCGCCAATCAAGGCTACGTATAAGAGGGGAAACAACAGGGTAGAGATGACAAATGTTTTTTTACGAACTCTTGTCAGGTATTCTCTTTCTATGATAATCCAGGTTTTTTTCATGCACTTAAATTTTTTCGAATGTTCGAGCGGTGGGCGTATTTCCTACCAATTGAATAAAAATATCATTAAGGCTGGGTAGTAACTCCTGAAAGGAGTTGATCTCTACTTGTTGGTCCAATAAAAAGCGTAAGACGTTGGAAGAATTGTGTTGGGCGCCAATTTGGATATGTAGTGAGTTGTCTTTTTGGCTTACTACGGAAAATGGTGCTTGTTCCAAGGCTAGACTATCCAATCCTTTACCAGTGATGCGGTATTGGTGTTGTTTAAATTGTTGTTTTACATCTTGCACGGTACCATCCAAGATTTTTTGTCCCTTATTGACAAGTGCAATGTGATCGCAGATTTCCTCCACTTGCTCCATGCGGTGTGTACTGAAAATGATGGTAGACCCCTCTTGCGCGAGTCTGAAAATTTCATCTTTAATTAAGTTGCTATTCACCGGGTCTAATCCACTAAAGGGTTCGTCCAAAATAATTAAAGAGGGATCATGTAGTACGGTGGTTACAAATTGTAATTTTTGTCCCATGCCTTTTGAAAGATCCTCTACTTTTTTATCCCACCAGCTTTCCATTCCAAATCTGTGAAACCAACTTTCTATCTTTTTCTTTGCGGCTTGTTTGTCAAGTCCTTTTAGTTGTGCCAAGTACAAGGCTTGTTCGCCAACTTTCATTTTTTTGTACAGCCCTCTTTCCTCTGGCATGTAGCCAATCTTTGCAACATCAATAAGCGGATCAAACTTTTTGCCTTCAAAAAATATTTCACCTTGGTCAGGATAAAAAATACCGGTGATCATACGGATGAGCGTTGTTTTACCAGCACCATTGGGGCCGAGTAATCCAAAAATTTGTCCGCGTTCAATTTCAAGGCTTATGTCATCCACCGCTTTCTGTGACTCGAAATGCTTCTTTAAATGCTTCAGTGATAAAATAGAATCCATAATAGTAGGTTGCCAGTAAATTTAAATACAATTCTGTTGTGAAGGGGCTACACTACACCGAAGGCGCAGATAGGGGGAGAGTGGTTGCTATTCCCCACTGTTGGAGTATGGCAACGGCTACTCTTTCACCATCCATTGCTGCACTTACGATTCCTCCGGCGTAGCCTGCACCTTCGCCGCAAGGGTATAATGTGGCAAGTTGTGGGTGATGTAGCTTTTCAGTGTCACGTGGGATTCTTACAGGAGAGGAAGTTCTGGATTCTGTAGCAACCAGCACCGCTCCATTGGTGTAATAAGATTTCATCTTTTGTGCAACCTGTTTGAATCCCAGTTGTAATCTTTCATGAATAAAAGAGGGAAGCACTTCTTTGAGGTTGACAGCAGTGATGCCAGGCACATAAGAGCAGGAGGGAAGCGTGGTACTTGTCCGATTTTCACAAAAATCTACCAGCCTTTGTGCGGGCGCTTGCAAGTTTCCTCCACCTGCTTTGAATGCCAATTGTTCTACCTGTTGCTGAAATTGTAATAAGGCAAGAGGGTCCCTTTCATTTTTCTTTGTTCTAATATCATCCAGCGCTACGCTTACCACAAT
>Ga0169931_10004463_pt1 | contig 21784 bp, 14 predicted proteins | sample Kivu_15m_20L_FD_129675 | JGI IMG/M metagenome (GOLD analysis project Ga0169931, IMG submission 129675) | Freshwater microbial communities from Lake Kivu, Western Province, Rwanda to study Microbial Dark Matter (Phase II) - Kivu_15m_20L... | ecosystem: Environmental > Aquatic > Freshwater > Lake...
AATTTACATTTAATTTTTATAAATATCATATATTGCCTAATATGAAATAAAATGAGTTATTTCAGATCGTTAGTATCTTTTTTTACTATTTTCTGGAACATTAAAGAATCACAAAAGATTTTATTAATTATATTGGGATGATATAACTAAGCCAATAAAGCACGTATAGCCACTTTTAGGAAGAAAGTCACTAAGGCTGTCATTCAGATATAAAAAAGCTTAGACTTTGTTGGTCTGAAGAAAAACGCTCTAACCTCTTTGAATGCCAACACAATGGACCTCAGCTAAATCCTCAAATTCATCGCAAATGTATAAGCTGGTTTATGAATCTATGTGGTTCTCAGGGAACCAGCGAGGTTGCTATGTGGAATTCCATAAGTTTGTACTACATATACTCTGCACAATATTCTATCGAGCAATAGCAATTAGAGGCTTTGTTGTTAATATGTCTACAGCTAAGCTCTAAGGTTATCTAGAAAACATATATGACCATGAGAACCATCTTGCAAACAATATCAAGACCTATTTCTATAGATACTTTGGGAATGTTTTAGGAAAGGATTCTTAAAGTCACAGACTTTAATGTAATAGTATTTAACAATCTCACTTTGCTGCTCTACGCTGAAGGAATTAGTCAATAAACTATGAGACAGTCAATGTTTCTTTGCTAGGTCAAGTTGATACAAAATGCATAAGTTCTTTTCGACGAGAATCTAGTAAATGGTATCTATTAATTGGTAGAGGGAAAAGGTTAGTAGCAGCTAGTTTGGGACATTAGTGCACTACTTAACGATCCTAATTGTTAAGTTCTTGGTAAAAAATACGAATCCTACTTCGATATAGATGCCTTCCTGTACGGTCTACAATGATTTAATCTCTTTTTTATCGATTAATTCAAAATCAAACTGATCTATATCAATATATCGTGTTTACCCTAAGCATAGATAATTAATTATTGATCAATGTAGAATAGCAACGAAGATTCCCTTTAACAAACCGCCTGCTTCAAAGGCCGCTTAGTCACTTCCAAAATCACTCATAATCGTAAAAAGATTCCCTAGGATTTTTTTCCAAAGACCTTTTCTCAATCTCCCAAAAAAAGAAAAATTGCAAATGCTTAATAAATGTAAGAATGGTACCAACGATAATAAAGTCCATAGTAAAACAAAGGACATTTTAATAGAATACAAAGGAAATTTCACAAGATCATGACCAATTAAGTCAAACCTATACAGGAAGAGTCTTCTAGGAAAAATATTCGGCTGTACAACGATACTACCCCTATTAAAGTCAAGTAGGATCTTATTCAATTAAAATTGAATGGAAGAGAAAGGGACAGGTCCAGCAGGGTTAGACCTCCATTATCTGAATAAAAACGCATGCCATCGATAATAAGAAATCACCTATAAAAGCCCTAGGTCAAAAAATAGTCATTACTGGTATAGTCCAAGCGAGTGCGTGTGATTCGAAGCTAAAATAAAAATAGAAAAAGATACGAATCACCTAGCAATTGTAAAGAAAGACCAATATTAAGACAGATACGTTTTTCAATGAAAGAGATTCCTTAGAGACTACTGAACAGGGAGAGAAGTTCAGGGAAGGTCAATGTGGGTTTTGACGGTACTTTGACTTTCAATGGATTCAGATCGTGAGTATGTATGATCGACTAATATGTTATGTTATGTTTTATTATTTTAATAAATGTTTTGCTGCACTAGAAAAGAAAGCCATGCTGGATAGATAGTCACTGGATTATGCTTGGAATAGTAATGCATAAGAAACAAAAATCAGTTGGCATGTGTGCAGTGCATTAGATAATAGCACGAGGGTCATAACATCACTCCACTAAAGAAAATGATTCCCGAACTATTAGAGGTTAATAACAAGAAATAGAAGCTGGATCGTAGATTGAAGCAACTAAAATAGTACGTTTGTTAATAATTTGGAGAAGAGACGGATTAGGGCGAAGAAACTACTAACGAAAATATTGTATAGAGAGTTGTGACTTTGTTGGGTAAATTGAGAACAGAGCTGCAACTTAATAGTTAGTAGTTGGGCAAAATGAGATCTATTTTCAAGAGTTTGAATAAAAATAATCAAGAGAGCGTGTTAAAGAAAATAAAAACTCCATAGCCTTAGAAAATTGTAACAGATATCCGTGGCAATCAGGAAAGTAACTCTAAGAAAAACAAAATGGCTTAAACATAGAGAATGCAATCAGATGTTGTAGGCAAAGGCAAGATAAGCGCCATACAGCTACCCACTATATCTCCTCAGAAAAGTAAGCTATCGATGGTTTCCTAAAGAAAAAGTCCAAGCCTAATAAAATCAAAACTACTTCTCTCGACTCCATCTTCTTTGTCTACTTTTCCAGGCTCAGTTGACACCTTTTCCAACAATTCTAAGCATCCATATCTGACGATATCTGCAGATCAACGCACAGTATACAGAACTTCACTTCAAGGCAATCGATTCGCAGCCGTAGGAAGCAAGCCTTTGACTCCAGGCTAAAATTAGTTTAAAATTCATATAGATTCTTCTAAATCAGGCAACATAATGATCGGTTTGTGCCACTAGAGCATAGTTCGGAACAACTAATTTATGAATAACTACGGAATATCTAATGGCACCTATCTCATAGGCCAGAATTCAAACGCGCAGACTGCCATATGTTTCCACCATTCTTTGCCATTCCTGAACAGAAAATAAATAGTAGGTTGGAACTTCGCTTAAGGCAGCACTGTACTAATAGGAATCGATTTTTAATAATAGTACATATATTTCAGAAGATTACAGCCCTAGAGTCAATAATTTACTATGAAACTATACGGATAAGACCCCAAATCATAACTAGGCACTCTGTTGTAATAAGGACTAAGAATGGTCGTACTCTTGCAGGCAGAGGGAGATCAAATAAGCACGATCCGATGATTTGTCAATATTTGTAATTATTTCATTTAGTCTGTTTTATTTTTCAGTAGAAACTAATAGATCTTATTATAAAGTTATTTAGCACTCCATCAATATGAAAATCACGCCGTACTAAACTATTCGATCATCTAGCTCAAGCAAAAAGAACGAAAAATAAACATCCCGATAGTTAAGCTCTACCATGGATCTACGCAAAAAAGGTATTAGTGTAATGAGCCACAAATCATTAAAAATTCAACCAAGCGCGCCTTCTCGATTGATAAATCCTATCGATTACCACAAAAAAATGTTCAAGTCTGAAACATAAATTAAATAGTGGAATCTTGACTAGCAAATGTAAAAGAGTTTGTGGTCTAAAATGGGCAAAATATGTTAATAGTGCGCAGTTTAGACCCACTAGACAAACAAATACTAAAGCGAAATTCTAGGAGGAGGCCGCACTAGTCTTAAGAAAATGATAAAAGGTCATCATAAACGCAAGGATACGGGTTCTACGCTAATAGACTCTTTGATTAATCTGTGAATATATTTTGCCAAAAAACTGTTTTTATGAATCAATTACTTTTTTTAACTAAACGAAATAAGATTAACTCAGCCATACTTTACTTTTTTATTTGATTTCTTTGTAAAGATTGCGCTATATTAATTTAATCCTATGAACAATAATATAAAATAAAAATAATTGAGTTCTCTTTGTTGCGATGATTATAGCCAGTTTTTTGTACAGCCTGTTTTTGATCTTATACCTGATCGATAAATCTTCTAATATATGTTTTAACTATTTGTTTATATTTGAATCTCCGCTTTTAATAATATTTTAAAGTAAGATGTATAGAATCCCATCTTCTTCATAACCTATTCGTGCACACCCTGTTACCGTTCGCAACTATTCATATACTGCTAATGATTTTCTAGGAGCTGGTAATTTTTCAAAAGTTTACGCTGCTACCAACCTCAATACCAACTAAAAAGTTGCCCTCAAAATAGTCGATCTCTACTCCCTCGACACCGATAAACTCAAATAACTACATAGATCATAAATTGACGTACTTTCAAGAGTTAATCACCCCAACATAATAAAATGCTACTAAGTTTTCAATGTCGATACCAAGTGCTACATAGTCACATAGTTATGTCCTTAAGGCGATCTATAGCACAATATCAAAAATAGAGGAGTTTTTACGTAAAGAGGTGCTTAAAAGTACATTCGTGATGTTTTTGAAGGGATTTACTATATGGCATAAAATCATATCGTTCATAGAGATATCAAAACTGCTAATGTTTTCCTTAAAGATGGTAGAGCCAAAATCGCTGATTTTGGGTTTGCGGTCTATGCTAGGTATATATGAGCTTAAAAAGTGCTGTTTTTTCGGATTTGAATATCGGATCAGCTTTCTATATGGCACCAGAAGGGTTCATTAATTGCGTATACAGTTGCAAAACTGATATCTGGGCTTATGGGATACTCGTTTATTAATTGCTACATGGAAACTCGCCGTATTCGTTCTGTAAGCTATAAACAGACCTCAGTTATCATCTTTCGTTGCCGTTCAATAGAAGCAAAGTCAATCCTGGTTTGTCGTAATAACTAAAAGAAGTCATTTATAGATGTTTGGAAGTCAACCCTCAGAAAAGAATAGGACATAGGTAACTGAGAGAACTCAAGTATTTTAGAAATATTTATCAATCATAGGGACCCACTCCGATGTATAAAAAAGTATAAAATCGAGTAGTAGAACCCCAAGAGTTGCCCCGTCACTAAGCGATAGTACCAGTGCCAGCATAAACTCCAGTAATTAGACTCAATCACTAATAATATATCCCTCAAAGTTTGATTCCTCAATCGATAAAACATTCACAATCGACCTAATCTCGTACAACAGATCACTCCTAAAAAATTTCAACCTACCCTTTCCAACCTAACACCAACGATCCACTTTTACGCGTCTCTTACTAATCAAAAAATACTGATTACTAACCCCAAAATCAACGCAGAAATGATCACAGCCGCAACCACTTTGCACCCCTACCTTAACCCCGATCACACCAAATGCTATAAGTCAAGAAAACAAACATTTAGATCAATAGGCATCACTCCAATTAGAAACTTATAAGCGCAAATCTCAGCTCACCCATGACTAACAATCGATAACGCAAAAACTCAATAAACTAAGGCCTGGATCGACGCAGATAATAATAACAATACATATTCATCAACCCGCAAATCACATATAAAGTAGCAGTCAATATCTTACACTATTGTCGAGGATTGTTCCGCTGTGTCACCCTCATGGTCGAAATGGCAAAATAATAATCAGATTTAAAGTATCTAACAGGCTGGTTGATACTAGTATTGTAATAGCTTAATAGCAAACTCAACCACGGCGGCATAGTTTTCTAGGGCAGCAACATACAATAACAAGCCAAACGCTTCAGATAAGTGAGACAAGGATACTAGCGCAAATACACCAACTAACTCAAAAAATACGTAAGCAATTTCATAAAAAAACCAAATCTCTAAGACATCAAAATATTCCTTTTCATGCTATTCAGAAGCATCGATCCACTAATAATCTCACCCAACAATACATAAACAAGCACAAAAAGCAATAGTATTCTCTAACTGGGATATCTGATCATTTTGCTCTATGATTCTACTCGTATTTTGTAGAAATGTCAGAAAGAAAGAAGTTTTTCTAGGTTTAGCAATTATAAATAGATCTAAAATTCACTTGCCTGGGATAAGAAAAAATTCCAAACAGGATTGTATTTGGCTTTGAAGAAATAGATGATAATATAAAATTGATTGTATCTAGTTTTAGAGATAGTTGTCGATATTTGTCTTATAAAATTATTATTAAGGCATGGCCTAGAGTGGTGATAGTTTCTTCATGACCAAGAATAACCTACAATCTTTGAAGTCAGTGCAGTTGAGCAGTTGCCAGCAGTTCAAAAGTAGAAGGCATTAGCTAGATGACATGTTCGATCGATACAACGTCTTCAAGTACAGTATATGACATGCAGGTATAGCAAACATTTTACGACTAAGAGGAGACATAGCCTACAAGGAATACAGTCTTAACGCAACTATCAGAATATTAATACTATAAAGAAGGAAAGCTAGCAACTCAAGGGCAGATTGCAACTTATGGAGAAAGAAAGGAAGGTCATGCTGGAGAAATTGAGATTGACTTCAAGATGATAACTAAGAATAAGTGATGGAATGAAGCTATAGTTGCTTATGTAGTTCTTACTTGTAATAAAGTTAAGATGAGTGTATTTTTGGGATGATAAATGAATAAGAGAGCATATATCAAAAGTTGCTAACGCTGTGATTCAAACTTGATTTAAGAGAAATTTCCTCCAAAACGCCCTTGTTACGACTCCTCAGTCTCTACCTCGAAGCCTTATTACTTTCTACTCGACGCTTTCTGTTCTTCTTCAACAATCTACATAACCAAATACATACATCTAGAACTTGCGATCTCTTTATTTAACTTTTTCATTAAACAAGGCCTCGAGTTTTACTCTCAAAACTTATAGTTACCCGTATTGTTTCTTTTGGAGTCTTTATATCTTTGTTTTTTGTTGCTGTTGATGTTTCTATAGCCATTTAGTTTCTTACTACCTCTATAAGTTTTTAAGCACCTACTTGACTTCCTCAGCAGCTTTGTAATTCCTCACCCTGATCAAATTACTCAAATATTTTCGCTTTTCCAGCATTTTAGAGCTATATTTGATCTTAGGAGGCGGTTCGTTCTCGACTTCAACCGTATACTGCGCCAATTGATTCTGCTGCTAGTTGATACACTGCTGTTATACTTGTTTCATTTCCTCGACGATATCTTCAATCTATCTATCCCATTTTTCCTGGAACTATCTGATCTCCACATCTGCCTATTGACATATAACTTCCATCTGAATACCGATACACATACATTTTGTTTCTCCCGAATAGCTATCGACTCTTGTTTACGCATGATCTACTGAGCTCTCAACTGCTCAATCTTATTTTTGACACTATCAGCTATTGAGAAGTCTTCGCGTTTGATGCAGAGAGATTCATATGCTTTGAGAAGTTCGATCATCTACTTGATTTCTTAGTTGTTAAGGTTCTATTTGTTCTCGAGCTTGCTGAGGCCGCCCAAAAGCATCGAGGATTCGTTTAGGGCGGATTTGGGGTCATGTTTGGAACGCATCATGCCGTTAACGGTATTATATTATTTAGTAAACAGACTAATCAGGTATAGGATTATTGTAAGAAAGAAAAGAGACAAATCAACAAGGATTTAGTATAAAAATAAATTGGCTTGTCTGTTATTTTTTGATTAAAGTTATTTGCTAGACTTAAATGTTAGTCATATTGAGCCTATAACTCAGACCATCATTACTAACTGTCTGATAATATGACAAAAATTAGAGGCATTCAAAGGAGAAAGCGTTATTGAGCTTCCTACAGTACATATCTTTGATTTCAACCAAAAATCGTTGCTTACATTCTACTAAAAATCAGACCCTCTCTTTTGCATCATCCTAGACTTCTACAGTTTGGAGCATAGCTGACTGGAGTCATTAACTCTTGCATTTATGTAAGAAAAAATAATTATATTTTCCACCACCAATAAATAGGTAACTTTCCCTTCCCCCCAAGAAGAAACACCACTTTCTTCTTGCTTTTTGTTTGCTTTTTGTGCTTACCCCAGCATCCATGTCTATTTAGAACTGCCCAGTGCTCTACCCCTCTTGGAAAGAGTTCAAGAACTTCTCACAATATGTCTAATACCTCGACAAGACCTACAAATAGGAATATGGAATGGTCAAGGTAAATCTCCATTTACAGACCATCCTCTGGTCTCCTCTATTCTTCTTTATTTTTAATTCAGGTAGTTCCTCCTCCTCAGTGGAAACCGTCAGCGAGTGCCTACCAGAACAAACTCAAAGGCCTTATGATCAATGGACCTATCGAACAGAACATTTTTGGAAAGGGAGGCGTGTATTAGTGCATGCACATTCAAAAGAAATCACTTTCTCTTCAATAGTACCAGAACAAGATGGCCGTTTTTGACAAGTTGACAGAAGGTCTCAGTGCTGATTAGATCGAAGACAGAGTAGACTATCGCTTATACAGTTTTGGAAAAATATTGTCTTCTCTCCACCTCTTTATGGGGCTGATCTTATGAGCACTCTTATGGACTCTACTGCTTCATCTTGGGACCTCAATAACCTTGAATCTATTCTGAAACACGCTGTCAAAAATACAGTTAGAGGCGTCACTAATCCCTACTGCTACGTGGGCTGCTGGAAAGCTATGTTTTGCTGGCACAAATAAGACCTCGACCTTTCAGCCATCAACTACCTCCACGAAGGCAGATCAAAGTTCTGGTACAGCATTCCTTACAATCAACATCATATCCTATAAAAAGAAGCAAGGACATTTTTCCCCTAACACTTCAACAAATGCTCGCAACATCTACGACACAAGACCACTCTCATCAACCCTTACAATCTCAAAAAAAAATATCCTTAGCTCAGAATCACCAAAACATAGCATAAGGCAGGAGAGTTTATGTTGGTTCTCGGAGGTAGCTACCACTGTGGTTTCAATAGTGGGTTCAACATCGCAGAAGCTGTCAACTATGCGACAGTTAGATGGCTGCAACAACTTGTGATGAGCTAGTCTTGCAAGTGCTCCAAAAAAAGCGTAAAAGCCTCATGGAGATAAATCCTTGATAATTTGTCATCAAGTAAATGTATCTACATATAGGTCCATGGGCTGGCTGCCCCTAGATGAAATAATTCCGCAAAGCTGTCGAAAAATAATAATCTTTACGGCTCGAATAGTAGTAGAAATAATAGTAGGCGATTGGAGTTCGAAACTAGTTTGTTCGTAAGGCCAGAAAAGAGAAGAAGATACATAAGCTGAGGTTCAAGGGAGACGAGTACGAGATCAACCATTGGGCCGCATGCTAGGAATGCGGTCAATGGAGGAAATTGTCGTATGAGGTGGGAGAGAACGAGAGATTCAGCTGTAAGGAGGTTAATAAGAGGTGCTATGTGAGGGATAGACACACGGAGGAGTACATCACTCTATGAGGGCATGATTACTAACCTTATCAACTAAATAAATATATATGTATAATAATGATATGATGATAAAGAATAGGTATCATCTAACAGCTTTCTCCAAATGTCCAGACGTAAACTCCCTCTTCAACAACTAATTATCCGTAATTATACTCATAGGTATCAGATTAAGCAATCCCCTTGTCCTCCATATCTTTATATTTACCTCTTCTAGATACTTCACCCATATAAACTTCCAACAAATCAACAAAATCAACATAAATACAGATCCAGATATGATAATCACCAGCTCACTCATGTTGATCAAACTAGCAATAGAAGACTATACTTGAGCCAGTACTGCTAGCATAGGTGTTTAGATATATTTAACAAATAGGTCAAATTTTAGTATAGTATCTTTAGTGACATTATAAGGAACGAAAGTAGGGTAGTAACTCAGCAATGAACGCATATCTTACAACATACTGACGATACCAGTCTTCATACCTTTCCTAAGAATATTTTAATCAATAGAAAGACACTATGATGAGCTAAGAGGTTGTCCGAACAGCACGGCAGAATTATAAGTTGGTATATTATCACAAAGATCGTTATAGTTGTAATTATTGTAAACCGATGCATAGTCCCCTAGTGATAAAAATATTAGAGTTGACTCTAGGGCATAAAACTAGGAAATGATAAGTTAGTTGAGTCTGCGAATAGATGTAAGATTATTTGGCTGGTAGAGCGGGTTGATCATATATTCCTAGACTAGTAACTTACAATTGCGCAAAAGAGCAGGTCTTCGGCCTAGTTTGATGTAGTTGCTGCTATGATTAGATGCCTAGGAGATTGCATTGAGACTGAAGAATAAGTAGAACAGCATGAAGGCTAGTAAGAGAAGCAAAATGACGATGAACTTGAAGATGATGACTTTTTTATTGCCGTCCTAGCTGTTGTTCATGTGGGCGAATTTCTACTGCACTGATATTGCGCTTTCGATCCATTTTGAATTGCTATTGGTGTGACGCATGAGGCCACTCTCTATATAGGCAAATGATTACGAGTATTAGGTTAGGAATTTAGGCCCATCTAGCTAGGACTATTCATTCCACTCATCAACACACTATTGGGACTATTCAATACAGATTACTGTATCTTATCCTAGCCATAAAATTCCTTGCCTCGCGCACTATTTTTCTGTTAGATCTAATAGTGCTTCACATCATCAGGGTTGAGAGCGGCCTAGGTAAGATTAAGGTGCATGAAGCTTAAACAACGATAGATCAGTTTGCATACTTGTTGGTAAGGGATTAAACAAAACTGAATAAACAAAAAATTACCAGGGAAAGTACTCGATTATTGATTTTAGTGACAGATAACACCTAGGGGAGCAAGAGAACTACCCAAAGAATACTAAAAACGATCATAGCTGAACTGATGCCTACTATGATAAACTGCCTATATTTAAACTAGTTAGTATATCTATCTTCTTGTTGAATATTGGTGGAGTTTAGTCCTCGTCTAAGACTGTGCAAGATGTTAAGCTTGGCTGAATAATATTTCTGATGCAAGTTACTAGAACTACTACTATTAAAATTAGCCAACACTTACAATTTAGATAACGATATTGTCTGCATATTACTTATATAATTTGCTATAGTGTTCTATAACAATTTAGAAGATGAAGTTATCTTACCTGTAGCCCATTGTCTGTACTCGAGTACTTAAGAATAATACTATGGGTCTAGTTTTTTCTTCTAGGGGAGCAAATTAATTTGGAAATCTTTTGTTTATTGGATGACTCGTTTGAGAAGGGCTTTGCTTTGTTATTATGAAGTGAAATTGCCGCTCCAGCTTGATTAAGCTATTATGATCTTATCGAGTTGCCCTAAAATCTAAGGGACACCGATCTAGGAAAGAAGAGTGAGTTTGTTGATAGAAAGCATATTATTGTTGAGCGTGCTTAGTTGAGTCCAATTGATCATAAGTCCAACTACAAGGCATGCTTGTATGATGAGAAAGAATATACATATTGTGCTCATTATTGTGATAGCTCTAGGCTATGTTTTAAGCGAGATAAAGTTCTTGAAATCCTTGAGATCTTTCATATCATCTTCTGCCAAACGTGTCTATGAAGCCATGCTACTACTCTTTCTTCGAGTATCGCCTAGTGCTCCGTTATTGACAGGCTGACCCACATATAACATGCTTGCTCGTTCGCCCCCTGCCCCCTGAATATGATCATTTTTTGAATAAAATGCAACAAGTTTTAAAGAAAGACCATAATATTTTGAAGAGAGGACTGTTCTTACTGCCACCTACATCTATACTCCTTCCATCTAAATATCATCTATTAAAGATTGGCTACCCGTACCCTTGCCAATTACAAACTAGTCAGCCAGACTTGTTGTATTGATAGTCATTATCACATCTCCAGCATCAAGTGCAGCAGTTACTCTTCCTTACTCTGCTTTTTAGAAACTTATCTTGAACAAATGATGGATCTTGAGCTCGTTGTTGAGGTTCTGAGGGTGGCCATAGACCAGACTAGGGTGGATATGGTAGTCTAGATATGCGCCCTAACTGATTCCTAGGATTTGTTATGTATCTGTTCTATAAAGCAAATAGTTGACCTTGCAGCTCAACTATTAATCATCTCCGCTTCTAGTTTCCAATTTAGCCAAAAATGCCACTATCTGTATACCTTCCTGAAGATTAGGCAAGACTTTAGTAAGAGCAGTGACTGGTAGCATGAATCCTGCCTTGCCTAGAGCAGGCACTATCCTTTCCATACCATTCACCTTGCTCGATGAAGATTTTATATACCTACTGAGGACTTCATTATGATGATCTGCGTATATTTTGGGCATGATCATACCTACATTTTTATCCATCAACTAGGGTCGGCTATATCCTAGTTGCTTCTTGATGAGGTTGTTAGTATGCACAATGTGTCCCAGCTTGCCACTATCTCCACTGATCACTACCACACCCGTAAAAGCATTCTAGTTATACTTGCTTCCCTCCTAAAACTTGGAACTCTACTTCATATTTTCCAAAATACTTTAAGCTTTCTCCAAATATTTGACATTATACGACTCCTAATTAGTGACTTAAAGCAGGAACCTTCCATAGATAGTGAGCATGTGTATCGAACTATTATAATTTTAAAACAAAAACTAAAACTCCTCCTTCAAATTATCCTTACTCCTCGTAATTAGAGTACCCAACTCTTATAGTCTCTTTATTTCAGGGTTATGATCAAGCATAAGTTTCCAGAACAAGATATGATGGTTACTGCACATCTAAATATTTTTCTCAAATTCTACCAGTTTGTTACTGAATTGAAAATATTTGTTTATGTCTAAAGTGTTGCTGCTTTATTTTTAATCAGCTGACTACATCTATCGTTATACGCTTTGGAGGTAGTAACGGGAATAAAGGCGATCGAGGATATCGCTGCGACCTTTCCGGACCTTGCTGAAGGCGTATATTGCTTGAAGAGGATTTTTTATTCGGTAGAAATAGAGGAGACCTAAGAGGAGGTTTAATTTTTTTTATTAGTCAGGAAAACGACGTAAACCTTATTGTAGGAAAAACACCGTAAGTGTATAAAACTTCGCCTTAAATGTCGATTAATCTCTATCTCTGATATGCCCCAACTACTTGCAAGGACACTCATCACCATAGAAACACTCTCTACGATGATACTGCAAAAACCCTTCAAGAATAATCCGATTTTCTCTACAGTCTACTTCATCGATCTTGTGGACAAGATAAAGCACCTGATCTATGATGAATTGCGAATCATCTACGATCGTAAGATTGGTGGTGCCTATTCTCGTTTCAAGCCAGTTGCTTACCCATTCTTGGAAGAGATACAGCATGAAAATAAAAGGAAAAAGATAAAGGAATGATTATAAATCCTTAGTGCCATATTTATTGCATGTATGCATGAATCCTATCGCCAAGATCAAATACCATGACTTTATTTAGAAATTTATTTAAAATTGTTTGTATACTGCAGTCTAGCGATGCAAATATAAAATGATAAGTAAGATGAGACCAAGGAAGATAGGGTTGAATGTCAATTTCATCTTGCAAGTCAGATCGAGTGAAGTGTATACAGCTATGACAGTTTTGAATATTAGAACTATTATTCCTTTGAATATTGTCTATCCTGCATGAGGAAGTTCACTGAAAGGACTGCTTTATCTGAATAGTAACAGCAAGTAGAGCTGACTTACAATAAAAATGATTGTCAATAAGATTCCCATGAGTAGGATTAGTATCGAATAAGGTGAGTCGAATCCGAAGCCATTGTATACGTTGGGAATCAAACTTACCGTTATGAGCGTTATTATTGGTATTAGTAGGATAGTCTTGAACAGATAGAACCAGTAGTTCAACAACTGGACTGATAGTCTCACAGGCAGAGGTAGTTTGCAGTTCCAACCCGAGTACTTTACCACTAAAATGGCAGCCACAAATATGAGTACTCCCATGGCATTGAGTCCTATAAGCAATGGCAAAAGCACATTAGGATACAATTTGTAAAGAATCCTATCCATGGCTGTAAAATTGACAAAAACGCTGAAGTATTTGACAAACGAGAAGTTCCAGTAAGGATCTTCCTGGATACGCATGAAGACATATATGATCTGCATGATCTCGATTGCTTTGAGCACGATGTAAGCTATTCGGTTTTGTTGGAAGTTGCGGAACAGTTCGCAGGTGAGATCACTGATCCATCTTTAGATTTGTTACCGGCAACTAGAGGTTTATTACTTGTGCTGCATTTGTTTTTTAAATTACTATAATCAAATGACATTTAATATTCAAATACTACCTTGCTTGTAAATTAAAAAAACAATTGATGTGTTTTTATTGTAAATTATTCAGTTAAAGATCAATATTTTAGCCGTTTGCATCAAACTATATCATTTCAATATATTTTTATTATTATTTTTAGCTATATAAAATGGATGATCAAACTTTTCTCTATAGAAACTTTTACAAATAATGATGGTTTTTGTACATGTTAACGCTGCGACGATGAGGCTTAATACTAAAAAAAATACATTTTTAGATTTCAGACCATCTAATTCTGCCACTTTCTGTCTAGCACTCGCAACTATCGAGCCTACACTGGATCTTCCTTCCATGTGCTTATGATGATTTTTGCTAGAAATCTCCCCGTATTCTTAAAGGAAGATTTTGTCAGTTGGATCAGATGAAATATATCTTTCTGGGTTGCTTTTTTGCACTATCGAACGATTAGGCGACGATTTGTGCATCATTTAAAGACTAAAAAATACAGTATTTTATCCTTATTATTGTCTTTTAGTCATATGAGCAAGAGCAGCTGGGTGCATCAACAATTTTTTCTGTCTTTTTTCATAGTTTTGCTCCATTTTTACCATCTTTTATTTGTACTGTTCCTATGATAGCACACTGTCTAAATGTTTTTTTTATTTAACAACCTATCGATCAATCATTTTGACCTTTAAGTACTGCAAACCTACATATCAGAAAGCATACGTTTGGAATATTATTGTTATATAAGACTAACACTTTTTTTCATCTTATTTTCCTCTTAGGCCTTATCACTTATAATAGCCGATTAATTTTTAACAAGCTGTGATTACTTATTATTATTTATTTTTTATTATTTCATTCTCTTTTTCTAATCTTTCTAGGTATACCTATAATTTGCACTTTAAAAGTATCTTAATCTTTTTTTCAATCTGTTCACATCATCTATTCCTATTCTCTACATATAAGACTATATTTTTTATTAGTCAGTTATCTCGTAAGGGTCGAAGTTATGAGGATTTGGTAGAAGTTTAGGTGGTTATGGTTATGTATTTATGATCTAGAATGATTTTTATATTTCTTCTTTTTTTGCTGCTTTTCTCTTTCTTGCACCCAGCAAGCTTTTGTTAATTAGTTAATCTTTTTAAGATTTTTATGCAGGTTTTTATTTTTAGCTCTAATTGTCTTTTTCGCTTTTTTACTTTTTTTTCGGATCCGAAGTGACAGCATTGTGGCTCTACTCAGGTTCTTCTATTCCCTAAGCAAGCATAGCCTGACTTTTTTATATCGCAGCATCTCTTGACGAAATCTTTTCTTTCCTTTTTTACTATCTTTTCTTCATATCCTACAATCTTCTATTTTTCGCCTATTGTTTTTTCCTATAATTTTCATCAAATTGTTGAGTCTAATTAAAAAGAGTGATAAAAGTCCTTTCTAGACAATTAATAAACTAAGCCAATTATAGATTTTTAGCATTGTACGAACATTTCTTAAAAATAAGTGAAAGTTAGTTTCTATCTACTATGGGTGAAATCTTTCCATTATGATTTATTTAGTTCAGATTGAAATCTTGAATAATCGCAAAGTATCTCTAAATTATGAGATGATTGTTTTAGTTCTTTATTGCATCGAAATCGATGTTCCTACCTGTTTTGAAAACATGGGTGCAGTAATGCAAAAAAAGAATTTATATGTTTTGGATACGTGTTTAGCTATACTAGCCACATTTGCTAATGAGTCTTAAACGCTATTAAAGTATCGTTTGTTTTTGAATGTTCTCGTCGTCTTTCTTCTTATTCAATAGTCCTATTTACTGCTTTATCTGAGCTATTAGATCCTATTTCAAAGCAGTTTATCTGTATGAAGTCATAAGTACTTGGGCAGTAGACAATGCTTACTCATTAATATATTTATTGTCAATTATAAAGGCGAAAAGAATTAGATCACTTTAATGTATAAATATCATTAGAAAATAGCTTTTAAGAAGGGTCAATTGTGTTTTCCCAACCTTGCAATTTAGACTAAGTTCGATAATGACTTTGTGGTCGTTTTTTAAATTTTATACGTTTAGGTGCAGTTTTAGGTCTTACTTTTTACTTCTATTTGACATCAAGCTTTGTAAGACAGAGAATATCATCTAATTCTGGTTTTAATTGCTGGCTTCTTATAAGCCTTTATTTATGCCTACTTATGATCAAACTATGATTTGATTTTGAAAGTTAATTTTTGTTTTAATTTGATTTTTCTTTAACGTAGAAACTTTGCGAAGTATTGTTTCTATAGTGAATTCTTTAAATGTATATATTTTAGTCTTACTCTTTCTATTTATGTCGATTTATACTATAGTCTATTTTGAGAGCAGATTTCAAGTCTTTAGTAACAATAGCCAGATTTATCTTATTGAGTTTCTTTCTTTGCAAAATAGCATGTCTCTTTATTGCTGATATGCTCAGTTTAGTATTTTTTCTATCACCTGTATGCCCATCTATTTAAGCTTTTTTAGAACATCTAAGTGAAGATTGTTGACTAGACTTGCAGCTTTTGAAAGTTTAGAGTTATTTTATTTGAAGCCATTGTTTTTTAGTTTTTTACAGTTCGTTCGGTAGATCATTTTTCAAACTGCTTCTATTCTATCGATTTACAATTTTGAGTTTCTATCCTTTTTGGTGAAAATTAAAAGGTGTTTGATTGTATCTTGCTTACTTTTTTTGCTTATTTTAGCTTTTTTTAGATAAGCTTGTACTATTTTTTCTAGGCACTAGTGAATTGTAATTTACTTGAGTTCTAAAAAAAATGATTTTATTATCGTCTTTTGTGCTTCTGTGTGTTTCTTTGATCTTTTTGGATACCCAAGGATCAGTTTTGCGTTGATTTCTTACTTTGTAAGAATTTTGTAAAGCTAGAGTCTGCGCACTCAATTTTTTATTAATCATAAAATTATCAAGAAAGTTCCTAGGACGTAAAATAATTTTTAGTAGCATTTTTTGAAAAACTTATTTTGTTCGTTTGTATTAGTTCATGTTAAATGTTGTTTGTTTGTTATACTGGCTATATAAATGCAACTATGGATATAAAATAATGAGAAAGATATTTGGATATTTTAATTTGATGTCGAAGCGAGGTAGATCAACAAACGCCCGTGGTGGAAGCAAAAAAGTAAAGGAAGAAATCGACTACTCTCTTTGGGAGGATATCGGCAACCAACTCAGAATAGATGCCATGAGGGCTGTTAGAGTCACCAAAAGTGGTCATCCCACATCATCCTCCTCCATCAGCGACATCCTTTCCGTCCTTTTTTTCCATGAAAAAGGACTCAAGTTCCACCCCAAAAACCCTAAACATTTTCTGAATGATCGCATAGTCCTCTCCAAAGGACACGCTGCACCCGCACTCTATGCTGCATTTTACAGAGCTGGCATCTTCACCGAAGAACAGCTCCTGTCGCTTCGTCTCAAAGACTCCATCGTCGAGGGTCATCCTGTCCCCAAAATTCCTTTTGTCGATGTTGCTACAGGTTCCTTAGGCCAGGGTCTTTCCGTTGCAGCTGGCATGGCGTACTCCAGCAAGTACTTTGATAAAATCAACAACCGAGTATTCTGCATCACAGGTGATGGTGAGCTCGCCTAAGGTAGTATTTGGTAGGCTGCTTCTTTTTCGAGTTTCTACAAACTTAACAATCTGGTCGTGTTCGCCGACATCAATAGACTCGGACAGTCTCAACAAACTATGTACGCGCATGATATCTCTGTCTACGAAGCAAGATTTAATGCTTTTGGATTCAACACTATCAGTATCGATGGTCACTCAATTCGATAAATAGTCGAAGCTTTGTAGAGCGCTTACGATCCTAAAAATACTAAACCTACTGCGATCGTTTGCAAAACTCTTAAAGGAAAGAATTTTACTTAAAAAGTTGAAAACAATCTTGATTGGCATGGTAAAGATCTAGGTGCCTAATACGAAGCCTCATTGGCCAAACTGCAAGGTTTGATCAAGCGCTAAGTCATATAGTTCAAAACTTACGCTCCAGAGGGAGATGAGCCTATCGCTCAATAATCAAAAGTCAGCGTGAGACCTGAGTATAAATAAACTGACAAAATATCAACAAGAAAAGCTTATGGTAATGGTCTTTTGAAAGCCAGACAGTCCTGCGATCGAGTTGTAGGACTTGATGGTGATGTTAAGAACAGTACTTTCGCTATTACTTTATTTGACAAGCACCCTGAAAGTTTCATCGAATGCTTTATTGCTGAACAAAATATGGTCGGAGTTGCTACTGGTGTCGCTTGCAGAAACAAAATTGCTTTCTGCTCGACTTTTTCTGCTTTTTTCTCCAGAGCTGCAGATCAGATTAGAATCGCTGCTCTTAGTGGAAGCAACGTCAAGATGGTAGGTTCTCATGCTGGTGTCAGTATTGGATAAGATGGCCCCAGTCAAATGGCTCTTGAAGATCTAGCTTTCTTCCGCACTCTTCCTAAAGGAATCGTTCTTATTCCTAGTGATGGTGTTTCTGCTGAAAAATCTGTATAGTTGGCTGGAAACTACAACGATGGACCCTCATTTATTCGTACTTCTAGACCTGATGTCCCCATTCTCTACTCCAACAATTAAGTCTTTTAGATCGGAAAACGTAATTTTATGTTAATTCAGTCAAAGTTGTCAAGTCTTCTGGACATGATTCTTTAGTTGTGGTGGCTTCTTCAGTCACTCTTCACGAAAGCATCAAAGCATGGGCTAAACTTAATGAATAAAGTAAAAATAAATCAATATAGACATCCATATTCGTGTGCTTGATATTTTCTCTTTAAAGCCTTTGGACGTATAAGGTCTTCGCAAAAATATCTAATAAGTTGGAGGCACAGTTATTGTGGTTGAAGAGCACTATCCTGAAGGCGGTATCTTCGATGCTGTCTTAAGCGCAGTTCCTACTTCAATCAAAAGATTTGCTCATCTTTGCGTAAGGAAAATCCCTGGATCAGCCACTCCTCAAGAGCAAGTCGAAATTCACGGTATCGACAGCAAAGCTATAATCAGCAAGGTTAAAGAATTAGTTGCTTGATTTAAACATAAATAATCATAAATAACAGCTTTTTCTTTAGAAATAATATTAGTTTCAATAAATTACTAAAGGAAGAAGAATCAATAATCAATTTATTCTGGAGCGGGTATCTAGAACATTTTTTATCCTTTTCTCATATGAAAAGACTCCCTTTCTTTCAAAAAATGATCAATATATTTCGTAGTCATCGAGTCTATTTATTGCTTATTCTTTAGTGAAAAATATAATCTGCGTGTCCCGTTATCTATGCGCTGCTTACGCTGCTCAGTATAGCGATTTGTTGTTCCATTGAAGAAAGATAGCATAGGAATCATGCATGCTTTTTAAGGTGATTTGTTTTTTTAAACGTTCGGCTACTATAGTTAAACATTTTTATTGAAAGTATAACTGTTGTCTAATTTTTTATGATAAGAACGGATTCTCTTCTTAATAGCCGTGTCTTGCAAAGTTTTGTCTACCATTTTTTTCTTTCTCTTGTTTTCAGGATCGAGATATAATGTCTTGATAGGTATGCTAAACAATCCTCCTGGACCTAAATTTGGCAATCGATTGTTATGCTTTCTTCTACTTTACTCTTACTCTTATTATTTATTGCCTTGTGACAGATCTCTTACAAACAATTTTTGCCTTTATCTTTTGTCTTTAATAGTTGAAGCCTAGACTAAATAATTGAATCTTCTCTGTTGAGTTATAGCGTTTGTGCTGCTTTATTAGATATCCCATCCATGATAGTCTATGAAATTTACTTTGTTTTTATTTATTACGTCAAACATCACTCTATTGTAAAATATTTTATTGAATATTACGATTATATACCCATAAAAACGTATTAATTTGAGTTCAATAAGGTTAGTTATTTTTGCTATATTATGATAGGAAAAACTGAACTCAAAGAAAACGCTAAACAAAGATCAACTTAAATGATTTAATCTCCAAAGCAAGAACTAGCATCTTATCAATCTTAGGTAATACATGAAGCGCCGAAAAAGAATAGAGTTACGATGACTTCAATAATATCAAATATTCAAAGAAACAATAAGATGGCTAAGAATAAATAGCTAAAGGTACAATAATTTCACTAGAGTACTATCGAATAAAAAGATGCGACCATAAAAAGATTGCAATAGTAGATCATTAATAAAAAATTACAAAATGATCTAGTACAAGAAGCATTCAGAAAACGTCAATAAGCATCCCAGCATAGTAAAAAATAGCATAATTTTAAGTAAATTTTATAGATTCTTGTCAAAGGGTTTATAAGGTTATCAGCTACTAACAAGATATTTAAAAAGACTGTTTTGAATTTAGTAATAGCATATAAGAGGGCTGATAAAAATAATCACATGAAATCTATAAAGATATTAATGGTTTGGATGATAGGATGGATCAATCATCTTTTTACGCTTTTGTCGAACTCTCTACTTAAAAAATGATTAATCAATGCTATTCTTATAAATTTTTCAAGTTCTTTGCGTTTAAATATGTTTTCTTATAATTTTTTTAAAGAGTTTTTTTGATAGTTTATAGTTTTATTTATAGATTAGATGTTGAGCTTAATTAAATATTAGATTAGATTATGGCTAACAGGTTCGCTTCTCTCCTCACAGCAGTCGGCATCGGTCTGGTAAGCGCCTCTAGTTTCATCTATCAAGTAGACCCTGGAGAAAAAGCCCTCATTATGAACATTTTCTCAGGCCTGCAACGAAAGGTATATCATCAAGGATATCATTTCCGTGTACCTTTTGTATAAGTAATCTTTGATCTATATAGCAACCTATCATCTATGATGCAAGACTCAAACCTATCGATATTCATGTCACTACAGGTACCAAAGATCTGCAAACTGTTACTATCTCTCTGAGGATTTTACAGCAACCAATCCCCTAAAAGTTGCCAGATATTCATCAATTGATGGGCAAATAGTACGAAAAGAAGATTTTCAACTCTATCGGTCAATAGATCCTTAGAACCATAGTCGCTCAATGTATATCTTTTTTTATCTTTAGATGATGCTGATCAACTACTCAAATCCAGAGAAACTATCAGCAAATAGATCAGAGCTGGGCTATTCTCAAGAGCACAATAGTTCAACGTTCTAGTCTAGGATGTCAGCTTCATGCACTTGGGATTTTCACAGGAGTATGCCAAGGCTATCGAAAGAAAGGCAGTTCAACAGCAGCTAGCAGAAAGACAGAGATTCATCGTGCATAGAGATTAATAATACAAAACTGCTCAGATCATCGTATCTTAGGCCGAAGCAGAAGCAGCTACTCTTATTAATGAAGCAGTCAAAACTTATGGAACTACTCAGCTTTAGATCAAAAAGCTATAAGCCGCTAAAAATATCGCAACTAACATAGCCAAGAATCCTAACATATCATTCGTGCCCAGTAGCGTAGCCGGCAATCTATTGAACCTTAACGTCTGATTTTGATTGATCTAGAACGCTAGCTACATTAAATATCTTATTAAAGTTCATCATAGGATTTAATAAACATTACAGCTACATATTGTTAATAAAAATAAAGCCAAAACGCAAATAATCATCATTTTTTCTAATAGACGTTAAAAGATTGCTCACTTAGAAGGGTCATTCTAACGAGCTAGTCTTTACTGATCTTTCCATTACTATTTATATCTATCTCTGTGATTATGTTGTCTAGCTATTATTAAGTCAATTTTCTGTCTGCATCTAATGTATCATAGAGATCCTTAATCAACTATCTAAACTGATTTAGACTCAAAAAATCATTATATTTCTATGCCCCGAATCTCTTCATGAGTTTATCCATTTCTTAGTCTACATTATAAGGAGCATCTTAAATTCGCTTATACGCATCTTTTTAAACCTTATTGCTTTGATTATCATTTAGAATAACGAGACTGATCTATGCTGGTTGAATGCTAGCTTTA
>Ga0169931_10004464_pt1 | contig 21784 bp, 21 predicted proteins | sample Kivu_15m_20L_FD_129675 | JGI IMG/M metagenome (GOLD analysis project Ga0169931, IMG submission 129675) | Freshwater microbial communities from Lake Kivu, Western Province, Rwanda to study Microbial Dark Matter (Phase II) - Kivu_15m_20L... | ecosystem: Environmental > Aquatic > Freshwater > Lake...
CTCCATCGCCGGTGGAAACACCAGCCTCCCGTTCGAAAATCCAGGAAGGCGGAGGGCGGGGTGGCCGCGGCCTGACTTGGGGCAGGGCGATCCGAACCCGGCGGAAAAAAGGATGTTCCTGTCCTTTATTTCCGCCGCTGTTAAGAAAAGCGAATTATTTCCAAAATAGCCTCATATCGCCTTGTCAAACCGGCAAATCAGGCAGATAGTACAGGAAGCCTGTCCGGGGAACGCTCCGCATGTTCCGCTGTCTGCTCAAGCACGCGCGATGCCTGACCGCTTTTGCGGTTGCGGTATTGGCTTGCCTGATGGGTGGCTCCAGCGTTCAGGCCGGTTGCGGTGACCACGGATATGTGGTTCAGCGCGACAATGGCGAAGTGGTGGTGGTCACTCCCTACAACCCCGGTTGCCCCTGCAAGGGCCCCAGTTGCCAAAAGCGGGAAGTTCCTCCCGCCCCCATGACCCCACCGGCTCCCACGCTGGTTGTCCAAGATGCAATCCAGCAGCTTGGCTGGGCCATGGGTGGTTTGCATCTGGTTGATCTCCTGGTACCCCCTCGTGCGATTGAATTTGGTTCCGGATACCCCTCCGGCGTTTTTCAGCCCCCTCGGGCCTGATCCTTCCTTTTGCTGAGTGACATGGCTGTCATGGCGTTATCACGTACATGACGCAATTCCTGCCCGCCCCGTTGTTTATCGGGTTGTCAGGGCAGGTAAGCAAAATGCCGATCCCTTTCCCTGAACGGGTGGAGGGTGGCTTCGGGATGGACGCTCAAAATCACATATTTGAAGGGGTATCACCATGGTCAGGAACATGGCGAGGGGACAGTCCCGCCGCGGTTTCACGCTGATTGAATTGCTGGTCGTGATCGCCATCATCGCGGTCCTGGTGGGGCTTCTGGTGCCCGCGGTGCAGAAAGTGCGCGAGGCGGCCAACCGGATGAGCTGCTCCAACAACCTCAAGCAGATGGGGCTGGCCCTGCACAACTACCACAGCTCGGAAGGATGCCTGCCTTCCGGCCGAACCGCTGTTTCGTTGTCAGTGCATGCCCAGCTTTTGCCGCACCTGGAACAGGACAACATCTTCAAGCAGATTGATTTCACGCAAGCCTGGAACTCGGCGCCCAACGCGAATGCCAGGGCCTCGGTCGTGAAGACTTTCCTTTGCCCCTCAGACAATTTCAATGCCATCCCGACCGGTTGGGCGGGGAACAATTACCGGGTGAATCAGGGGTCCGGATTGCTGTGGGGTTTGCCCCCCACCACCGCTGGCGACCCCAACGCAGGCATGCCCGCGCCCAACGGTCCCTTCTTCCTCAACAGCAAGATGCGGCTGACGGATCTGACCGACGGCACCTCCAACACCGCTGCGCTGAGCGAGCACCGCAAGGGAGATTTCAACAACGGCACGTCCAGCGTTTCGGATACATTCTGGCTGGGCCAGGCCAAGGGTTTATTTCCCGCGAATGCCGACGAGGCCCAAAAGATCGCCGATACCCTCGACACCAAGAACCTGCTCTATCAGGGCATGTCGGATGTGGGTGCCCCGTGGATTTACGGGTACCATTCCACCACGGTCTATTTCCATGTGACCCGTCCGTTCAGCAATTCCTGCATGTATCCCCCCGGTCGGATCGCGACGGCGGCCAACAGCAACCATAGCGGTGGGGTGAATGTGACGCTTTGCGACGGGTCGGTCCGCTTTGTGCCCCAGTCGATCAGCCTGGCGGCTTGGTGGGCCATGGGCTCCGCCACCGGCGGGGAGGTGATCAGTGAATAACCGGCTAGTGGCGCTGTGGCTGGCCGGGTTGGTGTTTGGATTGGTTGGATGCGGTGGCCAGTCCACATTGGACCTGGCCACCACGCCAGCCGACGCCAAGGCTGCCATCACCGAGGCTCTGGATGCTTGGAAGAAGGGGATCACCCAGAAGGCCCTGGCGGAAGGGAAGCCTCCCCTGTACCTGCAGGACAATTCCTTCGCCAAGGGAACCCAGTTGGTGGACTACACGTTCGAGAACGATGGGAAAGTGGTGGGCACCGGTATCAGTTTCATTGTCAATCTGAAACTGAAAGGGGACGGTGGCGGGGAAGGCAAGGCCAGGCGCGTCGCCTACCGGGTTGTCACCCGGCCCAATCGTTCGGTCGCCCTGGAGGATGGAATTCCATGACCAGTCTGGTGTTTGTCTGCCTGGCCCTGTCGCAGGATCCGTCATCGCAGCCCGCCAGGACCGCTGCTCCCACCAGGGACCAGTCGAAACAGGCCCTGGAAAACCACAAGAAGGCGGTTCCCAGGCTGCCCATGCCACCCCCCGACCCGGATGGCGGGGCTCTGTCCCGCGTGAACAACGGACGGTTCCGGTCCTATTACATCCAACCTGAACTCTGGGAAACTCCTGCTGCAGCTCCCCGGGGTGGTGCCCCGGGGGCGGCAGTGCCGCGCCCATCCGATCCGGCTTTCAGCCTGGACAACACCTTCAAGGTGAAGCTGTTTTGGATCTGCTCCAGGGCCAACGACTGCTTCTACTGACTGGGTCACCAGGAACATAAGCTCGCGGTCGCGGGCTTGAAGGATGATGAAATTGCCGCGCTCGAAGGGGATTGGGACAAGGTTTCACCGGCCGAGCGGGCCGCTTACCAATTCACGCTGAAACTGACGCGGGAGCCGCACACCATGGGGCCCGAGGATGTGCAGGCGCTGTCCAGGCATTACAATCCCAAGCAGATCGCTGAAATCGTTCAGGCGGTTGCGGGTTACAACTCGACGAACCGTTGGACCGACGCGCTCAATATCCCCGCGGAGGAGACGGGCGAGTTTTTCCGCAGGGGGGCCAATGTGGATCCCTCGGTGGAACTCGACAGCTTCCTGACGCCAACCTCAACGGCTTACAAAAGCCAGGTGAGCCGGGTGGCCCCCATACGGGCCGAGGCGGGTGTCCGGCCACCGCTGGAGCCGTTTGATTCTTTGGAGTCGCTTTGGCAAAAGGCGTCCGCCCGCAAGGTGGTTCTGCCTTTGGCGGGTGACCCCAAGGATCCGGCCTGGGTTCGGCTGCTTCAGGTTTTCCAGGTGGCGAACAAGGGGCGTATTGCCACACTTCGGGCTGCCGAGGACAAGGGCAAACTGGATGCCCGAACTCGATTGCTGGTGGATTGGACCTGCGCCAGGCAGGACCGCGCCTGGTACATGCAACAGTTGATTGCCCGTCGGGCTTCCGGGCTGGGGATAGGAGCCAGGGATCTCAAGGAGTGGGATCATGGCGGCCCCGGTGTGTCGGACAAGGAGCAGGCGGTGATCCGGCTGGCCCGGAAGATATCCACGGCTCCCTGGACCGTCCAGGATGGGGATGTGGCCGCGGTTCGCAAGCATCTTGATGATTATCAGGTGGCGGAGGTGGTGCTGCATGCCTGCAATGCCGCCTACCTCGACCGGGTGACCGAGGCCGCCCAACTTCCTTTGGACAAGACTTCCGAGGGACCACGATGAATCTGCCCGCTTGGCTTTTGGTGGTGCCGATGATCGCCCAGACCCAACCATTGGCTCCCCTTCCTCTGGGCAACGCGGAGGCGTGGGCGTTGCTGCCCGGGGCGACCGCGGCGCCAAAACCATTGCCCTCGTGGGCGCGGATGCTGGCCAAATCCATGCCAAGGGCGACTGCTGCCATGCTTAGGCTGGACGCGCTCACCCGCACCACGCCAGCGCTCTCTCCGAGGCTTCGATGCCTGGTCCGCTTGGCGGTGGCCGAGGCCAACCATTCGGAGTACGGGCGCGCCATCGCGTTGTCGGACCTGAAGGAATGGACGGGAGCCTCGGGGATTGAGGTTTCCCGTTTGTCCGGACCTGAAAAACAGGTCTGGGAATTTTGCCACCAGTTGGCCCTGGAGGCGCAGAACACCACGGACCAGCAGGTGAAAAACCTGCTGGCGGAATTCAGCGAGCCCCAGGTGGTGGCCATGGTGCTGATGGTCGCGCATGGATCGTTCCAGGACCGACTGTTCCTGACGCTTCGGCCGCCGGTGGAGGCTGAGGGTGGCGGGGTACCCCCGCCGATTCTGGCCTCATTTGACCTGAAACCTCCGCCGCCGCCGCCGAAAAAAGCGGGTGACAAGCCGCCCGCCAAGCCGCCGGCAACCCAGCCGGCCGGGCAATTTGAAAACCTCGGACCCTCCGACGCCACCTGGGCCGGGAAAAAGCTGAATGACCTGATGCAGGGCATGGAAAAGCAAAAGGGGCGCAATGCGCGGATCCGCATCCCCGACTGGAAGGAGGTGGAGCCGCGGCTAGAGTCGGACAGCTCCCTCCGCAAGTGGCCACGCGTGGCGTGGGGGCTGGTGGCGTTTGGCGGCCAACCTGAAATGGCGGATGCCTGGTTCACCTGCGTGGAAATGTTCCGGCTGGACGGGCAGCCCGCCAAACAGCCCACACCCAAGGCGGGCCTGGACAAGGCCGATGAAGCCAAGCCGATGGAAAACCCCTCAAACGTGCCACCCAAATCCGGGACCCCGGCTCTGGACCGCATGATCCAGGCGGACATGTTCTGGGTGGTGACCCGGGCTTTGGACTGTTTTTATTGAATGGGTCATTGCGAGATGGGCCTCGCGGTCGCGGGGCTGAAGCAGGAGGAAATTCGGGATCGGGAGTCCATGTTGGCCAGCGGAGACTGGTCCAGCCTGCCCCCACACCATCAGGTGGCATTGCGATTCGCGCGGAAGCAGGCGCTGGAACCCTGGAAGGTGGGTCAGGCAGATCTGGAAGAACTGGGGCGGCATTTCGGCACACAAGGCATGTGGAGGGTGGTCTGGTGGTCGAGCCGGTGCCATTTCATGACACGGGTGGCAGACGCCTTTCAGTTGCCCCTCGAAAAAGACAATGTCTTCCAGGATGAGCCCGCCTCCAAACGCCCTTAAAAGGTAATGGATTCCCCTTGCCCCACCCGGGGCAGGGGGGGTATGGCCCCCCGCCATGGTGGGGAAAACGCATCCATTGACGTCCCGTTTTGCGACCAGTTTTCTGGTCGCGGGGGCCCTGGTTTGCGCCCCTTCGGGCTGTCGGCAGTCGCCGGTCCACAAGGACCCCTCGCTGGCCCGGGTTCCCTCCACCCCGCTCCGGGAACTGGAGAGCGGTTACACCGTGCAGGCCCCGGATGTTTTGGCCCTGCGGGTGGAAGGTAAGCCGGAATTACCGGAACGGCTGGTGGTCCAGAATGATGGCAGCATCCAACTGACTCCCTCGGTGCGTGTGGAGGTGGATGGAAAGACCATCCCGGAGATCAGCCGGCGTATCGCGGACACCTTCGAGGTTCCCACCGATGCGGTGGAACTGGCGGTTGCCGAGCATAAAAGCCAGGTGATTTTCCTGGAGGGGGAAGTGGAGGGCACTGCCCGCGCGGTTCCCTACCACGGGCCGGAGACTCTGGTGAGTTTCCTCAAGCGAACCGGGGGGCTGACCCAAGCCGCCGACGGGGAGCGCATTTTGTTGCGACGGGCCAATGCCGCGGAGGGAAAGGCCCCCGAAACCAAGGAAATCAACTTGAACCGCCACCTGAAGAACCAGGTGGAAGCCAACGAAGTGCGCCTGAACCCTTATGACCAGGTGGTGGTGGAACCCAGCCGCAAATCGATCGTCATCGAATGTCTGCCGCCCTGGTTGACCGGGGTGAAAAGAAAGCCCCAACCTGCCGGACCCGATCCAGACACGGTGGCGGGGCCGGTGGAATCCGCACGTTAGGTTTGCCTATCCTTTTCATTTAGCCCGCCTTTGGGTTGCCGTTCCCTTGGACTTGTTCCGTGGGCAATCGCGGTGGTATCGCCAAGCATAGATTTTTTCGCCCATTGTATTGGGGCTTGGCCGGTTCTAGAGCGGTTTTCGGGAGGTGTTGCTGTGGTCCATCCCATCAGGCGAGTGTTCAGACGGGTCAGCATTCTTGGCGGGGCGGGTGCGATAGCCTGCGGACTGGGATTGGCGATTCCATCTGCCGCGCATGCCCAAAAGGTGGCGACCACCCCGCCCGCGGCTCCTGGTGCCGGGGGACTGGCCCCCGCGGTGCTTCCCGCGAGTGTGACTTCCAGCCCCGACTATTCCAGTCGGGTGGTGGGGTACCTGTATGACAACATCCCGATCACCCGGGAGGAGTTGGGGGAGTATCTGATCGCGCGGTTCGGAGCCGAGCGCCTGGAGCTGCTGGCTAACAAGAAAATCATCGACATGGAGTGCAAGAAGGCGGGGATCGAGGTGACCGCCGCGGAGGTCGAGGATCGCCTGAACAACGATTTGGCCGGTCTGAGCGTGGACCGCAAGACCTTCGTGGACCAGGTGCTGAAGAACTACAAGAAATCGCTGTACGAGTGGAAAGAGGATGTGCTGCGTCCGCAACTGATGCTGGCCAAGCTGGTGCGCGGGCGGGTCAAGGTGACGGATGAGGACCTGAAGAAAGCCTACGACGCCTACTACGGCGAGAAGGTGGACTGCCGGCTGATCATGTGGTCGCGGGGCGAGGAGAAGGCGGCGATGCAGGCTTATGGCCGCATCCGCGACAGCGAGGAGGAGTTCAACCGGGCGGCGCGCGCCCAAAAATCGAACACGCTGGCCAGTGCCGGGGGCAAAATCCGCCCGATCTCACGCAACACGACCGGCAACGAGGAGCTGGAGAAGGCGGCCTTCTCGCTGCAGTCGGGCGAGGTGAGCGCGCTGGTTGGCACGCCCGAGGGGATCGTGTGCATCAAATGCGACAAGCGGATTCCCGCCGACACCTCGGTGGCGATGGACTCGGTGAAGGAAAAGCTGTCGAAGGAGATCTTCGAGAAAAAGGTGAACGCGGAGATTCCCGTGGTGTTCGCGGAGATGCGGAAGAAGGCCAACCCGCGTTTGCTGATGGGGAATACCACCGAGGACCTGGCGAAGGATGTGAAGGAGCTGCTGGAGGAGCCCGATACCAAAGCCGGCCGGGTGCTGCCCGCCGGGGCCACCAAGCCGGTCGCGCCCGCCGGGACCACTCCCCCCGCCAAGCCTTGATTTAGAACGGTTTTTGAAAAAAAACGGGCCCGGCCGCCTAAACTGTGGCCGGGCCCATTGGCTTTGAGCAGTTTCCTTTCAAACCTCGCGGGAATCACCATGCAACTGTCACGACGCCAAGCCCTGTCCCTGACGATGGCCCTCCCATTCGGGGCCGGCGCGCTGCGGGCGGATGAAAAGCTGGCTGGCAAGGCCTGCCGTAGCGTGCATCTGGCGTACACCGCTCCGGAAGGCGATCTTTTCTACAACGAGGTATCGGTGGACCAGTCGGCACCGGGGACCTATTTCTGCTCCAGCGGATTCCGCCAGGGATATTTCGGAGTTCAGGAGTTGTGGAATGGCAAGCGGCTGGCCATTTTCTCGGTGTGGGATCCCGGGGCCCAGGACAACCCGAACGCGGTTCCGGCGGAGAAACGGGTGAAACTGCTGGCCAAGGGAGACAAGGTGCGCGTGGGGCGGTTTGGCGGGGAGGGCACGGGTGGCCAGTCGTTTTTGGATCACCCATGGAAAAACAGCGAGACCCTGCGATTCCTGCTGGCGGCCAAGCGGGAAGGGGAGGACCGGATCGCCTACACCGGGTGGTTTTCGGCCCCCGGGTTGGAGGGCTGGCAATTGGTGGCCAGCTTCAGCACCCTGAGCGCCAAAGGGTTGTTGTCTGGCTACTACAGTTTTGTCGAGGATTTCCGGCGTGATGGCGAGTCGCTGAAGAAGGCGCGCAGGGCCCATTACGGAAACGGATGGGTGCGGACGGTGGGGGGCGCCTGGGAACCGGTCAAGAAGGCCCGGTTCACCGCCGACGGCAACCCGTCCATGGCCATTGACGCCGGCCTGGACAAGGACCGGTGGTTTCTGGCCACCGGCGGCGACACCGAAAACAAGACCACCAAGCTCCGGCAGGAAATACCAGACAACACACCGGCCACCAAACCCCCTGAGGGCCTGCCGAAGGATCCGTTCGCGGTGGACCTGCGGGGTTGATCCCGTGACCGGGCCGAGCGGTCAGGGAGCCTTGGCCGGGGTGACAATGATTGCCTGGCGGTCGTGCCCGGTGAGGAGTTTCTGGCCATCGGGCGACCAAGTGATGCAGTAGGCGCCAAACTGCGGCGCCTTGCGGGTGTAGAGTTGTTTCTTCGCGTCCAGGTCCCAGACGATGATGTTGCCGGCGTAACCGCTGGTTGCCAGTTTCTTGCCATCGGGTGACAGGGCGATGCCGTACAGGTCATCGGGCGTGGGGCCCATGGCGGCCAGCTCCTTGCCATCGGCGATGTTCCACAGACGCACCATACGGTCGTGGCCGATGGAGGCGACTTTGGCGTTGTCGGGCAAAAACACCACACCGGTCACGCTGGCGGTGTGGCCCTTCAGGTCCTTCAGCAGTTTTTTCTCATCGACGCTCCAGACCTTCACCAGCTTGTCCGGGTCTCCCGAGACGCTGGCCACCATCTTGCCATCCTTGCTGAAGGCGATGGCGTAGGCGTTGCCCCCGTGGGCGCCGAGGTTCTTGATTTCCTTGCCATCAGCGACATTCCACAGGCGGACGCTCTTGTCCGAGCTGGCGCTGGCGAGGGTTTTGCCATCGGGAGAGAAGGCGACGCCATCGACGATCTCGGTGTGGCCCTTGATCTCACGCACCAGCTTGGCTTCCGCGGGATCCCACAGGCGGATGGTTTTGTCCACCGAGCAGGTGGCAATCAGCTTGCCGTCGGGGGAGAAGGAGGCGCAGTAAACGGGGCCGGTGTGACCGGTCAGCACCTTCTTTTCCTTGGCCTCGGGCCAACTCCACAGTTTGGCGGTATTGTCGAAACCCGCGGACACGAGTGTTTTGCCATCGGGTGAGAAAGCGAGGTGGTGCACCGGGGCGGTGTGGGCCTGCCAGGTATCCGGCTGTGCGGCCAACCAACCGGTGCAGGTCAGCAAGCCGGCGAGCAGGGACAGGGAAACATGTCGCGATTGCATGGTAGGCCTCAGGAAGTCAATCTGCGCTGTTTGGGCGGGAAATTCATTCTTGCAGGTAGGCATCTATGGTTTAACAGGGAGTCCATGCCGGTGCAACCATGGGGGGCTTCCGGTGAATAATCAACTGCGGTTGATGGTCCGGTAAAAAACAGAAGGCGGGCCTCTCCCAGCCCGCCTGCCGTCTTCCCGGGTTGTTTTGGTCATCCCCCGCCGGGCGGGGGAGAGATGAGTCAAATCAGTTATCGAACTCGTTGCGGCGCTCGGCCAGTTGGGACTGCAGGCGCTGGACAATGCTGGAGTGCATCTGGCTCACGCGGGATTCGCTGAGGTCCAGGGTGGCGCCGATTTCCTTCATGGTCATGTCCTCGTAGTAGTAGAGGATCATGATGAGGCGCTCGTTGCGGTTGAGGCCGCGGGTGACCAGCTTCATCAGGTCGCGGTTCTGGATCTTGTGGGTGGGGTCGATCGCCTTGCGATCCTCCAGCACATCGATCTCGCGCACATCCTTGTAGCTGTCGGTCTCGTACCACTTCTTGTTCAGGCTGACCTGGGTGACCGCGTTGGCCTCGTTGGCCATCTTGTGGAACTCCTCCAGGGGGAGGCCCAGCTTGGAGGCCAGCTCCTCGGGGAAGGGGGGCCGACCCAGGGAGGCCTCCAGTTGCTTGCGCGCCTCTTCTAGCTTGCTGGCCTTGCTGCGCACCAGACGGGGCACCCAGTCCATGGTTCGCAATTCGTCGAGCATGGCGCCCCGGATGCGGGGCACGCAGTAGGTCTCGAATTTGACGCCGCGGTCGAGGTCGAACGCGTCGATGGCGTCCATCAGGCCGAAGACGCCCGAGCTCATCAGGTCATCGAGTTCCACACCATCAGGAAGGCGGGCCCAAATGCGCTCGGCGTTGTACTTTACCAGGGGGAGGTACTTCTCGATCAGAATATTGCGAATCTCGACGGTGGGATTGGCCCGGTATTCCAGCCACATCCGGGTCACATCCATCTCGACATTCGTTGCCATGATCCCATTCCCCCGTTTAACAGCCACATGGCCGGCGGTTTCAGCCGCGGGTTGGCGGGATCGGTCGACATCCGGGTGCGTGGACAAACCGTCCCCGGTCGGGCCGGAGCCAGGCATCCAACCCGTCGAGGTTGAACGCCGGTCCCGGCGCGCGTGCCGCATCAATCCCGCTCGTGGCTTGCTAGTCGCTTCCCTGCGAAACAGGATTCCCCTGGGCGGAGAATCCCCCCCAATCAGATCGGTTCCGGAAAGGCGGCCACTTCAATGAAAATGCCTGTTTCTGGCATTTCGAACTGAAGGGCTTCCCTCCCGATTCCTCCCCTTGTCACAACCGGCGAATCCTTCGCCTGTCGCGCATCTGTCGGGCTTTCCCGTCGCCGCCCCCGCGGCTCCGGCACCCGCTTCAGATGGGCAGGCAGATGCCTTTTGGCGGCCGTGGTGTCAAGGAAAAATTGACCGGAAAATTGCATTTTTTTCCGGATTTTTCACGGATTTTCCTGGAAAGTCTGGAGAAAAGGGGTGTAAACCGGGCCGGGAAGCCAAGGATTGAAAGAATTACATGCCGGGGAAGAAAAATGCCGGGAGTCGGCAACGGGAATCAGGGAAGGCGGATGGCGCGGGTGACTCTGGATTCGGCCTTGTAGTTCCAGATGGTTTTGCCGGCCCGGTCCACCTCCTTGGCACCGGCATCGCTCCGTGAGGTGATGAGGGTGGACCCCCGGGCGGTGCGGGTGGCAAAGACCGGTACCTCGGCGTCTGTCACCCACAGTTCCTTGCCTGTCGCATCGTATTCCGCCACCCGGTTGCGATCCAGTTCGGGTATGAGGACCCTGCCGTCGGCAAACCATTCGATCCGGCCGCCACTGGTTCCCACACGGGCGGGAAGGGTACCGACTTCCCGCCACTCCGGGTCGAACCGGACAAACAGGGCGTCTTCCCCCATCTCGCGTCGCTGGGTGACCAAGCCCAATTCGCCCGAGGGCAGCGTTTGGGATTTCATGATCGTGGTGGCGCCATTGTCCCGGGGGCCACCCGGGATAAACCTGCGCCGCTCGGCACCTTCACCATCCACCTCAACAACCATGTCCGCGGTGGTGATCAGGATGCTGCCGCTGGCGGTGCGTTGCGCTGCCAGCGGCATTTCCACCTGGCGCTCCCAAATCACCTCATTGCGGCTCGAGCGAATGGTCACCCGGTTGGCACCATGCTCTGCCACCAGGATCCGTCCGCCCGGCAGGTATTCCGCATCCAGGGGGAAAGCAATGTCCTTTAGTTCCCAAACCGGTTGGTTTCCCTTGTCCAGCAGGCGGATGATGCCCTCGTCCAGCAGCACGGTCAAAGTTCGGTTGGGGGGACTCTGGATAGGAGGGCGCGCACCTAGCCATTCCTGCCAGGCCTTTTGGCGGACGGTCCTGCCGGCCTCGTTACCAGGCCAAGGGAGGGGAGGCGGACCTGATTCGCCCGCGACCTGGTGCAGCCAATCCTCCAGTTCGAAACCTGCCACCCGATTAGCCTGCCTGAGTTCCGCGATGGCGACCGGAATGGCGACGGATTCCTCGCCGGCACGTCCCAAGGCCAGGGCAACCCGCCAGCGGACTCCGTGGTCCGGGTCACGCAACAGCGCCTTGGCAAGGTCTTTACCAACTGGCGAGAAGGCCAGCGCGCAACCGGCCATCCAGCGCACCCGAGGGTTGTCCCTGCGGGTGGCCTGTTCCAGAGTTCCGGAATCGGTGAGCGCCAGACGTTCCAATCCCCGGCGGATCAGGTCCAGCGTTTCAGGATCGCCCGCTCCCCCGGCCAGTTCCAATAGCGCAGTGGTGGTCTCGGGTACCTTGGCACGGATCAGTTGACGAATGACGGCACCCAAAACGGCCGAGGAACGGGTTTCCTCGATCGCCTCACGGGCATCGCGCACCCGGCGGGCGATTTCGGGGTCGGGGTGGCTGGAGTGCTCGCGGAGCACATCCAATACAGAGGCTCCCAGCAGGGCCAACTCCCGGCTGGCCTGTTCCCGAGTCTCGAAATTCTCGCTGCCCAACCGGGGTAGCAGTTCCCGCACCTTGGCCATCGCCCTGGGATCACCCACCTGGTTTTTGAGTCGGGCGAGCAATTCTGGCCCACTGGCCCCGATGCGCATGCTGGCAAGCAGCACGCGGTCCTGCTCATCGGGAGAGGGGGTTTTAGGCAGGTTGGGTTGCCCGATGGCTTCCGATGCGGCCAGAGTCAGGAAGGCTAGAAGGAGCATCAGGCCCGCGCCCCTCGTGGGAACCAATGGAATCAGCCGGGTTTCCGAGATTTTTGGCAGGGAAGGTGATACATATCCGGGCAACCGGTGGGCAGGATCGCCTCCTCCGGCAACATGCAGGGAATCTCGTCGCGAACAGGGTACAGCAGGGAGCAGCGCGTGCAACGGAGGGCGGGTAACTTGGCCGCGGATTCCTCCTGGTACTCCAGGGGAACCGAGGTGTCGAGCGGGCAGCGAAGCAGTTGAAGCAGATCATCGGGAATCATGACGGTGCCCAAGTCCGGCCGGTAATCGGTGTCTATCAGAAGCATACCATTGGTTCCGCCGGGGGGCCAGCAGTCAGAGCCCGGGGACCGGACGGGATTTGCGTCGTTTCCACCACCAAAGGCCACCCAGCGCCTGTGCCAATGCCATCAGGACCCATGTCCCGGGCTCCGGGACGGCTGAAAGTTCGAACTGCCCGCTGGATGGATTTTCGGTGGACCCGCCAGACCACCCGAGGTAACCGTTGATGGAGTCTGGGGTGGTGACCCAATTTCCAATAGCATTGGACGATTGGCCAACGAGCTTGAAATAAAGCGTGCCGGGAGAATCCTTGGTTACAGTCAAAAGGCTTCCTAAATCGTATTCCCAATTGCTGTATTGGTTTTGGGATATATCCCCTGAACGGCCAATCCAATCCCTTGTGATAGTGGATGCAGAGGAATCGAGCCCGAAGGAAAGTGTCATTACATTCAGTGTGCTTGTTCCAGTGTTCTGAATGCGAAGTTTAACACGGCTCAAATAGCCGGAAAATCCTGCGACCAAGAAGTTTATTTTGGCCGGTGTGTCCGTGGAAAGCGCCATGCTGCTTCCGGTGGATGGGCTGGAGTAGTTTTCGAGAACCACCACATCTGCATAAAGTTGGCGGGCGAAGACAAAGACCGCCAATGTGATCATCCATTTTTTCATAATCCACCTCCATTGTGGGGCGATTTCGGCCGCCATCGAGGTGGGGGATCAAGTTGGGGCTGGGCTTTTGTTCCAAAACCGGAAAGCGGGGGGCCGAAACCCGGCATAAGAGGAATAAACCGCCGGAAAATTATAAATTTGGCGTGGCCTGGAAGTCAGTTTCCGGGAGCGAACCCCCGACGCATCGTGTTTTCCGTGATCGCGCGGGCGATGAGGAATTGGGGCAGGTATTCCGGTCCGCCGGCCTTGGCGCCGATACCTGACAGCTTGAATCCACCAAAGGGCTGGCGATCCACCAGGGCGCCGGTGATCCGGCGGTTGATGTAGAGGTTGCCCACCCTGAATTCCCGGCGAGCCCGCTCAATGGTGGAGGGGCTGCGGGAGTACAGGCCGCCGGTCAAAGCGAACCGGGTGCCGTTGGCCAGACGAAACGCCTCGTCCAGGGTGTCATAGGGCAGGACCACCAGCACCGGTCCGAAAATCTCCTGCTGCGCGATCTCGCTGGCCGGATCCGCGCCTGTGAGGATATGTGGTGGGACATAGCTACCTACCCGATCCAATTCCGGGGGCAAATCTCCGGCGTAATTGATCCTAGCCCCCTCGGCCACAGCTCTCTGCACCATTGCCAGGATGCGTTCGCGGGCTTCGCCATCGATCACCGGGGGGATCGCGCACCCGGGATCCTCGGCGGGGGACATTTGCCGGCTGCGGGCCACCTCCACCAGGCGGCCCACAAAGGCATCGTGCATGGCTCGGGGCACCAGGACCCTGCTGCATGCGGAGCATTTTTGACCGGCGTACCCGAACGCGCTTTCCGCGACACCCCGGATTGCCTCATCCAGGTCGGCATCCGCATCCACCAGGATGGCATTTTTACCGCCCATTTCCGCCAGCACCCGTTTGACATGGTCTTGGCCCCCGGAGGCTTCCGCAGCCTGACGGTGGATTGTCAAACCAACCTTCACGCTTCCCGTGAAGGCGATCACCGCCACCTGCGGGTGCCCCACCAGAACAGGGCCTATCTCCTCGCCAATCCCTGGCAGGTAGTGGAGAACATCACCAGGCACCCCAGCCTGATGCAGGATTTCCACCAGCCACCAGGCTGTCACCGGCGTTTGTTCGGCCGGCTTAAGTACCACCGGGCACCCGGCCGCCAAGGCCGCGACGGTCATACCGCAGGGGATGGCCAGGGGAAAATTCCAGGGAGGGATGACGGCCGTCACGCCTCTGGACTCGTGGATCACCAGGTTCTCTTCCCCTGGCACATCCCTGTGCCGGGGTGCCAGCCAGGCCTTCGCCTGCAACGCGTAGTACCGGCAAAAATCGATCGCCTCGGCGACATCGGCATCGGCCTCCCGCCAGGGTTTGCCGGCCTCCAGGCAAATCCAGGCGGCCAATTCCGGTCGTCGATTTCCCATGATCTCGGCGGCCCGGCACAGGATTTCGGCACGCTCCAAGACCGGGCGGGAAGCCCATGCGGGCAGGGCCACGGCAGCGTCGGCGATCGCGCGCAAGGCATCGGCCTCAGACGCGCAGGCCGCGTTGCCGATCACCTCGGCATGATTTGCCGGGTTGGTGCTGGTGATCTGGCGGGCTGTGCCGACCCGCTGGCCGCTGATGACCATCGGGTAGCTTTGGCCCAACCTGGCCCGGACGCTTTTCAGGGCCACCGCCATGGCTTCCCGGGCAGAATCCAGCGAAAAATCAACCAGAGGCTCCGGCTCCAACCGGGGATCCAGGGCATTGGAAACGGTCTGGCAGGGTTGGGGGTGCCCGGCGGGGTCGGCCGCATGGTCGGCAGGATTCATGAACAGCGCCTCCTCAGATACCTGGTCCGTCATGCTGGCCCGAAGGAACGAATCGTTGGCGGTATTTTCGAGCAACCGGCGCACCAGGTAGGCCATTCCCGGCAACAGTTCGCCGTAAGGCATGTACACCCGCACCCGTTGGCCCAGCGACGCGACGGGATCCATCAGCGCATCGCCCATGCCGTAAAGCATCTGCACCTCGAAGGCTCCCTTTGGCAATGCCATTCTTTCCGCCAGCGCCATGGCCTTGGCCAGGCTGCGGAGGTTGTGGCTTGCCAAGGCAGGGCGCAAATGCTGTCGATTGAGCAGCAGGAACTCGGTCAGGCGCTCGTACGCGGCATCGCTCTGCCATTTCCTTTGCCAAACCGGTGCCGGCCAACCGTTTTGGGCGCAGACGATCGTTTCAGCGTCCCAGTAGGCTCCTTTCACCAGGCGGATGGTCACCGGCGCGCCCCGCTTTCGGGCCCAGGTTGCCAGCATCCGCAAATCATCGTCGGTCGCGCGAAGATAGGCCTGGATGGCGATCCCCACATGGGGCCAGTCGCGAAATTCCGGTTCCAGCAGCAGGCGGGTGAAAATGGCCAGAGTCAGGTCCTTGAAGCCGCTTTGCTCCATGTCAAAGTGGACGAAAGCCCCTTGCTTCATGGCCCGCCGCAGGATGGGCCGCAACCGGTCCATGATGCGGTCGGCCGAGCGGTTGAAATCCAGCGCGTCGGCCTGGCTGTAAAGGGATGACAGCTTCACCGAGACATTGACCACCGGTAACGGTCCGTTGTCATCGGTGTCGGACAGCGGATCGGGGGGCAGGGTGGTGGCCAAGTGGCTGAGGCCGTCCAGAAGATCCAGGTAGGCCTGCTGGCTGGAGGCCGCCTCGGTCTCCGTCAGCGTGGCCTCACCGAGGATATCCACGGTGAAGGCCAGACGCCTGCGGCGGAGGGCCCGCACCGATTCTAGCGTTTCGGAAAGGTCTGCCCCGGCAATGAATTTCCGCGCCATCCGCGCGCTGGACCAGTGGGTGACCTTGGAAAACAGGGAACCCAGCAGGCCCGATTCCGGAATGAGACGCAATCCCCACCGGATCCACCAGGGTACCCCCCCTCCGGCCTGGAGGAAGTACTCGCGCAAGTGCCTTGCCAGATCCGCCGGGTTCCCCAGCGTGGGCAGAACATCAACGAACCGGAACAGGTTGAGCTTGATGGAATCATCCGCCATGCTCCAACGCATGGCCTGATCATCCAGCCAGGCGGGGCTGAGCAAAATCGGCCCGGACCGGTCTATCCGTGCGAGCAGGTCGCGGCCTATCCGCCGTGTCAGGTCCTCCAGGTCGCTGGCCGACGTCGATGCCATGAGGAAAACCCCGCAATTAACCGTCAGGAAACGGGTAGGGCTCCGGCCCGGGTGAAGGGTTGCTCCCTCCTTGATAGATTATAAGGGCAGGCCCGGGGGCTCTGCCCGGGCCGGCACAGTAATTCGGTTTCAGGAATGACCATGAAAATCGGGAAATTCACGGTCCAGGCCACCTTGGGCGCGGGGGCGCACAGTTCCATCCTGCAGGTGCGCCGGGCGGATGACAGCCGGACCTATGCGTTGAAGGTTGTGAACATCGATGAGCCGGAGGACATGAAGTTCCTCCGCCAGGCCGAGCACGAATTCGAGATCCTGCAGAAACTGTCCCACCCGAACATCATCAAGGCCCATGCCCTGGAGAAGGAGAAGGCCTGGGTTTTCGGCAAGGTGACCAAGGTGCACCTGTTGATGGAATTCGTCAACGGCCAGACCATGGACAAGGCACGGCTCACCCTGCCGCAGAAGGTGCATGCCTTCCGGCTGGTCAGCGAGGCCCTGGTTCACATGCACCGCCGCGAGATCCTTCACGGAGACCTGAAACCCAACAATGTGATGGTGGGAAAGAAGGGAGTGCTGAAAGTCATTGATTTCGGGCTGGCCCATCTCCGCGGCGAAGCGAAGGATCGCATCACCGGCACCCCCGAATACATCGCCCCTGAGACCGTGAAAAGCAAGATCGTGTCCGAGCGGACCGATTTGTACAACTTTGGCGCCCTGATGTACCGCGCGATCACCAACCAGACGCTGATGTCCCGCATTGATGAGGGAGGCGAGGTGATCGAGGAAAAGGTCTGGGCAAAATATTACAAGCCGATCGAGGAACTTCTGCCTGGAATCGACGCCGACCTGGCCAAGCTGGTGGGGGATTGCCTGCAATCCGATCCTCGCAAGCGGCCTGAACGGGCGAGCGATGTGCAAAATGTGTTGAGCCAGGTGGAAGAACGCCTGGTGCCCAACCCGGAAAAAGGGCTGGATGGACTGGAATGAACGGTTCCGCTCCAGCAGGATTGGCGCCAGTTATCAGCCGGTTTTCAGCCCTGTGCGCTTTCGCCCTCTGGCAGGGTGGCTTTGTTTTTTACGCCGGGGTGGTGGTGCCCATCGGCAGTGACGAGTTTGGGGACACCGCACAGGGGTTCGTTACACGGCGGGTTACTTTTTGGCTGAACGTGGTTGGTTTCGCGGCCCTAACCCTGCTGTTGGTGGACTATTTGGCCCGTCCGTTCCAGGGGGGTAAAAAGCAATGGTTCAAGGCGCTTTGGGCACTGATGCTGCTGTGCCAGTCGGCGCTAATGGTACTGCACCCCAGAATGGATTTGTTGCTGGAACCTGAAACGGTGAGCGTGCTGGACCGAAGGAGCTTCCGCCTGTTGCACCAGATTTACCTGTGGACCAGCACCGTGATGTGGTTGGCTTCCCTGGGTTGGTTGTGGCTGGTGGCGACCGGAGCATCAGGGAGTGAGGCGAGGGAAAAACCTCGCGCATGACCTGGGTGGTGTCGCCCATACACCGCACCGGATCATGGCGAGGCTCCGGTACTATCCGCCTGACGGATCCCAAATGCAAGGAAAAAAATCAGGCGGTTTTTCCCAAAACAGAGAAGCAGTTGTTTTCAACCGGAATTAGCATTGATTGCTGGAGATCTCGCCATGTCCTTGGATTGCTCCCAACTGGAGGCCTGTTTCCAGGAAAAGGGGCCTGCCGCCGCCCTGGAAATGCTGGAAAACCATATGAGAGCCACCGGGGACCACACCGGCTGGTTCTACACCCTTTTGATGCGGGCAAGGCAGGACCTCGGACTGGACCCCACGCCCACGGCCCCCGTCGAGGAAATCCCGGCGGGCAAGCATGAGGCTTACGAGGAGGCCATTCGCGCCGCGGGTCGAACCGTGGGCAACGCCGCGCTTGAAAAAGGGCAGCTGGAAGCAGCCTGGCAAATGTTCAAGTTGCTGGGTGAGCCCGAACCGGTGCGCCAGACCCTGCTGGCCAGGGAATTGGGCGAGGAGGATGACTGGGAATTGCCGATCCGCCTGGCCTATTACGAGGGTTTGGCACCTGAAATTGGCTTCGACTGGATTCTGCGCCGCTACGGGTTGTGCAACGCCATCACAACCCTCTCGCAGGAGACACCGGGGGGCCCGGAGGTGCGCCAGTATTGCCTGAGGGGTCTGGTGAGCGCCCTACGGGCTGAATTGATGCGGCGCCTTCGTGCCGACCTGCGGCACCGTCAGGGACTTCCGCAGGCGGAAACCGATGCGGAGCTTGGACCTCCTCCCGAATCGGGCGAAATCAGCAGCCTGCTGGAAAAGCATCCCGAGCTGACCGAGGAGGACAGCTACCATATCGACCTTTCCCACCTGCAATCCACCGTCCAGTTGTCCAGTCAGTTGCAGGCCTGCCCGGAACGGACCCTGGCGCGTGAGCTGTGCGACTATGGCAAACGGCTCAAGGGACGATTTGTGCCACGGGGGGAGGCCCCCTTCACGGATTTCTTCGGGGGTTGGGATCGTTTTCTGGCGGCTCTTGAGGGAGACGACCTGGATGGAAACATCGCCTTTTTCCGCGAACAGGCGTTTGCGGCCGCTGGGGAGGGAAATCCCTATCCGGCCGAAGTCTGGCTGGACCTGCTTCGTAAATTGGGCCGGGACCGCGAGGCGCTGGAGGCCGCGGCCATTTGCCAGTCCCCTGCGGCGCTGCGAGGCCCTTGTCGTGAACTGAAGGATTTTCGGCCGATGCGTGAGGCCGCACGCAGGCAGGAGGATCGGGTTCATTTCCTGGCCGCCCTCCTGGAGCAGCGCACCCTGGAACCCCGGGCCCGTTGATGATGGCGTCCACGCCGCAAACCTCACCGCTACCCATCGATCCTGTGCTGCCCGGGATCATGGACGCTTTGCGTGCCTGCCCCAACCTGATCCTGCGGGCCCCGACGGGAGCGGGCAAAACCACCCGGGTTCCCCTGGAATTGATGCGGGCGGATTGGACGCGCGATGGCTGGGTGGTGCTGGTGGAACCTCGCCGCCTCGCGGCGCGCGCCGCCTGCACCCAAATGGCGCGTCAACTGGGGCAAAAACCTGGCGAGTTGGTGGGCTACCAGGTTCGGCATGAGAAGCGCATCGGCGGTGGCACCCGCGTGGTGGCCATGACTCCCGGGATTCTGCTGGGCCTTCTGGGGGATGACCCCGGGCTGGAGGGTATTTCCGCGATTATTCTGGACGAATTTCACGAGCGTGGGCTGGAAACCGACCTGATTCTCGGGCTGGTCCGCACCGTCCGGGAAACCTTGCGTCCCGACCTGCGCGTGGTGGTGATGTCCGCGACGCTGGATGTGCAACCTCTGGTGGATTACCTCGGGGATTGCCAGGTCATCGATTCGCCTGGGCGGCTGTTCCCGGTCACCTTGCTTCACCAGCCCTGCGATCGGGACACCCCGGTGGCCACAGCGGTGGCGCGCGGGGTTTGCCAACTGCTGGAGGAGACTTCGGGCGATTTGCTCGCCTTCCTGCCCGGCATGGGCGAAATCCGCGCCACGGAGCGGGCCCTGGAAGGGGCGGCCCAACTTTTCAGGGTGGATGTGTTGCCATTGCATGGTGATCTGCCTCTGGAAGACCAGGACCGGGCGCTGCGGGGCGGAAATCGGCGGCGGGTGGTGCTGTCCACCAATGTCGCGGAAAGCTCCGTCACGGTGGAGGGGGTGACCGGCGTGGTGGATTGCACCACAGCCAGGCAGTTGCGTCACGACCCCTCCGTGGGTTTGAACCGCCTGGAAGTCCGGCCGGTGAGTCAGGCGTCGCTCACCCAGCGCGCCGGCCGGGCAGGCCGTGTGGCCCCCGGGGTTTGCCTTCGGCTGTGCTCCGAGGGGGACGCCCGCAATCGCAGGCCGGCCGATGAGCCCGAGGTGCGCCGAGTGGACCTGGCGGGTCCCCTGCTGCGGTTGGCCTGCATGGGGGAGCTGGACAGTTTTCAATGGCTGGACGCACCCGGTCTCGCCGCCCGACAGGCAGCCTTGGACGAGTTGAGTGATATTGGAGCACTCTTGGATGGCAAAATCACTCCCCTGGGGCGGCAGTTGGCCTCGCTGCCCATGTCGCCACGCATGGGGGTGCTTCTGGTGAAGGGAAAGGAATTGGGGATTGCCGGGTTGGCGGCGGCCACAGCGGCGGTGCTTGAGGAGGGGGACCCCCGTCGCCGCGCTGGCGGATTCGGTCAGCTCCCCGTTTCACCCTCCTCTTCCGACCTGCTGGACATCCTGGCCCTGCTGGAGGAATTCGAGCGCGGTGGCAGGCCGGACCAGTTGCCCGGTTCCCGAGGCAAATGGCTGTTGCGCGCCCGCGACCAGATCGCCCGCCTGATCGGGGAACCGCCCGGCATGGAACCGGTGTGGGATAACGAGGAGTCTTTGGGAAAGGCGCTGCTGGCGGCTTTTCCATCCAGGCTGGCGCGCAGGCGCGAGCCCAAATCCTCCCGGGCCCTGCTGGCATCCGGTCGCGGGGCGAAACTGGCCGACAGCTCCGCCGTTCGGGACGAGGAGTTGTTTGTCGCGCTGGACCTGATGGATGCCCCGGGTGAGGCGATCGTAAGGCTGGCCAGCGGCGTTCAGCGGGGCTGGCTGGATCAGGCGGGTTGGTCAACCCGCCTGGAAACGCGGTTCGACGAGAAGACCAGCCGAGTGGAAACCCGCAAGCGGGTGGAATGGCGCGGACTGCCCCTGGAGGAGGCCGACCATCCGACGGCCCGCGACGAGCACACCGCGGCCCTGCTGGCGGAAATCGCCTGGCAAAAAAGGGAGGTGGTTTTCCCCCCCGGGGACTCTCCGGCTGGCAAATTTCTGGCGCGTTGGCTCTGGCTGAATCGGGAGATACCCGGACTCTTACCCCCGCTGGACGCGGAACTGGAGCGGGAGGTTTTATTCGGGTTGTGCCAGGGGTTGCGTGGCCTGGCAGAGTTGGAACATGCGGATTGGCACGGGGCTTTTGCCGGCCGGCTGACGCACCAGCAATCCAGGGACCTCGACACCCACGCGCCGGAACGGATCACCCTTCCCAGCGGCAACAGCGTCGGGTTGAGCTACGAGCCCGGGCGGCCACCGGTTTTGGCAGCCCGCATTCAGGAGCTCTTTGGCTGGAAGGCGACTCCGCGCATCGCCCAGGGAAGGGTCCGGCTTCTGTTGCATCTGCTGGCACCCAATTACAGGCCCCAGCAGGTGACGGATGACTTGGCCAGTTTCTGGAACAACACCTACCAGCAGGTGCGCAAGGACTTGCGGGGCAGGTACCCGAAGCACGCGTGGCCTGAAGACCCGTGGACGGCGGTCGCCCCCCAGCGGCGGAAATAAACTTAATCACTGGACTTTTGCAAAATCAGTTCAGACTAAGTTTTTGTATGACCTGATCGGTTGACCAGGAGAATTCGGTTGCCTGCCTTATCGCCCATGCGAGAGTTTTGCCAAGGGTTTCCCGCAGCATC
>Ga0169931_10004465_pt1 | contig 21780 bp, 16 predicted proteins | sample Kivu_15m_20L_FD_129675 | JGI IMG/M metagenome (GOLD analysis project Ga0169931, IMG submission 129675) | Freshwater microbial communities from Lake Kivu, Western Province, Rwanda to study Microbial Dark Matter (Phase II) - Kivu_15m_20L... | ecosystem: Environmental > Aquatic > Freshwater > Lake...
GCAAAGACGCAAAGGAAGGACAGAAGGTTCAAATTTCCAACATTTCCAGCTTTGCGCCTTGGCGCCTTTGCGTGAGGTAAGAGTTGCTGCAGCAAGATGCCAGGCGGCGCGTCTGCAGGAAATCCGAAAGACGATTTCAAGTGTCCTTAACACCGTTTCGTCATCCCAGCTTCGCCCTCCCGGCACCCCCTCCTGCCAGAAAGTCAAGGCCATTGGGCTCCCGCCCAACCGCTGAGCCGCGTGGATCCGCTCCACTGTGAAAAGGCGTGCGCGGGATGTCAACTGGCAGGCCGCACTGAAAACCTCCCAATTTGCTGGGCTTCGCGCCGTTTTACCACCCCCGGGGCGAAGCTCCTGGCGAGCCAGCTGCGCTCGGACATCGCTGCGTTTCCGATGAGAGCTGGCCTTACAGGCCGCCATCGCAGAGGGGCGGACCATTCGCAGCGGGCTGTTTCGTTGTGGGGCGAGGCGATGACGGAACAGGTTTCGCGAGAGCCCCGCCGCAGTGACTCTTGCGGATTCTTTGCATTGCGATGGAGAACTTTTCGCGGACTTCTGCTAGGATTCCCGTGCGATCAGACCAGTGGGTTCCTCAATTTCCATTCACAGTCCATATCAACGGCACACGCTATGGGACGCAGTTTCGAAAACCGCAAGGCCTCCATCTTCAAAACGGCCGCTCAAAAGTCCAAACTCTACTCCAAGTACGGCAAACAGCTGTACGTTGTGGCGAAGAACGGTGTTCCGGACCCTGCCAACAATCCTGCCCTGCGAAACCTGATCGAAAAAGCGAAGCGCGATCAGGTGCCGGCTCATGTGATCGACAAGGCTATAGAAAAAGCGGCCGGTGTTGGCGGGGAAGATTTTCAGACGGTGCGTTACGAAGGGTTCGGCCCGGGGGGGTGTTCGGTCATCGTTGACTGTCTGACGGATAACAACAACCGCACGATCACCGATGTGCGTACCTGCTTCACCCGCGGGGGCGCCCGACTTGGCGCTGCCGGCTCAGTAGCGCACATGTTCGATCACAAAGCCATCATCTCCTTCGCCGGCGACGACGCCGACCGTATTCTTGAGGTGATGCTCAACGCTGACGTCGATGTCGATGACGTCACCTGCGAAGACGGCAAAGTGACCCTCTTCGCCAAAGCCTCCGAATTCTACAAAGCCAAAACAGCACTGCTGGAGGCTTTCCCGAAACTGGAACTGGAAGTGGCCGAAATCACGTTTCATCCCCAAACCACCAAAACGCTCAGCCCCGAAGACGCCGCCCAGTTCGAAAAATTCCTCGCACTGCTCAACGACTGTGAAGACGTCCAGGAAGTCTACCACAACGCCGTCATGCCCGACTAAGCCGACTCAGCCGACTCAGCTGTCCGCAGACCTCACAATCCGCATCATCCCCACAACCCCACTCGACGTCACAAACCGAGGCCCTGAATACCGTTCCGGCGATACCGGTCAGTCAATCCCAACCCTGTCAGACCCCGAACATCCGGCTGACAGGCTGTTGTCAGGCGTGCATTTTCGCCGTAGACTGCACTGCTGAATTCCGCTGTCGCATCTTCCCGGTCGAAAGTCTTGCTCCCATGAAACACGTCCTGTCCGCTCTCGTAATGAACCAGCCCGGCGTTCTGGCCACCATCGCAGGGATGCTGGCTTCCCGCGCCTACAACATCGACAGCCTCGCCGTCGGTGCCACGGAAAACCCGGACTTTTCCCGCATGACGTTCGTGGTCAACGGCAACGAAAAAACGCTCGAACAGGTCCGCAAACAGCTCTCCAAAATCGTCACTGTCGTGACCGTCCAGGACTTTTCCGGTCAGGACTACGTTGAACGCGACCTGATGCTCATCAAAGTCAGCACCGAAAACGGTCGCCGCGGTGAAATCCGCGAATTGGTGGACATCTTCCGCGGCAGGATCGTCGACGTCGGTGCAAGCCATGTGATGATCGAAATTTCCGGCCGCGAGAACAAAATCGAGGCCTTTGTCGAACGGATGCGTGAGTTTGGTATTCTGGAGATGGTTCGCACCGGTCGCATCGCCATGCTCCGCGAACGGACGATCACCGACGATCAGGCCGCCGACGACGCTCTGCACACCGCCGAAGCCACCGGCTGAGGCTCTTTCACCGCCATGTGAATTCCCCAGGAAGCCCCCCGCCATGAATCCGCTGGCTCAGCATTTCGCCGCAGAAACCCGCCGCTACTTCTTCGGTCGCTCCGCCTGCGGACTCGGCACTGCGGCACTCGCCTCACTCCTCAATCCTTCCCTCCTCGCCGCAGGCACCACTGCCCCCGCGGCCGCTCCGGCCGATGCTGCTCCCGCACTCAATGCACTCCATCACGCCCCCTCCGCCAAACGCGTGATCTGGCTCTTCATGGCCGACGCCCCCTCGCAGCTGGATCTCTACGACTACAAACCCAAACTCGCTGACTTCTTCGATAAGGATCTCCCCGAAAGTGTCCGCAACGGTCAGCGGATCACTACCATGACGTCCGGCCAAAGCCGGCTCCCCTGCGCACCCTCCCTTTTCAAGTTTTCACGACACGGACAGCACGGCGCCTGGATCAGCGAACTGCTCCCCAACATCGGCTCCATCGTCGATGATCTCTGCATCGTCAAAACCGTCCACACAGAAGCCATCAATCACGACCCTGCCATCACCTACATCCAGACCGGCAGCCAGCTCCCCGGTCGCCCCAGCATGGGAGCCTGGATCTCTTACGGACTCGGCAGCCCTAATCGTGACCTCCCGGCCTTCGTCGTGCTGCACTCACGCATCCCCGGCGGCGCCCAGACTCAGGCCCTCTTCTCCAGGCTCTGGGGCAGCGGCTTTCTCTCCACACGACATGCCGGCGTTGCTCTCCGCTCCGTTGGCGACCCCGTGCTCTACCTGTCCAACCCCGCTGGTGTCGATGCAGGCACTCGCCGCCGCATGCTCGATGGTCTCGCCGAACTCAACCAACAGCGACTCACCACAGTCGGCGACCCGGAAATCGCCTCCCGAATTGCACAGTACGAGATGGCCTTCAGAATGCAGACCTCCGTGCCTGATCTCACGGATATCAGCGACGAACCCCAGTCCGTCCTCGACATGTACGGCCCCGAGGTCAAGCAGCCAGGCACCTTCGCCTACAACTGTCTGCTCGCCCGCCGACTCGCCGAACGCGGCGTACCCTTCACCCAGGTCTTCCTGCGTGGCTGGGACCATCACGGTGGTCTCCCCGGCGCCATCCGTCAGCTGGCTCCTGCAAGCGACCGCCCCAGCGCTGCGCTCGTTCGCGACCTCAAACAACGCGGGATGCTCGATGACACTCTCGTGATCTGGGGCGGCGAATTCGGCCGCACCGTCTACAGTCAGGGAACGCTCACCAAAGACAACTACGGACGCGATCATCATCCCCGCAACTTCACCATGTGGCTCGCAGGCGGCGGTATCAAAGGCGGACAGGTTTACGGCGAAACTGATGACTTCAGTTACAACGTTGTCGACAAGCCCGTTCACATCCACGATCTCAATGCCACCATCCTGCACACGCTCGGTGTGAATCACGAACGGCTCACCTACCGCTTCCAGGGGCGCGACTTCCGTCTCACGGACATCCACGGCAACATTATGAAGGATCTGCTGGTCTCCGGCTGATCACAGATTCCGGCAACTCAGATGTCCCTCTCCAAACAAGACGTCCGCCTGCAGGCGGAACGCTGGACCGAACAGCCTCACGAACTCCTGCAGGTACTCCATGCCTTCCTGCAGCAGATTCAAACCACGGCCCAGCCGTGCTCTGCAGGCACCGGCCGCAAGGCTGCCCCCGTGCTCCGCTGTGAACCGGCCGCTGCCTCCTCACTGCTCGAATTCATCCTCCCGCACGAACTCCCGCTGAACGAATATCGCCGCCGCGCCCACGACAGCCCCCTCGATTCAAGGCTCGTGATCGATTTCATCGACCGCCTGCGTCCCTCCTCTGATCCCTCCACCGGACCCATCGACTTCCCCGCTGAACTCTGCGATGAACTGGAACAGACCGTCCGGCAGTTCGAACGCTGGGTTCGCTTTCAAAAAAAACAGCAACAGAACCTTCCACTTCGCAGCGAATCCCTCCATACCTCCATCGAACTCGTCGATGACGAAGTTCTCGTTCGCACCGATCAGGACGGCAGCCTGAAACTTAAAGGTGCCGCCAGCATCCCGATGTTCCTCGCCTTCTGGCGCGCCCCCGGACACCGACTTGGACTTCAGGCCTTCCTCGACATCGACCGCGGCACCACACAAACACACCTCGAACGACACGCCACCCGACTCTGCTCAAAGCTCCAGGATGTCCTTCTCGAAGTGGTCCGAATCGACAATCATTTCCTGCTCCGAAAGTGTCGACGATAGTCGCGTCTCGCTCCGAAAAACGGACACCCAGCCTTTTCGCTGCTGCAAACAACCGCCAGTGCCATGCACAGCGACTCGGCGTTCGCAGACCCCTTTGCCCGCAGGCTGCCGCCATGCGGCTGGAATTGCGTTTGGATTGCGTTTGGAAACAGCGGCTGGGCGGAAGCCCCCGGCTATGTTTCGCACCGAAGGTGCCCGCGCTGGCAAGGGCGTTGGTGGGGCGTTGGGCAGGGTCCTTTTGCCCGCAGGCTGCCGCCATGCGGCTGAGATTGCGTTTGGATTGCGGCTGAAACCAGCGGTTGGGCGGAAGCCCCCGGCTGTGTTTCGCACCGAAGGTGCCCGCGCTGGCAAGAGCGTTGGTGGGGGCGTTGGGCAGGGTCCTTTTGCCCGCAGGCTGCTGCCATGCGGCTGAGGTTGCGTTTGGATTGCGGCTGAAACCAGCGGTTGGGCGGAAGCCCCCGGCTATGTTTCGCACCGAAGGTGCCCGCGCTGGCAAGAGCATTGGTGGGAGCGTTGGGCAGACCCCTTTTGCCCGCAGTTTGCCGCCATGCGGCTGAGATTGCGATACGGGCCCGCATCCCGATAGGATGCGGGTGATTCGGAGTGGCTGCGCAGATGCGACTCCCGCCCGAACTGCCCCACCACGTCTGTTCACTGCCGCAATGGAACATCAATGACCGTCCGTACCCGCTTTGCTCCCAGTCCCACCGGTTACATGCACATTGGCGGCATGCGGACCGCATTGTTCAACTGGCTTTGGGCTCGTCGCAACCGTGGCGTCTTCATTCTGCGAATTGATGACACCGACCAGCAGCGCAACATGGATGAAGCGCTTGGTCCAATCCTGCAGGCCTTCCGCTGGCTCGGACTTGACTGGGACGAAGGTCCGGAAGTCGGCGGCTCGAACGGACCTTATTTTCAGTCTCAGCGACGCCCGCTTTACGATGCGGCACTCCGGAAACTTCTGGAAACTGGATTTGCCTACCGCGACTTCGAGCCTGCACAGGAAACGCAGCGGCAACGCGAGGAGGCGGAGCGCGAGAAGCGAGTTTACGTCAGCAGCCGCAACTCGCTGCAGCTCAGCGATCCCCAAATCGCGCAAAAGCTCTCCGAAAACGCTCCCTGCGTCATTCGACTCAAAGTTCCCCGCACCGAAACCATCGTCATCAATGACCATGTGCGAGGGACTGTGGAATGGGATTGCAGCCTGATGCCGGACCCGGTAATTGCACGAAGCGATGGTTCCCCGCTGTATAATTTCGCCACCGTCGTCGATGATGCTGCCATGCAGATTACCCACGTCATCCGCGCCGAAGAACATCTCTCCAACACTCCAATACAGGTCCTGCTGCATCGAGCCCTTGGCCACGACACGCCTGAATGGGCCCACATCCCTTACGTTGCGGCACCCGGTGGCAAGGAAAAGATCAGCAAACGCAAAATCGCCCAATACCGAAAGAATCCCCAGTTCAAGCGTCTCTTCGAACTTGGCGATTCCATACTCACCCGGCTCGGCTTCGACGCCTCCGCAGATGCCCTTTCACCCGTGATGGTCGCCTATTACCAGCAGACCGGATTTATTCCGGCCGGAGTGCTCAACGCACTGGTTCGACTCGGCTGGTCCTTCGACGATCAAACAGAAATCCTGTCGCTCGAAGAAATGCAGCGAAAGTTCTCCCTCGATCGCGTTATTCGCAGCCCCGCAGGGCTCGACCCCGACAAACTGCTCAGCTTCCAGGCCCACTGGATGACTCAGCTGCCTGCCTCCGAAAAACTCGACGGCTGCCTTGCCATGCTCAGGCAGGCCGGCTGGATCACCAGCACCACTGACTCGGCTGTTCGTGACTATGTCCAGCAGGTTATGGAACTCGCTGGTGATCGACTGCGACTCTTCGGGGACATCTTTCAGCAGGAAGAATTCTTCCTGCCCGACGAACAGCTCAGCCGCGATACCAAAGCCTTTGAAAAACGCGTCAGCTCGTCACCGGAAATCTGCAGCCATCTGCGCGAACTCCGAAAACACCTTGAATCCATTCCCGAGTTTTCAGGCAGCCCCCTGAATGATCGGCTGCAGCAGTTCGCTGCTGACCGCAGCCTGCGTCCGGGAGACCTCTTCCCGGCACTCAGACTCTGCGTCACTGGTCGCCAGCAGGGTGCCGACATGTTCCGCACACTCGAACTACTCGGTCGAGACCGCGTTCTTCGCCGCCTCGACCTGGCCCTCACCGGACTGTAGTCCGCTCTTCCACCTCCCGCAGTACAGCCGCCATTCATGCCAACCACGATACCAGCCTCCTTCCTCTTTCAGTATCAGCTGACACTCCCGCGGCTGGACGAGATGCCGCGCAGTCGCGGGCGACTTCTGGGACTCCAGAATTCCCCCGAGCTGTTCGTTCCCTCGCGGCTCAATGATGAAACCACGCCCGTCCGTATCAGGGCGGCATGGAATCCCCGGGGCCTCGGGCTCCTGCTGCAAATCCGCGGCCGCCAGCATTCGCCGGCTGGTCGCTGGAAAGATCCACAAAATTCAGACTGGATTCACATTCTCGTGGATACTCGGCACGCAGCAGGGGTGCAGCGAGCCACCGAATTCTGCACCTCCGTCGCCGTCATGCCCGTCGATGACGACGCTGATGGGGAATCCACCGTTCGGTTCACCGACATCTCCCGCCAGCGAATCCTGACGGGTGCTCAGTCGGCCGACTCCGCTCGTGTCGATCTCCAGCAGCTTACCGGTGGCTACGACCTTGAACTCTGGCTTCCCGGTTCACTGCTGCCTGGCTTCACCCAGATTGGCGAAACAGGAATTCTTGGGTTTTACTGCGTGGTGAATGACACAGAACTGGGTGAAGTGCCGTTGAACGTTGGTGGTGATTTCCCGGTGGCCATCAATCCTTCCACATGGCTGGTGCTGGCTCTTCAGGATGCCTGAGAAGACTTACCGTTATTGCGAATCGAAGTGATTTATGCGGATTTTGCTTGCAACTCTCATCGCGCTTTCATTCACGCATAACATCGCCATCAGCCAGATTTCTGATGCTGCGCCTGCCGGTGTCACGCGGCCCGACCAAACCGCAGCTGCTCCGATCGTCATTGCCCACCGCGGTGCCTCCGGTTACCTCCCCGAACATACACTCGAAGCAGCCGCCTTTGCTCACGCCCTCGAATCCGATTACATCGAACAGGACTGCGTGCTTTCAAAGGACGGAATTCCCGTTGTCATGCATGATCTGACGCTCGATGCTCTCACCAACGTCAGAGATATTTTCCCCGGTCGTCAGCGTGACGATGGCAAAAACTATGTGATGGACTTCACTCTTGCTGAACTGCGACAGCTCCGAGTCACCGAACGACGGTCTGTCAGTGGTACGCCGAAAGCCAACAGCTCCCGCTTTCCTGCCGAACGGGGCTCGTTCCGCATTTCAACTCTTGAAGAGCACCTGCAACTGATTCAGGGACTCAACCAGTCACGGCAGCACAAAGCCGGTGTTTACGTTGAAATCAAGGACCCTCGCCGGCATCGCGAAGCCGGACTGGATGCTTCATCCGCCGTTCTCGATGTGCTTCGCCGATACGGCTATGATTCAGCTGACGATCGCATCTATGTGCAGTGTTTCGATGAGTCCGAGGTGCGGCGATTGCGAAACGATCTGAAGTGTCCGCTGCCGCTCATCTGGCTCACGGGCAAGGCCCCCACGGCTGATCAGCTTCGCGATGCCCGCAGTTTCTGTGACGGACTGGGACTGCTGCTCACACTGGTAGTCACCGGCGCCGATTCCACCGGTCGCCTTCAAGTCAGTTCGCTTGTGAGTCAGGCCCATGCCGTGGGTTTGCCCGTACACGTCTGGACGTGGCGATCAGACTCTCTGCCGGAGTTTGTGAAAAGCGGTGAACTGTTGCTGGAGTCGCTGACAGTCGAGGCTGGAGTCGATGGCATCTTCACCGATCACCCGGATCTCGTTCTGCACTGGCGGCGACAGCGTCTGCAGCAGGCCGGTCGCGGAAATCCCTTTCGACTGCTGAACACCGCCAGCCCGTCAACCGGATCGCCCGCGCCCTGAAGGCCACCAACCCTATCTGCCCCAGAGCCGCTGCCGCATCCGATTCAGCAGATCATGAACGGACGCTTTGAGCAGGCTGAGCCGATCTTCGATTATCAAGGGGTGCAGCGACCGCGTATCCAGTGCATAGCCATACGCCTGCATACCGTACTGAGCGATGCTCTCAACCTGTCGGATCTGTTTTTTCGACAGGTCTTTGCGAAATCGCCCGACGCGGGCGGGACTCAGCGGTTCCGCCAGTCGCCGATGATGGCTTCTCTGAGCAACCGCTTCGAATCCTTTTGGCTTCCGGCCGCCTGCGGCGTGCAGTCGGATGGCCTCACCCGCTGCTTCGGCTGTTGCACCCACAAATGACGCTACCCTGGCAAATGTGGCTTCAGGTGACGTGCATAAATCTTCATAGCGACACTCAAGCCGCTGTGACTCGGGAATGAGTCGCTCGGCGAGCAGCCAGCAGCCAAGAGTCTGATGCCACTCCATTGCTGCCGTGACAGCTTCGCAGGCCCCGAAACGCATATTCAGCATGGAACACACCACATCCCGTGGATCCCGCACCATGTGGATGAACTTCGCATCCGGAAACAGTTCCAGCACCGCGGGAATGGCCATCACGTACAGCGGCGTGTTGTCGCCCACCATAGTCAGTTGATCCCACGGCGTCTCGGATTCCAGTTGCCAGACATAGTGCAGGAGTCCGCGCGCTCCGGACAGCTGATGACGATCACAAAACTCCTGCAGACCAGCGGCCGTCGCCTGCTGCTGCCAGTCGTTTGCAGCCAGCCAGATGTTCACTTCGGGAATCATTGACTCAAAGTTGTCTGATTTGCGATGCCAGACCAGTTCGCATTGTTTGGCTCCAAGGAACCCTGTTTCCTTGGAAATAAATACGCCCGGCAGCAGATTGAGCAGAGCAGCGGCAATTGTCGTTCCCGACCTGCCACTGCCGACAATGAACAGCGGTTGTGGTGTACTCATCCCTCGCTCCGTCGCGATCGCCCGGCTTCTGCAAAAGATGCCAGGCGGATTCCGTTGAAGACCCGCATCAGTCGCGTTTCCAGCAGCTGATTCTCAACATGGTCCACCAGCACTCCCTGATCATCAAATGCCGGGTGAGTGATGATCTCCCAGGAACTTTTCTGCCAGTGGCCACTCGCCCGCATCTGTTCAAACGTACCCACTGAAACGAATTGCTGCGTGCACCGCAGACCACTCAGCTGCAACCAACCATTGAACGCCGCTTTCCCGCACGTCTTCAGGGCAGACCAGCGACCGCCTTCAGGTATCGTCCTTGAGATCCTCAGAAACGGAATCCCTGCTCGCTTCAACGCCCGACGAAACACCGGAAACAGCCACGGCTCGTTATGCACATGCTGATGCGAATCGGCGTGCGTGAGCGACAGTCCCCGGCTTCGACAGCGATCAATCTGAGCTGCTATTTCGGCAGCGACCTGTTGCTGATCACGCGGCCGCAGCACCCTCGTACGCTGCCGCCGGAAATTACCTGCCGAATCACAAAGCGATGGATTGTCAGACAACTCCGGCACAAGCGGCCGCCCCTCCGTGAGATTAATGTGGATCCCAATCCTGTCCTCAAGGCCATGCTCCCGCGCAAACGCACAGGCTTCTTCAAAACCCTCCAGATTCACCAGCATGGTTGTGCTCGAAATCAATCCCTGCTGAAAGCAATACACAACCGCTCGGTTCACCGCCGAATTCATGCCGAAATCATCGGCGTTGACAATGACAGTTCCTGCGGCAGCCGTCATGAAACTCGCCTTCCAGCCACCTGCTCCGAGTTTTTCGGACGCGTTTCATCGGTCACTTCAATCACCGCTGTCTGCGTGGCAGCCCTGTCACAGACGCAGCTCAGTACCTGCTGCTCCTCGCCTGCCACCACCACCGTGAATCCCAGCTCGTCAAACACGTCTCTGAGCGGCTGATTGCGACCTGTACGGCAGTAGCTGGCTCTGAATTCCCGCTCGCCAAGCGCCGCTCTGCAAGTCGCGAACCAACGAAAGAAATGTGCCTCGATCTGCTTCTGTGCAACGCGACAGGAAAGCACAAAATCCACCAGCATCGCACCATTTTCGGTCATCAGAAATGCCGCAAAACCAACAATCCCATAAGTACCAAATCGATCCGACACCTCCAGCGAATAACACTCGTGCTCTCCGCTCTGCATCAACCGCTGGAATGAACCGCTGTCATACTTGCGACCACTCAGATTGAACTGATTGCTTCGCTGCAGAAGCTCCAGACACCGCTGCTGCTCCTGAAGACCCGGCTGCCTGATCACCAGCTTCAGCTCACAACTCCGCAGAAAGTCTTCAAAATCGCCCCGCCAGCCCGCCTGAATCTGCTGACGCACCGACTCCGTTCGATACAGCTGACGCCGCGAACTCGACTCCGCTGTTACTGGAACATCAAACGCATCCTGCTGCAGCAGCTTCAGCCCCACCGTCGGGTCGAAGACCCTGACCTGCGGCAACGCAGAACTGATCTCACTTCGCTCAAATTCCGAATCGTCAATCACCGCAAACGTATCGATATTGATGTTCAGCCTGTCCGCAATCGACCGCAAACTTTGACTCTTCGGCCCCCAGTGAATTGCGGGATACAAAAAGAATTCCTGCAAACCCAGAGATTCAATCTTCCTCCACGCCGTGTCATAGTCATTCTTGCTGACGATTGTCTGCAGGATGCCCCGTGCATCCAGTTCCCGAATGAGCGTCAGCAGCTCCGGGTTTTCCGTGACGCCGTCCGCACCGGCATCTCCAATCACTCCCTGCCACAGCGTGTTATCCAGATCCCAGGCAACGCACTTGACCTTACTGGCTGGTCGCTGTTCACATCGCACCTGTTCCGCCTCAGCCCCGGCAGCCCCGGCAACCCCGCCAAATCGGACAAAGTGCAGCCACGTGAACATCACATGCACTTCCTCATCACCGTCAATCTGCAGACGTACTCGGCTGTCTTCACGATCGACTCCCGCCAGCATCTCGCGGGCGTCCAGTACGTGTTCGTTCCAGCCAGGAGCAATCAGCAGCCGGGTTCGGTAAACACAGACATTCGTGACGACTTCCAGCTGAATATGAAACGCTGCTGTCTGGAAGGACCAGCATTTCAGGAGAAATCGGTCTGCCGCCGTCAGCGAACCGCCCCATCGTGCTGACTGCCACTGCACCAGCTGCCGCTTCAGGGCTGTAAACGCACCATTCAGTTTCCGTCTGCGTGAAACACGCCGGAACAGTCGCGACACCGCACTGACCACGTCTTCCAGGCCGTCAATCAGTCGCCGCTGCAATCGCATGGCAGCCACGGAATACATGGGCATACCGGGTGAGAGAATCGCCTCCAGCTTCCCCCAGCGGCGAAACTGAATCTCGGCACCAAATCCAAACACGCCCTCCACCGCTGGATTCGGCGTGATTCCGGCGACAAACCTTGCACACTTTCCGTCTGCTCGCGGCACATACAGACTGCAGCTGCGATAACACTGCGGGGCAGAACATTCAACGCAGTGTTCCTCCCACAGCGTCAGGCCCACCGCCGTCACCCGCTGCTCATCAACACTCGCCGAACACGGCATCACCGCTGTCCCGCTGTGCAACTGCCCCCGCTGACGCCACGTAAGTTGGAACATGTGTCACCCCGCCGAACGCATATATCCGGGATGGACTCCGGCTTTCACCGCCTGGAATCGGCTCCGCATGTCTCCGCGCCCCCGCAAGTCCAGCGCACGCGTTCGACTCCGATCCCAATCAGCAGCCACACGCGCCTGGTTCACACAGGCCGCCAGCAGCAATGTGGCGTTGGGAAACACCAGCGGTCCCGCAGTAAGCGAATACGCCACATACGCCAAAATCCCCAGCGTCGGCAAAAAAACCTGTCGCTCCCGGAACAATGCAAACGCCGGCAGCATCAGCAGCACTCCTGTCATGATCAGGTACAGACAAGCTGACGGAATTCCCGTCTCCGTCGCCACCTGAATCAAATTGTTGTGCGCGTGATTCGTGTCCAGAATCGCCAGTGCCACCTTGGTTCTGCCAGGGCCGACTCCCAGTGCCGGGCTCTCCGAGACATACTGCAGGGCAACGTCCCAAATGAGTGAACGCGGCGCCTCCGGGTCGAAGTCGATAAATCGAAATCGAATCAGCAACGCACGAATCGTCGGATTCCGCAGCAGATACTCGGGAAACATCGCCACAAACAGGATGCCGGCAATTACAAAACAGGACAGCCGCTTGTGATTAAACATCACATACAGCGTCAGCAGCACCAGCATCGCTCCGATACCATTGCGGGACATCACCAGCACCACGGCCAGCATGTTCAGACACAGCAGTACGGCCGACGCCAAACGCCTGTACAACGGCCCGTCCACAATACCTGCAATCACCAACGGCATCGTCATATTGATCTGAGCGGCCATCAGATTCCCGGCACTCGCCGGATTGGAAATCTGCCATGCCCGAAAAGCCTCTGTCTGAGTTCCATGATAAATCACCCAGCCCGTCAGCCAGATGTTTGAAATAAACATGGTCTGATTGCAGAAACTTGACATCCGGGCACTTGAAAAGCCCATCGACATTAACGCCAGATAACAGCAAAGTACGTGGATCGCACTGGAATCGGCGCTGTGATTCGCCTCCGCAGACAGCAGTGCCAGCACCGCCATGCCAAGGCTGCCGAAAATAAACGTCATGTGCAGTTTGGCATCCGTCTGCACCATCGCGCAAACGCCCATCATCACCGCAGCCACGCCACCGCCGACAAGCGTGAGTGGGTGCGAGATCGCAGACGACATCCCCGTCGCCAGCATCGCCGCAAGGAATGCTGCTATCGTTGTGGACATAAGCCCGAGACCATCCTTGGAATCTCTGTTTCAACCTTGAACGGCGAGTCTATCCAGCCGGCAGAAATGGCACAAGACCAATCCACTCCGGCCATTCCTGCCGATAACTCACTTCCGCTCCGGCCATCGCAAATGCCGGTGCAGGAAATTGTACGTCCCCACTCCATTAATCGTGTGCGGACCCACGAACCACTCGATCTCCGTCCGTTCTCCAATCTTCAGCTGCGCCGCATACAAATGCTGCACCTTTGCATATTCGAAAGCAACCCAGTCGTCCTCGCCTACGCCGTCAAAGTGCCCCCGTTCCACCATGAATGGACGCGGACAAATCAAACTCGCCATCTCCGCGTAGTTGAATGTACTCCCCAGATCCCACTCGAAAATCTCGTACTCACCCGTCCACATGTAACTGAAATTATGACGCGTGCTGGCATTCTTCAGCACCCATTCGTTGAAGTCCGCGGAACAAATCGACAGACAGTAATCAGTCACCAGCGCCGGAATCCGCATCGCCGACTTCCCACCATAACTCAATCCATAAAACGCGATCCGTGACGGATCCACATACGGTTGAGTCTTCAGCCAGTTCACAATCTGCTGATGCTGCGGCACAATCAGCGAAAACAGCGATCTCCCCAGAGGCTGTGCCTTCCGCTGCAAAGTTCGGAATCGATCCGTGAAAATGTATGGATTCTGCGGTGCGAAGGTGATGAAGCCCCGCTCACACAGCTTTGCCGCAAAGTCGTGATAGGCCGGGTTGTCTCCCAGAAAGACGTCCGTCGGACGACCCTCCAGACCGTGCTGACAAACTACCACCGGTCGCTGCTCACCCGGCTTCAAATCCTTCGGCAATAACAACACGCCATACGCAAAGACGTCCGGAAAAACGTCCAGCACCACTTCGTGGCCCGTCCATTTTTCCGTCTCCCAGCTTCTCCGTGACCGCGCGTTGAATGGCAACAGCGGTTGGGCAAATTCTCCGATAACGTCCTTCCGGAAAATCTCACGGTACCGCTCCGATGACTTCTCGTATGCCTCCACAGAACTCAAATCCCGCTGCGAATGAAACTCCCGACGCACAAACGGACTTTCACGCAACAACAGCTGATTATGGCGATCCAGCTGCTGTATGAGCCGCCGTTGCCGTCCGGAAACCCGAGCCTCCAGCAGCTCGGACTCAACCCGCAGCCCAGACGCATTCACTGCCGGCGCGGGAATCCCGAGGGATGCACACAGTTCCTTTGCGAGAACCACCGCCTGAGCATCCCCGGATTCTTCGATTACCCGGTGCCCCTTCCCCAAAGCTCCAAGTCTTTCCACTGCTCGCGACAGCTCTGCAGATGCCTGCTCACGTGTGGGTGATTCCAGAATCGCTGGTGCCCCGCCGTTGCCCGCCAGCGTCAGAGCCGGTCCCGCCGCTGCAGAAATCAGCAGTTGCCTCGGTGCACACAGCATTGCCAGCTCCGAAGCTCCGAAATCTCGCAGCAGTCCGGCAAAGTTTCGGTCCACCGGCTCTCGCCAACTGCCCTCCCGAGGACCAAAAAAGCCGCTCACTCCGGTGACGCTGATGCGAGTATCCACGGCTCCGGCAAACAGTGCTTCCATCCCTCCCTCGCCATGTCCCGTGATTGCCACAGGCAACTCAGGATACGCCCGACGGAACCAGTCCACCATCGCCAGCGCCCCCTGAATCTCATAGCCAGCCAGCGTTCGGCCAAGCTCAAAGGCCGCCCGGTGCACGTACTCCCGCTGTGTCAGGTCCGCGCGACCCAGCCGCTTCTCTCGCTGACGACTAATCAGCGCCGGTACCACCACCCGGCAGCCGGCTTCCGCCAGTATCCTTGCAATCTGCTGATCGGCAGGAAATTCGGCAACCAGCCCCGAAAGCTGCTCAGGCGTCTGATCCGCGTCCGGCAACACCACCACACACGCCCTCACTTCTCCACGCGGCGTCAACAACAATCCCTCACCCGTTGTCGATGTCAGACCCTCGCCCTGAGGCGATGGATCGCCCAGCACCGGCCAGCGAATCACCTCCACCTGAATGACGTCAGACTGAGCAACCAAAACGGGGGTGCCGGGTTCAGCAACGACTTCCGGAGCCGCAAAAGGCTTTCTGGAATCGCGAAGACCAAGACTGCGGATCAGCTTCCCGCGATGCCCCTCCAGCGATCGCTCATATCCCTCCGCTGAAGAAGTGTCCACGACGAATCGTGCTGGTCGAGACGCAGATTCAGCGGCGATCTGACCCAGCAGGAAACGGTCGAGTCCGTCAATCATCTGCGATGCGAGATCGCCCTCGGTCGTCAACCGCTCTGTCTGAAACGGCTCCTCGACTCCCTGCCCAAGACCGCGCTGGCTGCAGCTGAGAACGACGGTGACGAGGAAGAAGACAATCCGGAGCAACTTCGTGGGTAACATAGCTGGGCTCGATGGATACGAAAAATCACTTTGGAATGGCGACGCACGCCACCGCTCGGGGAGGCAATCTAACGCATTCGAATCACCTGGTCGACCATGCCACGAGACCCAGGGATCGCGAAATAAGGCCATTCGCAAACGACTTCGTGTGTCGGAGTCCACACAAGACCAGTACCACAACGCCACCACGCGGCTGAAACCAGCAGTCAGGCGGAAGCCCCCGGCGACGCTTCGCACCGAATTTTGAACTTTTCAACAGTGAAAAGGCTGGGTGTCCGTTTCGACGCAGCTAAACGCCCCTATAAAACACAACTCGCGCCGTCCCACCATCCCTGCCCAGTAGTCCTCAATTCTCTCCACCCCTGAGCCACTTTGAGTTGTAGTTCCCGCCGGAATACGTTTGAATTCGTGGTTTCTCTGTCTTCGCAGACTCACCAGTCACCGCGATTCTGCGTTTTCTTCGTCAATAAGGCTGTTCATGTGAATACCCGCGTCCCGAAGGCCAAACTTCCAGCCACGTTTCGGCTTGCTTTCGGGCTTGCCGCAATTTGTCTTCTGTGGGCTGCCGGTAGTGCTTCTGGTTTTGCAGATGACACCACGGTGGTGGTGCGTTCGGGCGGTACCGGACGCTTTCTCTACGGTCGATGGGGGGCCGTGACGGCCACTATCGCCAACAACGGCAATACTCCTGAGACCACGCTGGTGGTGGTAACACCGTCTACCGGCGGTCTGCAGTATGGCAGGCGAATTGAACTACCGGCTCGCGTTATTTTTGATGCCACATGGCCGGTGCAGGTCACAGGTCGCAAGCAGCCCGGTCCGGTGGATTTCAAGTATCTGCATTTTCCGGGTGGAGTAGATGACGGTGTGATCCGTACTCGGCAGTCTGAAAAGGAATCACCTTCCTTTTCGGCGCTGGCCAGTGAATCGGTGGCGGGGCTGGCGGGCTACATTCCTGACATGCGTGACGGTGAACGTCGGGACACATCGCTGATGCTGATGGCTCAGGCCTACCGGTTCCCCAAAGTGGGTTCGGCCGGTCTCACATCATTTCTGGCTCGCGACATCAGTCATCACAGTGATTGCCTTGATCCTCTCGACACGCTGGTCATCGGTGACCCGCTGCTGACCAACCATCCCATGGCCTGCGATTCGATTCGTTCGTGGCTGCAGCGTGGCGGTCATTTGCATTTGCCGGTGGATCTGATCGGCGAAGATGTGGTGCGTTCGCTGCTGGGTGACATGCTGCCGCTGACGATCGTCGGCGAAACATCCGCGAACTCCGTCACTCTGCAACTCAATCCCGATTTTCCCAGGCCTCAGTATCCAGTCCGCAGTGTGACGCGTGAATTCGACGAACCAACACGGTACCTGCGGATCGTCGCGGGTGGCGGTGAGGTGCTGTGGAGCATTGACGGCTGGCCGGTGGCAATACGGCTTCCGGTTGGTCGTGGGTACGTCCTGCTGACGGCGGTCGAGCCGCGAGTGTTTATTGTGCCGCGGGATAATTCCGAAGGTGGTCCCGACTGGGCTCCGATCGAATCGTCCCGCCGCATGCTGGAAACGTATTTTGATGGTCGCCCGGATCCGCTCATCAGCCCTGAAGCAGCCGCCAGCCATGCCGCTGGACTTGTCGGCTACAGCATTCCGGGCCAGACAACGGCCCTCGTACTGCTCAGCATCTTCCCGGTCCTGCTGATGGTCGCGGGTGCACGGCTGTTGAAGCAGTCCGCGGGTGAAAAGCTGGTCTGGGCAGTCCCGGCACTCGCATTGATTTCCGCCCTGCCAGCACTCGTCATCGGCTTCAGAACTCGTTCAGTCGCCCCGAACACCCTGATCGAAACTCGCGTCATGTCCGCGGCAGCCGGTTCCGCGACAGTCGTTTCCGACGGCTTCGCCTCCCTCTACCTGCCCACAGCCATGGACGTTCCCATCTCCTCCATCGGCAGCTCCATCCTCGATGCCCAGGCCGAGTCCGCTAATCTGGACTATCGTCGCCTGATCTGGGACGGTGCAGCCGTCAGTCACTGGGAACACCTGAATCAGCCCGCCGGACTCAAAACCTATCCCCTTCGAGCCGTCCGCGAAGGGACTCAACCCTTCAACGTCTCCGGAACATTCGAGGAAGCCGGCTTCCGCGCTGATCTGCAGGCTCCTGGCTTCGAAAAGGCCGGCGATTTCATCGCCGTCGGCCCCGGTCCCGAACGTCTCAGTCTCAGCCGCTCCGATGATACCCTCCGAGCAACTCCCGAAAGCCTGCTTGAAACAGGACAGTTCCACGCCAGTGCTCTGACCAGCGAAGAGCAACGACAACGAGCTCAGCTCATGAGCTCTCTCTTCCGACCCTCCGAACGCATGGAAATGTTTCCTTCCCAGCCGGCAGTGATGTTCTGGGAGTCTTCCGAAAAAACGCTGCTGACGTTCGATTCGTCCGACCTCCGAGCTACCCAGAACACCCTCGTGGTCCTTCCCATTCGCTGGGTACCACCTCCCGCTGGCAAAACAGTCACTCTCTTGTCACCACTGATGACCATGCGGTCCATTGAAACAGCCACCGGCGGCTACGGTGGACTCTACAATAATCCCCGCCGCGAATGGGTCCCGCTCGAATCACCCTCCCTCACACTCCTTGAATTTCTCCTGCCACCAGTCTGCCGTCCATTCCAGCTGGAATCTGCAGAAGTTCAGCTCAACGTTCGAGCTGGTGCTCGAAAGTTCACCATCTATGGGGGCACCCCCGGAAATCTCACCGTCGTCAAGGAAGGTGAAAACGTCCTCGGACTCACAAAAGTCACCATCCCCACCGAACTGGCCGCCTCAGCCAGTCTGGAGGGCCGCTTCTACCTGCAAATCGAAGTCGGTCCCCTCCTCAAAGACTACGTTGCCACCGATTCCTCCGCCGATGGCGAACAGGATGACAATTACAGCGTCAATCGTTGCCTCGTCACCTTGAAAGGACAACGATTGGAAACAGAAGAAAGCAACCAGCCGACCGCCAACCGCTGACTGCCGACCGCTGACCGCTGACTGCTGACCGCTGACTGCTGACTGCTGACTGCTGACAACCTGACTGCCAACAACCTGACCACTCTTTATTAAGGCTTCGTTCATGACCTCCGGTGCACCCGTTGTGGAAATTCGCGAGTTATCCAAGCATTACGGTGAGTTCATCGCGCTGGACCGACTGTCGCTGACGCTCAACCGTGGGAGCATTCTTGGATTTATCGGCCCCAACGGTGCTGGCAAAACGACGACGATTCGGATCCTTGTGGGCCTTTCCCGCCCGACCTCCGGTTCTGCTCGGATTGCAGGAGCGGACTGTGTGAAGGAGCTGGCCAAAGTGCGTCGGCTGGTTGGCTACATGCCTGACAAGTTTGGTTCTTACGACAACATGCGTGTGCGGGAGTATCTGGACTTTTTTGGCGCGGCGTTCGGGATTGGCCGCAAGGAACGGCAGCGGCGAATCTCAGAAGTGCTGGATCTGACAAACGCGGTCTGGATGCAGGACCGTTACGTGGAAAGTTTAAGCCATGGGATGCAGCAGCGAGTGGGCATCGCGCGAACGCTGCTGCATAACCCGGAAGTGCTCATTCTTGACGAGCCAGCCAACGGGCTGGACCCGGAAGCCCGGATCGAGATGCGCGCGATTCTGCTGCGACTGGCTGCCGAAGGGCGGACTCTGATTGTCACCAGCCATATTCTTCCTGAGCTGGCTCGCATCTGTGACCGCGTGGCAATTGTGGCTGGCGGACGACTGCGGTCCATGGGAACTCTGCAGGAAGTCACTCGCGAACTTTCCCAGCGACGCACCATCGAAATTCAGCTGCTCACCGCTGAAGGCTTGGCAGGTACTGCCGACCGCGTTCGTCGTGGGCTCGAATCTGACGCGGAAGTGGTAGTTTCTGAAGCAGAGACCATTATTCGCTGCCGCACAGCGGCTTCTGACGAGTTGCTGGCCAAACTGCTTCGCGAGCTGGTGACGGCCGGCGACAAAGTAGCTCAGTTCCGGGAAGTGGCCGGAGATCTTGAACAGGCATTCGTCACGGCAGCCAGGGAAGCGGAAGCCGAACGTGCCACCGCCGGTGCTCCGAAACGTGCCACCGCTGGTTCGGAGGTGCAGCGATGAACGGTGTCGGCGTTATCCTCGGTCGTGAACTGCTGGCGCTGCTCCGCAGTGCTCGTGTACTTGCCATCTTTCTTGTCGTAGCCACTGCCGCTTCGCTCGTGGTGCTGCTCAAGTGGCCTTCGTCCGCAATTGTGGACCTCGACGGCACCAAAGGCCGCGAAGTCTTCCGCTGGCTCACCTACGCCATGCTCGCCACGGCCATCCTGGTCGTGCCCGTATTCCCATCCACACTGCTCGTACGCGAAGTCCGTCGCCGCACGTTCGAGCTCCTGCTGAACTCCCCGCTTTCTCGCACGTCCATCTACCTTGGCAAGCTGTTCGCTATGCTTGGCTTTGTTGTACTCCTGCTGTGCACCACCCTGCCGGCTATGGCCTGTGCCTACCTGATGGGAGGACTCTCGCTGGGTGGCGATGTGCTCAGAATGTACGCGTTTCTGCTGCTCGTCTGTACGCAGCTGGTGATAGTCGGGCTGCTGGTCGGCACATGGTGTCGAAACGTGGAATCGGCTCTGCGCTGGAGCTACGGCGCGACCTTCGCGCTGACCATTGTTCCCTGGTTCCCGGATGCACTGTTTCCCGGTGGCACAAGTCCGCTGGCCAGACTCCTGCAACTGCTGAAGCTCATTTCGCCAATCCCCGGCCTGCTGCAAATGCTGAATCAGAGTTCCTTCAGTGGCACCGGATTGATTGAATCTCGTGATGCTGTTACATGGTACATCGGCTTTGCATTTCTGTTTATTCTCGTTGGCAGCTGTGTCTGCATCTCCCGCTTCAGCCACGCTCTGCTGGACCGTGCACGCTCTCAGGGATTCATCACCGACGACCAGGATGGCTGGATTCAGGCCAGTCGCCGAGTGTTGTATCTGGTGGACCCTCAAAGACGCTCAAAAGGGATTCCATGGCTGGTTAATCCCGTGATGGTCAAGGAATTTCAGTGTCGGCAGTTTGGTCGTATGCACTGGCTGCTGCGACTGGTCGCCACCTGCGCCGTGCTCTCGCTGCTGCTGACTCTCGCATCGGCCCGCGGCACGGAAACTCGAGGTGTCGAATACACCGGGGCGCTGATTATTGTCCTGCAGGTCTCTCTGATCGTGCTGCTCACACCAGGCCTCGCGGCGGGAATGATCGCCAGTGAGATTGAAGGCGGCAGCTGGAATCTGCTCCGAGCTACACCGCTCGGGCCATTCCGCATTCTCTTTGGCAAACTCGTCAGCGTACTGCTCACACTCGCCCTGCTGCTGTGTGCAACACTGCCTGGCTATGCCGTGATCATGCTGATCAAGCCGATCCTCAGACCACAGGTAGAACAGGTGCTCAAATGCCTTGCCGCCTCAGCACTCCTGTCGATGTTCATCAGCGCCGCAGTCAGCAGTTTGTTTCGCACAACAGCGATTGCCACAACAGTGGCGTATGGAGCGCTCATCGGACTGTTCGGCGGCACGATGCTGATCTGGGTCAATCGCGACGCTCCCTTCGGCCGCACTGTCGTTGAAAATGCCCTGAGACTGAATCCCATGGCAGCAGCGCTCAATGCGATGCAGGCTGGTGGATTCGAGGACTACAACCTGTTTCCTTCGGCACTGTGGATTGCAGGAGCTGCTTCCGTGCTGCTGCTGGTGCTGTTATTCGTCCGCACGCTGAGATTGACACGCCCTGACTAGCGCTTGTTTTTACCCATTTCGCCCCGGGGATGGTGAAACGGCGCGAACGAGGACAAACTGGGATCTCTCAGTTTCGCCCGCCAGTTGACATCCCGCGACCCGATCCAGCCATAAAGGTGTTGGCAGGCCGTTCGCCCGAATTCTGCCCCCAACGCAACCCAGCGGTTGGGCGGAAGCCCAATGGCGTTGAAGTTCTCTCTATCCTCCCGAAAATCGGCCTCAATCCCCCCTCTCCCCTTCGAGCTTCGAGGGGAGAGGGGTCGGGGGTGA